>Ga0209248_10000196_pt1 | contig 20878 bp, 18 predicted proteins | sample BogFormECP04_OM1_FD_188241 | JGI IMG/M metagenome (GOLD analysis project Ga0209248, IMG submission 188241) | Bog forest soil microbial communities from Calvert Island, British Columbia, Canada - ECP04_OM1 (SPAdes) (version 2) | ecosystem: Environmental > Aquatic > Freshwater > Wetlands > Bog ... | reverse complement strand
CGACTTGGCGCGCATCCACCATCCCGTCCTGGTGGCCAACGGTGATGACGATCGCATGGTGCCGACGACCAATTCGTACGACCTGGCGCGTCGCCTTCCAAATGCGACGCTCCGGATCTACCCGGATGCCGGACACGGCGGCATCTTTCAATACCACGAGCAGTTCGTTCGAGAGGCGCTCGAATTCCTGGGATCGTGAGACGCGAGAGGTTCGATTGCGCGATAACGATGGCTTCGGCATTAGGCAATTTGTGTGGGGCGGGCGGGGCTCGAACCCGCGATCAACGGATTAGCAATCCTTAGATCCTGACAGTCCCTGTTATTGCCTGTTTCTCATTGTGCGACAACCGGATTGACTATCTCGAACCCCCGATAGCAACCGGGCAATTCCGGTCGGTTCCGGGTCATTGGCGGTGAATAAACGGTGACCGCCGGCCCGCCTGTAACCGTTCCACCAAGACACCGCCGCCGCCACCGCCGCGCGACCCTGACCCCCAGACTGCCAGGAGTGGGCAGGTGCCGTGACCAGCCACGATAACAGGGATTTCGGGCTGTAGTTGCTGTAGTTAAGGGAGCACTTGTCGTCAAGATTGTCGTCAAGATTGTCGTCAACTGACGAGTTCACCCTTACAGGGTTTGAGTGTCAAAGCTTTTCGGCGTCCTTCGCGTCCGGTTTGATGTTGAGCGCACGCTGACGTTTGCGCGCTCGTGACGCGCGCAGGTAGATGGCGTTGCCGCATACCCGGGAGTCGTGGTACACGGCACTGTTGTTGGGGGAGCGGTCGTAGAACGACAAACTGCACATTTCGTTGCGGCAGATTTTCAGTCTGCGCCAGGTGTCTAGGCGTTGGGCAGTGAAGATCTCAATCAGCACGATCGCGCTGACCCGGCGGTGTCCGTCTCCGCGCGGTTCCAGCAGCGCTGTACCGTCGGATCTCACCCGCGCGGAAAGCGACGCCGACGGCAACAGTGTCGCGTCGTGAGGCTGATCGGCAGTGCGCAGCAAGCTGGTCAGGTCAGCCCGAAGTCCACGCAGCTTGTCCAAGTCGTTTTCGGTGAGCAGCACACGACTTTGCGGCACTCCGGTTTCGTGCGACCAGTTCTGCAGAGCCTCGTCGAGCCACGTTTGTGCGCTGCCAGGCTCCGCGAGCAGGTCAGCCGTTGGTGGACGTTGGGTGGGATGGGTGTTGACGACGTCTTGAACAAAACCGAGCCCGCCGAGGGCATGTGAGAGTCCGTATCTGTCGGTGGCTGGCCAACTCATGCCCCCAGGATAGCTCAATTGAGCGGTGATATGACAGAATCATAAAGCTTTTGTATCTGTCGATTGTCCGACGATCGGGTCCGCTGGCGCCTCCCGGGAATGGCTACGAGCTGCCCAGAACCTACCGAACTGGCTGGCCATCACACATATCGATCATCCATCCGGTGAGGGCGAAAGGCCATGCAAGTCGAACAGATGAGGCTAGCCTTGGTAGCGTCCACATCCAAATTGACATGATCACAGACACACGGTTACCGTCATTGGATTGGAACACTCGCCTCGCCGCAGCCATCACCTCGGCCGCGCACCCGGGCCTCGTTTGAGTCCGAGGGCAAGTACGCAGCATGGGCATCGGTTCCCGGAGGGCACCACAACAGACGCGCTCAGAAATGGCTCAGAAATTAGGAGATGGACACATGATTGGGATCGCCAAGTTTTCCATAGCCCGTCCGGATGCGCTGGCACCATACATCGACGACGAGATGCGGGGTCTTGGGGGAGCTCAAGGCCGAGGGCGTCATCAAGTCTGCTTACCGGCGCGCCGCCGGGCCGGGGGGCTATTTCCTTCTCGAGGGACCCAGCATCGACGCCGTCCGGGAACGAGTTGACACCCTTCCCTTTGTCATTGAGAACCTGATGACGCTCGAGTACGACGAGATCTACGAGATTTAAACCGGCGAAACGGCAGCCGCAGCCTCCCCCGCGGGGTAATCAACCCGCGCGTTGTCGGGAATCGAGCGCTTGGTGTACGGCTTCTTGTAGCTGCTGCAGGCGATCGGTAGTTTCGCTCTGCCGGCGTGCCGTGTAGACGACTAGCCGCAACTCGTTATTGTCGACAGCGAGAACGTCGCAGTCCAGCGTGAGGATCCCGGCGTCGGGGTGGTGGATTACCTTTTCTTCGTGGCGGTAGGCGGCGATGTGTTCGCTCGCCCATAGGTTGCGGAAGTGGTCGCTTCCTGAACTGAGGTCGGCGACGTACTTGGTCAACCGGTCGTCGCGGGCATGCTGTCCCATCTGTGCGCGCAGATCGCCGACCAAGAGTTGTTGAATGTGTAGAGCTTGGTCCGGATTGCGCTTGACGCGGCTGGATAGTCCAGTCATGAAGGACCACATCATGTTTCGTGCTCGCGCTGGCCGACTGAGTGGGTCACCGTTGACCGCGGCCCACATTGGATTCCACGCCACGGGATTCCAACACAGGTCATAAATCGCTGCGGGTGTGGAGTCGAGTTGGTCCACCAGGCGCCGCACAGCGGCGGACAGCGTTGGGGTGTGATCGGCCGGGGGCCCGTACCCGGCCAGACGAAGCAAATGATCGCGTTCGAAGTTCGACAGGCGCAGCGCCCGAGCTAAGGCGGCGAGTACCTGGGTCGATGGAGAGGTGGCCCTTCCCTGTTCGAGTTGGACGATGTAATCCGCCGATACACCCGACAGTTGGGCCACTTCTTGGCGTCGGAGGCCGCGTACTCGGCGGCCCGTCCCTGTGGGGAGCCCGACATCGGCTGGAGTGACGCGCTCGCGCCAACGCCGAAGCAGTATGCCCAGCTCGGTTAATGCATCCACTGGGCCGATTCTACAAGCCGTCGCCCCAACATGGAGACCTCACGTGAGGCCACGCTATCGCGTTCATCTGTGACTGCCGAGCGCTGACGGTGGTGCTGTCAGCATTACCTTCAGCCCCCGCTATTGAGCCCGCCGAGAGCTAGCGTCGAAGACAGGCGACAGATGGGTCACGTCCGGCGACAGTCAAGGAAACCTAGCGTGTTCTATTACTTTCCGAACAACTACATGTGGTCGTCGGCGCTGACGCTGTCGATGATGGCCGGCGGACAGCTCAACCAGATCGACCGCTGGCTGAGCCCACTGCGCGACGGCGACCCCAACATCGACGACTGGACTAAAGCGTGGGACGGCGCGGCTGCACAACAGGAGGAGCACGCCGCCGACGATCTGCGACGCGGGTTCGCGCGCAGCGCGGGCGAACGGCTTTTGCGGGCGTCGACCTACTACCTGACCGGTGAACGCCAGACACCCGTCGGGCCTGCCAAGACCAACAGCTACCAGCGCGCCCTTCATGCCTTCAATCAGGCGGTGAAGTATCTGCCGGAAAAGCCCGAACGCGTTGCGGTCTCCTCACCCGACGGGCCGCTGCCCGGCTGGCTCATCCCGGCGGCCGGTGCGACTGGGCCGACGCCGATCGTGATCTTCTACAACGGGTTCGATGTCACCAAGGAAATTCTGTACGGCATCATCCGAGACCAGTTCGCCACGCGGGGTATTGGGTGTCTGGTGATCGACACCCCCGGCACCGGTGAACCACTGCGGCTTCGGGGCGTGGCGTCGCGTCCCGATTACGAGGTGCCCACCGCGGCGATCGTCGACTACCTCGAGACGCGCGCCGATGTCGATGCCGACCGCATCGGCCTGTTGGGCATCAGTTTGGGGGGCTACTACGCACCGCGCGGCGCGGCGTTCGAGCACCGGATCAAAGCGTGCGTGGCATGGGGCGCGATATGGGACTACGGCGCGACCTGGCAGCAGCGCTGGGAAACCAGCTCCAAAACCACTTCGGTGCCGTTCTGGCAGCTTCCCTGGGTGATGGGCACCGACACCATGGAGCAGGCCCTTCAACGAGTCAAGCAATGGACCTTGGTTGACGCCATGCCGCACCTGACCCAATCGCTGCTGATCGTGCACGGCGAACACGATGGCGCCGTCCCGGTCGAAGATGCCCAAAAAGCCCTTGCTGCAGCGGGTTCGGTGGATAAGGAACTGCGGATCTTCACCATCGCCGAGGGTGGCTCCGAACATGTCTCGGCCGACGATCCCGACCCAGCCCGCCAACTGATCACCGATTGGTTCGCCGACCGGCTGCATACCCTTCCTGCCACCCCGCAACCGGCGGCCTGGTTCACCGATCGCCTGGCGAACCCGGGAATCCAACCATGATCGCCGGGGTGGTCATTCGGCCGAACCCCGCCGCGGTGAATACCGTCGACGACGCGCTGTGGCAGGCCCGGACCGCATACGAGTGCGGTGTGCGCCGCGTCTGGTTCGGACAGCGCTACGACCTCGACGCTCTGACGATGTCGGCGGTGATCGCGACCGCCGTGCCCGAGCTGCACGTCGGAACCGCCATCGTGCCGATCAATCCGCGCCATCCCCTGCTGGTTGCCTCGGCTGCACAGACCGCCCAGGCCGTGGCGCACGGCAAGTTCAGCCTCGGCATCGGACTGGGTGGAAACGACCTGGAGCGAAAAGCTTTTGGCTTGCCATCGATGAAAGGGATTGCCCGACTGCAGGAATACCTCACCGTGCTGCACGCCATCCTCACCGACGGCACCGTCGACTTCGACGGTGAACAGATCACCGCGCATACCCAACTCACCCCGGTCGTGGCGGGCGGTACCCCGTTCCCCATCTATGTGGCCGCGATGGGCCCCAAGGCTCTGCGGGTCGCGGGCCGGATGGCCGACGGAACAATCCCCTACCTGGCCGGGCCGAACACCATCGCCGAACTGATCAAACCGACGATCGAGAAGGCAGCCGCCGGTGCCGGCCGGCCGGCACCGAGGATCATCGCCTCGGTCCCGGTCGCGGTAACCACAGACCGCGACGCCGCCCGCCGCGCGGCCGAAGACAGCCTGAACTTTTATGACCAATTCCCGTCCTACCAACAGGTCCTCGCTCGCGAGGGCTTGCGGCACGCCACCGATCTTGCGTTGATTGGCACTGCCGACTACGTGGCCGCCCGGCTGCAGCGATACCGCGACGCCGGAGTGACCGATCTGATCCTCAGCCCGTTTCAATCCGATCCATCAGTCCTGCAGGGTGTCTGGGAGCTCGCCGCAGGACTCACACATGTCTAGGCAGGCAACCCGTGCCCAGATCGCAGTCAAACCGTGCCCAGCATACGACAGGAGTTGTTCGGTATATCATACGCCGATGTCGGTGTGTCAGCTAACGGCCGGCTGTGCACACGGCTTCACGACTGTTGGTGCAGCCTACCGCAGGAGTGCACTGAATAGGCAGGTCAACTTGCAGATATCGCGACCAGTGTGTTCGGCGGGAGACGTGTTGTGCCCACCGACTGCGATCGGCCGCCTCGACTGCCCGAACGGAATTATTGACATGAGTAACACGCTAGTGATACTGTCGCCGTTGGCAGGGACACCTATCCCGGGCTCCCGCGAATCACTGGAGGTAAGGCCATGACAAATACCGCGGAACAGAACAAGGCGTTGGTCTTAGAGGCGTTCGAGACGTTGTTCAACAGGCGGGATTACGCGGCCGCGCAACGGTTCTGGTCGCCTGATTACATCCAGCACAGCCCAATGTTCGAGCCGGGCCGCGAAGGCCTGTTCAATGTGATCAGGGCCTTTCCGGCGGACCTGCGCTACGAGAACGCGCTGATCGTCGCCGACGGCGACTACGTGATCGCCCACGGCCGGTTCTCCAGCGCCGCGTTGCCGGCCAACTCGATCGCCGCGGACATCGTGCGCTTGGAAGACGGTGTGCTGGTCGAACACTGGGATGTCATCCAGGACGAGGCCACCGCCACGGAGTCCAAAAGCGGGCTGCCCATGTTCGGCGACGCCTTTCCGGCGCGTGCCTGAACAGGTGCCGGCCACGATCTCTGTTTTTGGCCTCCGATGAGGCCAGCTTCGTGGCCGGTGCCGAACTGAGCGTCGATGGCGGCATGGCACAGGTCTAACGACCCGACCAGGCCTCTGCACCTCGGCTCGCGCATCTCCCGCCCGGCACAACGCCTCGCCCGCACGCAACCCACTTCCCGCTAGGAAGACATCATGAACACCTTAAGAACCGTCCTCGTCACCGGCGGGCTGACTGGTATCGGCCTGGCAACCGCGCAAGCCTTCGCCCAAAACGGTGACAGAGTCATCATCGCCGGACGCCGCGAGCAGACCGGACATGAAGTCGCAGCGCAACTGCGCGCATTTGGAAGCGAAGTGGAATTCGTTGTGGCCGATGTCAGGCGCGAAGGCGATATTCGCGGACTCGTCGACGGCATCGTCAACCGGTTCGGCCGCTTGGATATCGCCGTCAACGCGGCAGGCACCGAAGGTCAATCGAGCCCGATCACCGATATCACATTGCAGGCATACGCGGACGCCTTCGACACCAACGTGCTCGGAACCCTCCTTTGCCTCAAGCACGAGATGCGGGTGATGATCGGGCAACGCGAGGGCAGCATTGTCAACATTTCCTCCACCATGGGGGAACGTGGTGCAGCCAACGCGTCGCTGTACACCGCAAGCAAGCACGCCGTCGAAGGTATGACGAAATCCGCTGCGCTCGAAGGAGCGCCGAACGACATCCGGGTCAATGCCGTCGCTCCCGGACCCGTACAGACCGCCATGCTCGATCGGATAACCGGCACCCCAGAAGCAAAGGTGCACTACCTCAGCAATGTGCCTTTAGGACGAGCTGGCCAACCGTCCGAAATCGCCGACGCAATCTTTTTCCTCTCATCGTCGAAAGCGAGTTTCATTACCGGACAGATCATTCGGGTCAACGGGGGCAAAACGGCCGCCTGAGCAACCTGTCAGGTACGACCCGGTGCCCGGCCTATTGCGATCGCTCCTGCCGGACGAGAAGGGACTACACAATGAACCAATTCCGCGATGTGTTTAATTGCCAGAAAGCGTATTTCGCCACCGGTATGACGCGGTCCTATGACTGGAGGGTCGACCAGATCGACCGAGTGCGACAGATGGTGGCCGAGAATGAAGCTGCGCTGCAGGCGGCGATGGCGGCCGATTTTAAGACGGCTATCCAAGAGACCGTGTTCGAGACCCTCGCGGAGGTGCGGGAGGCAGAATTTCAGAAGAGCCAGCTGCGGGAATGGATGAAGCCGGTCGAGGAGCCCGTTCCGCGTTTTCTCGCCGAAACAGGACACAAGGGGGTGGTCTACCAAGAGCCCTACGGGGTTGCGTTGATCGTCGGGCCGTCCAACGGTCCCCTCACCCTGCTGCTTCGACCCGCCCTGTGCGCTCTGGCCGCCGGCAACACCTGTGTTCTCAAGCTGAGCCCCGCGACAGCGGTCACTACTGCTGGGATACACCCGCACCCGTTGGCCCACCGCGAAGTCAGAGCTGTGTGACATGCAGCAAATTTACTTCGCGGCAACATGTGGACTCCAAACAACGCCTCTTTCCAACGAAAATGAGAACGTGAACGATTGGGCCGAATCCGACCTGGCGTGGGAACTGGCCAATGCGATCAGCCCTCTGCTTACCGAACGCGAGCGTCACCAGCTTTACGCCACCATCGGTTCAGGCGACTCATACGCCGCGATCGACACAGTGTTGCAAACCATGGCACAAGAGAGCTTCCCGGTATCTCCCAAGCTCGTAGCAAAGCTCGTTACCTGGCTAGACGGCTACGCGCACAGCCAGGATGCACCCCGCCTACACCAAATGCTGCGTACCGTCACAGCATTGAGTTGATGTCTCTCTTCTAGAGATTCGGGAGTGATCAGTTTCTGTCTCGTGGCGTGCGAACCTGCCCCCAGCAGCCGATGATGATCTGGTGCGTGGACGCTATCGGCATTGGTCAGTGCAGTGACTCGGGTGATCCGAGACGGTCGGAGCTGGCTGGTCGGCACAGCAGCGGATGTCGCCTGGATTCAGGCGGCCACGTCGATTGGCGTCACAATCACTTCGGCAATCCCACCGGTGTTTGACGACTACGCCACCGCCGTACTCCCGGAAACCCGAGAGGAGCAGCAGGGGCACGATCGGGCTGTGGTCGCGCTGCTCAGCAGGCAGTCGCCAGATCAGCAGTGGTGGATTGGGTACCTTGACACCGGCTGCGCCGACGTCGTATTTCCCGACGCGCCGAGGGTGACCATGTACGCGAATTGGCCTTATGTGCTGGTGCAGGCCGGACCCGAGCAGGCCATCAGCTGGCGACGCCGATACACGTTCGGGTCATTTCGGTCGGACTGTCTACCGGATCTGATGTTTCCGGCGGATCGGTCCTGGCTGGTGTCCACGCTTTGGGACGACGAGTGGACCTGTGTAGGTGGACCGGTTGCGGTCGTGGATGGTTTCCTGGACGACCCGGATCTGCGAGGTCGCACGCGGCGGGTGGGCCTCGATGAGGACGCCACCCCACCCGGCCACCAGGCGATCTGACCGCCCACGTCTCGGATCTGAGGAACTCGGACTCGTCCTGTGACACCAGGAAATCGGACTCCCCGACGTGCTCCGATGCCATACCAGGATCGGGCCCTTGTGTCGGTACCGGATCTTTAGTTCTGATACGCCCGTGCGCCCGAGCGCGCGCATCGTCGTGAAGGCGTATCCGTCATTCGCCGGTAGGGCCAAGAGTGCCGTGTCGATACCGGAGCCGTTCAGTGGCGTGATGTAGATATGCGTCCAAACACGATGACAAGATGGCTCGCCGTTTAGTCTCCCCGCATGGACCGCATCTGGCAGTGGGCGTGGGATCGGTATGGACCGAGGTACATGTGGGTGATCTATGCGGTTAACGTCTTCCTGGCACTGCCGGTCTACCTCATTCTGTCGTTTGTCATTGTCGCTTTGGAAAAGTCCGGTGGGTACATCGATGCGGCTGCCTTCACCGCTGCCGCCGTGCTAGTGCTGGCATACGTGATGATTCTTCCCGGCCTGGGCGAGAGCCGCCTTTTTAATCGGTGGGCAGCCGGCGATCAGGTCGATCCGGCGACGGCACTGCGCGCCACCTACACGTGGACGCGCGCGGCGGCCTCCCGAGTGGTCGGGGCAAACGCTGTCATGGTCGCCTTGCTATTCCTCGTCGTCGGCGCGAGCGTCGGCGCAACCGGGTCACGGTTGGTCCAGTACATGGTCGTAGGGGCCACTTATGGAGTTTCCGTCATTTTGGTCGGCGCCCACAGCTTCCCGGAAGGAGCGATGCGGCCAGTTCGGGCCGCCATCGCCGGTGATACAGGAATCGGTGACTCGCTGCCACGCCCTCGCCCCACCTTTGCCGCATGGTCGAACGTATCCATGATCGCGTGTGCGTTCGCGTTCGCTTTAGGGGGCGCCATGCTGGCCGCCGTTACTGATCGGGCCAGCGAAGTCCCAGTACTGTGCGTCCTGATCGCGGGCGGACTGACGCTTGGTTTCGCGGTGCCGATCACCGTCGGCGTCGGGTTCGCACCGTCTCTGCAACCGATCCGCGACCTCGCGTCAGGAGCGGAAAGTGTTACGGCAGGTGACTACGGCCAACGCCTGCCGGTGCTTCAAGACGATGACCTTGGCGTGCTGGCCGCGTCGTTCAACCGTATGCAGGCCGGCTTGGCTGAGCGGCAACGGCTTCAGGCGGCGTTCGGGAACTACGTCGATCCAGCCTTAGCGGCGCGGCTGCTGCAGCAAGGTGACGACGTCTTCACTGGTGAACGACGCCAGGTGACCGTGATGTTCGTTGACGTCCGCGACTTCACACCGTTTGCCGAGGCTAACAGCGCCGAGGACACGGTCGCGCGCCTCAACGCCCTGTTTGAAATCGTGGTGCCCGCCGTCGTCGATGCTGGCGGCCACGTGAACAAATTCCTCGGCGACGGCGCGCTGGCTGTCTTCGGCGCACCGAACGACCTCGCGGATCACGCCGACGCCGCATTGCGAGCCGCCGTACTGATTTATCGTCTGGTCGACGAGCGATTCGGCGCGGAACTTCGCATCGGCATAGGGATCAACACCGGGGTGGTAATAGCCGGAACCATCGGCGGCGGCGGCAAACTTGAGTTCACCCTCATCGGCGACACCGTCAACGTGGCAGCCCGCGTCGAGCAGCTCACCAAAACCACCGGCGATGCGGTCCTTATCACCGAGCAGTGCGTTGCTGCTTTGGCGTATCGACCGCCCGCACTCATCGACCGGGGATCCCATATCCTGAAAGGAAAGTCCGCCGCCGTGCAGGTCTTCGGCCTCGACCAATAGACCCGCGCGCGAGTCGCCCCACGAGCTAGCCCTGCCGCGATCATCCTTGCGACACCCCATACTTTCGCTGCGGCTTTCGAGAAACCCACAACGTTAGTTCTGAGACTGCATGGACTTCGGTAAACGATCGACAGGAGTACATCACGGCATCGCCTCAGCCCACGCGATATGCCCCTCGAAGCCAAGCGTTCTCGCCATGTCGCGGTAGCGGTCCCGCAAGTGCGCGTAGGTCCCGGCATCACCGTGAGCCCGGGCCAGGAGAGCGCGCAGTCGCAGCAGCCAGATCTCGCGGGCCAAGTCTCCATCTCCAGGCGCGGTCGCCAACCGGTCGATTGCGGCCTGGGCTTCGGCCACGTCATTTTCGGCGCCGCGATCCAGCAGGGTTTCCACCAGAACACCCGTCGCAAGAATGCCCGACGCCAGCAGCTCACCCTCGCGGACCAGATCATCGACGGCGGCGCGCATGAGCGGCGTGGCGTCATCGCGATCTCCACGCCGAGCCCTCTCACGCGCCACGTACACGTTGACGATCGGTAACTCGCACAGGATGTATCGCCGGTGCAGGAACACGTCGTTGACCTCGGCCAGGAGCTCGTGTCCGCGCTCACGCTCCGCGGCGTTGTCGCGGTGCACCAGCGCAACGCCCAGCGTCAGCCGGGTGAAGGCCAAAGCGAAATCATCACCGGATCGTTCCGCAATCCGCAGGGCATCCTCGATCTCGCGCACCGCCCGATCATCGGCAGCCAGCACGCCATTCACTATCCCCGGGTAGTAGATCCAGCCGATGACCGTTGCCAATGACATGGGATCGGCGCCGCGTGCCATGGCCAGGCCGTGCCCCAGGTCGTCTCGCCATCCCGGACGGCCTTGGCAGTAACGGGCGACAGCCCGCGTCGTGAAGGCGACCGCTAACGGAGACCCGATAATGAAGTTGCCTTTTGAGGCGTCACCATCCGCCAGGTCGATGACGCGCTGGGACCACCGCAGCACGTCAGACCACTCGGCACTATGAACCTTGGCAAAAATCGGCGCGAAGGACAGCCCCACCGTCAATGTCGGATCATCGACCGACTCGATGAGGGTCATGACTTCCGACGCCAGCTGCGACGCCTCACGCATCCGGCCCTGATACGCGTTATCCATCACCAGGCCCGCCATCCCGATGACCAGCGACGCCTTGTCCCCGGCGGCGGCGCACAACTCCCGCAGTTCGTCGAAGCGGGCGTCTGCCACATGTTCCTGGACTCGCCGGGCGGTCCCGCACAACATGGTGCGCGGGGCAATGCGCATGGCTGACCGGTCGAGGTCCTCGGCTGGCAGTGCGTCGGCGATCTTCTGGGCGCGCTCCCAACTCCGCCGCGCCGCGGCGATGTCGCGGTTAGTCGCCCAGGCTGCGGCCCGCATGTGCCAGCCGTAAGCGGCGTGCCCATCACCGGCCGCCTCCTGATGCTCGGCAATCAAGGCGGCATTTTCATCGGCCGCTACTGGGTCACGTGATTCGATGGCGGCCGCAACGCGCCGGTGAAGTTCGGCGCGATCCGATTTGAGCTGTGATTCGTAGGCCACCGTGCGAATCAAGGGATGGTGAAACACGTACTCCGGTTGTCTGGTGAACCCGATCTGATCGATGAGCCGGGCCGCAACCAAGTCATCAACGACCGGTTCGACGCCTAGCATGGTCACCAGGTCCAGGCCGAACCGCGAGCCAACCACCGCGGCGGTGCTTAGCGTGCGTTTGGCTTTCGGGTCGAGCCGGTCGATGCGGGCGGCGATGGTCGCCTGCAACGTGACCGGCACGCTCACCGCGGCGATCTCTGCCGGCGACAGGTATGCACCCTGCTCGCCGCGCAGCACGCCGCGCTCGGCCAGTTCACGCACGATCTCCTCGACGAAGAACGGGTTCCCGGCGGCCCTCTCGACGATCCTCTTGCCCAGCGCGCCATTCGAGGGATCCGGCCCGAGCAACTCCGAGACCAGTGCCGCGGTTTCTGAATCACTCAGCGGCGTAAGCGCAATGGTGTGGGCGTCTGCCACTCGGGTCAACGCGCCCCGATATTCGGGTCGGTAGGTGACTAGCACCAGCGAGCGGGTCTGCGGCATGACCGTCAGGAAATCGGCCAGCAGCGACTCGCTGACCTCATCGATACAATGGGTGTCCTCGATGACATAGACCGCTGGGGCCTGGCGGGCCAGCGAGGCGGCATTGACCAGCGCGGTCAACCGCCGCCGACGAGCATCCGGATCGATCTTCGGCAGCGCCACATCGGGATCGGCGATGCCCAGCAGGTCGTCAAAGAGCAACAAGTCCTCAGGCTCCGCGTCGGGAGCCTGAGCCCGGATCTGCGCTCGGGCAGCAGGTGGGTCAAGACCCTCGACGCCGGTGGCTGCGCGCAGCAGGCGCGCCACGGCATGGAAGGGGACCTGGCTGGTGTGCGGTTCGCAGAAGGCGGTGAACACGTCGACATCATGGGCATCTGCCATCGCCGAAACTTCACGCGCAAGACGGCTTTTGCCGATGCCAGGCGAGCCGACCACGCCGACAACCGCGCCGTGGCCATCGAGTGCACGCTCAAGCAAGCCTGCAACGGCGGACATTTCCCACTGCCGACCGACCAGATCCGGCTGCGGCCATGGCGGCCGAACTGCTATCGGGTCGTCTTCGTCGATAACCTCGTCGCGGTCGAGCAGCGACAGCAGGGCGGGCATGCCGGAAAGTTCGGTTACCGCATCCCGACATGCCCGGCACTCTCCCAAGTGCGCCTCGAATTCGCGCCAATCCTTCTCGGACAATGACCCCAGCACGTAGGCCGCGTCCCACTGTGCATGCTTGTGGCCGTCTTGGCCGCGCGGTGCAGGGGCGGGTGCTCCCTGCCCCGGAAAGGCGGTCATTGTGCCACTCCCATCTCCTGCAGCGTCTGCTGCAGGTTTCCCAGCGCGTAATGCAGCCGCGATTTCACTGTGCCTTCGGCGATTCCTAGGTCGGCGCCGATTTGTGCGGTGGTCCAGCCGTAATAGTGCGCGCGTCGAACAACCGCGCGAAGTTCGGCCGGCAGCCGCGCGAACGCGTCGGCCACCAGTGTCCGGTCCAGCGCCGAGTTGAGTTCATGCGATCCGCCCGCCTCGGGCGTGCCCGAGCCGTTGGACGACATCATGTCGCGAGCGACGGTGAACAGCCAGGCGCGCGCCGATCGCTCGTTGCCGTCGACCATCTGCGGATGCTGCCCCGCTCGCAGCAGCGTCTCCTGCACCACATCCTCCGCACGGGTCGCGTTGCTCGTCAGCCGGCACGCATAGTGCCACAAAGCCGCGCCGTGCTGGTTGTAGAGCACCCGCATCACGCCGGTTTCCGGAATGTCCATCACCAGCCTTCCGGTGGTGACACGAGTGCGGCGCCGTTTTGGTTCAGAACCGGCGTGAGCCGAGGGGTCAATATGCTGGGCCCATCCTCGGTTACCGTTAGGGCGTGCTCCCAGTGTGCGCACGCGACCCGTCGACGGTAGTGACTGTCCATTGGTCGTCAAGCACGACGTGATCATCCGGTTGGGAGCCCGCCGCTTTGACGCGATATTTGAGAAACCAAGAACGTTGGTTCTGAGACGTCCCGTTATCAGTCGCCTGGGCGATGCTCGCGGTTAGATGGCTAGGCCGTCACCCTGCCCGCTAATCGACCGCGCCGCTAGCGGCGGGCCGGCGTCGAGGGTGTGGCATCACGCCTCTGGCTCAATCGCACTGGGCCGAAGGTCGCCCCGTTCGCCCGCGCGCATGAGTGCGCTTACGCGATACTGCTCGGCGTCAGCCAATTCATTGAACTCGAGCAGGTTTCCGGTAACTTCTGCTAACTCGAGCTTGACCGCCGCCGGTGTGGCGTAGAAGTACTCGCGCCGGGTGTTCACTCGGTTGACTCGTTGGTCTGCAAAGCGGCGGTGTAGTTCTGCTTCGACCCCGGCAGCGTCGTCGGAGAAGAAGAGCGCGTGCACGTCGAACCCGAACGGGACCGAGGCGCCGCCCAGTTCGCGGACCCGCTCCATCGGGTCGATGCGTCTGCTCATTCCGATTTTGACGATGCCGGGTCCAAAGGAGCCGACGTTGCTTATCACGTAGACATAACCCGCCCGGATGTTCGCGATCCGGTAATCGTTGTGGGCAATCGCAGCGTCGAGTTCGGAAAGCTTGTCTGACAATTCTTGGCGTTCCGCTTCCCGTCCGCTGGTGGCGAGAGCAGCCAGTGCGGCGGCGTAGTGCGCGCGTTCCTTTTGGAGGCGTTCGCGTTCGGCGCGCAACTCGCGTTCCGCTTGCTGCTCCTATCGGAGTCGGGCGCGTTCTTCGCGAGCCGCTTCACGTTCTTCTTGGACCTTCATCTGGTAGTCGGCGGCGAGTTCAAGCTCGCGCAGGCGGAGCGCGTGATAATCGGGATTGATCTGCATCTCCATCATCGCTGCGTACCGGGCGATCGACGTCGCGGCACCGGTGAGTCGCTTTCCAGCGGCTTTGAGGTTGCCGGCCTTGACGTATCGGACGCAGTTCTCCGCTTCGGCGTTGTAGGCGCGCAGCATGATCTTGGCGAGGTCAGCGGTCATCTTCCGGCCTTTGGCAAGCGAGTTGTCGAATGCGAATCGGGTCGATGATTCGATTGCCGAGCCGGCGAGCACGTGCTTCTTTATCTCCGAACGGATCTCTGCCAGCGCATCCTGGTAAGCAACCGCATTCTGCAGCGGGTGCATGTACTGGTAGATGCCGATGGAGTGCATGGCTTCTGAATCTCGTTGCAGCGACTCGATTTCTTCGAGAGCACCCTGGTACTTCGACTGGAGTTCTGCGAAACGGCGTTGGAGGGTGTCGTTACTCCCTGACTGCTCGTCGGCATCGGTCATCCTCTGATCCCGCGGACGTCGCTGATGGCCTTGAGGGCGAAGGCGTTCTTTGAAACCGCCGCGTGCATGTGCTCGAGCGCGTCGGCTGGTTCTACCTTCTCGAGGTTGTATTGCGGGAACTGTTTCCGGTCCGCGGCGACTTCGAGAAAGCGGAATGCTTTCTGCTGCCCGGTTGCCGGATCGTCTGCCTTGGTGAACACGGTCAGAGAAATCGTTTTGATGATGTCCGATGGCTCCGCTCGGAACAGCTCGGACATCGTGCGTAGCGCGACTGCCGCGACCGCGGTGTTGTAACGACGTCGCTGCTCCGCTTGCGAAGAGCGGGTCTCGCGGATTTCTCCCGCGCTCTTGACCCACTTGGTCGACTTCAAAGTCCACATCTCGGCTGGGGCCGGCACCTGAACGCTGACCGTCACCTCGCGGGAGTCGACGTCGTATTCGAACTCAGACGTAACGGGGTACGTCTCTGGATAATCGGAGCTTTGCAGGATCGCGTCGATGAACTCGAGCAGCGCCTCGGGGTCGTGCTGGAGGACCCGACCGAGGAGGTCATCGACCTGTTGTGCGTGAGCGTGCGCCACTGCCTCGCGGTCACCGCACTCTTGGTCGTATTTAGCGCGTGCTCATGCGAGCCGTTCTTTACGGGTGTGCTCCGCCGCTTCAAACTGTGCGGTCAGCTTGCGATTCTTGGCCGGGAGCGTGCGTTGTGCGTATATCTCCCACGTCTCAACCTCGTCATTCCATTTGGCTCGCGCCGCCTCGACGGCGGCCTCGTGTTGGCGCTTTTGGAACAACTTGGACATTCCCTGCGGTGCCGGTGGAGGACGGTAGGAGGGTTTAGGAGGTGCGACGGCAAGGGTCGGTTTGGCAGTCGGCCGATCGAGGTCGCCGGGGTCGAAAGCAGGATGTGAGGCGGTGTATTTCAAAGCGCCAAGGCTGAATTGCGGTTCAGAGACCGACTTGGTGAGGATGGTGTCGATCATGGCTAGCTGATCGGCCGCGTACTGGTTATCGGCTGCAATCTTGGCGTCTCGGGCTTGCTCCTCGGCCACACGCGCCTCGTAAGCCGCTTGAGCCGCTGAGTACTGGTCGTTTCTCGCCTCTAGCTCTTGCATCCGGATCCGGTGCCGTTCGGCCTGCTCGGCCGCACGTTGTCGAGACAAGGCCAGTTGCGCACTGACTTGCCTGCTTTTCTCTACAGTTTTCTGCAGCTCAATGAACTGCTCGATCAGGCCACGTTTCTTCGCCACTGTGGTCAAACCCCCGCTTCATGCCATGGTCGGAGTCAGAACCTCTTCCTCCAACCATGTTCTCAAAGCGGTCGGACGGCCTTCTTCGGGGCGGAGTGCGAAAGGGCCGCAATACTGGGTTGACCACAGCACCAGGAGTCTCGTTTAAAGCTCTAATCCGTCATCGATGCTGGCGGCACGCTCAGCCGCCTGTCCTCGGCCGCGGGCCATCGTAGCCACGAACGCTGCCGACGCACTTTGAAGATTCTGGTAGGCGGCGCCGCGGCGTTTGGTGGCTGCGGCCCGTCTATCGAGAAGGCGCCGCACCCGGTCGGGGAGCGCTGCGCCTGGAGTCAGTGCGGCGTAGTCGTGGGCGGTGACCGGTAGTTGGTCGTAATTGGTGAGGATGCCGCGGACTAGCGCGGCGGCCTCTCGGCTGTCGCCGCGGTGCTTGACGTGGGTGCCGTCCGGTTCTTGTTGGCCGTGTTCGTGGTCACCGGTGGCGCGTTCGTAGAGGTGGGTGGTGTTGGTGCGGCGGCCGCGAGTCATGGCGACGTAGAGCAGGGCGCGGTTGGTGGTTTCCCCGAGGACAGCGTGGCTGGTGTCGGCGGTGACGCCTTGGGCGGAGTGCACGGTGACCGCGTAGCCGAGACTGACATGCTCACGCAGGTAGTCGTTCTCGAAGACCACACGGGCCGAGTCGTCGAGCCGCACGGCGGCAAGACGCTTGGTCGTCGGGTTAATGCCGGCGACGCGCCACCGGTTCCCGTTGCGCACCGACGCTTCTGACAGCGCACAGGTTCTGGGGTCAGTGATGTCGAGGGTGGGGTCGTTGCGGCGACTGATGATCAGATCCCCCACGCCGATGGGCTGCCCCCCGGCGCCGGTCACGGTGGGTGCATCTCGGTGAACTCGTTGGTGGTGGAGTCGTTGGTTGAGGGCGTTGGCCATTTCGGTGGTGTCGCACACCATGAGCGCGTCCCGGCCCGCATTGGTGTGGACTTGGTAGGCGTCCAGGGCGTCGGCGGCCATGGTGATGGCGTCTCCGCAGTGAAGCCGGTTGTGGGTGCGGTACCAGTCGACGGCCTGTCGGATCTGCTCGGGTTCGCCGTCGCGCAGCGCGAGGCAGGCGGTGCGTTCTTCAGGGTCGGTCATGCGCCAGACCTCGGAGAGGTGTTGGGTCCAGGGCAGATCGGTGCCGAGTTGGGCGAACATGCCGCCGCGGGCTTTGACCGGGGCCAGCTGATGTTCGTCGCCGACCAGGACGGTTTTGGCGCCTGCCGCGGTGGTGGCGGTGAGGAGTTGGCGCAGGTCGTCGGTGCCGACCATGGCGGCCTCATCGACGACGACCAGGGTTTGTGGGTTCAGCGTTAACTTTTTGTCGCGCAACAGCTGTAGGCCTTTGGCGATGGTGTAGCCGTGGTCGCCGGCACCCTCGCGGACCGCGACGTCGACGGCCTTACCGGTCGGGGCGAGCACGATCACCGTCCCGTCGAAGCGGCGCCGGACGGCGGCGCGCAGGGCGCGCATCGAGGTGGTCTTGCCCGCGCCCGCGGGCGCGGACAGCGGTTGGACGAGCCACGGTGAGCGCCCGATGTTCTGCACGGCGCGCTTCTGATCCGGCGACAGCGCTGCGGTGTCGTTGTCGGTGATCCACAGCATGGCGCGGTCGTTGCGCGCGTCGACGAGATCGAGCACCGCGGCTTCTTCGTCGAGGATGGCGTCGAGGGTGAAGCGCTCGTGGCCCTCGCGTTGATGTGCGGCCCGGGGTGCGGTGAGCCGCACCGCAACCTCGTCCACGGCCGATTCCAGCAGTTGGCGGTTGGTGCGCTCGGTTTCGACGGGTAGCTGCGCGCCGAGGATCTCGATGAGGTCGGCGCGGGTGAACGCGGCCTTGTCGATCTGCTCGGCCGCATCCAGGATGCGCGCAGTGCTGAAGGGGGTGCGCGCTGCGATGCGCCGCGCGGCGCGCGCGGTATTGAAGGCTGCGCGGTCCAGGTGCAGTCCGCGCGCATCGGCGCTCCACTGCGCCACCAGCGCGGCCCATGCGAGCTCTTCGGGTTTGGCGGGGCGGGTGGCTTTCTGCGCGGCCGCCAGTTGCGCTGCCGACAACGGGCCGTCGACAACGTGCAGGTTGTGGGCCGCCCACTCCCGTAGCGCAGTGGAGCGCCGCGACCAGGCGGTGATGGTGTCCCTGTCGACGCCGGCCAATTCGGCCATCCCCGTGGACGGGTCGACCGGTGACCACTCCAGGCCCAGGGATTGGTGGAGCTCGCGGCGCAGGGTGGCCTGATAGATCACCCCGGCCGCGCGGGCTTCGTGATATAGCGACGTCCCGTCGATCGACACCATCATCCCGTCGGCGCGAGCCTGGCGATTCGGAACGATGACATGGGTGTGCAGGTGCGGGTCCCCGCAGCGGGAGGTCTCGTGTTGATAGGCGATCGCCGCCAGTCCGGGCAGGCGTACAAGGTCTTTCTCCCCGGTGCGCGGGTTGTGCACCCTCGTGTAGCCGGCATGGGCGGCCAGGTATTCCATCGCCTCAGTCATTGCGGCGGTGTGGGCATCCGCGATCGCCTTGGACAGCACCTCATCGCCGCGCAGGGCCCGCACAAGGGAGACGCTCTTGGGGGCGCAGAAGGTCAGATCGAAACCGTGCACACCGCGCTGCCCGAACGCGCGACCCCGCGCACCGTTGGGCGCGGAACCGTCGTCGAGCCAGCGGGCAACCAGCTTCGGGTCGGCCTCGCCGCCGGCGCGCTGAACATCGGTCAGGCCCACCAACGTGGCCACGGTGTGGGTGTCGCCGGCCAGCAGCCATGTCGGGGTGCGGGTTTCGTGTTCGGAGTAGTACTCCCCCAACCCGCCACCCGCACGCGCCACATCACGGCTGGCGGTCTCGGCGGCCCGGGCGGTGTCGATGTAGTAGTTGATCGACCACCGCTTGAGCTTGGAGATCGTCAACACCTGACCCACCCACCCACGGTGACTGCGGCGCATCGGATTCAGTTGCCGCGGTTGTGGCACTTGCTGTGCCACAACCATTCTCGCACATTGTGCAAATGTGCCGTGCAGAAATTCTAGTCGTGGGTGATCTAGGTCTTGGCAGTGAGACATTCTGTGGGACTGTGGTTTTAGATGATACAAGATGGAATGCGATGGGACGATTAGAGATAGAAAATAGTGAGAAAGGTTGGAAAGTAGGCGATTTAGATGGTGGAAGTCGCCGCACGGCGAGGTCTGGTCTCCGCGCGAGAGAGTTAATCGAAGCGTTCGTGCCCGCCTGTTCGGCAAGCACGTGACGAAAACCAACGCCCTCGAAACGCTGGTGATCGCCTCGTTCGTCCGCGGCCTCTCGGTGCGCGACGTCGAATCCACCCTCGCCGAAGCACTCGGCGATCAGGCCGCGATCTCCAAATCCACGGTCTCCGAAGTATGCAAGGCGATTAGAGCCGAAGTCCGCGACGGCTATGGGCCCTGTTCGACACCACCGAACTCAACATCGCCCCAGGGTCGCGGCTGGTCGAACTGGTCGAGGAACGCATCACCGCGTTCGCCGCCAAATACAACGACCTATATCCGGCGGCGATGCGGATCCTGCTCACAGACCGGGCCGGATTGACCGCGTATCTGCGGTTCCCGGTCGAACACCATGCCAGGGTTCGCCCTTCCAATTTCATCGTGCGCTGTTTCGGGGCGACTAAGCGGCGCACCAAGGTGATCGGCCGATTCCCACGCGAGACCAGCGCCATCAGCCTGGTGTGGGCGGTGCTCGACCGCGCCTCGCGCGGCTGGCGCGGCCTCACCATGACCGCTACAGGAACCCGACTGCTGCAAGACCTACGCCGATCGCTACTAGACCACCAGGCAAACTGCGACCGTCTCGAGGTCGAGCATCTGCCGCCCACGCAAATTCCGTCTCTGCTACCGCGTAGCGAGCACACGCGCGTGATGACGCCCGCCCGTCCAAGTAAGGGATCCATCAACGGACGGGACGAGTCGATTCGGCGACGCGGTGCCGCGGGGGTGTGCGCGAACATCCCACCGAACAGCCGGATCGGTGTCGCGATGTCTGCGACGATTGTGAGGATTGTGTTGGCGAGTCCGGCTTGTGAGGGGTTGTGCCATCTACGAGGGGAACATCTTGGCGAGAAGGAAAGTTCGATGTTCACTATCAGCTTCGTGACCGACACAGTGGTTCCCGAGGACGTCGTGGTGTTGCGCACGGCGTCGGACGGATGGGCGGACCGGGCCGGGGAGTACACGGACGGCGCCTGGCAGTTCATCCTGGACGAGCGCGATTACGCCGGCGGGTTGGAGTTCAAGTTTGTCGTCCTGCCCGGGCGCTGGATGAATGGCGACAACCTCGCGGCGGCTGCCCCGACCGCAGGCTCGCAACTGGTCTACACCGACGCCCAGGTGACGTTTGCGGCGAACACGGCCCTGGTCACCGAGAACGGCGTTGTCCCCCAGCGGCTGGTCAACCGGAACCTGGACGGCACAATAGTTTACGACGTCATCGTGGTCGGCTCGGGAATGGGCGGCGGGGTGCTGGCCAGCGCGCTC
>Ga0209248_10000194_pt1 | contig 20956 bp, 17 predicted proteins | sample BogFormECP04_OM1_FD_188241 | JGI IMG/M metagenome (GOLD analysis project Ga0209248, IMG submission 188241) | Bog forest soil microbial communities from Calvert Island, British Columbia, Canada - ECP04_OM1 (SPAdes) (version 2) | ecosystem: Environmental > Aquatic > Freshwater > Wetlands > Bog ... | reverse complement strand
CCTTTGGTGCGTAGCGGTAGGCCGCCATAGCCGGTGTCCTTCAGCTTTTCGACGCCCAGCGCGAGCGCAAAGTCGACCGCGCCGGCCGCAACAGCATAGACGGCAGCGCGGAGAGCCTCCGAGCCGGTCGCGCACATATTCTCGACGCGCGTCACCGGAATGCTTTTCAAGCGGAGCGCATGCGCGAGCGGCAGCGCGCTGTTGCCTACGTTGATATCGTCGAGCGCATTGCCCATCCACGCCGCCTGAATCTGACTGCGACCAATCTTGGCGTCGGTCAACGCCTCCTCGAACGCGTCGACCATCAGGTCTTCGGGCCCGCGACTCCAGTGCTCGCCGAACGTCGTGCAGCCCATGCCCACGATCGCGACTTTGTCTTTGACGCCACTCGCCATGCTCTTCAGCCCTCGAGGGGCGGACGCCGTTCCGGCGCCGCCTTCCAGAAATAGGTGCGGAAGCCGCGCCGGGAATCGTGCGACTTGATCCGCAGCCGCATCCGAACGCGGTCGCCCACGGCGAACCCGCGAGCGTCGGCGTCGGTGAACTCCATCATGACGCGAGCGCCATTGTCGAACTGCGCGAGCCCGAACCAGAAGGGCGGGTCGGGTGTGAAATTGAGCCGGTCCGCCGTGACCGAGACGATGGTCGCGAGGTCATCGGCCAACCGAACGTCCTGCCACGGCTCGGGGCCGTCGGCGTCGGGGCGCACGGGAATGCGGCTCTTGGGAAACTGCACGTTGCCCTTGGCGTCGCGACCGCCGACGAAGCCGATCACATCCCGGCCGTAGCGCTCCAGCACCGTCGCCTGCGACTTCGGCTCGAATTCCGAACGCACGCCCCAGTCGAGATTCAGCGTTCCCGTCAGGCTCAGGAAGCGAACGTAGTCGGCAAACGCAAGACCAGTCCGCACCGCCTCGGCCGCCTCGTTCGCTCCCGGCATGGTCCCGGTGACTTCAAGTATCAGCGCATCGCAGCCGCTGCCGAAACCGGCGAGCAGGACATGATCGCCGGGCTTCGCCCGGGCGCAGGCGAGCGCGAAAGCAAACATCGCGTGCGCGGCGCCGAGATCGCCGACTGTCTGCGTGAGTTCGCTCGCCAAATTGGGAGCGTTCACACCCGTCGCGCGCTCGATATCGCGCCAACTGCCCGCGATCGGCTCGTGAACCGCGGCCCAGGCTATCGCCTTCGGATCGATCCCCGCGTTGGCGAGGGCGGATTTGATAGTCGGCGCGATCACGTTGGCGATTGTCGTCTCGCGCACGAATCGCTCTTCATACGCGTAGGGTTCGGGGTGCTCCCGCGAGGCGTAGATGTCGACCAGATCGTGCGAAAGACTGGCATGAGCAACCAGGCGCGCGGCGCCGCGATCCGAGATCAACGCCGCCGCGCCGCCGTCGCCGTCGGAAAGGTGGCGTCCACTTCCCGCCGCCGTGGGCCGTTTTTCTCCTGCCGCGACCAGGATTTCGCCGCACCCGAGCAGCGCATCGAGGAGCGCCGCGACCGCGCAACGCCGGGCGCCAGAGACTTCATTGGTGCGGGTTCGCGAGTCGAGCGCGAGCGCGTCGACCAGCAGCGTCGCGTGGGAGCGTTCGAGAAACGGCGCCGAAGTCGAAGCGAATATGACCGCATCGGGCCGACCGACTTCGAACCTCGCCGCCTCGACCGCGAGCGTCAGCGCGTCTTCGTCCCAGCCCGCGACCGCGCGAAACCCAGCCGCCCGGCCGCCCAAACCCGAGAACTTCAACGCCTTCGCGGCGGCAGCGCGGTCGAGGCGCAGCAGCGGCGCATAAGCGCCCACGCCTGCGACATATCGCTCGCGCAAATTCTGCTTTTCGCTTCCCGGCACGATTTCCGCCCTCCCCTTCCAATGTGAACTTGACAGGTTTCTAGATGGTTGTAAATAGGTTTACGAGTTCGGCGCTGGCCATGACGCTAAGGCAAGCAATTCGGGAGGCGCGGCATCATGAGCATGGATATTTTCCGCGATGACGCGCTACGAGGCAAGTCGATTCTCGTGACCGGCGGCGGCAGCGGGCTGGGCAAGGAAATCGGCAAGGCGCTCGTCGCCAAGGGCGCACTCGTGCACATCTGCGGCCGGCGTCCGCTAGTGCTGGAATCGGCGGCTCAAGAGATATCCGCCGGCGGCGCGCATGCGGTCGCTACCCACGTCTGCGACATTCGGGACGCGGAGCAAGTCGAGACCATGATGTCCGCGATCTTCGAGCGCGGCCCGCTCACCGGCCTCGTCAACAACGCGGCCGCCAATTTCATCGCCCCAACCAAGGACCTCAGCCCACGCGGCTTCCGGGCCATCACCTCGACCGTGATGGACGGCAGCTTTCACGTCACGCTCGCGGCTGGCAAGCGCTGGATCGCCGGCGGCCTCAAGGGTTCCGTCGTCAGCAATCTCGTGACCTGGGTGTGGACCGGCTCCGCCTTCGTCGTCCCCTCCGCCATGGCCAAGACCGCCTTGCACGCGATGACCATGTCGCTCGCGGTGGAATGGGGTCGCTACGGAATTCGCCTCAACGCAACGGCGCCCGGCCCGTTCCCGACCGAAAGCGCTTGGGAGAAGCTCAATCCGATCCCCGACGCCAAATCCAGCGCAACCAGCTCGGACACCGTGCCGATGCGCAGATACGGCGAAATGAAAGAGTTGCAGAACCTCATCATATTTCTGCTGTCCGACGGCTGCGACTATCTGACGGGCCAGACGATCGCCATCGACGGCGGCCAGCATCTCGCCAGCCCAGGAACCTTCGCGGATTTGACCTCGCTGACCGACGAGCAATGGGGCGCCGCGCGAGAGGCGATTCAGAAGTCGACCCAGCGAGAAAAAGCGGAACGGTCGGCGCTATGACGATCGCTCGACGAGAACAGGCAGCGAGATGATTGAGCGATCCCTATTCCGCGAAGATCATGAGATCTGGCGCGCGACGGTCCGGCGCTTCGTCGAGGAAGAGATTGTCCCGTTCCATGCGCAGTGGGAACACGACGGCATCGTGCCGCGCGAACTCTGGCGCAAGGCCGGCGAGATGGGCATGCTTTGCTGCACAGTTCCCGAGGAATACGGCGGCCTCGGACTGGACTACCTGTTCGACGTCGTCGTCTTCGAGGAACTGTGGCGCGTCGGCGCCAGCGGACCTGGCTTCCTCATACATACAGATCTGGTCGCCACTTATATCCTCTCCTTCGGCACCGAGGAACAGAAGCGGCAGTGGCTTCCGAAGATGGTCAGAGGCGAGGCGATCGGTTCGCTCGGCATGACCGAACCGCACGCGGGCAGCGACCTCAAAGCGGTGCGCACGCAGGCGATTCGCAACGGCGACGATTTCGTCGTCAACGGCCAGAAGGTCTTCATCTCCAACGGCCAACTCTGCGATCTCGTCGTCCTGGCCACCAAGACCGACTCCAGCGCCGGGGCGAGCGGCATCACATTGTTCCTGCTCGAATCGAACCGGCCGGGATTCACTCGCGGACGCAATCTCGAAAAGCTCGGCATGAAAGCGCAGGATACTTCGGAACTGTTCTTCGAGGACGTCCGCGTCCCCGCGCGCAACATGCTGGGCGCGGAGGGCCAAGGGTTCGCACTGATGATGACCAAGCTGCCGCAAGAGCGGTTGGCTCAGGCCATCCGGTCCGCGACCGTCACGGAAACCGTGATCGAGTGGACGGTGGATTACACCGCCGAACGGAAAGCGTTCGGGCAGACCATCGCCGACTTCCAGAACACGCAATTCGTGCTCGCGGACTTGAAGGCTCGCGCAACCATGGCGCGGGTCTTCACCGACAAATGCATCGATCTCTTCCAGCAGGGCAAGCTGGACCCGGTCGACGCCGCGATGGCCAAGCTCGTCACGTCGGAACTACATTGCGAAGCGGTCGACAAATGCCTCCAGTTGTTCGGCGGTTGGGGCTACATGTGGGAATATCCGATAAGCCGCGCCTACGCGGACGCGCGCGTCGTCAAGATCGCGGGCGGCTCGGTGGAGGTGATGAAAATGATCATCGCCAGGGAGATGTTCAAAGGCCGATTGACGCCCAGGGCGAAACGGGACTGACGCGGAATACTCCGCGAGAAAGACATGGGTTTGACGAGAGACCTCAATACCAGCCTGCGCTTCGGCTTCCTGATCCACGACGTATCGCGCTTGCGGCGGATCGTCGTCGATCGCGCACTGAAGCCGTTGGGCATAACCCGCTCGCAATGGTGGGTACTGGCGTTTCTTTCGCGTCGCGACGGCATGACTCAGACTGCGCTCGCGGCCGACCTCGACCTGACCAAGGTCGCAATCGGAGGGCTGCTCGATCGCATCGAAGCCGCCGGCTTCGTCGAGCGGCGCGCTGACCAGTCCGACGGGCGCGCGCGCCGCGTTTATCTGACCCGCGCCGGCGCCAAGATGATCGCGGCGATCCGCGAGAGCGTCGAGGCGGTCGAGTTGGAGATCCTCGAGCGCATCCCGGAAGAGGCGCTCGCACAGGCGGCTGATACGCTGCGGACGCTGAAGGATACGCTGCTGGAAATGGTGGGCGGCGACGCCGAAGAAGCCGAAAGCGCAGAAGTCAACATGCTCGGATGAGCAGAGTCTAGGGAGATCAGCAGTGCGTGGATTGAGAGACAAAGTTGCCGTCGTGACCGGCGGCGGGCAAGGCATTGGACGCGCCCTCGTGCTGCGGCTCGCCGCGGAAGGTTGTAAGGTCGCGATCTTCGACTTGAAATTGGACGCCGCCCACGAGACCGAGAAACTCGCGGGCGAAGGGCGGGTCGCGAGCTTCGAGGTTGACGTCGGCGATTATGCCGCCGTCGCCGCCGCGACAGCGAAAGTGGAAGCTGAACTCGGCCCCATCTGGGCGCTGGTGAACAATGCCGGTTGGGACCGCCCAGCACCGTTCCTTTCGACCGATCAGGCGCTGTGGGACAAGATCATCCGCATCAACCTCTACGGCCCGCTGAACACGCATCACGTCGTCGCGCCGCTGATGGTCGCGCGGCGCGCCGGTCGCATCATCAACATCGCCTCCGACGCCGCACGCGTCGGCACCAGCAACGAAGCCGTCTATTCCGCCTGCAAAGGCGGCCTGATCAGTTTCACCAAATCGGTGGCGCGCGAGTTGGCGAGCAAAGGCGTGCTGCTGAACGCGGTCTGTCCCGGCCCGACCAACACGCCGATGATGGCCTCGGTGCTCGGCGAGGGCGAGCAGGCGGTCAAATGGAAGGACGCGATGCTGCGCGGCATTCCGCTGCGTCGGATGGGCGAACCGGACGATTACGCGGGCATCGTCGCCTTCCTGGCGTCCGAAGACGCAGGTTTTATCACCGGCCAGACCATCTCGGTCGCGGGCGGCATGAATATGCTCTGACGTCCAATCAACAACCCTTCTCCCGCTCTTGCTGTTGGCGCCGGATGAAGGGCGCCCTCCCCTCCCCGTTCTTGCGGGGAGGGGCTCTCCGTGGCGGTGGAGGAGAGCCTGAAGGGCTTCGGGAACCGGGGGCCGCCCCACCCCCTACCCCCTTCCCCGTAAGAACGGGGGAGGGGAATCTCCACCGCCGCCATCTATTTGAAAGGACCCGACATGAGCGACATCCCTGTTTTCGAAGACATCCTCTATGAGAAGCGCGAACGCGCCGCCTGGATCATCATCAATCGTCCCAAGCTCTACAACGCCTTCCGCGCAACGACGATGGAAGAGCTGATCAAGGCGTTCCAGATCGCCGGTTATGACAAGAACATCTCGTCGATCGTGCTCACCGGAGCCGGCGACAAGGCGTTCTGCACCGGCGGCGACCAGAGCGCGCACGAAGGGCAATACGACGGGCGCGGAATCGTCGGCCTGCCGATCGATGAATTCCAATCGATCATTCGCGACGTTCCCAGGCCCGTCATCGCGCGCGTCAACGGTTTCGCGATCGGCGGCGGCAACGTGTTCGCGACGCTCTGCGACCTCACGATCGCCGCGGACACCGCCAAATTCGGGCAGGTCGGACCGAAGGTCGGGTCGGTGGACGCGGGTTGGGGCACCGCGCTTCTGGCGCGCCATATCGGCGACAAGCGGGCGCGAGAGATGTGGTACCTCAATGAAGTGTACACCGCGCAGCAGGCCTATGAGATGGGACTCGTCAACAAGGTTGTTCCGGCCGCCGAGCTCGACGCGGCGGTGAAGGCCTGGACCGATATTCTCGCCGAACGTTCCCCGACCGCGCTGGCGCTGGCCAAGCGTTCGTTCAACGCCGACAGCGAAAACATCAGAGGCATCAGCCTGGCTTCGCTCAGCGCGGTCAAGTTGTTCTACGACACCGAGGAATCGAAAGAGGGCGTGCGCGCCTTCAAGGAGAAACGCAAGCCAGACTTCCACAAATACGTGAAGTGACCGAGGGCATATCGCTTGGCTCCCCGACGCATCGACCCGGCTGATATCGCCTCGGCGTTGCCGCCGGGCGGCCGCACCCTGATCGGCGCGTGCTCCGGCGAGTCGTTGCGGCTCGCCGAAGCGGTGCTGCGCGCCGGCGATGCGCTGGGGGCAATGACATTCACCGGTATTTTCGTTCCCGGCCTCAACAAGCACACTTATCTGGCCAATCCGCACTGTCGGGTCGAGACGTTCTTCCTGACGCCGGAACTGAAGGCGGCAGGCGACGCCGTGACGTTCCTGCCGCTCTGCTATGGCGACATCCTCGCGCGGCTGCGCAAAGTCCCTATCGATGCGGCGCTGTTCATGGCGACGCCTCCGGATTCGCGAGGGATCTGCGGCTTCGGTCCGATCGTCGATTTTCTCGCCGACCTCTGGCCGAAGATTCCGATCCGCATCGCGCATATCAATCCCCACCTGCCGCGCGTGCGGGGAGCTGCCGGTATCCCCTTTTCCGAACTGACTGCCGTCATCGAACAAGAGCAGCCGCTGCTCCAGATGGCCGACGCGGGCACCGACCCGACGTCCGAGGCGATCGCGCGCAATGCCGCGCGTTGGATCGGCGACGGCGCGACTGTCCAGGCGGGGCTTGGCAAGATTCCTTCCGCAACCCTCCGGTCGCTGCGCGACCGCCGCGATCTTCGTATCCATTCCGGCCTCATAAGCGAAGCCGTCGTCGACCTCGATCAGGCCGGCGCACTGGCCGGCGGCGTCGCGGTGACCGGAGGGGTCGCTATCGGAACGCAGCGTCTCTACGACGCAATCGGCGGCGCCGCCTATCGCTTCGAGCCGGTCGCCTACACCCATTCGCCGCGCATCCTCTCGGAGATCTCGAATTTGGTCTCGATCAATTCGGCCTTGGAGGTCGATCTTTTCGGGCAGGCTTACGCGGAGATGGGGCCGGGCGGCCTGATGTCGGGTCCCGGCGGCGCCTCGGACTTTGCACGCGGGACGTATGCGGCCGGAGGCCTAAGGATTGTCGCCCTGCCCGCCTCGGCTGCCAAGGGCGCCGTCAGCCGCATCGTCGGACCCAACGCAGGGGCCGGACCTGTTTCGCTCGGCCGGATGGACATCGACGTCGTCGTCACCGAGTTCGGCGGCGCCGATCTCCGCGGCCTCGGCCACCACGGTCGAGCGAAGGCGCTGATCGGCGTGGCGCCACCTAAGCATCGCGAAACGCTAGAAAAAGCCTGGGCCGCACTCGCGGCGAAATTCTGAGTCGGAGGAAACGTCATGGCCACGCGGAAAGTCATCATCAGTTGCGCCGTCACCGGTTCGATCCACACTCCGTCGATGTCGCCGCATCTACCGGTGACGGCAGAGCAGATCGCCGAGTCCGCGCTTGGCGCCGCGGAAGCCGGGGCGGCGATCGTGCATCTGCACGCCCGCAATCCCGCGGATGGCCGACCTGATCAGAGCCCGGAGGCGTTCGAGCCGTTTCTCAGGGTGATCAAGCAATCCTCCAACGTGGTCGTCAATCTGACCACCGGCGGCTCGCCTTATATGACCGTCGAGGAGCGCGTGCGGCCGGCCGAAAAGTGGAAGCCGGAGATCGCCTCGCTCAACATGGGCTCGATGAACTTCGGCCTGTTCCCGATGCTCAAGCGTTACAAGGAGTTCAAGCACGATTGGGAGCCCAAGATGCTGGAGGGCTCGCACGACCTCGTGTTCCGCAACAGCTTCAAGGACATTCGCTACGCGCTCGACACTCTGAACGCTACCGGCGCGCGCTACGAGTTCGAGTGCTACGACACCAGCCATCTCTACAATCTGCACTATTTCCTGAGCGAGGGTTTGGTGAAGCCGCCGCTGTTCATTCAGACCTGCTTCGGGCTGCTCGGCGGCATCGGAGCGCATGCCGACGACGTGATGCACATGAAACGAACCGCCGATCGGCTGTTCGGCGACGCTTATCGTTGGTCCGTGCTGGGCGCGGGCCGCAACCAGATGCCGGTCGCGGCGATGTCGGCCGCGATGGGCGGCAACGTGCGTGTCGGTCTGGAGGATAGCCTCTGGATCGGCGCCGGCCATCTCGCGCCCTCGAACGCGAGCCAGGTCACGCAGGTGCGCAAGATCATCGAGGGGCTGGGCCTCGACATCGCGACGCCGGACGAGGCGCGCGAGATTCTGTCGCTGAAAGGCGGCGATCGCGTCGGCTTCTGACCGATGCTGTCGCTGGCTCAAGCGCCATTGCGGCGCGACCCGAACGGGCTGGCCCTCGTCCATTGCGACGAACGCTGGACTTGGGGCGAACTCGATCGACGTTCGGCGGCGTGGGCCGCGCGGCTCAGCGGGCGGGGCGTTCAACCCGATGATCTCGTCGCGTTCGCATTTCCGAACGGCCCGGACTTCCTGGCGTTGACGTTCGGAATCTATCGCTGCGGAGCAACGCCGGCGCCGCTTTCGCCGAAGCTTCCCGACGCCGAGCGCGAGGCGATCCTCGCGTTGATGCGGCCCGCCGTATTCTTCAGTGAGACCGAATACGGCGCCCCGCTCACGGAAGCCGCCGTTGTCGCGGCGCCGATCGCCAAGAGCTGGAAGGCCTGCACCAGCGGCGGCAGCACCGGTCGGCCGAAAGTGATCATCGACGGTCGCCCGGCTGGCTTTCCGGAGGGGATGCAGTTCATCGGCATACCCGAGCGCGGCCGCGTCTGCGTGCCGGGACCGCTGTATCACAATGCGCCTTTCAGCGCCGCAGTGTTCGCGCTGTGGAGCGGTTCGACGGTCTTGACGATGCAACGCTTCGACGCCGAGTCCGCGCTCGACCTGATCGCGCGGGAAAGACTCGAGTGGGCGATGATGGTTCCGACCATGATGCAGCGCCTGATGCGCCTGCCCAAAGAGACCCGCGGGCGCTTCAATCTCTTCCATTGGCGTAGGGTGGTTCACACCGCGGCGCCGATGGCGTCTTGGTTGAAGCGAGCCTGGATCGAAGAATTTGGGCCGGACCATATCTGGGAGGTCTATGGCGCGACGGAAGGTCTGGTGCGTACGTGGATCGGGGGCCGCGAATGGTTGGAACGCCCAGGCTCGGTTGGACGCCCGACCGGCGGCGCTCGCATTCGCATCCAAAGCCCCGACGGCGCAGAGTTGCCTTCCGGCGAGGAGGGTGAAATCTTCGCGATGCCGCCGGGCGGTCCCGGTTCGAGCTACCGCTATATCGGCGCGGAGCGGCGCGCGACCGTAGATGGTTGGGAGTCGGTCGGCGACATCGGCCATCTCGACGCTGACGGCTATCTCTATCTCGCCGACCGCAGGGCCGACCTCATCATCACCGGCGGCGTCAACGTCTGGCCGGCCGAAGTCGAGGCGGCGCTACTCGCCCATCCTGCCGTTCGCTCATGCGCGGTCGTCGGCGTACCCGATGATGATCTCGGCCAGCGCGTCCACGCAATCGTCGAGAGCGACGAGTCCGCCCTCGGGCTCGACGATTTGCGCGCTTTCCTCACCACGCGCCTGTCCCGAGAGAAACATCCTCGTTCGCTCGCCCTTCAGGAGGGCCCGGTGCGGGACGACGCCGGCAAGGTGCGAAAGACCTCTTACATAGTTCAGGGAACGCCGACATGACGCCATCGCTGCCGAAGCTCGAACAGTTCCGACTCGAGTTGAAAGCGAACGGCCTCGTACACCTCGTATTCGACGCGCCCGGGCGGTCGATGAATGTGTTTTCCGACGCCGCCATCGTCGAGATCGGCCTCTTCGCGAGTTGGCTCGCCGAGGCCGATGTGCGCGGCGCGCTGATCCGCTCGGGTAAGGAAAGCGGGTTTTGCGCGGGCGCCAACCTACCGGAAATCTGGGCCGCCTACGACATGGTGACGGCGACGCCCAGATATCGGCGATTCAACGCCGCTTACGATCATTTCTTTCGTCTCAGTCTCGGACTGCGCGCGCTGGAGACCTGTGGCAAACCGGTCGCCGCGGCGGTCGCGGGCCTCGCGCTCGGCGGCGGCGGCGAACTCGCCCTCGCCGCGCACTATCGCGTGCTGACGAACGATCCCCGCGCGGCGATTGGCCTTCCCGAGTCGCTCGTCGGCCTGCTTCCGGGCGCGGGCGGCACGCAGCGGCTGCCGCGTCTGATCGGGGTCGAGGCCGCGATGCCGATCCTTCTCGAAGGCGGCCGGCGTTCGGGCGAAGCCGCGCTGATGGCGGGTCTCGCGCATGCCGTGGTCGATAAGGGCGAGGAGATCGCCGCCGCGGAGGCTTGGTTGCTCTCGTCGCCGTCGCCGACACAACCTTGGGACCGCGAGGATTGGGTCTCCTCGTCTCCGCCGGCGGTTAGTGCGGCGCTGGAGCCGGTCCGGCGGGCCGCTTTGGAAAAATCGCTGGGGCACTACCCCGCGCTGTTCGCGATCCTCGATTGCGTCGAATTCGGCCTGCCGCAGAGCTTCGACGGCGCCATCCGCAGCGAAATGACGAGCTTCACACACCTGATTTTGCGGCCGGAGCCGCGGGCGATGATCCAGACTCTGTTCCTGGGTCGAGTAGACTACGAGCGTTTGGAGCGTAAGGGCCAATTGCCCGATCTCGTCGGAAAAGTCGTTGCGGCGGTCCGCGCGGTTCTCGATCGGGAGAAGACGGATACCGAAGCGCTTGCCGTGGCCGGCTTCGAAAGCCTCGACGGCGTCCGTATCGATCCTTTGCGTCAGCGCGAACAATCCGGGTACTGGATCGACGGCGACGATCCCCGCGCCGCGCGTTCGCTGGAGATTCTCAAACAAATTCAAGATGCCGTCGCGCCGCTTGCCGAGGGGTGCTCGGGGGAGGAATTGCGTGTCGCGGATTACGCCGCGATCCGTCGGACGGGCTACCCCGGCTATCTCGGCGGACCTTTCGCGTTCGCGGCCGGACGGTGGAGCTAGGCGCATGCGCCGCATCAGACAACCAGCGAAATCTTGCCGAACTGCACCCCGGCCGAGAGCCGATCGAACGCCGCTCGGATATCCCGCATCGCAAACGTACTGTCGATTACCGGCGCCAGCAGGCCGCGGCCGAACACATCCAACAATTCACGGAACTCGCCGATGCTGCCGCCGGTCGATCCGTAGATCTCGAGCTGGCGGATGAAGAGGCGCTGAATCTCCGACGGCGGATTGGATCCCGTCGTCGCGCCGCATGTGATCAGGCGGCCGCCGCGCCGCAACGAGCGCAGCGACTCGCCCCAACTCGCCTCGCCGACGCTGTCGATCACCATGTCGACGCCGGCCCCGCGGGTCATTTCCAAAATCGCTTTCGACACCCGATCCTTGCGATAGTTGACGCCGCCTTCCGCGCCGAGCGCGACGGCGCGCGCTATCTTCTCGTCGCTCGACGAGGTCACCAACACGCGCGCCCCGATCATGCGCGCGAGCTGCAGACAGGCGACCGCAACGCCGCCGCCGATTCCGGCCACCAGCACGCTCTCGCCGGGCCGCAAGATCTTCTTTCCGAACAGCATTCGCCAAGCCGTCAGATATGCGGTCATCAGCAGGCCCGCATGGGTCAAATCGGCGTCGTCCGGAAGCGCGAAAAAGCAATGCGACGGCATCGCGACATATTCCGCGAAGGCGCCGTGACGATGTTCGCCCAGGATCCGCACGGATTCGCAGAGCGGCTGATCGCCGGCGAGGCAATAGCGGCATTTGCCGCAGAACGCTTCGGAATAGAGGATCGCTTTCATCCCCGGCCGCAAGTCGCTGCCGGGTGCGGCCTCCACGATCTCGCCCGCGCCCTCGACGCCCATCACTTGGGGCAACTCGTGCGTAATGCCGACGCCACTGTCGCGCATATAGAGATCGACTCGGTTGAGCGAAGAGGCGACCACACGCATCACCGACTCGCCCGGCGCCGGTATGGGATCGGGAAAGTCCCGCCACTCCGCCCCGTCCGCGCCGCGCTTTTCCAGAACAACCGCTTTCATCGATCGACGTCCCTTGAAATCGTCTCGTATTGGGTATCATACGCTTGCGTACGAATAGCATGCGCGATAGCTTGTCGTCATCAACTAGCGGCTCCCGGCGGCCCGAATTCGGACGGCGCGGGAACACCGGACCGATCTCAGGGAGCGCGCGCGTGATCGCGGATATTCTCGTTTCCGGCGTGCCGCTCGGCTGCCTCTATGCGCTGGTCGCCGTCGGCTACAACATTCTCTATCGGCCGACCAACGTGTTCAATTTCGCCCAGGGCGATCTCGTCATGCTCGGGGCGCTGTTGATCTCCAGCTTCCTCACGAGCCAACATTACGCGTGGCCCCTGGCCATGATCGCGGTGATGGCGATCGTCGGCGCGATCGCACTGGCGGAGGAGGTCGTGGCCGTGGCGCCAATCCTCAGGCGCGCGAGCGACGGCGTCGCCTGGGTGATCACGACGCTCGCGGTATCGCTGATCATCGTCAACATCGTCGGCAAATATTGGGGCGTCGATCCCGTTTTTGTCGCCGCGCCCTGGCCGCTGAGCGCGGATCCGCAGACGATCGCCGGCGTTCAGGTTTCCTCCTATCAGATCGCGTTGGTGCTGATCACTCTGGCGATCGTCGCAATCGTCGAGGCGACGTATCGGACGCGCACGGGCCGGGCGATCCTAGCGGTCGCGGAGAACCGCGACGCCGCATTGCTGCGCGGCATCAACCCGGCGGCGCTCAGCCGCTGGTCGTTCTTTGTCGGCGGCGCGCTCGCCGCGGCGACCGGCTATCTTGCCGCGCCATTGATTCCCATGTCGCCCTCGCTCGGCGTGGCGTTCCTGGTCAAGGGATTCGCCGCCGCGGCGCTCGGCGGCCTCGGCAGCAACAAAGGGGCGTTGATCGCGGGCGTGATCATCGGGGTCACCGAAGCGACCGGCTCGGAATTCATTTCCGCGGGATACCAGCAGACGGTGATCCTCGCCGTGGTCCTCGCGATCCTGCTGGTGCGTCCGCAGGGCCTGTTCGGCAACGCCAGCGCGCGCACGGTCTGAGCCCGTCGTCCTACCCGGCCGCAGCGCCCAGATAGGCGCGGCGAATCGCGTCACCCGCGGCCAAAGACGCGGACGCGCCTTCGGCGACCACCCGCCCTCCTTGCAGGACGTAGCCGTAGTCGGCGACTTCCAGCGCGCGCTCGACCATCTGCTCGACTAACAGGATCGTCGCCCCCTCCTGGCGAAGTTGGACGACGACGTCGAGCACCTGATCGACGATGATCGGCGCGAGACCGAGCGAGGGCTCGTCGAGCATCAGAAGTTGGGGATCGCGCATCAACGCCTGCCCGATCGCCAGCATCTGCTGCTGACCGCCCGACAGCGCGCCAGCGGCAGACGAACCACGCTCACGCAACACCGGAAACAGCGCGTAGACGCGCTCGTAGCGGCGGCGCTCGTCGGCTCGGCCGATGCCGGCGCCGTAGAGGCCGAGATCGAGGTTCGCCGCCACGCTCTGCGAGCGGAACAGAGCGCGACCCTCCGCGACATGTAGCAACCCCGCGCGGACGATGTCTCGCGGGCTCGCCCCAGATATTTCAGCGCCCCCGAATCGGATCGAGCCGGCGCTCGGGCGAAGCAGGCCAGAGATGGCCTTCAACAAGGTCGTTTTCCCGGCGCCGTTACCCCCGAGCAGCACTACGATGGCGCCACGAGAGACATTCAATGCGACTCGGTTCAGCACCCCGACGCGCCCGTAGCCGACGTCGAGATCGCGGACTTCCAGCAGCGCGCTCACGCCGTGCGCTCCACCGCCGAACGCCCGACATAAGCCGCCACGACCTCCGGATTGGCGAAGACGCGAGCAGGCGTGCCTTCGGCGAGCACCGATCCACGCTCGAGCACTGTGACGAAATGACAGATGTCGGCGACCAGCTCGAGATGATGCTCGACGATGACGACCGTGGCGCCGTTCTCGGCGATCGCGCGCACCAGCTTTCCGAGCCGGTCCAACTCGGACAACGAAAGACCCGCGGCGGGTTCGTCGAGCAGCAGGACTTTCGGCCGTCCGACCAGCGCGCGCGCGATCTCGAGCAGTCGCTGCTGACCGTGCGGCGCCTCGCCCGCCAGCGCCGACGCTCTCTCGGCAAGACCTACGAATTCGAGGTATCGCAGCGCATCCGCGCGAGAAGCCCGCGCTTCTGCCCGGGCGCGAGGCAGCCTCAGCGCGATTTCGAGTGCGCCGGCGCGCTCGCGTGGAAAGGCTCCGAGCAGCACATTGTCGAGCACAGTCTCGTGATTGAGCAATTTCGGCGTCTGGAATGTGCGGCCGACGCCCAACCGCGCGATCGCGTGCGGGCGAAGTCCGAGCAGGTCGCGGCCGCCGAGCCGGATCGCGCCCGCGCTTGCAGAATAATAGCCGCAGACGATATTGAGCAGCGTCGTCTTGCCTGAACCGTTCGGGCCGACGATCGCATGCACGGCCCCGGGGTTGGCGAGCGCGCGCGCGCCGTCCAGCGCGATCACGCCGCCAAAATTCTTGTGCACGTCCGCGATCTCGAGCGCGGCGCCCCGGACGCGCGCGTGCTCAGAAACGTCGCCAGCCAGGGGGTTGATGGGGCGAACGCGACGCCGAAACATCCGTTCGATCTGGCCCACGATGCCGCGCGGCGCGAACAACATCAGGATTAGAAGCGCCACGCCGTAGACGAGAATCCGCCAGCTCTGCAACGCCCCGAGCAATTGCGGCACGAGAAAGAAGGCGAGCGTGCCGACCACCGGCCCCCAGAGCCGGCCGGCCCCGCCGACGACGACGATCAGCAGAAAGAAGATCGAGAAGTCGGCGGAAAAATCCTCTGTGGTCAGCACCGTCTTCTGCACCGCGAAAAAGGCGCCGCCCAAACCGGCCATCGAAGCGCTGACGACGAACGCGAACAGCTTCAGGCTCACGAGCGAGACGCCCGAGGCGGTCGCCGCGTGCGGATTGTCGCGGATCGCGATCATCGCACGGCCGAGTCGCGAGCGCACGAGATTGCGGATCAGCCAGAATTGAACGATGATCGCGCCCACGACCAAGACATAAATGCCGCCCAGTCCGAATTTATAGCCGAACGCTTCCGGCGGCGGGATGCCGATGATGCCGTCGAAGCCGCGCGTCAGCCCACTCCATTCGCCGAGCAATTCCTCGACGACGCCAGCGAAGGAGAGCGTGATCAGCGCGAAATACCAGGTCGTCAAGCGAAACGCAGGCAACGCCATTAGCGCCCCCGCGAAACTGGTTATCACCATCGCTGCCGGCGCCGCGAGCCAGAACGAGAAATGCGCGTCGATCATCAGGATCGCGGTCGCGTAAGCGCCTATCGCGACCAGTGCGCCATGACCGAGCGAAACCTGTCCCGCGTAACCCATCAAAAGGTTCAGCGCGAGCGCCACGATCATATAGACCCCGGCCTGCGTCGCCAGATAGAGCAGAAAGTTGCTCGGCAACCAGACCGGCAGCGTCACGACGACGAGCAGAGCCAGCGCCCCGCCCGCGAGCGTCCAAACGCCCGACGTCCGGCCGGGCTCAGAATCTCGCGAAACGACAACCGTCATGCGCCGACGCACGCTCCCGGGCAGGTCTTCCCTCCCCGTTCTCTCGGGGAGGTGGTAGGGTGGTGTCCTCCGCTTCGAAAACCTCGAAGACCATCTTGCGTCGCGTGCGGCCCGAGTTATCAGCGATCACTCGGCCAGAATAGCCCGACTCTCGACTCCTCTCCGTAAGGACACCGTCAGGACGGGGAGGGGAGAAATCGGCGGCGCAATCCGTTCTGATCACGAAGGAATTCGCTCGCGAAAGGCGCCCATCGCGCGCGGATCGCGAGCCGAAGCCAGCTTGCACCAGGCCATCGAGTCGGCATGAAGCGAACAATGGTTCTCGGGCGACAGCGACAGCGTTCCCGACATGCCGGGATAGTCCTTCAGGGTCTCCATCGCGGCCTTGACCTTGTCCGCTTCGGTGCTCTTCGCGCTCTCGATCGCCCATTTGTAGACATAGATCGCGTCGTAGAACGGCGACACCGCCGCGTTCGGCTCCTGACCCTTGGACTCGGGATAGGAGAGCACCTTCTTGACATAGGCGACCTGCTTTTCGGCCGGCTTCTCCGTCTCGGTGTAGGTGTAGGCTTTAAGGTAGCTCACGAACACGTTCGCCAGCGCCTCGGGCGGCAACAGGTCGAGCAGAGCGTCGGACATCAGGCCGGAATAGCCATACATCGACGGAAACCAGCCGATGCCGCGCAACGCGTTGAACACAAGCGCCGAATTGGCGGCGATGCCGGTCGAAACCACGAGCACTTCCGTGCCCGCCTTCTGTAGGTTGCGCAGATAGCTCTTGATGTCGGGCGTATTGTTGGGAAACACCTCGTGGCCGACGATCGAAACGCCGTTCGCCTTCAGACCCTCCGTCACCGTCTTTGCGATCGCCTCCGACGAGGCAAAACTCTCCTGAATGATGCCGATCTTCTTGTCTTTCAGGTTGGCGGAGATGTAATCGACCGTCATGCCGCCAGACAGCTTGTTGTTGAAGTTGAACTGGAAATGGTAGGGATAGGTCTTGCCGTCGGCGGCTTCGGCCGCGAACGAGCCGCCGGTTTCCAGGAACTTCGCCGGGTTGGTGACGGAAAGCGCGGTCAGGGTCGGAGAAGTGCCGACCGGTCCGAGTAGAATGTCGATCTTCTGCTCCATCAGCGCGCGCACGACCGCGGGCTCCTTGGCCGGCGTGCCCTCGTCGTCGCCATCGACGATTTCGACCTTGCGCCCCAGGATTCCTCCCGCAGCGTTGATTTCGTCGACCGCTATGCGGGCGGGAACGTAGAGCGGAGCATAGGCTGAGGCGACGCGCCCCGTGAGCGCTTTGATGAGGCCGAACCGGAAGGGCTCGCTGGCGCTCTGCGCAAAGACCGGCCCGGGCAAAACCAGGCCCGCCGCCAACATCGAACTCGCGGTCAATATCTGTCGACGCGAAAGTGCGCCCGTCGTAAAGGCTTTCCGCCCGTCTGTGAGATTCGTCATCTATTCCTCCCTCGGCCCGTTTGAGCGTCTGCGCGCTCCGGTCCGCCTCCTCGGCACGCAGGCTTCGGTGCACTAGCGAACGATATACACAGGCGCCGACGCTGGCGCAACCTGGAATTTCGTAAATAGGTTCACTATTTCACCGGAAACCGCAACCCGGACGAATGCCGCCGCCCCCTGCCGGCTCGCTGAACCGCCCCGCGCTCTCCCGCCCCTCGCCACTCGCCGCCGGCGATCGCGAGACATCAATTCCCCACCTTTGTAGCGGAGAGCGGCCCGCTCTGTTACGTGCGCGTCGCCATCGTTTCGACAACGGGAAGGCGTTTTGATCACTTGACACACGGTTGAGAATATCGTCAATATGCAATTCATACACTAGCTCACGAAGTCGGCCAGAGGACGCCGGACCGGTCGTGAGGAGCAGGAGGGAACGCGATGATTGGTCCGCGCTTCGACGCCGCCGCCCATGCTCGCAGGATGCGCGCAGAGGGCTTCTGGGTCGATAAGACCTACGACGAGTTCCTCCAGAAGGCGATCGCCGCGACGCCCGACAAGCTCGCCATCCTCGCCGATCGCGCGGACCGCGCCGAACAACGGCGCTTCACTTACGCGGAATTTGGCGATCTCGTCTCGCGCGCCGCAGCGGCGCTCAGGAGTATGGGCATCGGGCGCGGCGATGTCGTCTCTGTGCAGATGCCGAACTGGTGGGAATTCGCGGTCGTCTCGCTCGCGGCGGCTCGCATCGGGGCAGTCGTCAATCCGCTGATGCCGATCTTTCGCGAGCGCGAATTGACCTACATGCTGGATTTCGCCGAGACCAAGCTGCTGGTCGTGCCGAAGGTCTTCCGTGGCTTCGATCACGAAGCGATGGCCGCCTCGCTTCGTCCCTCGCTGCCGAAGCTGCAACATGTGATCGTGGTCGACGGCGAAGGGCCCAACAACTTCAACGCCATCTTGCTCTCGGGGGCCGAACGCCTGCCGCCGCCGCCGATCGGCGAAATCGGCGCGCTGCCTACCGACGAAATGGCGGTGCTGATGTTCACCTCGGGCACGACCGGCTCGCCCAAGGGCGTCATGCACTGCCTGAACACGCTGATGGGCTGCAACATCGGGCTCGCCGGGCGCTTCGGTCTCGACGCGAGCGACGTGATGCTAGTCTGCTCGCCACTGGGCCATATGACCGGCTACGCCGCGGGTATGCTGCTGGGCCTGAAGATCGGCGCCACCGTGATATTTCAGGACGTCTGGGAGCCGAAGCGCGGCGTCGGCATCATGGCGGCCGAGGGCGTCACCTATTCCGCGGGCGCGGCGCCGTTCCTCTCCGACATGTGCGAGGCGGTCGCCGCAGGCGCGCCGAAACCCGCGAAGCTGCGCAAGTTCCTCTGCGCGGGCGCGCCGATTCCGCCGGCGCTGATCGAGCGCGTCTACCGCGAACTCGACCTTCAGGTCTGCTCGCTCTGGGGTATGACCGAGTCGCTGTCGAGCACCTTGACCGAGCCCGAGCGCGCCTTGGAGAAATCTTCCACTACCGACGGGCGGCCGATCGATGGCGTCGCCGTCAAGGTCGTCAAGCCCGACGGCAGCCCAGCTCCTACCGGCGAAACCGGCTTGTTGATGGTGCGCGGCGCGCAGATGGCGCTGGGCTATTACAGACGTCCCGACATCGAGCCGTTCGATGCTGACGGTTGGTTCGATACCGGCGACCTCGCTTATATGGATGCCGAAGGCTATATCCGCATCAACGGACGCATCAAGGACGTCGTCATTCGCGGCGGCGAGAACATCCCGATCGTCGAGATCGAAAACCTCTTGTTCAGGCATCCCGCCGTGATGTCTGCGGCGCTGGTCGGCTATCCCGATTCGCGTCTGGGCGAGCGCGCGTGCGCCTTCGTCGCGCTGCGCCCAGGACATCACCTCGACCTGAAGGTCGTGCAGGCCTATATGGCGGAGAACAAGGTCGCCAAACAATATTGGCCTGAGCGCATCGAGATCGTCGCCGACCTGCCGAAGACCCCGGCGGGCAAGGTGCAGAAATTCCAACTGCGCGAGCTGGCGAAGACGTTCGGCGACGTCCTCACGCGAGCGAGCGCGTGAACGGCCGACTGCAAGATCGGGTCTGCGTCGTCACAGGAGCCGCACGAGGCATCGGCCTCGCGATAGCAGAGCGCTTCGGCCGCGAAGGGGCGCGCGTCGCCTGCGTCGACGTCAGCGCGAGGCGGCTCGAGCCAACGGTCGCGGAACTCGTGAGCCGCAGCGTCGATGCGCGCGCTTTCGCGGTCGACGTGGGCCGCCGCGACGAGGTCCACGAAATGTTCCACAGCATCGAAAGTGAGTTTGCCGCGCCGGTCGCCGTACTCGTCAACAACGCAGTCTGGGCCCGGTTCCAGCCGCTCGACGAGATCGACCGCGAGACGGTCGACCGCATGTTCGCCTGTGGCGTCGACGGCCTGATCTGGACTATGCAAGCCGCGGCGCCGCAGATGGAGCGACGCGGCGGCGGCTCAATCATCAATCTGTCCTCGGTCTCGGCCTCGCATCCCGCCAAGGATTCCATTGCCTATTCCGCGCTGAAGGCGGGCGTCGTCGGCCTGACGCGCGCGGCGGCTATGGAGTTGAGCCCGAAGCGAATCCGCGTCAACGCCATCGCGCCGGGCATGATCGGCACGCCCACGTCGATCGCCCAGTTCGACGAGACGACGATCGTTGAGCGTCGCGCCCAGATGCCGCTCGGACGGTTCGGCGAACCCGAGGAAATCGCGGGGGTTGCCGCATTCCTGGCGAGCGACGACTCCAGCTACGTGCAAGGCGCCGTCATCACCGCCGACGGCGGTTGGACGGTCGCCGCCAAATAGAGGGAATTCGAAATGAGACGGCTCGAAGGACGACGCGCGATCGTGACGGGCGGCGGAAGCGGAATCGGTCGAGCGAGCGCGATCCGCTTCGCACGCGAAGGGGCGTCTGTGCTGGTCGTGGGACGCGCGGAGAACACGATGGAGACCGTCGATCTCATACGCGCCGAGGACGGCAAGGCGCTCGGCATGGTGACCGACGCCGCCGTGGAAGCCAATGTCGAGGCGATGGTGCAGCGCAGCGTCTCCGATCTCGGCGGGCTCGAGATCTTCTTCGCCAACATCGGCGTCACCGGCACCAATACGCCGCTGCTCGAGCAGACGGTCGAGGAGTGGGAAGAGGTGTATCGGATCAACACGATCAGCTGTTTCCTCGCGATCAAATACGCAGGGCGCCATATGACGGCGCAGCGCTACGGCTCGATCATCCTGACCTCTTCGGCGGCGTCGCTCCGGGCCAATGCAGGCGCGATCTCCTACAGCGCCAGTAAGGCGGCGGTGAACAATCTCGCGCAGACCGCGGCCAACGCCTTTGCGGGCACGGGCGTCAGGGTCAACGCCGTTCTGCCCGGGCTGGTCGAGACACAGCTGACGCGCAAGGTGTTCGAGGATGCGCGCGCGCGCGGCATCGAGGGCAAGCTCGGCCATGTCACGCCGATGAAGCGCCCCGGCCGCGCCGACGAGATCGCGGCCGCGGCAGCATTTCTGGCCAGCGACGATTCCTCGTATGTCGATGGGCAAATGCTGTCGGTCGACGGCGGCGTCAGCAGCACACACCCTTA
>Ga0209248_10000192_pt1 | contig 21010 bp, 18 predicted proteins | sample BogFormECP04_OM1_FD_188241 | JGI IMG/M metagenome (GOLD analysis project Ga0209248, IMG submission 188241) | Bog forest soil microbial communities from Calvert Island, British Columbia, Canada - ECP04_OM1 (SPAdes) (version 2) | ecosystem: Environmental > Aquatic > Freshwater > Wetlands > Bog ... | reverse complement strand
GTGCCCGTGCCCGCGGTGCCCATACCCGCCGGGCCCGCGCCCGTGGCGGTGCCCGCAGTGCCGCCCGTGGCCCCGGCGGCCCCCGTTGTGCCCCCGCCGGTAACTGGGCCCGCGCCCCAGGGCGCACCCGCGGTTCCGCCCGCTGCCGCGCCGGCCCCGGTTGACGCAGCACCGCCGGGCGTGCCCCACCTTGCAGGACCACCCGCCGCGCCGCTTATCGGCGAGCAGTTCGGCCCCTTGACCGTGACAACGCCCGGCGCTGCGCGGTGAGCCGCGGGGACCGGTCGGGCAGCCGATCATCGCGGCCGCTGCAGCCTCGAGGTGTGACCACAGCCAAGAAGCCGAAGAAATCGACGGCGCCGAAAAAGGATGCGCGGGCGAAGGCGAGCCCACCGGTGCGCTCCGCGCGGGATCGCCGTACCCGCCAGGCCGTGGAGCTCGGAAGCCGCGGCGCGTCGTTCGTCTTTCGGCACAGGGCGGGCAACGCGGTGATTTTCCTGGCGCTGTTAGTGGCGGCGGTTCAGCTGTTCTACCTGCAAGTGCCCCGCGCGTCCGGGCTACGGGCCGAGGCCGCCGGCCAACTCAAGGTCACCGATGTCCAAAAAGCGTTGCGCGGCAGCATCATCGACCGCAACAACGACCAACTTGCCTTCACCATGGAGGCCCGCGCGCTGACCTTCCAGCCGCGCAGGATCCACAAGCAGCTGGCAGAGGCCAAGCAGAAGAACGCGAAGGCGCCCGATCCACAAAAGCGATTGACGGAGATCGCACGGGAGGTGGCACTGCGGCTGAACAACAAGCCGGACAAGGCCACCTTGCTGAAGAAGCTGCGCAGTGACGAGACATTCGTCTATCTCGCCCGCGCCGTCGACCCTGCGATCGCCACCGCCATCACCACCAAATACCCCGAAGTGGGCACCGAGCGCCAAGACCTGCGCCAGTATCCCGGCGGGTCGCTGGCGGCCAACATCGTCGGCGGAATCGACTGGGACGGCCATGGTCTGCTCGGGTTGGAAGATTCGATGGACGCCGAACTGGCCGGCACGGACGGCTCCATCACCTACGACCGCGGCTCCGACGGCGTGGTCATACCCGGCAGCTACCGCAATCAGCACAAGGCGGCCAACGGCTCGACCGTCCAGCTCACCCTCGACGACGACATTCAGTTCTATGTCCAGCAGCAGGTTCAGCAGGCCAAGAACCTATCCGGGGCACGCAATGTTTCGGCGGTAGTGCTGGATGCCAAGAGCGGCGAAGTGTTGGCCATGACAACCGACAACACCTTCGACCCGTCTCAGGACATCGGGCGTCAGGGCAACAAGCAGATGGGCAACCTGCCGGTCACGTCCCCGTTCGAACCGGGGTCGGTGAACAAGGTCGTCACGGCCGCCTCGGTAATCGAGTACGGGCTCAGCAATCCCGACGAGGTGCTGCAGGTGCCCGGCTCGATCAACATGGGCGGGGTCACCGTGCACGATGCGTGGAATCACGGGGTGGCGCCGTACACCACCACCGGTGTGTTCGGGAAGTCGTCCAACGTCGGCGCGCTGATGCTGGCCCAGCGCGTCGGCCCGGACCGCTACTTCGACATGCTTCGCAAGTTCGGGCTGGGGCAGCGCACCAACGTCGGGCTGCCCGGTGAGAGCGCCGGGCTGGTTCCGCCGCTCGACCAGTGGTCGGGCAGCACGTTCTCCAACCTACCTATCGGCCAAGGCCTTTCGATGACCTTGCTGCAGATGGCGGGGATGTATCAGGCGATCGCCAACGACGGGCTGCGGATGCCGCCGCGGATCGTCAAGGCCACGATCGCATCAGACGGCACCCGCACCGAAGAGCCTCGCCCGGAAGGGATTCGGGTGGTATCGCCGGAGACCGCGCGGACGGTGCGCAACATGCTGCGCGCGGTCGTGCAGCATGATCCGAGGGGCGTCCAGCAGGGCACCGGGCCGGCGGCGGCGGTCGAGGGTTACCAGATCGCCGGCAAAACCGGCACGGCGCAGCAGATCAACCCGGCGTGCGGCTGCTACTTCGACAACGTTTACTGGATCACCTTCGCCGGGATGGCTACCGCCGACGACCCGCGCTATGTCATCGGCATCATGATGGACAACCCGCAGCACGCCGCCGACGGGTCACCGGGATCGTCGGCGGCCCCATTGTTCCACAACATCGCCGGCTGGCTGCTGCAGCGCGAAAACGTCCCACTGTCACCGGATCCCGGCCCGCCGCTGACATTGCAAGCCATGTAGGCGCACCGTGACTTGCGGCCGGTTAGCAGCTGCTGGTATCGCGGACTAGTGAGGTTTCGGCGTGAGGTGGTGGCGATGGCGTTTGCGGGAAGGTTTCGGGTCGACTCAGCGGCCCTGGCGGGCTCTGCGGCGCAGGTGTCTGCGCATGGTGAGGATCTGGCGAGTGCCCACTTGTCGTCGGACAACCGGATAACGACCGTCCAGTCGGGCTGGGTCGGCGTCTCTGCCGCGGCGCTGAGCATCAAGACGGCGACCTGGTTGGAAACCTCGCGTGGATTGTTGGCAAGGGTCGGCGCTCACGCGTTGGACCTGACCAACGACGGGATCGAGTTTGCGACGCTAGAGCGCGACAACGTGGAGAAGCTGCGCGCGCTCGGCGGCGGCCCCGTCTGAGCCGAAGCAGCCGACCGCCGCATCCAACCGCCCGGGCAAATCCGGGAACTTTATCGTCGGCATTCCCAGGTCGGTAGGGTCATGGCCGGTTAAGGCCTTGAGAATCAGCGGCAGAGGAAGGTGGTATCGGTGCCCACTGCGCTGCGCCCAAGCGTCGGCTTGGGCGTGCCGCTATCGACGCTGGCCGCTCAAGTGGGCGCGGTGCCGGCCGAAGGCAGCCTGGTGCCCGATCTGCGCATCACCGGTGTCACCCTGCGTGCCCAGGACGTGCAATCGGGCGACCTGTTTGCCGCGCTTTCCGGTGCGTCGACACACGGCGCCGGCTATCTCGGCGATGCGATCGAACGCGGGGCCGTCGCGGTGCTCACCGACGCCGCCGGCGTCGCCCAGATCGCCGACCAAGGGTCGGCTGCGGTGCCCGTGCTGGTTCATCCCGAACCCCGCAGCGTGCTAGGCGAACTCGCCGCGACCGTCTACGACCATCCCTCCGAGCGCCTCGCCGTCGTCGGCGTCACCGGAACGTCGGGCAAGACGACCACGACGTATCTGATCGAGGCCGGCCTGCGGGCGGCCGGGCGGACAGTGGGACTGATCGGCACGATCGGCCTGCGGATCGACGGCGTCGATGTGCCCAGTGTGCTGACCACCCCCGAAGCGCCCGCATTGCAGGCCCAGTTGGCGGCAATGGCCGAGCGTGGTGTCGACACGGTGGTGATGGAAGTGTCCAGTCACGCGCTGACACTGGGCCGCGTCGATGGCGTGCACTTCGCGATCGGCGGTTTCACCAACCTGTCCCGCGACCACCTCGACTTCCACCCGACCATGGAGGACTACTTCGAGGCCAAGGCGCGGTTGTTCGACCCGTCGTCGCCGCTGCGCGCCTCTCGCGCGGTCGTCTGCGTCGACGACGACGCGGGTCGCTTGATGGCCGACCGTGCCGACGCCGCGATCACGGTCAGCGCGCAGGGCCGGCCCGCGGACTGGCGCGCCGAAAACGCGACGGCCGATGGGGGCGAGCAGGAGTTCACCGCGGTCGACCCCGCCGGCGTGCACCACCGGGTCGGTGTCCCGCTGCCGGGCGAATACAACATCGCCAATTGCCTTGTGGCGCTGGCGATTATCGATACACTCGGGGTTTCCCCGGAGCAGGCGTCAACCGGGTTGCGGGATACCCGCGTTCCCGGGCGGCTCGAGCAGATCGACCGCGGCCAGGACTTTCTCGCGCTGGTCGACTATGCCCATAAGCCGGGCGCGTTGGGCGCGGTATTGCAATCATTGCGTCGCCCGGATAGCCGGCTGGCCGTGGTGTTCGGCGCCGGTGGTGACCGCGACCCGGGTAAACGGGCGCCGATGGGCCGGATCGCCGCTGAGCTGGCCGACTTGGTGATCGTGACCGACGACAACCCCCGCAGCGAGGACCCGGCGGCCATCCGCCGCGAGATCCTGGCGGGCGCAGCCGAAGCCGGGGGAGCCGCACGGGTGGTCGAGATCGACGATCGGCGCGAAGCGATCGACCACGCCGTCGCGTGGGCGGCTTCCGGCGACGTGGTGCTGATCACCGGCAAAGGCCACGAAACCGGCCAGACCCGCGGCGGGCAGACCTACCCGTTCGACGACCGGGTCGAGCTCGCCGCCGCCCTCGAGGCGCGGCGCAGATGATCGACCTCACCGTCGCGCAGATCGCCGAGATCGTCGGTGGCGAACTGGCCGACATTTCCGCGCCGGCGGCCGCGGATCTACATGTCACCGGGACCGTCGAATTCGACTCCCGCAAAGTCACCCCCGGAGGGTTGTTCTTGGCGCTGCCGGGGGCCCGCTCCGACGGGCACGACCATGCGGCGGCGGCGGTGGCCGCGGGAGCGGTCGCGGTGTTGGCCGCCCGGCCGGTCGGGGTGCCGGCGATCATTGTCAGCCCCGTCCCACCCACAGCACAGCGCGGTAGCGGACTGGCCGGTGTTCTCGAACACGACGACGACGGGTCGGGTGCGGCGGTGCTGGCCGCGCTGGCCAAACTGGCCGCGGCGGTGGCCGCCGAGCTGGTGGCCGGCGGGCTGACAATCGTCGGGATCACCGGCTCGTCCGGCAAGACGTCGACGAAAGACCTGCTGGCCGCGGTGCTCGCGCCGCTCGGCGAGGTGGTGGCGCCGCCCGGGTCGTTCAACAACGAACTGGGCCACCCGTGGACCGTCCTGCGCGCCGCCGCCAGCACCGACTACTTGATTCTGGAACTCTCGGCGCGCCATCCGGGCAACATCGCCGAGCTGGCAACGATCGCGCCGCCGGCCATCGGGGTGGTGCTCAATGTCGGTACCGCGCATCTGGGTGAGTTCGGCTCACGCGAAGCCATCGCACAGACCAAATCCGAACTGCCGCAGGCTGTTCCGCGATCCGGAGTGGTCGTTCTCAATGTCGACGACCCGGCGGTGGCGGCGATGGCCGATGTGACCGCGGCTCGCGTGGTGCGGGTCAGCCGGCACCGCAGGACCGACGCCGGGCCCGCCGATGTGTGGGCCGGTCCCGTCACACTCGACGAGCTGGCCAGGTCGCAGTTCACCTTGCACTCGGCCGACAGCGACGTCGACATCCGGCTGGCCGTGCACGGCGATCATCAGGTGAGCAATGCGCTGTGTGCGGCTGCGGTAGCGCTGGAATGCGGCGCCACTACCGAGCAGGTGTCCAAGGCGCTGGCCGGCGCCGGCCCCGTGTCGCAGCACCGGATGCGGGTCAGCACGCGCGCCGACGGGGTCACCATCATCGACGACGCGTACAACGCGAACCCGGATTCCATGCAGGCCGGCTTGCAGGCTCTCGCTTGGATTGCCCGCGGCGGCAGCGGGGCCGCCCGCCGCCGTAGCTGGGCGGTGTTGGGCGAGATGGCCGAGCTCGGCGAGGACGCGATATCCGAACATGACCGCATCGGCAGGCTGGCGGTGCGCTTAGATGTGTCTCGACTCGTTGTCGTCGGAATGGGGAGGTCTATGAGCGCCATGCACCACGGCGCGGCCATGGAAGGCTCGTGGGGCGGCGAAGCGGCTATTGTCACCGACGCCGACGCCGCCCTGACCCTGCTGCGGGCTCAACTGCAGCCCGGGGACGTGGTGCTGGTCAAGGCTTCCAACGCCGCGGGCCTGGGGGCACTGGCCGACTCGCTGCTCGCCGACACCGCTGACGGCCGGGGCGATCTCGGATGATCGACATCCTCGTCGCCGTGGCCATTGCGCTGACGGTGTCCATCCTCTTGACCCCGATGCTGATCCGGCTGTTCAACAGGCAGGGCTTCGGTCACGAGATCCGCGAAGACGGCCCGCCGAGCCACCAGACGAAGCGTGGAACGCCGTCGATGGGTGGGGTGGCGATTCTGGCCGGCATCTGGGCGGGCTACCTGGGCACCCACCTGGCCGGTCTGGCCTTCAACGGCGAGGGGCCGTCGGCGTCGGGTCTGTTGGTGCTGTTTTTGGCCACCACGCTTGGCGCGGTCGGGTTCCTCGACGACCTGATCAAGATCCGTCGCTCGCGCAACCTGGGGTTGAACAAGACGGCCAAGACCGTCGGGCAGATCGCCGCCGCGGTGCTCGTCGGCGTGCTGGTCTTGCAGTTCCGCAACGACGCCGGCCTGACGCCGGGCACCTCCGAGCTGTCCTACGTGCGCGAAATCGCCACCGTCACACTGGGTCCCGCGTTATTCGTACTTTTCTGCGTGGTTGTCGTCAGCGCCTGGTCGAACGCGGTCAACGTCACCGACGGGCTGGACGGGCTGGCCGCCGGCAGCATGGGCATGGTCACCGCCGCCTACGTACTGATCACCTTCTGGCAGTACCGCAACGCCTGCGCTTCCGTGCCGGGGCCGGGCTGCTACAACGTGCGCGATCCGCTGGACCTGGCGATCATCGCGGCCGCGACGGCGGGCGCCTGCATCGGGTTTCTGTGGTGGAACGCCGCGCCGGCCAAGATCTTCATGGGAGACACCGGATCGCTGGCCCTGGGCGGCATCATCGCCGGGATCTCGGTGACCAGCCGCACCGAGATCCTCGCGGTAGTGCTCGGATCGCTGTTCGTCGCCGAAATCACCTCGGTTGTCGTGCAGATCCTGGCCTTCCGCACCACCGGTCGCCGGGTGTTCCGGATGGCGCCCTTCCACCACCACTTCGAGCTCGTCGGCTGGGCCGAAACCACGGTGATCATCCGGTTCTGGCTGCTCACAGCGATCAGCTGCGGGCTGGGGGTGGCGCTGTTCTACAGCGAGTGGCTCGCGGCCACCGGCGGCCGCTGACATGAGCCGCGCCGACGACGATGCAGAGCGCAGCGATGCTGAGGAGCGGCGCCGATGAGCCGCGCCGACGACGATGCAGGGCGCAGCGATGCTGAGGAGCGGCGCCGATGAGCCGCGCCGACGACGATGCAGGGCGCAGCGATGCTGAGGAGCGGCGCCGATGAGCCGCGACACCGCGCGCGGTTCGATATCCGATCTCAAGCCCGGCACGCCGGTACTGGTCGCGGGCGGCGGTGTAACCGGGCGCTCGGTGCTGACGGCGCTGGCACCGCTGGGTGTGACGGCAACACTCTGCGATGACGACCCATCGACCCGGCAGCAGTTCGCCGACGCCGGGACGGCGACGGTGGATTCGTCGACCGCGGCACAGCACATCACCGACTACGCGCTGGTCGTGACAAGCCCCGGCTTTCCGCCGACCGCACCGGTGCCGGCCGCCGCCGCGTCGTCCGGTGTACCGGTCTGGGGCGACGTCGAGCTGGCCTGGCGGCTCGACGCGTCCGGTCACTACGGGCCGCCGCGGCGCTGGCTCGCGGTCACCGGCACCAACGGCAAGACGACCACCACGTCGATGCTGCAGGCCATGCTCACGGCCGCGGGCCTGCGCAGCAGGCTGTGCGGCAACATCGGCAGCCCGGTGCTCGACGTTCTGCGCGAGTCCGCCGACCTGCTGGCCGTCGAGCTGTCCAGCTTCCAGCTGCACTGGGCGCCGTCGGTGTCGCCCGAGGCCGGCGCGGTGCTCAACATCGCCGAGGACCATCTGGACTGGCATGGCACCCTCGCCGACTACGCCGCCGACAAGGCACGGGTACTGACCGGCCGGGTGGCGGTCGCCGGGCTGGACGACCCGCGCGCCGTGGCGCTGCTGGCGGCGACCCACGCCCCGCTACGCGTCGGCTTCCGGCTCGGCGAACCCGCCGTCGGGGAGCTCGGCGTGCGCGACGGCATGCTCGTCGACAGAGCCTTTTTCGAAGCCGGCTCCGCCGCCGTGCCGGACGGCTTAGCGCTGGCCGCCGTCTCGTCGATCCCTGTGCCGGGGCCGGTGGGCGTGCTCGACGCGTTGGCGGCCGCCGCCCTGGCGCGCAGCGTCGGGGTGCCCGCGGCGGCGATCGCGGACGCGTTGGCGACGTTTCGGGTGGGCCGGCACCGCGCCGAGCTGGTCGCAGTCGTCGATCAGATCAGCTACGTCGACGATTCGAAGGCCACCAATCCGCACGCCGCCGAGGCATCCGTGCTGGCATACCCGCGGGTGGTGTGGATAGCCGGCGGTCTGCTCAAGGGCGCGTCGGTGCAGGAGACAGTGGCCAGGATCGCTCCGCGGCTGGTCGGGGCGGTGCTGATCGGCCGTGATCGGGCGGCGGTTGCCGAGGCGTTATCACGACACGCGCCGGATGTCCCGGTCGTACAGGTTGTGACAGGCGAGGATGCTGGTATGCATGCGACTGCTGAGTCTCCTGTTGCTCATGTGACAACAGTGATTCCTGCGTCGGACGAGGCTGTCGGCATTCGCGTGATGAACGCTGCCGTCGCTGCCGCCCGAGACCTGGCCCACCCCGGCGACACGGTGCTGCTGGCACCGGCCGGGGCCTCATTTGACCAGTTCACCGGCTACGCGGATCGCGGCGACGCGTTCGCGGCTGCGGTGCGCGCCACGTCTGGATAACTGGCGTGACCAACAGGTTGACCCGGTTGCTACGCCGGGGAACCAAGGACGGGCAGCCGACGGAGAGCATGCCGAGCGAGTCGGGGGAGACGAGCGCGCCGGAGCCGGACGAAAGCCCTGCGGTCTCCGCCAAACCGGCAGCCACCGCAACGGCCGGACCCCGCACCCGGTTCGGCGCCTGGTTGGGCCGACCCATGACGTCGTTTCACCTGGTCATCGCCGTGGCCGCGTTGTTGACCACGCTGGGACTGACCATGGTGCTTTCCGCGTCCGGCGTGCGTTCCTATGACGACGACGGGTCGGCGTGGGTCATCTTCGGCCGCCAGGTGCTGTGGACCATCATCGGGCTGGTCGCGTGCTATCTGGCGCTGCGGCTGCCGGTGCGGTTCATGCGGCGCATGGCGTTCTCCGGTTTCGCGGTGACCATGGTGATGCTGGTATTGGTGCTGATCCCGGGAATCGGCAAGGAGGCCAACGGCTCTCGAGGGTGGTTCGTGATCGCGGGCTTCTCGATGCAGCCGTCCGAACTGACCAAGATCGCGTTGGCAATCTGGGGTGCTCACTTGTTGGCCGCGCGGCGCATGGAGCGGGCCTCGCTGCGGGAAATGCTGGTCCCGCTGGTGCCGGCCGCGGTGATCGCGCTGGCCCTCATCGTCGCGCAGCCCGACCTGGGGCAGACGGTCTCGATGGGCATTATCTTGTTGGGGCTGTTCTGGTACGCCGGCCTGCCGTTGCGGGTCTTCCTGAGTTCGCTGTTCGCCGCGATCGTGGCCGCGGCGATCCTGGCGGTGTCCGCGGGTTACCGGTCCGACCGGGTGCGCTCGTGGCTGAACCCCGGCCAGGACCCGCAGGACTCGGGATATCAGGCCCGGCAGGCGAAGTTCGCGCTGGCCAATGGCGGTATCTTCGGCGACGGTCTGGGCCAGGGCACGGCCAAGTGGAACTATCTGCCCAACGCACACAACGACTTCATCTTCGCGATCATCGGCGAGGAACTCGGCCTGGTCGGCGCTCTGGGCCTGCTGGCTCTGTTCGGCCTGTTCGCCTACACCGGGATGCGCATTGCGCGACGGTCTGCCGACCCGTTCCTCCGACTGCTGACCGCGACCACCACGATGTGGGTGATCGGCCAGTCGTTCATCAATGTCGGCTACGTGATCGGCCTGTTGCCGGTCACCGGTATCCAGCTGCCACTGATCTCCGCCGGTGGAACATCAACGGCCACAACACTTTTGATGGTCGGCATGATGGCAAATGCCGCTCGCCACGAACCCGAGGCCGTCGCTGCGCTGCGAGCCGGGCGCGACGACCGGATGAACCGACTGCTGCGGTTGCCACTGCCCGAGCCCTATGCGCCGACCCGGGTCGAGGCGCTGCGCGACAGGTTGCGAAGCCGGGGGCAGCCTGCCAAGCCGCCCGCCGCTCGTGCCGCACGGCCGGCGAGAAAGCCTGCGGTGGATCGGCGGACTGCGCGGGCAGGGCATCATGGAGGCGGACAGCGGTACACCGGCCAGCGTCATGCACACGGCCGTCGAGCACTGGAAGGTCAGCGCCACGGGTGAACGACTCGGTCAGGGAGCCAACCGGGGACTCCTCGTTGTCGGTGGTGCTCGCGGGCGGCGGTACAGCAGGCCACGTCGAACCCGCGATGGCCGTCGCCGACGCCCTGGTCGCCCTTGATCCGCAGGTCCGGATCACCGCACTGGGCACCGCGCGTGGTTTGGAGACCAAGCTGGTGCCCGAGCGCGGTTACGCGCTCGAGCTGATCACCCCGGTGCCCTTGCCCCGCAAGCCCACCGGCGATCTGGCCCGCCTGCCGCTGCGGGTATTCCGTGCCGTCCGGCAGACCCGTGCGGTGCTGGACAAAGTCGAGGCCGACGTCGTGATCGGCTTCGGTGGATACGTGTCGCTGCCGGCGTATCTCGCCGCCCGTGGCACGGCCCGGCGGGGGCGGCGCGTGCCGGTGGTGATCCACGAAGCCAACGCCAGCGCCGGGCTGGCCAACCGGATTGGCGCGCGCAGCGCCAAGCGGGTGTTGTCGGCGGTCCCCGATCCCGGCCTGCCGCACGCCGAAGTGGTCGGTGTGCCGGTCCGCGCGGCCATCACCTCGCTGGACCGCGCGGCACTGCGATCGGAGGCGCGCGCGCATTTCGGCTTCGCCGACGACGCGCGGGTGCTGTTGGTGTTCGGCGGCTCGCAAGGAGCCGCCTCCGTCAACCGGGCGGTCGCCGCGGCAGCCGGCGACCTGGCGGCCGCCGGGGTGGCGGTGCTGCACGCCCACGGCGCCAAGAACACCATCGAACTGCGCACGCCGGAACCGGGCGACCCGCCGTACGTTGCGGTGCCTTACCTGAGCCGGATGGATTTGGCCTACGCCGCCGCCGATTTGGCGATCTGCCGGTCCGGCGCGATGACGGTCGCCGAAGTCACCGCCGTCGGCCTGCCTGCCGTCTATGTGCCGCTGCCGATCGGCAACGGCGAACAGCGGCTCAACGCGCTACCGGTGGTCAATGCCGGCGGCGGGCTGCTGGTCGCCGACGCCGAGCTGTCGCCCGCTTTCGTGGCCGATCAGGTCGGCAGGCTGCTCAACGACGGGCTGCGGCTGGCGGCTATGACGAAGGCCGCCGCGCTGGTCGGTCATCCGGAGGCCGCGCAGCACGTCGCCCAGGTTGTCCTGGACGTCGCGAAGCAGGCGCGCAGCGGAGGAGGCCGACGGTGAACGTCCCTCCGCTGCCCCCCGAGTTGCAGCGGGTCCACATGGTCGGCATCGGGGGAGCGGGCATGTCGGGCATCGCCCGCATCCTGCTGGACAGGGGCGGACAGGTGTCGGGGTCCGACGCCAAGGAGTCGCGCCGCGTGCGCGCGCTACGCGCACGCGGCGCGCTGATCCGGATCGGCCACGACGCGTCGTCGCTGGACCTGTTGCCGGGTGGCGCGACCGCCGTCATCACCACGCACGCCGCGATCCCGAAGACCAACCCCGAGCTCGTCGAGGCCCGGCGACGCGGCATTCCGGTGGTGTTGCGGCCGGCGGTGCTGGCCAAACTGATGGCCGGGCGCACCACGCTGATGGTGACCGGCACGCACGGCAAGACGACCACCACGTCGATGCTCATCGTGGCCCTGCAGCATTGCGGCCGCGACCCGTCCTTCGCGGTCGGCGGTGAGCTGGGCGAGGCCGGCACCAATGCTCACCACGGCAGCGGCGACTGCTTCGTCGCGGAGGCCGACGAGAGCGACGGCTCGCTGCTGGAGTACACCCCGAATGTCGCGGTGGTCACCAACATCGAGGCCGACCATCTGGACTTCTTCGGCAGTTCCGATGCCTACACCGCGGTGTTCGACTCGTTTGCGGAGCGAATAGCCCCCGGTGGAGCGCTGGTGATCTGTGTCGACGACCCCGGGGCGGCCGCGCTGGCCAAACGCACTGCGGCGCTGGGAATCCGGGTGCTGCGGTACGGCGCTGGGTCCGATACGGGTCCCAATGGCCCCGCGGACGAGTTGGACGCGGCGCTGTTGTCTTGGGAACAGCAGGGGACCGGCGCGGTCGCGCACGTCAAGCTGCGCGGCGAAATCCATCCGTGGGTGATGCGGCTGTCGGTGCCGGGCAGGCACATGGCGCTCAATGCGTTGGGCGCGCTGCTGGCCGCCATCGAGATCGGTGCTCCCGCCGACTGCGTGCTCGACGGGCTGGCCGGTTTCGAAGGGGTGCGTCGTCGCTTCGAGTTGATCGGCACTGCGGCTTCGGTGCGGGTGTTCGACGACTATGCCCACCACCCGACGGAGATCAGCGCCACGCTGGACGCGGTCCGCACACTGCTTGAGCAGAGCGGCTCCGGCCGGTCGTTGGTGGTGTTTCAGCCGCATTTGTATTCGCGGACAAAGGCTTTCGCTGCTGAATTCGGTCACGCGCTCGACGAGGCCGACCAGGTTTTTGTGCTCGACGTCTACGGCGCGCGTGAACAACCACTCGCCGGTGTGAGCGGGGCAAGCGTCGCCGAGCACGTCAGTGTGCCGGTGCGGTATCTGCCCGACATGTCCTCGGTCGCTGTCGCGGTGGCGGAGGCCGCCGGCCCCGGTGATGTCGTTGTCACGATGGGCGCAGGCGACGTCACCATGCTCGCGCCCGAGATCGTGACCGCGCTGCGGGTGCGGGCCAACCGCGGCGCTCCCGGCCGGCCGGGAGCGTTGTCGTGACCGAGCACGACGACGGCGCGGTGCCGGGTGAGCCCGGTGGCGATACCGGCGAGGACCCGTTACGGGAAATAACGGTCACCGAACCGATCGCGGCCGCCGAATCCGGCGACGACGCGGAACAGTCGCAGGCCGAACAGTCCGACGTGGTCGAGGGTCCGCGTCGGCGGGCGAGGCGGGAACGCGCCGAGCGCCGCGAGGTGCAGGCACGTGCGATGGCGATCGAGGAGGCCCGCCGGGAAGCCAAACGTCGCGCCCGCGGGCGCGCGGCGGACCCGGCCAAACCTGCTCCGCGCGGGGCTGTTCGGGGTTTGAAGCTCGCGCTCGCGATATTCGGGCTGACCGTCCTCACCGTGGCACTCGGGTTGGTCCTCTATTTCACACCGGCGATGTCGGCCCGCAGCATCATCGTCGTCGGGACGGGGGCGGTGAGCCGTGACGAGGTGCTCGGCGCCGCGCAGGTCCGGCTCGGCACGCCGCTCCTGCAGATCGACACCGACGGCGTCGCCGACCGGGTGGCGGCCATTCGCCGCGTGGCGAGCGCACGGGTGCAACGCCAGTACCCGTCGGCACTGCGGATCACCGTCGTCGAGCGGGTTCCGGTGGTGGTCAAGGACTTTCCCGACGGCCCGCATCTCTACGACCGCGACGGCGTCGACTTCGCGACCGCACCGCCGCCGCCGGCGCTGCCCTACCTCGACGTCGACAACCCCGGGCCGACCGACCCGGCGACCAAGGCCGCGCTCGCGGTGCTGACCGCTCTGCGCCCCGAGATCGTCGCCCAGGTGGGCCGGATTGCCGCGCCGTCGGTCGCGTCGATCACCTTGACGCTCGCCGACGGTCGCACCGTGATCTGGGGGACCAACGAACGCACCGACGAGAAAGCACAGAAGCTGGCCGCGCTGTTGACCCAGCCGGGCCACGTCTACGACGTGTCGAGCCCGGACCTGCCCACCGTCAAATAGCGACCCGCCGGACACCGTGCGCTCGGCGTCGGCCCTGGGAGAAATTCGCCCGAAATTCGCCCGCCGCTTCTCGGCGCGCCTGCGTCGATCGCGCGCGCGGCGGCAATACCGTTCTGTTTGCGCGGAACAACTTGACATAACTCTAACCCTTTAGTTGAGGTTGAGGTTTGCCAGGTCGTTACGCAATAGACCAAATCCCACCAGGGAGGAACAACAATGATGACCCCGCCGCACAACTATCTGGCTGTCATCAAAGTCGTAGGGATCGGTGGCGGCGGCGTCAACGCCGTCAACCGGATGATCGAGCAGGGACTCAAGGGCGTGGAGTTCATCGCGATCAACACCGACGCCCAGGCGTTGTTGATGAGCGACGCCGACGTCAAGCTCGACGTCGGGCGCGACTCGACCCGCGGGCTGGGCGCCGGTGCCGATCCCGAGGTCGGCCGCAGGGCCGCCGACGACGCCAAGGACGAGATCGAAGAGCTGCTCCGCGGCGCCGACATGGTGTTCGTGACGGCAGGCGAAGGAGGCGGCACCGGCACCGGCGGGGCGCCCGTCGTAGCCAGCATCGCCCGCAAGCTGGGCGCGCTGACCGTCGGCGTGGTGACCCGGCCATTCTCCTTCGAGGGCAAACGGCGGGGCAACCAGGCCGAAACCGGCATTGCGGCGCTGCGGGAAAGCTGCGACACCCTGATCGTCATCCCCAATGACCGCTTGCTGCAGATGGGTGACGCGGCGGTATCGCTGATGGATGCCTTCCGCAGCGCCGACGAGGTGCTGCTCAACGGTGTGCAGGGCATCACCGACCTGATCACCACCCCGGGCCTGATCAACGTCGACTTCGCCGACGTCAAGGGCATCATGTCGGGTGCGGGCACGGCGTTGATGGGCATCGGTTCGGCCCGCGGCGACGGCCGCGCGCTCAAGGCCGCCGAGATCGCGATCAACTCGCCGCTGCTGGAAGCCTCCATGGAGGGCGCACAGGGTGTGCTGATGTCGATCGCCGGCGGCAGCGATCTGGGGTTGTTCGAAATCAACGAGGCCGCGTCGCTGGTGCAGGACGCCGCCCATCAGGATGCCAACATCATTTTCGGCACCGTCATCGACGACTCGCTCGGCGACGAGGTGCGCGTCACGGTGATCGCAGCGGGCTTCGACGCGAGCGGGCCTGGCCGAAATCCGATCGTCGGCAGTAGCGATGCCTCGACGACGATCGCTTCGGGTAAGCGCGGAAAGGTCAGTACGAGCTTGTTCGAGCCTGCCGACGCGGTCAGCGTGTCGGTGCCGACCAACGGCGCAACCTTCGACATCGGCGGCGAGGACGACGACGTCGACGTGCCGCCCTTCATGCGGCGCTAGCCGGATACTGGATGTGTGAGCGTTCGCGTCCGGCGTGTGACCACTACGCGCGCCGGCGGCGTCTCGGCGCCGCCATTCGACACCTTCAACCTCGGTGACCATGTCGGCGACGACCCGGCCGCGGTGGCGGCTAACCGCAAGCGGCTTGCCGCTGCCATCGGCCTTGGCGTCGACCGGGTGGTGTGGATGAACCAGGTTCACGGTGACCGCGTCGAGGTGGTCGACGGGCCGCGCACTACCGCGGTCGCGGACACCGACGCATTGGTGACCAGCACGCCGCGGCTGGCCTTGGCGGTGGTAACCGCCGATTGCGTGCCGGTGCTACTGGCCGACGCGCGGGCGGGCGTCGTCGCCGCCGTGCACGCCGGTCGGGTTGGAGCTCGCGACGGTGTGGTGGCCCGGGCGCTCGAGGCCATGGTGGCCGCGGGCGCGCGTGAGCCGGACATCTCCGCGCTGCTGGGCCCCGCGGTCAGTGGCCGCAATTACGAAGTGCCTGCGGCGATGGCCGACGAGGTAGCAGCGGTGTTGCCGGGGAGTCGCAGCAGCACCTCGACCGGCACGCCCGCGCTGGACCTTCGCGTCGGAATCGCCTGTCAGCTCAAGGCTTTGGGCGTGAGCGCCGTCGATATCGACCCGCGGTGCACGGTGGACGACGTCAGTTTGTTCAGTCACCGCCGCGACGCCCCCACCGGGCGGTTGGCATCGGTGGTGTGGATGGAATGAGTGCGGCGGCGTTAAAACTTTCACCCCGACCGGAGCGGGAATCGGAATTGGCCGATGCTTTGACAGCGTTACGATCGCGGCTCGCAGCGGCCGCCAAAGCGGCCGGCCGCAAAGTCGACGAAATTCAACTGCTGCCGATTACCAAATTCTTTCCAGCAACCGATGTCGCGATTTTGTCGACTTTGGGATGCGCCGCCTTCGGCGAATCCCGCGAGCAGGAGGCGGCGGTGAAGGTGGGCGAAGTCGCGAGGTTGCTGGGCGCCTCATCGGGTGGCACCTCGACACCGGCGACATCACCGCGGCTGCACTGGCACATGGTGGGCCAGATCCAGCGCAACAAAGCCCGATCGTTGGCCAACTGGGCGCACACCGCCCACTCGATCAGCAGTCCCCGGTTGGTGCGGGCGCTCGATCGCGCCGTGGCGGCTGCATTGAGTGAGGGCCGTCGGGAGAATCCGCTGCGGGTCTACGTCCAGATCAGCCTCGACGGCGATGTGTCCCGGGGCGGTGTCGACGTTTCCGACTCCGGTGCCGTCGACGAAATCTGTGCGCAGGTCGAGGCCGCGGAATCCCTGGAACTGGTTGGCCTGATGGGCATCCCGCCGCTGGACTGGGATCCCGATACGGCGTTCGGGCTTCTGGAATCGGAGCATCAGCGGGTGCGCCGAGTGCATCCAGGTGCGGCGGGGTTGTCGGCCGGAATGTCGGACGACCTCGAAAGCGCGGTCAAACATGGTTCGACGTGTGTGCGTGTCGGTACCGCGTTATTGGGAAGGAGACCGCTACCGTCACCCTAACTAGTCACTCCAGTCACATCTTCATCACAGACACCGCAACTCCCAGAGCCTAGAAGGGGTCCAGGCGATGAGCACACTGCATAAGGTCAAGGCCTACTTCGGTATGGCTCCGATGGAGGACTACGACGACGAGTACTACGACGACCACGGACCGAGCCGGGGCAGCTACCCCCGGCAGCGGTTCGCTGACGACGGGTACGGCCGCTACGAGGGGCGCGAATACGACGATCCACGTGGCGAGCCCGGTGATTTCGCCACGGGCGGCTATCGCGGCGGTTACTCGGACGAACCCCGGTTCCGGGGCCATGAGTACGACCGCAGCGACTTGGCCCGGCCGCGGTTCGGGTCGCTGCGCGGCTCGACCCGCGGTGCACTGGCGATGGATCCGCGCCGGATGGCGATGCTCTTCGACGAGAGCAGCCCGCTGTCGAAGATCACCACGCTGCGGCCCAAGGACTACAGCGAGGCCCGCACCATCGGGGAGCGGTTCCGCGACGGCACCCCGGTGATCATGGACCTGGTCTCGATGGACAACGCTGACGCGAAACGGCTGGTCGACTTCGCGGCGGGGCTGGCCTTCGCGCTGCGTGGTTCGTTCGACAAGGTCGCGACCAAAGTGTTTTTGCTCTCACCTGCCGACGTCGACGTCTCGCCCGAAGAACGCCGTCGCATCGCTGAGACCGGTTTTTACGCCTACCAGTAGTCGCCGGCCGGCTCGGACTCCCAGTCGGCCCGTTGCCGGGCGAATGTATACGGCCCGCTCGAGTCGGTAGGCTGGCGTTGCCGCGCTGGCTGCAGCCGGGGCGGTCGTCAAAGTCACATCTGCTTCATCACTAAGGTCGGGCTCTCGTTGACGCTGTTCGTGCACATCGTTGGTTTTGCGCTGTTCATCTTTTGGCTATTGCTGATCGCTCGGGTCGTCGTCGAGTTCATCCGATCGTTTAGCCGGGACTGGCACCCGCGCGGCGCCACCGTGGTGGTCCTCGAAATCATCCTGTCGGTCACCGATCCGCCGGTGAAGCTGCTGCGTCGGCTGATACCGCAGCTCACGGTGGGTGCCGTCCGTTTCGACCTGTCCATCATGGTGCTGCTGCTCTTGGCGTTCATCGGCATGACAATGGCGCTGGATTACCACGCCTGAACCGCGAACCTGCCGCGGGTTGTCGAGTACTGCGGGCCTGGAACGGTTTGCGGCGCCGGATTTCGTTCGATTAAGGCGTTGATTTGTCGGCTCTTAAACTTTGAAATTCGGTCTTATTTATCGGGCGAATCGGCAACCGCCGGGTCTGGTGTGACAGGATGGGCGGCAGTTGCAGTATGGCTACAACAACGTTCGCGCCGACCTACACTTTCCTAGTCGGTTTGATCGTCCACACTCAAGGGGGCTAAGAATGCCGCTGACACCCGCCGACGTCCACAATGTGGCGTTCAGCAAGCCGCCGATCGGCAAGCGTGGTTACAACGAAGACGAGGTCGACGCCTTCCTCGACCTGGTGGAAACCGAGCTGACCCGGCTCATCGAGGAGAACTCCGACCTGCGTCAGCGGGTTAACGAGCTGGACCAGGAGTTGGCCAGTACAAAGGCCGGCGGCGGCGTCAGTGCGCAAGCCACCCAAGCCATTCCGCTGTATGAGCCCGAGCCTGAGCCCGTCAAGCCGCCGCAGCCCGCCCCGCAGCCAGCCCCCCAGCCAGCCCCTCAGCCAGCCGCCCTCGGCGAGGAGCAGGCGTTGAAGGCGGCCAGGGTGCTCAGCCTGGCCCAGGACACCGCCGACCGGCTGACCGGCACCGCCAAGGCGGAGTCGGACAAGCTGCTGGCCGACGCCCGCGCCAACGCCGAACAGATCGTCGGCGATGCACGTCGCGAGGCGGAGACCACCGTCACCGAAGCCCGCCAGCGCGCCGACGCGATGCTGGCCGATGCGCAAACCCGCTCCGAGACCCAGCTGCGCCAGGCTCAGGAGAAGGCCGATGCACTGCAGGCCGACGCCGAGCGCAAGCACTCCGAAATCATGGGCACGATCAACCAGCAGCGAACTGTGCTCGAGGGTCGGCTGGAACAACTGCGCACGTTCGAACGCGAGTACCGCACGAGGCTCAAGACATATCTGGAGTCTCAGCTCGAGGAGCTTGGCCAGCGCGGATCGGCGGCACCAGTCGACTCCAGCGCCACCAATGAAGCCGCGGGGTTTAACCAGTTCAATCGGGGCAATAACTAACTCGGCCGAAGATGCCGGCAACGGCGGTGCGTATCCTGCTGTGTTGGCAGTCTTGCCCAGTCGGCTGGAGGTTTACCGATGCTGATTATTGCGCTGGTCTTAGCGGTGATAGGCCTTGCCGCGTTGGTGTTCGCGGTTGTCACGAGCAATGAGCTGGTCGCCTGGGTATGCATCGGGGCCAGTGTGTTGGGCGTGGTGCTGCTCATCATCGATGCACTCCGGGAACGTCAGCGACGCGAGGCCGGTGCACCCACCAAGGAATCCGGCCCGGCAGAAGAACCCGCGGACTACCCTGCGGAAGCGGTCGACGAGGACGATGAGTCGTCAGCAGCTGCTGCGGATTCGGAATCCGACGCAGAAGCCGCGGAGAGCGTCAGCGACGAGCACAACACGCATTAGCAGCAGCCGTTAGGGCTCGCCCTGCCGCGGTGGGGTGGCGAGCAGTTCACGGACCTCGTCGTCGGTGACCTGATGGAAGTCGACGAAAACCTGTCCCACCGCCTCGAAGTCGCTGGGCATGGTCGCGCACACCACGTCGTCGGCCTCCCGCGCCAGCTCCTGGCAGACTGACAGCGGACCCACCGGCACTGCGACGACGATCGATCGCGGATTACTGGCCCGCAGTGCGCGTACTCCCGCGAGCATGCTTGCGCCGGTGGCGATCCCGTCGTCAACCAAAATCACGGTCTTGTCGCGCGGGTCAGCGACGGGCCGTCCGCCGCGATAGGCACGCTCCCGCCGATCGAGTTCGATCGTTTCGCGGTCGATAATCGCGCGCACCTGATCGTCGCCGATGCCAAGGCTGGACACCACGTTGTCGTTCATGACGACGCCGCCGCCGCTGGCCAGCGCCCCCATCGCCAGTTCCGACCAATGCGGCACGCCGAGCTTGCGCACCAGGAACACGTCCAACTCCGCATGCAGGGCTGCGGCGACTTCCCAGCCGACCGGAACGCCGCCGCGAGCCAGCCCGAGGACGAGCAGTCCGTCCTTGTCGCGGTAGGCCGCCAACTCCTCGGCCAGCACGCGGCCAGCTTCCCGACGGTCGCGGAAGGTGCGTCGGGGAGCTCGTCGCAAAAAGCCACCGGGTCGGTTCATGCGTCGTACTCGCGTTGTCTGTCCTCGTTGCTAAGTCGCAGCTTACGACCGGTTTCGCCGTGCCGAGCCGGCTTGCGTTATTCCAGTCGTGGGTTTCCCGCGTGGGCCCGACGGGAAACCCGATACCGGTCCGGCCCCGCTCGAGTGCTTCCTTGAATATTGGCACACAATATGCCAATATCTGTGGTATGACGACATCTGTCGAAGAGTTGATCCAAGCCGCCACCGATGCCAGGCGCATCGCTCAAAAGGCGATCGAGTTGGCGGTGCGGGAGGCTCGTGCTGCTGACTGGTCCTGGGATCAGATCTCTGCCGCGTTGGGCGGGAAGCCGAACGGGGAGACGCTTCGGCGCAACTTCAGCTCCGAATGACGGTCGGCGTTTCCAGCTGTGCCGCATCGATTAGCTTGCCGCACAGTAGATTTGGTGGCGCTTCCAGGAGTAGCGCCGCCGGCGAGCAAGAATCGCTGTCGTTGAAACCGGCGTCGAAGTCACCGGATCCGTTGCGAAGTATCTTGTGCAAGTGAGTGATTCGCAGCGTGATGCCCGTCTTCCCTCACCGCGCGCGGGGCACCACGCCCAGTCGGTGGACGTCGCCGCGAGCACCTCGCTAGATCACCTGGCGTCGAACTGCTTCGACTTTCCAGACCACAGTCGGTACCGCCGCCAAGATCGTCGGCGTCTCGATTCGCCCGATGGGTAGGGGGAGTAACCGTGTCCGAGGGGGGACTTGCCCACTAACCCTACGCATCGATTTGAGCTCCTAGGGCAGTACTCCGTCCTGCTCGCGGCACACCCGAGCGCCGATATCAAACGCGTGGTGTCCCCGTCCGTGCCGAAGGGCACCGCGATTGCCGCGCTTCGATTGGAGATGGTCTATAAGGCCGCCGCCCAGATCGTCGGCGTCTCGATTCGGCCGACGGCTAGGGGTAGTAACCGTGTCCGAGGGGGTGTGTGACTGACAGTTTTAGAACCGTGTCCGAGGGGGTGTGTGAGTTCACGACATAGGTGACAGATGAGTCGCGTCATAGGTGACACCTGCGAAAAACTACGATGAGTCGCGTCATAGGTGACAGTCGTGGCT
>Ga0209248_10000189_pt1 | contig 21113 bp, 14 predicted proteins | sample BogFormECP04_OM1_FD_188241 | JGI IMG/M metagenome (GOLD analysis project Ga0209248, IMG submission 188241) | Bog forest soil microbial communities from Calvert Island, British Columbia, Canada - ECP04_OM1 (SPAdes) (version 2) | ecosystem: Environmental > Aquatic > Freshwater > Wetlands > Bog ... | reverse complement strand
TGGTGGGGCGGTGACGGTCAGCGCGGCAGAGGCAGATTTGGTGGAATCTGTGAGGGAGGTAGCGAGCAGCGTAACAGTTGCGGGGGTGGGGACACTGGCAGGAGAGGTGTAGGTGACCGAAGTAGTGGTTACGTTGGAGAGGGAACCGCAAGTTGCACCGGAGCAGTCCGCACCGGAAAGAGTCCAGGTTACGCCTTTGTTCTGAGAGTCGTTCTGAATTGTGGCCACGAAGCGAGCCGATTGGCTGGCCTGAACGGAAGCGGTACCCGGAGAGACGGAAACGGAGATGGGGGGTGGTGCGCTGACGGTCAGCGTGGCAGAGGCAGACTTGGTGGAATCCGTGACGGAGGTCGCGAGCAGGGTGACAGTTGCGGGGGTGGGGGCACTGACAGGAGCGGTGTAGGTGACCGAAGTAGTGGTTACGTTGGAGAGGGAACCGCAAGTTGCACCGGAGCAGCCCGCACCGGAAAGGCTCCAGGTTACGCCTTTTTCCTGGGAATCGTTGTGAAGTGTCGCGATGAAAGGGACAGACTGGCTGACTTGAACAGAAGCGGCAGACGGAGAGAGCGAAACGGATATGGGTGGGGGTGCGACGCTTCCGGTTGGATTCAAGGCCACAACGAGGAGAGTCCAATTCATGGTAACGCGAAAAGATGGGGCAACTGTCCCGGGGACCGCTTGTGCTTTGCTGGCCACCAAATTCTCGTCAAAACTGGAGAGGGAGGCCCAACCGCTGGCCTTGGTGACGGCACCTGAGATGATGTAGGCCCAGAGAAATTCGTTGGGATTAGTGGTAGTTATTGAGCCGGAGGCAGGGCTGGTTGATCCGCCTAGAGACAAGGCTTTGTCGATGGGGACAGAGGGGTTAACGCCTTTTAGTTCCGTGACGTAGATTTCGTTGTTGGGAGGGCCGCTGGCGGCGGTGCAGGTGACGGTAGTAGAGCCACCTTTGACATTCATGGCGAGGTAGACGCGAGCAGCAAAGTTGGTAGAGTCGGCTTCCTGGGCGATGAGAGTGAAGGTATCGCCGGCGGTATCGGACACGCCGACGAAGGAGACGCCAGAGTTGAAGTCACATCCGACAAGCAGAGTGTCACCGGCAACGGGACTTACGGCCACAGACCAATGTGTGGAACCGTTATTATGGGATGCCCGCGTGGTCCCCACAGTCGCAATCTGGGCGCAGAGGTTTGTTGTTCCCGCGATAAAAGCAAAAATAAGCAACGCCGTTTTCTTCAAAAATTCCATGATCGCCCTCCGAAGTAGCAGTTAGTTTTTTTTTGTCTGAACACGAGTCTGTGATCGGCTGGGGAGGGGAGATGGAAAACTGAATGGGAAAAATAAAATCCGGACTTGCAAAATGCAGCTACGCGCGCTCGATCGGACCGCAAATGAGTGCTGCCCGAACGCAAAACTAGTGTCCCGGAGAGAGCATTGGGAGAACGATAGGGGCGGCGCCTGAATCTGAGACAATGAGCAGTCGCAGAAGCGCAGGCTATGGGGCGACCGGTATCACTGACAGCAGGCGCTCGATGGAATTTTTCTGAATTAAAGCAGGGCTGTGTGCCAGCCGCCTTGGCCCAAATCAATATCCAAACCTCTCAAGTTTGGCACTTGGCAATAAACGACGGCGCTTGAGAGGGCCAGGAGATGCTGGGAAAAAGCGGCGCCAAGTACGGAGTCAAGACTAGCTCGAACGCCGTAATTCGTCAAACGATAATCCGTGCAGTTTCCAGGAGAAAGGAGCCTAACTGGAGGAGTTGGTTTGGAGGCATTGGCTTGAAGAGGATACAGGTAGCCTGCTGGCACTACTTTTCTCGTTAGTGAAAGTGTTTTCCACGGCCTAATGAAGAGGATTGATCCCGGGGACGTGCGCTCAGCTAGACGCGAGAGCAACTCCGATAAACAGCCATTTGACTGATAAAAAACGGCTTGTGCCGTCCTTGGAAGTTGCTGTAAGTCCTTATTTGCCAATAAATTGGCAAGTTTATTGGGTATGTATTTGGTGGATTGTGTGCTGGCAGTAGGGAGGGGTATCGGAAGTCAGCACCCCATCCAAAGCATGAGCGAAATAGAGCAAATCGGTCGCGAAAGGCCTTCCGAGGGTGACGGCTCCCGGGCGGAAGAGCAGCTAATTTTTGGATTCTCGGACGCTATGGAAGCCGTCCGAAAACGCGCGGAGAAAGTTGCAAACACATGCATTCCTCTATTGATCCAAGGAGAAGGCGGCACAGGCAAAGAGCTGTTAGCGCGGTGGATACATGCGCACTCCTGCTACCGAAGCGGTGAATTCGTCAAGGTGAATTGTGCAGCGATCCCAAATCAACTCTTGGAAAGCGAGTTGTTCGGCTACGAGAAGGGAGCATTTACAGGAGCCTATGGGTCGAAACCCGGAAGAGTTGAGCTGGCCAACAATGGCACTCTTTTCCTGGACGAGATCGCTGACCTGGATCCCATATCGCAAGCCAAGCTTCTACAATTCCTTCAAGACGGGACTTTCTGCCGCCTCGGCGACAGCGTTGAACGGGTCATCCAAACGAGGATGATCTGTGCGACGGGCACAGACCTGGAAGAGCGGATCAAGGAAGGAGGATTTAGGGCCGACCTATTTTACCGGATCAATGTAGTGCGCCTATGTTTGCCACGCCTGCGGGAACGCCGCGAAGATATAGCGATCCTTACGGAGCATCTGAGACAGCGCTTTGTAAAGGAGTTCAAAATTCCGCGAGAGCCGCTGAGCAGAGAGCAGCTCGCTTATTTAGAGCGCTTGCAATGGCCAGGAAATATCCGGGAGCTTTCGAATTTCGTGTTGCGGTATGTGTTGACTGGGATGGGAGGGACCGGGGCTGAGGAAGATGGATATGTCCGAGCGACAGCGTTGAACAATGAAATTACTTTGAAAAGCATTGCCTCCCTTAGGCAGCGCACGAAAGCGGCGACTTTGGAGAAGGAGAGAAGTCTATTGCTGGAGGCGTTGCGAGCCAATCAATGGAACCGCCGTAAAGCGGCTGCCTCTCTTCGAATCAGCTATCGGACGCTGATTTATAAAATCAAGAACGCGGGGATACCCTCCAGGCGGATGCCGCCGAGCAGCTAGGGATCATCCTACAGCGATCTAGCTTACGGCTGAGGCGCAGACACACACTGCCCGGCTTCATCCAGGTTAACCACAAACCCGCAGTCGGACTCCAATCAATCATCTGTTGCGCGACATTTAAGCAAATTCTTAGCATTCTCTAACCCTCAATCCAGGTAAATCAACCAGCGATAAGCAGGTAGTACACATGTTCCTGCAAGAGTTTTGTCCAAGAGGACAGTGCAAGGTCCTATAAACAGACTTGCCCTCTTTTTCGCCCTCTGTCCAGTTACGCCACCTAGCAAGATCTAACTATCCTTGCCCTGCGTAGGGGAACGCGACCGGGAGCCTTATGTAGTTGTGGCGGGTAACTGGCGACGACGGGGGAAATAATGATCGTGGTTAACGAGGGCAGAGCTAAGAAACGTCAAGTTGAATTTATAGCAGTTCTCCTACTGATTGCCATCTCGAGCCTGGGTCTCGCAGGTTGTGCCGGCTTGGTCAGTGCCTCGAAGACGAGCAGCGATGGCACTCCAGTGGTGCCAACCATTTCAACGGAGCCGACAAGCCAGACGGTGACGGCGGGGCAAAATGCTACTTTCAGCGTGGCAGCGACGGGCACGGCCCCATTGAGCTACAAATGGATTAAGAACAACGCAGCGATCGCGGGAGCGACCTCTGCCAGCTACACGACACCAGCGACAACGAGTGCAGATAACGGGTCGCAATTTGCGGTCGTGGTGACTAACGCGGCTGGAAGTATGACCAGCTCTACCGCCACGCTTACTGTGACCGCAGCTGCAGTGGTGCCATCCATCACCGCGCAACCACTGGGTGAAACGGTGACGACGGGGCAGACGGCGACGTTCAACGTGGTAGCGACGGGCACGGCCCCATTGAGCTACCAGTGGAAGAAGAACAACACAGCGATTGCGGGAGCGACGGCCGTCAGCTACACAACGCCGGCGACGACGAGCGCAGATAACGGGTCCCAGTTCGTGGTGGTGGTGAGCGACTCGGCTGGCAACACGACTAGTAATATGGCCACACTTACGGTGACTGCTGCGGCCGTGGCGCCTTCTATCACTACGCAGCCAGCCAGTCAGACAGTGACGGCGGGACAGACGGCGACATTCAGCGTAGCAGCTACGGGCACAGCCCCATTGAGCTACCAGTGGATGAAGAACAACACGGCGATTGCGGGAGCGACGGCAGCCAGTTACACAACGCCAGCAACGACGAGTGCAGCTAATGGATCTCAGTTCGCAGTGGTGGTGACCAACACAGCCGGAAGCATGACCAGCAGCACGGCCACGCTTACGGTTAGCGCAGCTGCGGTGGCGCCTTCCATCACCGCACAGCCGGTGAGTCAGACAGTGACGGTGGGGCAGACGGCGACGTTCAGCGTGGTAGCTACGGGCACAGCCCCATTGAGCTACCAGTGGATGAAGAACAGCACGGCGATTGCGGGAGCGACGGCAGCCAGCTACACAACGCCAGCAACGACGAGCGCAGCTAATGGATCCCAGTTCGCGGTGGTGGTGACCAACACAGCCGGAAGCATGACCAGCAGCACGGCCACACTGACTGTGAATTCATCCGCTACGCTGCCGGGTGTGCCTACAGGCCTTACGGCGACTGCCGTGTCGTCTTCGGAAATAGATCTCTCATGGACAGCATCTACCGGAACTGTCACAGGCTACAACGTCTACCGTAGCGGCAATCAAATCGGCACGAGCACTACCACGACTTACGCCGATACGGGCCTGACGGCTTCCACGTCGTATTCATACACTGTTGCAGCCCACGACTCACTAGGAGACACCTCGGCACAATCCGCGAGCGCCACGGCGACGACCGCCGCAGCTTCTAGTGGTGGAGGGATTCCCAGCGCGCTAGGGTGGTACGAGATTCCCAATACCACATTAGCGCCGAATTGCCCGAATGATGCTTCGATCCAAGCTAATACCGGGTGCGGCGCGGTCATTTCCGCATGGGGTGGAGCAGCAGCAGATACAACCCTAAATCGAATGATAATCTGGGGTGGCGGTCACCAAGATTATTACGGCAACGAGGTTTACGCTCTGAACCTGAACGCAAACCCGATCGCCATGACTAGAATTACAAACCCGAGCACATTCAATGGGGCCTGCACTGATGCGCAATCGGATGGAAACCCGACCTCGCGGCACACTTACGCCGCGCTGACCTACATGCCGACGGTAAACAAGATGTATGCCTATAGCGGCGCACGGGCGAACTGCGGATATGCCGACCCTGATACGTGGACTTTCAACCTCAGCAACTTTACATGGTTGCGCCAAGATCCGACGACCGGTGGACCGCCAGAGGCATGCTCCGGATGCGTTACGGATTGGGACCCCAACGTCAACCTGGTCTACAACCTTGTGGTTGATGGCGAGGACCTCGGCACTTTCTGGAGCTATAACCCTGCCAACAACGCCTATACCGAGCTGCAGTCCAATGGCATCGGATTGAATCTCAACCTGGGCGGGGGTCTTGACCCAGGGCGCGAACTGTTCTTCGGAGTAGGAAACGGAGCGTTCGTCAAGGTGGATATCAGCAGCGGGTCATCCCACGTGCTGCAAGACATTTCCGGGTCGACCACCGGATGCAGCAGTTTGATAAGCGCGAATTCGCCTGGGTTTGCCTATGATCCAGTCCAGAAGCTGATGGTGGGCTGGGTAGGCGGAAACAGCGCCATTCTATTCGACCCAGACACAAACACGTGTACGAGTGTCACCTATGCCAACGGGCCTGGTACGGCGCAGGGCAACGGCACGTTCGGAAGATTCCGTTATTTTCCGGCGTTCGGAGTCTTTATCGTCGTAAATGATTGGGAGGAGAACGCGTATTCCCTGCGCCTGACAGCGGCTTCCGGCGGCGGAAGTGGCTCAGGCCCGAATATCAGCAACGTCGGAGCTACGGCGATCACGACAACTGGAGTAACCATCGGCTGGACCACGGATGTCACGGCAACGTCGCAGGTTGAATACGGACCGACGACTGCGTATGGGACCCTCACCACAGTGAACAGCACATTGGTCACAGCCCATTCAGTCGCGATCACGGGTCTGACGTCCAACACGCTTTACCACTATCGAGTGCACTCATCAAACTCCGCTGGAACCGCAAGCGTCAGCAGCGATTACTCATTCCAGACGAATAACACTACAAATACTCAACCACCGACGGTGACAATAACTGCGCCGACCAACGGAGCGACGATCTCAGGAACATTCACGCTAACCGGGACCGCAACGGATAGCGTGGGCGTGACGAGCTTCCAGTTCCTACTGGATGGGAGCGCTGTTGGCTCCGCTCTGACGGCAGCGCCGTATACATACGCGCTCGATACAACAACACTGGCGAATGGCTCGCACACAGTTTCTGCCAAGGCATCGGACGCGGCTGGAAATATCGGAACGGCCGTGGCGGTGACGGTCACTGTGTCGAATACCGGGGTGACTCCAGCGATGCAGGACTTTGAGGCACGATGCAGCGCTGCGGGTGTGATTGTTTGCCAGGGCTTTGATGATCCGTCGGTGCTGACACCACCGACATGGCCGGCGTCCGGGTTATATCCTGGAGACACGAACGATACTTCCTTGGTGAGTTTGGACTCCACGATAGCTGTTTCAGGATCCTCATTAAAGTTCACCATTCCAGGGCTGGCGAGCGCCGACCCTGCGGGCTATTGGCGACAGCTGTTTAACGGCACCCTGACCAACGGGCCTACCGAGGCGCATGTCTTCGGTCAGAACAGCACCTTCTACGTGCAATTCCGGCAAAGATTTGATCCTAACTTCCTGAACAATGAGGCGACCGCGCAAGGGAATGCTGCAGGAACAGGCGGGACGACGTGGAAACAGTCGATTCTATCGAACGACACTGCCACTTGCGCGAATGAAGAAATGACTCTCGTGAACCATCCAACGGGGCTGCCGTTACCGGAGTATCCGGTGATGTACAGCCAGTGCGGGCAGGATAACTTCCAAATTGCGCTGCCTAACTACGACTACCTGAATGAGCAGGGAGCCAACACAACGGACATTAGCTATAACTGCCACTATCAAGCAGTCAACAACGTCACCGGTTCCTGCTTCAATTATCCGTCGGATACCTGGATAACGTTCTATATTGAGGCGAACATTGGGACTTGGGGAGAACCCAACAGCTCGGTCCAGGCTTGGGTGGCACTGCCGGGCCAGCCATTCGTGCAATTTGTCAACATAACCAATCATACGCTCCTGCAGGACACGGGTTCTCCGGGCTATGACATGGTCACCTTGATCCCGTACTGGAGCTTCCGTGATCCTACTATCAGTGCGGGACCAACCTCCTACACGTGGTACGACGAGTTGATCGTTTCCGCTCAGCCCATCGCACTTCCAAAGTACTAGAACAACCTGTACCGCGAGCGGGGGTTCCCGGCGAAAATCCGGGGCCCCCGCTTTTGCTTTTTATGGATAAGGCATCACTCTGACCTGCCTTGCAGCGTAGCTTAAGCCTATTTGATGCTTGGATCTCAACCTGCGGGCTTGCGCTCTGTCTTAGCGTTTAGCGAAAATCATGCTTGAATGAAGGTCGAGACTTCAGTGTGCGGCCAGTTGGGGGGGGTGGCGCCGCAGGAATACCTGCTGGAACTTCTAATCTGCTTTAATTTGCCCACTTTCTGTTTGTTACAAGGATGCACCAGGTATCGCTATCAGACTAAATAGGCTATCCTGCTCTCTGTATCACAACAATGGACGGGTATTAAGCCTGATAGGGGCGACTTGGGTGGCTTGGTTCGGGAAGGTTTTGGGAGCCTTCGCATGACGATCTCGCGGTCAATTCTATACTTATCGATTTTCTGTCTAATTATTACAATCTTTTGGGGATCGGGTAATTTTCGCGGAGAAGCAGGCACCCATCGCGAAAACACTCCTACTTCCGATGTGAGCGACGCGGCTTTGCAGAGTTTTCGTTCCCGCTGTGCTGCGCCAGGAGTTTTGCAGTGTGTAGACTTCGACGACGATAAATGGTTCCAGAAAGGGATCTATTTGTTCCCAGGGGGAGATGGTTCTTATCGTGGAACTAGAGACACCTCGGCGAAGTCGAGCGGCGCATCGTCGTTGCGATTCGAGTTCCCGGGCCGAAGTGGAGGTAACGCAGCAGGGTATTGGTCGATGGGATTTGGGAAGTCGTTTGCTGAGAATTCCAAGTTTTTCGTTCAGTACCGCATGCGCTTGAATGATGCAATGGCTGATGTGGACTGGAACGAAGTTGTTAAGAGTTCCTGGAAACAGTCTATTTTCCATAGCAAAGGGACAACTTGCGCCAGTATTGAATTAACGGCGGCACGGTATGCATGGAACGGGGCGCACGGCTTCCCCACACTTTATACGGATTGCGGGGACCGCGGTTTATCCACCAACAATGGTGATCCCCCCTTCCAACTTGAGCAGGGCGACTATAAATGTTGGTACCGTCAATTCAACCCCAAAGATTGCATGTTTTATCCTGCCGACAAATGGATGACCTTTTACTTCAGCGTCGCTATCGGCAATTGGGGGAAGCCTAATAGCTTTATCCAAGCCTGGGTTGCGCTCGACGGCCAGCCATTGAAAAAGTGGGTTAATATGCCCTATTTCGCACTCAAGAGTGACAATGACTCCTCTTCCTATAACTGGATTACGTTACTCCCGTATATGACGGCAAAAGACCCCAAGGCTGATCATCCGACTGGATACATGTGGTTTGATGAGCTAATCATTTCATCCGAGCCGATTCCCGCTCCTGTGGGGCCAACGCCTTAAGCCAATGAGCGTCGTGGCCGATCGGTCCATCTTGTCGCGTTCGGCTCGCTGGCTGGAGGGCCGGCGGGATATCGAAATTGTAATGGGTCTCTACGGCGTCGCGGTTTTCGCTCGCCTTTTAGTGGCCTTGCTTGCGGGTATTGATACGCCGTTCGTTAGCGATGCCAAAGAATATTTTTCAATCGCTAGTTGGTGGGCTCAGGGAAAAGGGTACTCTCGTGTCCTTTCAGATGGGATGCTTCATTTAACTGCAAAGCGTGTCCCCGGTACCTCTTTGGTGCTCGCTTTGGGAATCCTGGTTTTCGGACAGCATTATTCCTCCGGGCGGTTGGTGGCAGTCCTGGTGGGCAGTTGCTCGGCTCCATTGCTGTTTCTGTTTGCGCGAAGCGTGGCGCCAAGATTGTGGGCAATGCTGGCGGGCTTGGCTGGCGGGCTCTACCCAAGCTGGGTTTTTCACTCCACAAATGCACTCTCCGAAACGTTTCTCGTTCCATTCCTGCTTCTGGCGCTTCTATTGACGATTCGAGCGGTGGAATCGAAGGGCTTAGCGCCCACTTTCTACGCTGGTTTGGCATGGGGCGCTACAATCCTTTTTCGTCCGACTACCCTTCCCATGGCCGGGCTCGTGGCGATTTATATGTTCTGGCGTGGGGGCTGGAAGCACGCAGTGCTTCTGGGAGCTGGGTTCGTCCTACTGCTGACCCCGTGGGTAGTGCGGAACAAGATTGATTTTGGACATCCCCTCCTGGCGACTCAAGGAGGAGAGGCATTCTTGGGTGCGAACAACCCCTATGTTGTAGACTTACGTGAAAATCATGGGATGTGGGTTTCTCCAATGGAAATCACAGAATACCGGGCCAAACTCTGGGGGATACTCGATGAAGTCCGACTGGACAAACTTGAATATCAAATCTCGTTTGAATATCTCCGCAGATACCCGGGGGTAATCCCGCGACTCGTATTCTACAAACTCTACCGTTGGCTGACTCCCGTCACTGAGTCCGGCGGAGTGGTGCGCTTCGCGGTGCTGGGATCTTACGGAGCGCTATTGCTCTTGCTGTTCATTGGGATCTTCCTCGGGATTTACGAGCGAACGGCCGCTTTGGAACTGGTCGTTCTTTGGTCATTCGTACTTTTCGCGATGACGGTCGCCTACTGGGGTATATTGACACGAGGTCGAATGCTGCTGGAGTTGGTATGGATTCCCTGGGCGGCGCTTACAGTGAGCGAGATAATCAGGCGATGGTATCCGGCAGAGTCGACTCAATCCGTCACTGTCCCGGCCCGCTCGGCGTAGTGCCGCGCCTGACGTACTCCTAGAGATGAATTTGTTCCCTCACAATAAACAACTGGGCCTGCGAAAACCGAAACTTGGAATATCTGTGCTGATGTGCAGTTTGTCTTATTTTGCGGTTTTGAACTGTGCTGTGGCGAGCCCGCAGGAGACAGCGCCGGCAGAAATTCAGAGTGAGAAGCTGTTCCTGGGCGCGGGATGGCATGAGATTCCAGGGACAAAGCTGGAACCAAATTGCCCGGACGACGCGTCAATTCAAGCCAACTCCGGATGTGGCGCAGTTATCTCTGCCTGGGGAGGTGCCATCGCCGATACCGAGTCCGACCGCTTAATTATCTGGGGAGGGGGGCATCAAGATTATTACGGGAATGAACTGTATGCGTTGGATTTAAATGTCAGTCCGATTCGGATGACGCGGCTCACAGACCCAAGTCACTTCAACAACACCTGCACAGAAGCACAAACGGACGGCAACCCAACCTCACGGCACACTTACAACGGTTTGGCATACGTTCCTGTCCCCAAGCAAATGTTCGTTTTTAGCGGGTCCTTGGCGAATTGTGGGTACGCGCACCGTGACACGTGGTCCTTTGACCTTTCTCAGATGAAATGGCAGCGGAAAGATCCAACAGTCGGGGGCCCTCCGGCTGCCTGCGCGGGTTGTGTGGCGGAATATGATGAAGCAGGGAAAAGAATCGTGCTAGTTGATTTGAGTGAACTCTGGAGTTACGACCCTTCTTCAAATGCGTACAAAAGCCTCGCAAAGCTTGCCGGAATCGACTACCACCTGAGCGGCGTGATTGACCAGAAACGCCACTGGTTTTTTCTGGTGGGAGGCAGGGGCCAATTCTGGTTCATTGATCTTCGCCCAAACTCCAAGGCTGTGGTTCAAAACTGGTCACAGAAGGTGAGCGGCTGCGGAGACCTGATGAATGCGGGCTATCCGGGATTGACGTATGACTCCGCCCTGGATCGGATCGTGGGTTGGGTTGGCGGGAATGACGCGTACATTTTTGACTCTGAGAGCCGAGCTTGCACCAAGGTAACATTTCCGGGAGGCCCGGGGCCTGCTTCGGGGAACGGAACAAATGGCCGATTCCGCTATTTCCCACGGCTTGACCTTTTTGTCTTGGTGAATAACTGGCGACAAAACGCGTATGCGCTGCGACTTCCCCATTGAAGAGCCAGATTGCCAAAGAGTTTCGCTCAAGGACTCCCCGCACTTATGCAACGTCGGCGACAATCTGATTGTTTCGGCACAGTCGATCGCTTCTCGAGCCGAATTCCGACATTGAGCGGGATATGATTAAGACCTATCGGTGTTGATGAGTTCTTGCTTGGCTGTTATGTTGCGCCAAATTTGTCTTCCGGGAGCAGTCATTGCCTTCATCCCAAGTGGCTCGGATTTCTGTTCTCCTCCGATACATCATCTATGCAGCCTTTCTCGTCGAAGGATTTGTTGGCCTCGTCTCGATTATTGATGCCTCAAGCGCAAAGATTCGGATCGGTTCGGCCACAGCGCTCGCAGTCCTATTGTGCCTGGCAATCGTCGCGGTAGCTCGCTTTCTGCCATCAGGCCTGCTCGCCGAGGATCCTGTCAAAAGGCTCCCAGCCTTGGTGGGTGCAATCGTGTGTCTGGGGCTGCTTCTCAGAATCGGTTGGCTCGTCGCGGTTCCGCCAATCCAGACTTCTGATTATTTGCGGTACATGACGGTTACAAGAAACCTGCTTTCGACAGGGAAGTATATGGAGTTCCGGCCGGATGCCACATTCCGAGCTTTTACTCCCCCGGGATTGCCGTTCTTTATCGCCGCAGGATTGCGAATTTTTGGAGATCGGTCGTGGACTCCGGCTTGGCTGAATCTCGGTTTATACCTGGCTACGAGTCTTCTACTGTTCAAATTGGCGGCGCAATTGGTCAATCAAAGTGTTGCACTCCTGACAATCCTCCTCTTTGCGATCTGGCCCTCAGAGATTGCGCTCACAGGGTTGGCCGCCTCCGAGCCATTATTCCTTTTTCTTATGCTCGGAGCATGCTACTTCGTGCTGGTTCCTCGCCCATTTCCATGGCGATTCATTGTGCTCTGCGGGTTCTCGGCTGGTTTGGCGACTCTAGCGCGCCCGACCGCGCTTACGCTACCAGCACTCTGGGCCGCTGCTGCGCTGACATATGGAGCAGGAGCGGGGCGCAAGCTCAAAGAGGCCGCGTTGGCAAGCGCATGTCTGTTGCTGACGGTCGCCCCGTGGACCATTCGGAACTACAGAGAGCTCGGTGCATTGGTTCCGGTGTCCACGAATGGCGGAGATGTTTTTTACCGCGCCAACAATCCGTGGGCCACGGGAACCTGGACCGCCAGAGGAGCGCGCGATCTCTCCATGTACATCAGTGATGAGGTTCGCTGGAATCGAGTCGGTTTTGCATGGGGAAAGGAATGGATCAAATCCAACCCCGTGGCGTTCTTGAAGCTTGCAGTTAGAAAACAATTCATGTTCCTGAGCTCAGACGAAACGGGGACCTATTGGGCACTTGCGCGAGGCTTCCCCGAAAGAACCACCGAGTATGCACTGGCATCAGCAATTTCCAATATATGGTGGTTCCTATTGTGGATTCTTTGTCTTTTCTCAGTCGTCCGTTATTGGAAGCATCTCCTGCAAACCCCACAGCTGATTTGTCTTATTCTGCCTTTTCTTTATTTTCTGGAAATTCACTCCATTTTCGAGAGTCAGTCCCGCTATCACATTCCGGCAGTACCGTTTCTATTGATTTTGGCCGCGGTCGGACTTGGAAGGTACTCTGTAAACGAGCAACTCCTCACGTTTCGTCATGAAGTCAAACGAACCATCTGACGGTTGCTCAGAATTTAAGTGTCGAATGGAATAGGCCGTTCGACCGACAAGGGAGTAGCGCTGCGACGGGTCGTGGCAATTTACCTGTTGGCTGAGGCCGCCAGGTTGATCTCTGAGGCCTTGGACAAGTCCACTGGAGGGCCCTCTCGGTCGAGATAGTTACGACACCACACCTCGAGGACGAGAAGAGCCAGGAGTTGATCGGTGCAATCCCTACGTTGCTCCTCATGAGCAGATAGAATCGTCTCAATTGTGGGCCAGTGGAAAAGCCCGCGCCTCTCCACGGCTTCCTTTGACAGAAGTTCATTCAGCAGAGGTCTGAGTTCCCGTCGAAGCCACGCTGCCACCGGAGCCCCAAAGCCACGTTTTTTGCGTTCGATGACTTCGCGTGGCAACCAGGGAGCTACGGCTTTTTTCAGGGCATGTTTCAATGTGAACCCGCGTACTTTGAGCGATGAAGGCATCCGAAAGGCTAGTTCCACCAACTCGTAGTCAACCAAAGGTGCTCGACATTCAATCGAGGCCGCCATACTCATTCGGTCTGTCAGCGCGAGCAGGTCGTCAGGGAGCGAGGTCTTGAGATCCACGTACATAATCTGGTTGAGAGGGCTGTTGGAGCGACCCCGCTCGAAATAGCTGCGCATGATTTTAATCTCTTCAGGAGAGTCCTGAGTGTCACTAAGATTGTGCTTCTTCAGCAATTCGTTCTGGACATCCTCGGATAGAACGGTGACGTAACTCATGTACTGGCCCATCGGATCCAAGTCGGCGGTTCGGACAAAGGCCGCTGCATAGCGCGAATAATCTTTCCAAAGCGACGACCTGTCCTGGGGTACGCGTTTCAACAAGGATGGCAGGACTTTGCGCCGGACAAAACCCGGAAGGAGCCGGAACCATCTTTGCAGGGAATTCCCAAGGTAGCGGCGATACCCCCCAAAAAGCTCATCTCCACCCACGCCAGACAAGATTACGGTGACGGTCTGGCGAGCAAGTCTGGAGACCAGGTAGGTCGTCAAGAATGCAGAGTCGGCAACCGGTTCATCGAGATGCCAAATCAATTTGGGGAAGAGTTCGCTCAATTCAGGGCGGACGATGATTTCGTGATGTTCCGTTCCAAACGCCTTGGCGACCAATTTCGCATATTCGAGTTCGTTGAAGTAACTGTGTTCGTCTTCGTAGCCGATCGCGTAGGTCTTGACTGGCTGACCCGTCAGACGAGACATCGCCGCCACGATGGTGCTCGAATCGATGCCGCCGCTCAAGAAAGCTCCGAGCGGCACGTCGCTCACGAGCTGGGCCTGGACGGTTTCCAGCAGCTTTTCACGAATGCAGTCAACCCATTCTTCCTCAGATCGAGCGTCAACCTTTCCGCAAGCAATATCCCAGTACTCGTGATCCTCGAAGCGGTCCTTCTCAATTATCAGAAAGTGTCCTGGAAGAAGTTTGTCGATTCCCTCGAACATGGATAAAGGTGCTGGAACGTAGCCTAGTGCCAAATATTCTTGCAGGGCTACCAAGTTCAGATTTCGCGGGACGCCTTCCACCTGCAGAATAGATTTCAATTCGGAGGAAAAAAGAACTCGGTGCACTTCACGACGGAAATACAGCGGTTTTTCGCCGATGCGATCACGCCCGAGAATGAGGCGTTCATGTCGCGAATCCCAAAGAGCTAGACCGAACATGCCGCGGAGGCGCGTGAAGAACCCTACGCCTTCTTCTTCATAGAGATGAACAAGCACTTCCGTATCCGTCCGGGTGCGGAATTGATGCCCTTTACGTTCGAGTTCGGTCCGCAAATCGCGGAAATTGTAGATTTCGCCGTTTAAGACGATCCACACCGTGCCGTCTTCGTTGGAAATGGGCTGGTGTCCCCCAGCAACATCAATAATGCTGAGGCGGCGCATGCCCAATCCAATTCCCTGGCCTTCGTAATGGCCGTGGTCGTCGGGGCCGCGATGATCAATGACCTGGCCCATTGCGGCGAGAAGCGGTTCGCAAGGAGCTCCGGATGGCACGAAATGGAAGACGCCGTAGATTCCGCACATAAATCGTCAGTTGTCCTCAGCCGTCGCGAATTCAAGCCTGCCAATCATCGGACACACTCTTCCGCCTTCTCGAAAGCCGGCTTGGATTCCGCTGCTACTACGGCGTCGAGGCATCTTGCCAATTCCTGCGCTTGATTCTTCCTGGCGTATCTTTGCAGTTTCATAGGGTCCGCCAGAGGGTGAGAATGATTGCGCGCCGCAGTCAAGAATTGAGGGAGATATGTGTAGATCTCATCTTCACGGGCAATGTCCACGATGGTGGCTCCGCCGACTTCCTTCAGCAGCGCAGCGGTATCACCCTGATAAGAAGTGAGAGCCAGTACGGGCCTACGCAAGCGCAGGTATTCATAGGCTTTTGCTGGTATCTGATGATCGCAACTTGCGGCCTGAAAAAGCAGAAGGCCGTCAGCTTTGCAGCACAGCTGCAGTGCTTCCTTGTAGGGGATAAGTGATTGAAGATGGACCAGATCCGCGACCTCGAATTGTCGTAAAAGCTCCTTGTAGAAATCTTCGGAGCCCGGGGCGAGAAGGGTTACCTGTAAAGTGGCGGCGTTGATTCTTCCCTCCCTCTTTAACCTGCGAAGGGCGCCGAAGAAAGGCTTTGGGTCTCGTTCCTCGGGGTAAAGAAGTCCTGCATGCAGAAGTTCCAATGTTCTGTCAGGTGAAACAGGATCATCCGCCGGCGCATCGAGAAAAGCAAAATCCTCTTCGTCATAGCCATTGGGTATCAGCAAACATCGTTCCGGAGAAAGCTCTGGGTAGCGCTGCAAATACATGCGCCGAGTCGAGTCAGCGGTGAAGAGAATGCGCGACGCAAAACGGACCGCCTGCCTCTCAATCCAACGTCGCACCTTCCGTTCTCGAGGATCAGGAGGGTAATTGTCTTCGGTCATGGAATCCCGCAGGTCCACGATCCAGGGTATGCCCGTCAGACGGTGGAGGATCAACCCAGCAAGAATTGGTGTGCTGAAAGGAAAGGTAGAAAAAATCACATCGATTTTGTGTTTCCTGAGGGCCCCTAAACCAACTGGAATAGCACTAATCAACCAGGAGACCCACCGATCCGGAAGAGCCAAGGTTTTCGAGTAGATGCCCCGCAGGCCCAAATGTCTTTTACTGTCGAGAGCGAAACTCCGAATCACAGGTACATCCTTAGGGATCGTCTCGGTGGAGCGGACGTCCGTTGTTTCATACGCCCGCGGATGAAGTGTCAGCACCACTGGACGCCATCCGAATAAAGGCAAATAACGGCAGAACTTCAACGAACGCAGAAGTCCGCTAGACCCGGTGCACGGCGGGAAGTGATACGCGAGAATGAGAAGACGCCCCATAGGCTGTGAAGCCTCTAGAAATTTCCTGCCGGAACTGCTGATAGCTGATCTCTCAGATGATCGGCGTACTCGCCGCGCCTGCGGATGAGACAGTCCTCCCCTTCGTCTACCCATACTTCGGCTGGCGCCTGGTGGCTGAGAAAGCCCAGCGGGCTTGCGGAGCGTCCATAGGCTCCCGATTGGAAAATGCCCACAAAATCTCCGATCTCCGCGCTCGGCAAAAGGACGCTTCGTGCGAGTGTGTCGAGCGGTGTGCAGAGGGGCCCGACTACATCCACGGATTCTTCTGCGGCAGAGTCCATCTTGTTCAAAATCGAGACTGGGTAATTGCGCTTAATCGTCTGGCCCAGGTTCCCAGAAGCTGCCAGATGGTGATTCATACCGCCATCCAAAACGACAAATTTCTTACCCCGCGAGACCTTGACGTCGATGACTCTTGCGACATAAATACCCGCCTCGCCGACTAGAAATCGCCCGGGTTCCACAAAGAAATGAGTCCCCGCAAACGCGGAATCGCCCGCGATTCCCGTAAAGAGTTCCGCCAGGCCTGCCTGCAAACGGTCAAGGTCAAGCTCTCTTTCCTGAGCAAAGTAGGGGATTCCTAGTCCGCCTCCGAAATCCACCGTGTGTAGCGGGGCTCCAGCCAGCTGACTTGCTTCGCGCGCCAGATCAAGTCCATGGCGATACTGTTCGATAAGAATACTTGCGTCTAGGATTTGCGTGCCTGCAAAAATATGAATGCCACGGAAAACGAACATGGGATCGGCGAGCAACGGCCGGATCATCTGGCCTAGAAGCTCCTCATCGATTCCAAAGGCAGCCGGTCGTCCCCCCATTCGCATCGCTCCACCTTCGGCAGAACCTGCAGGGTTCACACGAACCGCGACGTTTACGCGGGTTTCCCTCTTCCGAGCGATGGCCGAAACGCGGGTTGCTTCGGCAAACGATTCCAGATGGATTTCGCCGATACCGTGCGAAATCGCAAATTCCAACTCGGTTTCCGTCTTTCCAGGCCCGGCGAAGAAAATTCGGCTTGGGTCGCAACCCGCGGACAGCGCTTGATAGAGTTCGCCGCCCGACGCAACTTCCAACGGGCAGTTCCGTCCCAGGAAATGACGGAGGATCGTCTGGTTAGGGTTCGCCTTGACGGAATAACAGACTTCAAAATTCGAAGGCAACGCCTGGCGCAGGGCATCCAATTTCTTGTCAATCGTGTTCTTATCATAGACGAAAAAAGGGGTGCCATATTTTCTCGCCAGCGCCGGTATCGAGACATTTCCGATAAGCAGGTCGCCGTTGGAGACGAGAAAATACTTCCCCACTGATCTGTCACTCGGATAGCTCATCCCAGGCCTTCGCGGCGGCGCAAGGCGGGGTAGTCGACCTTGCCGCTACTCGTCTTCGGCAACTCTCCAAGGACTTCCACGAACTTTGGAACCATGTATCTAGGCATCTTTTCGGCGCAGGTTGCCAGGAGCGCTTCCTTGTCCAATGGCTCCCCGTCTCGCGCCACCACGAAGGCCTTGATTACCTGCCCCAGAACGTCGTCGGGAATTCCTATAACCGCCGCCCCGCGTAACTTTCCAGATTGGAACAAAACCTCTTCAACTTCGGTCGGGCTAATCCGGAATCCAGACGACTTGATCATGGTGTCTCGACGGCCGACAAAGTAAAGGAAGCCGTCCTCGTCCTTCTTGACGAGATCCCCGGAATAACACACGCGCTCACAATCACCCATTTCGGGGGGTAACAGAGGATTGGGTCGCAACACTCGTGCTGTGTCTTCCGGCCGATTCCAGTAACCCAGGGAGACGGTCGGTCCTCTGTGGACTAGCTCCCCGATTTCTCCCGGCTTGCAAAGCTGACCCTGCTCATTGATGACCAGAATCTCTGTGTCTGGGATTGCCTTACCCATAGAAGTGGGGCGGCGATCGACTTCCTCGGGCGGGAGGTATGTAGAGCGAAAGGCTTCCGTGAGGCCGTACATTAGAAAAACGCTTGCCGTAGGTAAGGCCTCGCGCAATTTCTTCAGAACCGGCTGGGGCATGGCCCCGCCTGTATTCGTAATGTAGCGCAATTGTGGCAAGGGCTGTTTATTCAGCGTTGAATTCGGCTGCGCGAGCAGACTCCAGAGTGTCGGGACTCCAGCCAATCCAGTAACGCGCTCCTTGAGCAACAGTTGAACAATTTCACGGGCAAATGTGAAATTTATGAGAATGAGCGTCGCGCCATGCTCAAAGGCAGTCATGAGCTGATTCATCCCCGCATCGAAACTGAAGGGAAGTACCGCAAGGATTCGCTCGGAGTCCGTGATGTTCAGATAGGTAGAAACAATTCGGCTGCCGGCGACGACGTTTGCGTGCGTGAGCATAACGCCTTTCGGTTTGCCGGTGGATCCAGAAGTGTAGAGTATTGCCCCCAGATCCTTTTCTATACTCGTTTCAGCCCAAGCTCGCGGGGGTTCGGTAGAAGCCATTTCATCAAGACGATAGACCGGAATCTGCAACGGAGGCAATTCTCCGTCATCTGCCACGACTAGGAATTCGAGCGACGGCATCTGCGCCAGCATATCGGTCATGTTCTGCAGTTTTGCACTCGTTGTGATCAACGCTTTCATCCCGCAATCCCGGGCAATGTGAACCAGTTGTTCGGGGTGGAGAAGGGCGTTGATAGGAACAAACACACCTTCGCCCTGAGATATTCCAAATATCGAAATGACCTGCGGGATGGATGCCTCAAGATAGATTCCGACGCGCTCCCCCCGCAGCATTCCCGCGGCGCGAAGGGCTGTGGCTACTCCAGATGAACGGCGGGAGACTTCGCCGTAGCTCAGCCTCTGTTCACCGTGGACGAGAGCTTCCTTCTCTGGTGTACGCGTTGAGCTATTCCTCAGCAAATGCCAAATCAAGAAATCCATTGACACCCTCTACCAAGAAGCAGACTCACCTGAATAAAACTACAAAGACGCCGAGCTGTCCGCGGTTTTATGGAACATCCCAGGTTTCCAGATTCGTTTTGAGATCGCCTGGAGTGAACGCTTAATCGCTCGGCCTCCAACGTGCCGCGCTATTGCAAGTGCACCCAAAAGAGTCCGGGGATTCATCGCCAGGATTCCCCAGCGCTCTCTGCGCCCCGACATCCAATCTCTCTTGTAAGCGTCATCGCCACTGAGGTAGTCCACCTCCGAAACCCGGTCGACGTCCATTGCATGTTCCATCAGCGCGGCGGTAAGAATGGTGCCTACAGACAAGTCCGCAAACCTGCTGTCATAGGCCAGTTTGTAAATCAGCGCATTCTTGTTGTGCACCATCCAGAACTGGGCGGCTGCTGGTTCTCCATCGACAGAAAGGACTCCCAGCCGCAGCGCGCCAGCCCTCGCACACGTGCGGATCAATTCCGGAACGAACTGCGGGTAGGGTTCTTCTTGCTTCCAGCTGGAACTGTAGATTTTATTGTACGCCTCGATCGCTGGCTCCAAGCCGTCATCGCCGGTAATGATCTCAATTTTTGACCGGGCGCTCTTTTCGAGTTTTTTCTTTTTGCGATTGAGTGTGTTTCTCAAAACGGACGGAAGGCTATCAAGGTACTGTGAGAAATCTCGTCCTTTTACATCCAAATACCAATTGCCAAAGCAAAAGTAAGTCTGAACGACAAACCCCGCATTTCGGAATGACTCCAGAAGAAGTTGAAAGACCTCCGAATTGACATCAAGAGGTTTTAACTCGATTTGGTCCCATCGCGGAGACTCCCTCGCCATTGTGTTCACTAGGCTCATCGCCGATTGCCGGCTTAGGGCCCCCGCGCAGATGGGCGAGTAGAAACAGCTATAGTAACTAGTGAGCGAGGTCAGTTTGCGCGGCCGGAGAAATCGGCTGTCGCGAGGTTTGTGCAAGGCGGGTATCGCCAGATCGAGGCTGTTCCCTGCATCGGGAGCAAAGGCGCTGTAAATCCTTACCTCGTCACCCGCATCCAACGCGTAATTTGCAAAAGTCCTGAACCAGGGCAGCCCTAGAAAAAAAGATTGGGAAGCGGCAGCGCTAAACACACGCGCCGCCTCCTCAGGCATCTCTTCGAACCGCGAGAATATTCGAACGTTCGTCATTCGGCGCTCCCGTTCTTCTGATGAACAAAGGAGCAAACCGCGGCCAGCGACTGGAAATTCTCAGGGAGAAGATCTTCGTCGGATACCTGAATGGAGAATTCGCCCTCCAAAAAGTGCACGAGGTCTAGAATGCCGAGTGAATCCAGTAGCCCGGATTCCAACCATTTATCATCCGCATGCACGCCTTTTTTTCGGGCAAGAGGGAATTGCTTCATTACGAATTCACGGATGCGGTCTTCGATGACTTGCGGTTGTGTCATGCTCTCCCCACGCGTTAACTGTCGCGTTCCCCTCTCATCGCAAACCAGTGACTCAGAAAAGTCGCTGTGGACATCGCCGACCCGGGCACCGTCTTTACCATAACCGGCGAGGCTTCACGTCGCCGGAACCCGGCGCGGTGGAAGGCGTTGCTCCAAGGATGTGCGCTCACTGCCGCTAAATTTACTGTCGCTGCTCCAAGGATTCTCAGCCGCTCGACCGCCTCGCATAGCAAACTCTCAACAACTTCAGGCTCGTCAACCGCGCAGATATCCGCTATCGATCCAAGGGGCGGCTCGTACTCGTATATGGCGTACCCAATCAGTTTGCCAGCTTCC
>Ga0209248_10000187_pt1 | contig 21193 bp, 25 predicted proteins | sample BogFormECP04_OM1_FD_188241 | JGI IMG/M metagenome (GOLD analysis project Ga0209248, IMG submission 188241) | Bog forest soil microbial communities from Calvert Island, British Columbia, Canada - ECP04_OM1 (SPAdes) (version 2) | ecosystem: Environmental > Aquatic > Freshwater > Wetlands > Bog ... | reverse complement strand
GGGGTGTGCGTCCGGCGGCGAGTTCGGCGACCGGATCCTCGTCGGACACCTCCGGCAGCAACGACGGGAAGTAGCGGACGTTCTCCTCGAACAGATCAAAGATCGATGTGATCCAGCGTTCACCGAACCACACTCGCGGTCGCACCCCTTGGGTTTTGAGCTCGTCGGGCCGGGTATCGGTGGACTGCGCGAACAGTTCGATGCGGGTTTCGGACCATAACTGATGACCGAAGAAGTACGGCGAATTCGCCCCGAGCGCCAGCTGCGGCCCGGCCAGCACCTGGGCGGCATTCCAGTTACTGGCGAAATCGGCGGGCGACACCTGCAAGTGCAACTGCGTACTGGTGCAAGCTGATTCGGGAGCGATAGACGGCGAGATCAGACTGAGCGGCTCCGGCCCACTGATGTCCATCTGGATGTCTTCGCCGCGGGCGTTGAAGATCGCGTCGTTGAGGGCCGCATAGCGGCTCGACTCGCTCATCCAGGCACCGGTGAGGTGCTCGGGCATCAGCGTCGGCAGGATGCCGATCATGACGATGTGGGCGCCCCCGGCGCTGGCCTTCGTCTCGGCCGCGTTCAAACTTGCCCGCACCTCGGCTTCCAGATCAAGCCCGGTGTGGCCCGCGAGCGGCCGCGGCGGCACGTTGAATTCGATGTTGTAGGCACCTAATTCGGTTTGGTAGGCCGGGTCGGCGATGGCGGCCAGCACGTCCTGATTCGACATCGCGGGCTGATAGTCGTCATCGACCAGGTTGCATTCGATTTCCATCCCGGTAAGGGGGCGCTCGAATTCGAAGCTGGCTTGGGCGAGCATGGTTTCGAAGACGTCGAGGCACAACTGCACCTTGCGCCGGTATTCCTGTCGGTGTACCCGCTCGTAGGTGGTCCGCTTGACCTCATCGCCCACACCGCCGATGCAACCGGTTTGCTCAGTCCTGCGCAACAGATCAACGCAATAAACCGAAAGCGGCGCCAGGGGCTTGTTAATTCAACTGCAACGTGCGTTTCACTCCGCCGCCGCCAATATCAAGCTAATCTCAGCTAATCCTTATCAAATTCACACGGAGATGGGATTTGAAAATGAATAACATTCACCGCCGTCTGAGTGGCATGGTCGGCATTTCCTTTGGTGTGCTCCTGGCCCCTCCGCTGATCTCGCTGCTCATCAGCCCGCTGGCCGGCGCAGACCCAACGACCGATCTGACCGGCGCTACCGGCCAGGTAGTGACGCTCGGTCCGTACCCGTTTGACGGGTACACGGAGATGCTCGGCTTTAACGACGGCACATTCGCGTTCGACAACTACCTCACCGGGACTCTCGACGGGTCTGCTTTCGACCTGGACACGTATTTTGGCCCGTCTGGATCGGGCGCATTCGAGGTTCTGTTGACCGACCCCGGGGTTTTCCAGCTTGGCGTTGACGACGTCGGCGGTTCGGTTAGTTACATCGACAATTTCTTTGGCATCGACTTCATCCCCACCGACCCCGGTCTGGACCTCCTCGGGGGCTTGTGACTTCCTGAGCGAAGGCACTTGCGCACGCGACCGCTGGTCGCGGCCGCATGCGCTCGATGCGGCGGATTTGAGCGCCCGCGTAGTCCATGATGGACGAGATCGCGGGAGGAAAACACGTGGCGGAATTCGTCGCTTCGATCGACCAGGGCACCACAAGCACCCGCGGCATGATCTTTGACCACGACGGCACCGAGGTGGGCCGCCATCAGCTTGAGCACGAGCAGATTCTGCCGCGCGCCGGCTGGGTCGAACACAATCCGATCGAGATCTGGGAGCGCACCACCTCAGTCCTGATGTCAGCGCTGAACAACACGAGCCTGTCGGCGAAAGACATTGTCGCGCTGGGGATCACGAACCAGCGGGAGACGACGCTGGTGTGGAACCAGCATACCGGCCGACCGTATTACAACGCGATCGTCTGGCAGGACACCCGCACCGACCGCATCGCGTCGGCGCTAGACCGCGACGGTCGCGGCGACGTGATCCGGCGAAAAGCCGGTCTACAGCCGGCGACGTACTTCTCCGGCGGCAAACTGCAATGGATTCTGGAGAACGTCGAAGGGGTGCGCGCAGCAGCGGAGCGCGGCGAGGCGGTCTTCGGCACTGCGGACACCTGGCTGTTGTGGAATCTGACCGGCGGCCCCCGCGGCGGGGTGCATGTCACCGACGTCACCAACGCCAGCAGGACCATGCTGATGGATTTGGAGACGCTGGACTGGGACGACGAGTTGTTGTCCTTTTTCGACATCCCGCGCGCGATGCTGCCGACGATTGCGGCGTCGTCGCCGCGCGAGCCCTACGGTGTCACGTTGGAAGCAGGACCACTCGGCGGTGAGGTGCCCATCACCGGGATTCTCGGTGACCAGCATGCGGCGATGGTCGGTCAGGTATGCCTGGAACCCGGCGAGGCCAAGAACACCTACGGCACCGGAAATTTTCTCCTGCTCAACACCGGTGAGCAGATCGTTCGGTCCCGCAACGGTCTGCTGACGACGGTGTGCTACCAATTCGGCGACGCCAAACCCGTTTACGCGCTTGAGGGTTCGATCGCGGTGACCGGCTCGGCGGTGCAATGGCTGCGCGACCAGTTGGGCATCATCAGCGGCGCTGCGCAGAGCGAGGCATTGGCCCGCCAGGTCGATGACAACGGCGGGATGTACTTCGTGCCGGCGTTTTCCGGGCTGTTCGCACCCTATTGGCGCTCGGATGCCCGTGGGGCGATCGTGGGGTTGTCGCGGTACAACACCAACGCGCACTTGGCCCGCGCGACATTGGAGTCGATCTGCTATCAGAGCCGCGACGTGGTCGATGCGATGCAGGCCGATTCCGGTGTGCGCCTTGAGGTGCTGAAGGTCGACGGCGGGATCACCGCCAACGAGTTGTGCATGCAGATCCAGGCCGACGTACTGGGCGTCGACGTGGTGCGCCCGGTGGTCGCGGAGACCACCGCGTTGGGTGCGGCATACGCGGCGGGCCTGGCGGTCGGCTACTGGGCCGACCCGAACGAGTTGCGAACCAACTGGCAGGAAGGCAAGCGGTGGACGCCGGCCTGGAGCGAAGACGAGCGCTCCGCGGGATACGCGGGCTGGCGCAAAGCGGTGCAGCGCACGCTGGATTGGGTTGAGGTGTCCTGAAACGCCGAAGGCGGGGACTCCGAGTGGAGTCCCCGCCCTGGTGAGTTGTCAGTCGTCTTGGCCGAGGATCGTGTAGATCTCGCGACGAGCGTTGTTGACGATCTCGATGATGCGTTGCTGCTGCTCAGCACTGGCGGCGTGAGCCGATTGCGCTACGGCGCCGAAGAGTTGCCCGACCGCCGCGCGCAGGTTCAGATGGGCGGGATCGACACCGTCGGCGATCTCGTCCCACGGTGGCGTCTCGACCTTCTCCGCGGCAGCTTTGCCGGCATCGGTCAACTCGAAGAGCTTTTTGCTGCCTTCGGATTCCGTGCCGGCAATCAGCCCCTCGTCAACCAGCAGTTGCAGGGTCGGGTAGACCGACCCGGGGCTGGGGCGCCACAGGTCCTGGCTGCGCTCGGCGATCTCCTGGATCATCTCGTAGCCGTGCATCGGCCGCTCGGCCAGCAGCACCAGAATGGCGGCGCGGACGTCGCCACGGCGGCCGCGCGGACCGGGTCCGCCGCGCCGCCTACCGCGCTGGCCGGGGCCGAAGCCGAATCCGCCGGGGCCGAAACCCCGACCGAAGCCGGGACCGAAACCCGGGCCGAAACCCGGGCCGAACGGCCCGTCGTGGCCGGCATCGTGACCGCGGACAAAGTCGCGGAACTCGCGACGGCCCTGCCTGCGCTGCTCGTGCAGTGCACGCCGAGCGTGGGGGTGGAAGCCGAAGCCCTGTGCTCCGGGTCCACCGGGGAAAGGTCCCTCTACATGGGGGAATGGGTTGTTCATGTGTCTTCTCGTTTCTGGAGCGGCAGCGCCGGATGCGCTACCGATACAATGACGATATATCGAAAACTATCGTGATGCAACGTCGAATTTGTGGTGGGGCGTTTGACATCGGGTTTGTCACTCGAAGCAGCGGGGTAGCTCAGCAGAGATGAACGAGGAAAACCGCGATGTGAAGATCGACGCCGGCATCGCCGACCGCAACAAGCAGCCCGCTTCGGCCGGCGACTCGGACCGGACCAAGCGCCTGCGGCTGTGGGTGAACTGGGCGCTGGCGGCGTTGACGGTGCTTGGCGCAGCCGCTGTCATGCTCTTTGCGCTCGGTTCGGTGATGAGCACTGCCGCCTGCAGCGACAAGCAATGCCCGAACCTTGGGCCCAAAGGGATCAGTTTCGACGTGCTGTTCTACGGCCCTCCGGTGCTGGCGGCACTGACGGTCGTGGTCACGTTTTTCACGGCTCGGCGTCGATGGGGCATCGTCGTTCCGGTCGTGGCATTGGCGCTGTTGGGCGCCGACATCGGCATCCTCGCCGCCACGGTCGCGCAGTAGCCCGCGCAGCATGCGTATCTAGCGGGGCGGCGAAAAGCCGTTGGTCGACGGCGCAGGCCAGGACGGGGACCCGGTGTACGGACCGGGCGGCGGTCCGTGCGGGGACGGCCGCAACCGTGCGAGCTCCCGGCGGTGTCGCTCGGCCAGCACCGCCGCCAGGGCGAGTTGCGGCGGCGTCCCAGGCGGCGGAGAAGGGGCGACACGGCTCAGCACGTCACCAGCGATCCGGCGGGCCATCTGATCGCGGACCTGCGGATCGAGTTGCGTTGCACGGGAGAGGAATTGGCGTGCGACTTCGGCTTGTTCAGCGCTCAGCCCGGAGAGCTGCAGCGACGTGGCCCACCAGGCCAGCTGCGGGGGCATCATCGGTGGTGGCCCCAATTTCGGCCCACGCTCGCTGATCACCACCGTCCCCGCGAAGATGTCGCCGATCCGTTTGGCTTTCGGTGAGAGCATGCTGCAGATCACTGCCGGGCTGCCCAGCAACATCCAGATCTCGATGACGGACGCCAGTGCACGAAACATCGCCTGGCGGAACCGCTCTGGGCCGCCGTCCTCCGACACCACCCGCAGCCCCATCACCATCTTGCCCACCGAGCGACCTCGTGTCGCGGTCTCGAAGATCAGCGGATAACCGACGAACACCAGCACGGTGAACAGGACGATGATCCCCGCGGTCGCAGCACCATCCAGCTCGCTGAGGGTGGCCGCCCACAGAAACAGGGAAATCAGGTAGGCGATAAGTATGACGACAATGTCGATCAGCGCGCCGACCGCCCGCACCGGCAGTTGGGCGATCCGCACATCCAGCAGGACGGCATCCCCGGTGACCACCTCCGACATAGTGCGAACGCTACCTGGCGTGCCGCAATGGGGTCCGCGATCGCCTAGGCTTTCACGTTGATGGACGTCGATGCGTTCGTGCTGGCTCACCGCGACACCTGGGATCGCCTCGAATGGTTGGTGAGAAAACGCCGGCAACTCACGGGCGCCGAGATCGACGAACTCGTCGAGCTGTACCAACGGGTGTCGACACACCTGTCGAAGCTGCGCTCCGGGTCGTCGGATTCCGCACTAGTCGGCCGGCTGTCGAGTCTGGTGGCCCGTGCCCGCGCCGCGGTCACCGGCGCTCACGCGCCACTGTGGAGCGAGTTCATTCGGTTTTTCACGGTGTCGTTCCCCGTTGTGGCTTACCGCGCTTGGCGGTGGTGGCTGGTGACGGCGGCGTTGTTCGCTGTCGTCACAGTCCTCATCACGGTGTGGGTAATCGGGAGCACGGAAGTGCAATCGGTTATTGGAACACCAAGCGAGATCAACGAATTGGTCAACCGCGACTTCTCCTCCTATTACCGCGAACACCCCGCTTGGCTCTTTGCCTGGCACGTCTGGCTCAACAACGCGTGGGTGGCGGCGAGGTGCATCGCCTTCTCCGTTCTGCTGGGCGTACCGATTCCGTTCGTGTTGTTCGCGAATGCCGAGAACACCGGAGAAGTGGCCGGTCTGATGATTCAGGCGGGTAAGGGCGATGTTCTGGCGGGATTGCTGATTCCGCACGGCCTGCTGGAGCTGACGGCGATTTTCCTCGCGGCTGCCGTCGGCATGCGATTGGGCTGGTCGGTGATCTCGCCGGGTGATCGTCCGCGCGGGCAGGTCCTCGCCGAGCAGGGTCGAGCCGTGGTTTCGGTCGCTGTCGGACTCGTCGTCGTACTCGGGGTCTCAGCGATCATCGAAGCGTGCGTCACCCCTTCGCCGCTGCCGACACTTGCAAGGATCGGCATCGGCGTGGCCGCCGAGGCCGGGTTCTTGTTTTACATCGTCCATTTCGGCCGACGCGCCGCCCGGGCCGGGGAGACCGGCGATATCGCCGACGCGCCCGATGTGCTCCCGACTCGCTGATTCACAGGCGCCCAGCGGCTTTCATCGCCAGGTAGGCGTCGGCCAGGGCCGGCGCGATCTCCGTCGGCGGCGCGTCGATGACCTCGACTCCGCTATGGCGCAACCGCGAGGCGATCGCATGCCGGTCGTTTCTGGAGTACTCGGCGGCCGCGGCGTCGTACACCGCGGCCGCATCGGTGCGACCGGTCGCCAGGTCGTCGATGCGCGGGTCAGCGACCGCCGCGATGATCACCCGGTGTTTGGCGGAGAGCTGAGGCAGCACCGGCAGCAGACCCTCGTCAAGGGCGCTGGCGTTGAGATCGGTCAGTAGCACGACCAGTGCTCGACGTCGGGTGCGGCGCAGAATGGCCGAAACCATTGCACTGGAGTCGGATTCGATGAGCGCCGGTTGCAAAGATGCCATTGCTTCGACGAGGCGGGCCAGCAGCTCGGTTCGTCCCGCGCCGAATACGCCGGCTTGGGTGACCCGGTCGTGGGCGAGGAAGTCGACATTATCGCCGGCTCGCGAGGCGAGCGCAGCCAGCAGTAGCGCGGCGTCCATCGACCAGTCGAGTCGGGGCCAACCGCCGGGGTCGGCGGCGGTTGGATCGACACCGACACGGCCGGCGGAGGTGCGTCCGGTATCCAAGACGATGACAACTCGCCGATCGCGTTCGGGCCGCCACGTCCGGACGACGACGTCGGAGCGGCGGGCGGTTGCCCGCCAATCGATCGAGCGGACATCGTCCCCGACAACGTACTCTCGCAGCGAGTCGAATTCGGTTCCCTGCCCGCGGTGCATCGTCGGTAACAGGCCGTCGATCTCGCGGAGTTTGGCCAGCCGCGCCGGCAGATGCTTGCGCGACAGGAACGGCGGCAGCACCCGCACGTGGCCGGGCACTGGTCGGGACCTCTGCCGCCCCGCAAGCCCTAGCGGCCCGATCGATCGGGCGGTCACCGCTGCCGACTGTTGATCGCCGCGGCGGACGGGCCTTAAGCAGGTGTCGATGCGCTGCACACGGCCCGCAGCAATGTCGACGGGATGCGTCGGTGGGTCGGCGCGTGCGCTGGGAGCCCAGGCGTCGCGGATCTTCCCGCGGAACCGGCGACGGCCACCGTTGTGGACCAGCAGTCCCACGCTGACCCGCTCGCCAAGACGTACCGAGCTGTTGTGCTGGCGGGTGTACTGCAGCCGGGATGGACTGGCCGCCAAGCCGACGTCGGCGATTACCGCCACCGTGAGCCCCGCCAGCAGCACAACGAAAGCAGATGGCGGCCAGGGCGATAACGCGATGGGTAGGGCGCAGACGAGTGCGATCAGCCCAGTGCGTCCACTCAGGATCACTAGCGCGGCACCGGGACCGAGGCCAGGATGCCGTCGAGTACACCGTCGGGTGTTGCGCCTTCCAGCTCGGCCTCGGGCCGGAGCATCACCCGGTGCCGAAGTGTCGGGCGCGCCATGGCTTTGACGTCGTCGGGCGTGACGTAGTTTCGCCCCGAGAGCCATGACCAGGATCGCGCGGTGGCCAGCAACGCGGTTGCGCCGCGCGGTGAAACACCCAGTTGCAGGGCGGGGGAATGGCGGGTAGCGCCGGCGATGTCGACGATGTAGCCCAGTACTTCGTCGGCAACGCGTACCCGACGTACCGCGTCGCGGCCTGCCGCCAGTTCGCGCGGCCCGGCGACCGGCCGAATCGCCGACAAGTCACGTGGATCGAAGCCGTGCGCGTGCCTGCCGAGGATCGCGATTTCGGCGTCGCGCGGCGGCAGCGACACCGTCAGCTTGAGCAGGAATCTGTCGAGCTGCGCCTCGGGCAATTGATAGGTGCCCTCGTATTCGATCGGATTCTGCGTCGCCGCAACGATAAACGGGTCGGGCAGCTGCCGAGGTTCGCCGTCCACACTGACTTGGCGCTCCTCCATCGCCTCCAGCAAGGAGGCCTGCGTCTTGGGTGGTGTGCGGTTGATCTCGTCGGCCAGCATGAGATTGGTGAATACCGGGCCATTACGGAAGACGAACGCCGCGGTGCGAGTGTCGTAAACCAACGATCCGGTGACATCGCCCGGCATCAGGTCGGGGGTGAACTGGACACGCTTGAATTCGAGTTGCAGTGCCGCTGCCAGTGACCGGACCAGCAGCGTCTTCGCCACGCCCGGAACGCCTTCGAGCAGCACATGGCCTCGACACAGCAGCGCGATCACCAAACCGGTGATCACTGCCTCCTGCCCGACGACGGCCTTCCCGATCTCGGTGCGCAACGTCAGCAACGCATGACGAGCCGATTCAGCAGCCGGTGGCGCAGCGGAGGTGGGGCGCGGTTGAGTCATCGTTGTACGACCTGCCTTTCGATGTCATCGAGTGCACGAGCAAGGTGTACCAAGTCGGCATCGGTGGCCGGCGATGGGCCGAACAATATATGCCGCACGGTGTCCGGGTCAGATCGGCTGCGCTGCGCGATGGCGATCACTAAGGCCGGCGTCGATGTGTCAGCTCCCACGCCGAGTCGCGGCAGCAGTCGGTGTAGCGTCGCACCGCGCAGCGCCTGCGCCGCGCGATCGCGTGCTCGTCTCGACCGGTACAGCCGGCCGCGGCCCTCGACCGTCTCCGATGCGCGGACTACCACTGGCAGCTTCTCGGCGACCAGCGGGCCGACTCGGCGGCCCTTCCACACGGCGATCAGCAGCACTGCCAGACACAGCTGCAGGACGATCCAGTTGACCCGATCAGGCATCAAATCGACAATCGATGTGGCGCTGGATGACTCACCCTCGATGTGCTGCGGTGCGTACCACACCAGACGTTGGCGCTGACCGGCGAGGTTCATCGCCAACGCGGCGTTGCCGGCCTGCAACAGGCCTCCGTTGGTCATGAAGTCGGTGCTGCCGACCACTGTCACGGTGCGACCGCCGTCGCGGTATCGAACCAGCGCTCCGCCATAGCAGCTGGTGATGGCTTGACCGGCATTCTCGACGTAGGTGTTGGCAGGCCCGAAGTCGACGGTTCCCGCTCGGCTGGCTTCGCGCAACGTGCACTTCGGCTCCGTGCTCGAGACACTTGCCCCGCTGCTGCGGATTCCAGGGGTGAGCTTGGCGCGGGTGCGTGACGTCGGTTCCACGACCAGGAGATCGCCCGGGGTTGCAGCCAGTCGTTCGAGCAGCGAGTCGCTGGTGACGCGCTGGCTCTGAGCGAACAGCAGCAGTGTTCCCGGACGCACTGCGTTTTCGGCCTCGGCGACGCTGGCGGCGACCACCACGGTGACACCACGGTCTCGCAGCAGGGTGACTAACGCGTGCGCGCCGCCGGATCCGGTTGAGGCCGGGTCCATTCGCCCGCCCGGACGCGGTGCGGTCAGGTAGGTGCCGATCGCAGCGACGACGCAGACGGCGGCCAGCATGAGGAGTACCCAAAGCGATGACCGCCGTCGGCGCACCGGGATGGTCTGGTCGATGACGCTCACCGAGCCTGCGCCCATGGGTCGAGGGTGGCGGGCTGATCCGGCCCGGGTCGGTTTGCGGCGGACCGGAATCGCAGGTGGTCGTCGAGGTCGACAATCAACTGATAGGCAGCCGGTGTTCCCGGCCTTTCGCCGTAGGTGACGTCGTTGAATGCGGTTGCTGCTTCGGATAATTCGGGTGCCAGGTGAGGCAGGCGTGCGCCGGCGTCGTGCGCCAGTTCGTTGGCGGTGCGGCCCGGGGCTGGGTCCAGCACCCGGGTCTCTTCGAGACCGCGGGCCACCGCGCGCAGCCGATGTCGAATCGCCGCGGTCCAATTGCCCTCGGTGGCAAGGCGTTCCGCAATAGCGCGATGCTGGTGGGCGCTGAGCTGACCGGGATCGAAAAGTTGGTAGTCGCCGCCGCGATGAGTGCGGATGGTGCGCCGGACGACGCGGATGGCGACCACTATCGCGACAACCAGCAAGACGAACAGCACGCTGAGGGTGAACCAGCCGCCCGGTACCGAAGAGCCTTTCTCGATGAGCCGGAAGAGCAGGTCATGAATCCACTCGAACAGCCGCTGGGTCAACGAGCCCTTGGGGTAGATCGGCTTGTCGAGTTCGCGTTGGGCGGCTTGGTGTGCGGTATCGCGGTCGACGTCGATGGCGGACATGCTCGGATCGTCCCTACCTCGGCCGCGTCAGCCACAGATAGTCGGTGAAGGCCGCCGGCTGGGTGTGCGCAGGACCGCCGGCGGCACCGGTCTGCAAGACCAGATCGAATGCCTCGGCGCGGATCCGGCGGTCGATGTAGAGCAAGACAACGACGCCGGCGCTGAATGGAGCGGTGATGATCCGGCCGATCGCCGATCCGACCGCGCCCACCGTCGCGCCGATCAGCACCGAGCCGCCGGGTCCGACCAGCAAGCCACCGACGAAGTCGAACGGGGCCGCGATCGCACCTGCGATCAAAACCACCACCAACCACGTCAAGAGCCGAATGCCGAACACCCGCCAAAAACTGTTGCGAACCAACGTAAATGATCGCGTGATCGCGTCGATCACCGGCAGGCGCTCCAGCACTATCAGCACCGGCGCGAACGACAGCACCGTGTAGAAGTAGACCACCGTCGCGATAGCGACAGGGACCAGGGGCAGCGCGATGAGAACGGCTGCCCCTGCGCTGGCGGCGGCGCCGACCGCCGCGACGATGAGGCCCACCAGCCCGCACAGAATTACCAGCCCCACGGACTCCAACGCCACCAGCCCGATCAACGCGGGCAGCCGCCCACGAATCCTGGCCCACGTTTCGCCGGGGCCGATTGTCCAGCCGAACACCGCCCGGCTTACGACGACCGTGAGCATGCCGCTGAGTAGGAGGCCGGCCAGCCAGCCGACCAGGCCGGCGAGCCCGGCTGACAGCAGCCAGGCGGTTACGTAACCCCCTGTGAGTTCGTCGGTCGGGGCGGTCCGCAGCCGACTCGCGGCAGCCAAGGGCCCGACAGTGGCGATCAACGTGATGATCTGCGTACTCACCACGATGATCGCGGTCAGCCCCAAGGTGGCCTTCATGTTGGTCCGGATGTAGGAGGCCGCGCCGTTGAAGATGTCGGTGAGGCTCAGTGGCCGCAACGGGATTATCCCCGGCGCGCGTATTCCAAATCCGTACGGTGGCGGACTGCCGTAGCCGGACGGCAAGGCATAACCGGGGGTAGACGGGTAGCTCGGTGGCGGGTAGGGCGCGTAGCCCGGCGGCGGATAGGTGGGGGGCGGGCCGTAGCCCGGCTGGGGATGGACCCACGGGGAATAGCCCGGCGGTGGATGGCTCGACGGTGGATAGATCGGGGGACCGTAACCGAGTGCGGGGTATTCCGGATAGTCCGGGTAATCATGCGGCGGCCAAGTCACCAGGTTGAGCCGCCGTCGTCGGTGATGCGCCGCTCCTCAGCATCGCTTTGCTCTGCATCGTCGCCGGCGCGCATGGCTCCATACTGTCGAGCACCGGTTCATTTCTCAACGTCCCCTGAGGGTGGCGCCTCGCGTAGCGTCTCTAGCTATGGCAGAACTCAAGTCCCGGCTGCGGGCAGATCTGACTGGTGCGATGAAGGCGCAGGACAAGTTGCGTACCGCGACGCTACGCATGCTGTTGGCCGCGATTCAGACCGAGGAGGTCTCCGGTAAAGAGGCGCGGGAACTCTCCGACGACGAGGTGCTCAAGGTGTTGGCCCGCGAGGCCAGGAAGCGCGGCGAAGCCGCAGAGATCTACACCCAAAACGGCCGCGGGGAACTCGCGGCCAACGAGCACGCCGAAGCGCGGGTCATCGACGAGTATCTGCCGACGCCGCTCACCGACGCCGAGTTGGCCGACGTCGCCGATACCGCCATCGCACAGGTCGCCGAACAGTTGGGCGAGCGGCCCGGCATGAAACAGATGGGTTTGGTGATGAAGGCCGCCACCGCGCTGGCGGCCGGAAAAGCCGACGGCGCCCGTCTGTCAGCAGCGGTCAAGGACCGACTCTGACTTAGAGTCGTTTGCTCCGGCTATGCGGGGGTACCCAATGTGCTGTGACACGCTTTGGCTATACCCTGATGACCGAACAGAACGGGCCGAAAGACCTTGTCCGCTATGCGGTTTCGGCTGAGCACCGAGGTTTCGACTTCGAGGTAAGTTCTGACCACTTTTCGCCGTGGCTGACATCGCAAGGTCATGCGCCCAACGCCTGGGCGGTGCTCGGAGCAGTAGCGCAGGCCACCGAACGGGTAGGCCTCTACACCTATGTGACCTGCCCAACCATGCGCTATCACCCCGCGATCGTCGCGCAGCAGGCAGCGACCGTGCAGATCCTCGCCGACGGCCGATTCACCCTGGGACTGGGTAGCGGCGAGAACCTGAACGAGCATGTCGTCGGCAAGGGTTGGCCGGCCATCGCACAACGGCAAGACATGTTGCGGGAGGCCATCGAGATCATCCGCGCGCTGTTCGGCGGCGGTCTGGTCGACTGGCGGGGCGACTACTACCAGGTGGATTCCGCGCGGTTGTGGGACCTGCCGGATGTCCCGGTCGGCCTCGCGGTCGCGATGGGCGGGAAAAAGGCCATCGAGAAATTCGCCACCCTCGCCGATCACTTGGTCGCGGTCCAACCTGATGCAGACCTCGTCCGCGCCTGGCACACGACGCTGCAGGGCACCGGCATCGCCGGTGGAGGCCGGGTCGTCGGGCAGATACCCATCTGCTGGGACCCGGATCGCGATGCCGCCATCGAACGCGCCCACGACCAATTCCGTTGGTTCGGCGGAGGCTGGAAGGTCAACGCCGACCTGCCGACACCGGCCGGTTTTGCGGGTGCGACACAGTTCGTCCGGCCCGAGGATGTCGCCGAGAGCATTCCTGCGGCCCGGACCTGGACGCGATCGTCGACGCTGTGCGTCCCTACTGGGAGGCCGGCTTCACCGACATCGCGCTGCTGCAAATCGGCGGCGAGACGCAAGATCTCTTCCTCAAGGAGGCCGCTGAGCCATTGCTGGCCGAACTGCGGACGGCAGCCACGGCGCGAGATGAAAAATCATAAAGGAGAATCCAGATGCCAAACTCGTTGCAAGGCAAGAAGGTCGCCATCTTAGCCGCCGACGGCGTAGAGAAAGTCGAACTCGAGCAGCCGCGCGGGGCGCTAACCGAGGAAGGCGCGCAGGTTGCGCTGCTGTCGCTGAAAACCGGTGAGATCCAAGCCCGCAACCACGATCTGGAGCCGGCTGGAGCGTTCGACGTCGATCGTGCGGTTTCAGACGCTTCGGTAGACGAGTTCGACGCGCTGGTTCTTCCTGGCGGCACGGTGAATCCAGACAAACTGCGTCTGGATGATGCAGCCGTTGCGTTCGTGCGGGCGTTTGTCAACTCTGGCAAGCCGGTCGCTGCCATCTGTCACGGACCGTGGACGCTGGTCGAGGCCGGCGTGGTGGCGGGCCGAAAGCTGACCTTGTATCCGAGCATTCGCACCGATCTGCGCAAGGCCGGCGCCAAAGTCGTCGACGAGGAAGTCGTCGTCGACGGAAATTTGGTGACCAGCCGATCACCGGCTGACCTCCCGGCGTTCTGCTCGGCCATTGTCGACCAACTCGCCCATGCGCCCGCGCGCACTTAACTAGTTCGCACGCGAATCCGGTTTCGAGGCCGTGGATTGTGGGCATGAGTTAGCTCAAGCCGTAACCACCGCGGCGATCACGACCTCGGAAGGCCGAAGTGACCATCGCTTACCCCGTGCCGTTTGATTCGCTGAATCTCGACGGTGTCTACCCGCCACAACATGACTCGCAATTGCTGATCGACACGCTCGAAAAAACCGAGCTGGCCCAGGGACGGCGGGTGTTGGACCTGTGTACCGGTAGCGGTGTCGTCGCCATCGCCGCGGCCGAACTTGGTGCAGCCAGCGTCACCGCGTTCGATATCTGCCCGCACGCCGTGTACTGCTCGCGAGGCAACGCCGTCCACGCCGGCGTCGTAATCGACGTCCGTGAGGGATCATGTTCTGGCGCACTGGATCACGCGCCTTTCGACGTCATCGTGTCCAACCCGCCGTATGTGCCCACCCCACCGGCGGGCGACACCGAGGTCATCCCGATCACCGCTGGCCCCACATGGGCATGGAACGCGGGCGTCGACGGGCGGTTGGTGCTGGATCCGCTGTGCGAATCGGCGGCCGGCCTGTTGGCAGCCGGCGGCTCCATGCTGCTGGTTCAGTCAACCTTGTCTGGTGTGGAGAATTCGGTGAATGCCTTGCGGGCAACTGGTCTGGACGCCGAAGTCATTGCCTCTCAATTGGTTCCGTTCGGACCGGTTCTGTCGGCGCGAGTCGGCTGGCTGGAAGTCACGGGAATGATTCAAAAGGGCTGCCGGACCGAGGAGCTAGTGGTGATCCGGGCGGACAAACCATGACCGAGCGCACTCGGGTGCAAGTGATACCCAACGGCCCGGTGTTGGTATCCGGGCCGGTGCGCATCGAGACGCCCGACGGCGGGGTCGTGGAATCCGACCGATTCATGGTGGCTATCTGCACTTGTCGGCGCAGCAAGAACTATCCGTTGTGTGACACCAGCCATCGGCGCTGCCGGCCTGCGCGGGCCGGGTCAGCCCAGCGGTCGTCGTAGCGACGTCTGTTCGGCCTTCCACGACGCCATGATGGCGTCGGCAAGCCGATCTTCGACGACAGCGTGCGCGCGGATGCCGAACACCACATCGGGGTCCAGTTGCGGTTCACGCGCGACGAGGTCGCCCACCACGTCGACGCGCACCACCTGCTCGTGTACCGCGTCCGCCTCGACGTGCTCGCGGTAGAACGCGATACATTCCGCCGGCGCGGCCAGCCGTTGCAGTGCCTCGACCAACCGGCGCGAGCCCGGCGACGAGGTGATCTCCGTCGACGCGAAATGTCCGATGGCTGCGCCGCGTAACCGCCGGTGCAAGCCGAACATCGACATGAGGTTCACCACCGCCAGCGATTCAGCGGGGACCATGTCGAGGTAAGCGAGGTAGCTCGAATCCAGACCCGCGGCGGTCAACAAGTCGGCGAACAGCTGCTGATGAATGTGCGTACCACGCCCGGCCCCGTATTCGTCGAATTCGACCGCGACGAAGGAGGCCTTGGCCTGACCGGTCAGCCGTGGAATGGCCCACGCGTGCGGATCGCCCTCCTTGAGGTGGTACAGCGATCGGTGCACGAAGTACTCGCGCATCTGCTCCCAGGTTCCGTTGTCGCGCAGCCAATATGACGGGCCCGTCCCGTCGACGGATTCGATTGAGAGGGCGTCCATTTCGGCCTCAGCGGTGTGGCCGGGTTCGATGCGGCCGACGTCGCGGCGCACTCCGGCGAGAAAAGTTCGCTCCAATTGCCCGCGCAGGTGCAGTAGTCCGGGATTCCATTCCCAGGTGGGGTCGACGCCGGCGAATCCGCGGTAGTGCAGTTCGTAGCACATGTACAGGGCCAGGTGCAGATCGAGGCCGTACGGATCGGAGTCGCGCATCGAGGGCCCGATGCGAGCCAGTTGATCGCGGGGCGCCAGTTCGGTGAGGCTGCTCCGGACAGCCATCGACAGCGGCCCGTATGGAGCGGGCAGCTGAGGTTCGACCGTCATTTGTGCGTGGGTCACGCAGGGGTTTACCCGCGAAGCCACACTTATCAAACGCTCGCCGGAGTCCTACCCCGCGTCGCTCTTCTGCCAGTCACAGCCGGTCAGCTCAACCGACAAGTCCCACAAGCGAGCTGCCATCGCGGCGTCGCGAGCCTTCTTGCGCAGCCTGGTCACCTTCGGCTTGCCCCACTGGCTGAAGCGCGGCGCAAGGTAGGTGCCGCTGGGCAGGTCCGTGGTAACCGCCTGAATCGTTGACCGCGCGCCCGTCGCCGCGCTGTGCGCGGGAAACCGGCGGAAGGTGTGTTCCCGCACCCAAGGAAGCAAACCGGTGGTGTCCCTGGTGACGTCGGTGTCCGTCGCACCCGGATCGGTCATGTAGGTCCGTACGCCGCGGCTTACCAGCTCGCCGGTGAACAGGATGATTGCCAGCTTGGATTCCGCGTAGGCTGCCCACTTCGAATACTTGCGGTTTTGCCAGTTCAAGTCATCGATGTGCAGACGGCTCAGGGCGTAGGACGAGCTGACTACCGAGATCACCCGATCCTTGATTTTGTCGCCGAGCAGACACGTCAGGGCGAAATGCCCGAGGTAGTTGGTGCCCATATGCGCCTCGAATCCGTCCGCCGTGCGCGTCAGCGGCAGACCCAGCACGCCGGCGTTGTTGATCAGCACCTCAACGCCGTCCACCGAGTCCGCGAACTTTCGCACGCTGGCCAGATCGGCGAGATCGAGGTGGGCTATCTCAACGTCGCCGGCCATGGTGGCCGCGGCTTGCTCAGCTTTCGGGATGGTGCGGCAGGCGATGACGACACTGTGACCATTGGCTGCGAGTGCCGCAGCGGTCGCCCTGCCGACGCCGCTGTTGCCGCCCGTGACGATGACCCTCACCCGGCGATCATCCAGTGTTTTTGGACAGTTACGCAGGGGGTCTGGGGGAAGCGACGGCATGCCGGCCGATTTGGATCGCTGCTCTTGACCGCACCTTCCTCGAAGTTCACGACTGGCAGCAGTACGCCGAGATGCTGAGTCAATGGGCGCGTTCAATCGACACGTTCGAGACCACGGTGAAGCGGATCTCCGAGCTGCCCGAGCTGGTGTACTTCGAATCGAAGAGCGACACGTCAGAAATCAACGTGCCCACGTCATGAACTCGATGACGATGTTCGAGTTCGCCGCTGACGCAAAGATCCGCCACCTGACCGTTTACTTTCAGCAGGCTGGCCGGAAGTTTCGTTCTAGCTGATTATTTCCCCATATCGTCAGCGGCTGCTGCATAACTTTCCGCGACCGGCATCGTAGACGCTCGGCACCAGGCGAAAGTACCACCGCGATGCTATCGTTAGCGCCACTAAAGTTGCTGGCGTTCCACCGCAGCACGGCTCAGTGGAGGCCAGTGTGATGCTGGGCGCAATAATAGCGGTGGTCATTCTGTTCGGTCGCCCGCTGTTTGCATTCTTCTTATTCCTTTGCGGCGCTCTCCCAAGCTGGGTCGGCATTTAAGCAGGAGCGCTGACTATCAAAACTAGTTTGGCTGCTCATCGCGATGATTAGCTTCGTGCCGGCACTGGCTACGGTTTCTTCCCGGTGTTTGCGGTCCGCAGCGGCGCTGTGCGCAGGGCCGCTGAGCGGGCGGATCCCGCTGACGCCAGTCGACGGCGGTCACAAGCGGAAATGTAGTGGCAAATCGGCTAGCGGTACGAATGAGGTCAAAGGCTCAAGCCGCCGGGCCAAGGATGGTGATATCCAGAACCGGACATAATGGCCACGATCCGGGCGAAGATGTCTGCAGCGGCCGATAAGCTCGGAACTGCACCAAGCCAGCCCAATTTATGGTAGGAGGGGAGTAATTCGCGCCAAGTCACGAGCAACTGCGGAATCGCCAACTCATGGACAAGCTCGATGTGGCGCGCCTCCCCTAATCGTTAACCCTGGCGGGTGGCCGACTGTGCCATGGAAAGGGTGGTCAGCCGCCCGTGCCACCAACACATGGCTTCCGGGTCTGGGCCTTAAAAAAGGTTGTAACCATTTGATGTTTCCGCGCACTCTAACCCGGCCATCCGTGTACGCTCTCAAAATTCCATCCTGTTGAGCGTGATTACAATAACCATAGGGGGCACCGTGGTGAAACAAAGTCGTCTTCTGCTGGCACTAGGTGCGGGTGCCGGCGGCCTCGCTGCCGCTTCTGCGGCCGGGTTGATCCCGCTGGCGTTGGCGCACGCCGATGACGAAATTGGCGACGCCGGCAGCCTTACCAGCCTTACCTTGGTGAAAGCTGGCCCAGAAGTGCCCTACACGCCACTCGGCGTCGACGGGTATGTGGGGTTCCAGCCGTTTTTCACCGAGTGGCAGCAGGACCAGCCGATTAATGTGGAGGTAGATGGTTCGACCGTCGGCAGCTATGACGTGTTCGAGTCTGATTACGCAACCCCTTTGACTGATGAGTCGCTCTACGACTTCGGCGCAGCCACTAGTGGTGGTACCGACCCGGCGGGCCTGGCGGGTGCGACGGTGACCGATTTCGCGTACGACCCCAGCTTCAACGCCGCCACCGAGCAGTTGCCGCCGCCCGACGTCACCGCCGCGCTCCATGACATCCACGTGGTGTTCGGCGACGGTGTCGAGGACAATGTCCTCACCACGGCCTCGGGTACCTTGTATTCCGTGGATGACCCAGGGGTTGGCTCAGCTGACTGGTTTGCAGCACCCGGCTCTACCGAGCCTTCCCTGCTGTTTAGTGGGCTGGCTGACACGGCAGCGGCGCTGGCGGCCGTTGAGAATCTGTCCAGCCTATTGCCGCCCGACGTTTGGTACCCCGGCATCTGAAGTGGCCGAGCTGGACGGTTGGAACCTGGACCGCAGCTGGATTGAGTTCGGCGGCTCGGATCGTTTCTCTGGCGTGGCGCTGGGCCATGCGCTCATCGGCGCTGATAGACAATGCGGTATACCAGTTCGGCGACTTCACTCCGGCCGCGGACAATCCCAGCGGCATCGACTCTGACGGCCTGGCCGGGGCCTCGATTTACGACACCACGTTCGGTCCCGGAGCGCAGGTGGTGGATGGCCAGACGACGTACGACCTCAACAACCTGAACGTGATGCTCGCGGACGGCAACCAGATCGAGATCACAACCGTGCCAGGCGAGTTCACGAACTTCCTGGAGGTCACTGCGAACGGTACGGCGGACGGGATCGAAAACGCGGGCTCGACAACTCCCAGCCTGGTGTGGGACTCCGTGGCCAACCCGCAGTTCCCCGCTGAGCTTTTCAACCCTGCCGACTATTTGCCCCCTGACGCATGGTTTCCGGATATCTACAGCATGTTCCCGCCTGGCTTGACATAGCCAGATGTCAAGTCGAAGCCAACGCCGTGTTCTGCGTCCCGCAGGGCACGGCGTTCCCGGATATAGCGGCGTGTCACTTGGACTAAACTTTGCCTGCGCCGATTGGCGTGACCACAAGAATCTCCTGAGGGAGAAATCATGAAGATTGTGGTAGCAGGCGCTGCGGCGTCCTGGGCTCAAAGGTGGTCCAGAAGCTGAAGGAGCACGGCCACGACGCGGTCCCATTCGTTCGACGACGATGCGGTGATGAAGTTCTTCACGAAATCGACCACCAATTTAGTGGCTGCCGCGAAGTCCGCGGGCGTTGGACACTACGTCGCGGTGTCGATCGTTGGCTGTGACGAGCTCCCTAGGAGCGGATACATGCGGGCGAAGGTCGCCCGGGAGAAGCTGATCGCGAGCTGATTCGATCCCAGTGTCGCGCACCAGTATTTGTGCGGGTCAGAGGTAGTTTTTGGACCTCGCTGCGAAGCCCGTGCCAGATACGCGGGTAGCCGGGGTTGCTCCTGGGCGCGCTATCGGCTGCTACCCGAGACATCGAAACACCATTGCGGAGGACATCGTTACGGACGGTCCCGTCACGGTGGGGAGGGCTGGTCTCGCGCCAGGGCGATGGACGAGCAGCTCGACGACGACACCCCGCCCGATCATGCGGTGGCGTGCATTGACATGGGCTAGACAGCGAGAACCTCACGCCCAATCCGCTCAGTAGTTGTTGCAGGTGTTGGCGACCTGCAGGACAAGTCCGGCGTACAGCTGAATGTACTGCTGAGATTGTGGCTTGCTCTGCAGCTCCTGGGCTATCTGCCGGCGCTGATCCGGCGACGAGTCGAGGAATCCACGCAACGCGGCCTGTGCCGACGGCGATGCGTTCAGTTGACTGGCAGCTGCTGGCGTCTGGGCATTCAGCGCCGACACCACCTGCGAGTAATTGCATGTGGTGTTGATGACCGGGCCCAGATCGGGATCTGCAGACGCGACGCTGGCCCCAGCGTTCAACGACAATGCCAGACCAGCAACTGCGGCAGCCAGTCGGGTCAGCGACAGGGTAACCATTTCTGAAAACCTTCCAACCAACGCACCGCCTAAAGCTAGACGGCGCCAACATCAGCGTACCGTTGAAAATTGCCATCAGTGGGTATGGCCCGACCCTTCTCATCACGGTCTTGATCGCTGTTGCTTAACGTTCCTCCGCTGCTTGGGGCTAGCACTTCCGCGATTGCACCGACCTTGTCGAGCGTGCGGCCCGAACGAGCGTGCGGCACGAACAACCGGTGCCCTTGGCCGCGATGTTACGGGGCTGAATTCCCATCTCTACCAGCGCATTTCGTAGCACGCTGTCGTAGAATGGGTTGGGTTCAAGGCGGTAAAGAGGGCGGCAATTCATGGGCATCGACGACGACCGCCACTACGACCGCAGCGAGGTTGTAGACCTGGACGAGCCGGCTTCGTCGGGCGCCTCGGCAAGCACCCGGTAGACGGCCGCACGGCTTACACCAAGCGTGGTCGCAATTGTTCTCTAGGGGTTACTGCGGACCGGTACCCAACAGACCCTCTGACCGAAATAGCGGGTACGGCCTGTCATCTCGACAACCCGTCGGGGTGGCGGGATTCGAACCCACGGCCTCTTCGTCCCGAACGCTGATTCGATGTACCAGGACTGGTCGGCCAGTGCCATTGAACTGCGCCGATGTGATCGTCAATGGTGTCGAGTGCCCCCTCGTATCGATCTGTCTGCTGCCTCCTTGCTGCCAATCGACCTTCTGATCCCTACGTTCAGGCGGTTGGCGTGAGTGTGCGCGACGCGAGTTCAACTGTCGCGTAGGTGAGAGTGTCTGGAAGCCCGAGTGTCGTCATCGTTGTCAGAACTGTCGTCAGGTCATGGTGTGAAACATCGGCCCTCCCACCGCTTCCTCATACCCGGCGATCCTGCGCTGACGATCGGATGTGTCA
>Ga0209248_10000186_pt1 | contig 21310 bp, 20 predicted proteins | sample BogFormECP04_OM1_FD_188241 | JGI IMG/M metagenome (GOLD analysis project Ga0209248, IMG submission 188241) | Bog forest soil microbial communities from Calvert Island, British Columbia, Canada - ECP04_OM1 (SPAdes) (version 2) | ecosystem: Environmental > Aquatic > Freshwater > Wetlands > Bog ... | reverse complement strand
ACCGTTGACAACTCGGTGAAGATCAGTAAGTCGATCGTCGACGAGCAACACAACCTCGACGCATTGCTGGTCAGCGCGATCGGTTTGGCCGACATCGGCCAAGACGTCCTGGGCGCCAACCGGAAGGGGTTGACGGACGTCTTCCATCTGCTGGCGCCGACTACCGATCTGCTCAACGAGTACGCCCCAGGGCTGACGTGCGCTTTCAGCGGCATGGCACAGCAAGCCAAGACTCCGCCGCTGTCGGAACCGAGCATCAATATCGTGGCGAGTCTCACGTGGGGCGCCGAACGTTATCGGTATCCGCAGAACCTGCCCAAGGTTGCGGCGACGGGCGGCGTACATTGCATGGGTCTGCCGAAGCTCCCCTTCAACAGCAAGGCGAAGCTTCTCGTGGCAGACACCGGAGCCAACCCGGTGCAGTACGGGAACCCGCAGGTGCTGCTGAACTTTGATGGCCTCAAACAACTGTTGTATGGGCCGATTGACGGTCCACCGCGCAACCCTGCTCAGGTCGGACAACAGGGATGAGGGGCTCACTGCGCGCGACGCTGGTCAAGTTCGGTGTCTTTGCCGTCGTGATGGCGGTACTGACCGCGTTTTTGTTCTTCATCTTCGGCCAGTACCGCACCGGTGCGGTAACCGGGTATTCGGCGGTCTTCAACGACGCGTCACGTCTGAAGGCCGGAGATTCGGTGCGGGTCGCCGGCATCCGGGTGGGCACCGTCAACGGCCTTTCGCTGCAGCCGGATAAAAAGGTTGTGGTGAAATTCGACGCGGACCGGTCAGTCGCGCTCACCGACGGCACCAAGGCGGCGGTTCGCTACCTCAACCTGGTCGGTGATCGCTATCTCGAGCTTGTCGACGGGCCGGGGTCGACCAGGCGGCTGCCGGCCGGGGCGCAGATCACTGTCAGTCACACCGCGCCGGCGCTTGACCTCGATCTGCTGCTCGGCGGACTGAAACCGCTTATTCACGGCTTGAACCCGCAAGATGTCAATGCGCTCTCGTCAGCGCTGTTGCAGGTATTCCAGGGCGAGGGCGGTACCTTGCAGTCGCTGTTCAACAAGACGACATCATTCTCGAATGCGTTGGCCGACAATGACCAAACGATCGAGCATCTGATCGACAACCTGAACACCGTGGCGGCAACCCTCCAAAAGGACGGCGGCAACTTCTCCAGCGCAGTCGATCGCCTCGAGAAGCTGATCACCGGATTGTCAAACGACCGCGACACCGTCGGTTCCGCCATCGACTCGTTGAGCAAAGGCACCACCTCGCTGGCAAACCTGCTGAGCCAAGCGAGGCCACCGCTGTCCGGCAGCATAGACCAGCTCAATCGGTTAGCCCCGAATCTCGATAACGACAAGGACCGCCTCGATGCCGCACTTCAGAAGTCGCCCAGGAACTATCGCAGGCTGGTCCGGCTCGGCGTCTTCGGCGCCACCATCCCGTACTACCTCTGCGAAATCACGCTCCGTGGCACCGATCTGTCAGGCAAGACCGTGCTAGCCCCCTGGTTTAGGTCCGATGCACAGCGGTGTGAGGAACCCTGATGTTGAAATACGGCGGAACTGGCTTGGTCAGGGCGGGATTCATCGGCGCCGTCCTGATCGTGCTGATCATTCTGGTGGGCCTGTCGCCCGATCGGATTGTGTCGTTGGTGAGCGACGTCCGATACCAGGCGTTGTTTTCCGAAGCCGGCGGCCTTGCCGCCGGCAACGCTGTGACGGTGTCCGGAATCAAAGTCGGCACGGTCTCGGATGTGTCGTTGCGCAACGGCGATGCTCTGGTCACGTTCACGATGAAGGGCAGCGTTCCACTCGGAACGGACACCGGCGCACACATCCGCACCGGCACACTGCTGGGCGAGCGCGTGTTGACCCTGGAGTCGGCCGGCAGCGGAATGATGCATCCGTTGGATGTCATCCCGATGTCCCGCACCTCCTCGCCGTACTCGCTAACGGAGGCGGTCAATGACTTCACGGCCTACGCCGGCGAAACAAACACCGCGACCTTGAACCAGTCACTCGACACGTTGTCGGCAACGCTCAACCAGATCGCCCCACAATTGGGGCCCACGTTCGACTCGGTCAGCCGGTTATCGCAAAGCCTCAACAGTCGCAACACGAGCCTGGCCGACCTCTTCAAGAGTGCCAGCGCTGTCACCGGAATCCTGTCCGAACGTAGCCAACAGGTCAACAAGCTCATTCTCAACTCCGACGATCTGCTGCAAGTCTTGGCGGGGCGCCGGCAGGAGATCGTTCAGCTGTTGGCCGCCACGTCGACGGTGGCCCAGCAGCTGTCCGGATTGGTGCACGACAACGAAAGCAAGTTGGCACCGGCGCTGAAGAAGCTGAATTCGGTGACGGCGGTGCTGGAGAAGAACCGCGACAACGTCGAGAAGGCATTGCCCGGCCTCGCGAAATTTGAGATCACGGTGGGTGAGGCTATCGCCAGCATGTACGCCTACTCGGCGTTCGTCCCGAACTTCAATATCCCGCAACTCTGGCAACCGTTCCTCGATTACCTCTGGGGATTCCGCACCTTCGACACCGCGCGCGGTCCGGGCTTCCCGTCACCGGTACCGCGGGCGCTGAATCAGTACCCATACAACGGAGCTCCGCCGTGCCCTGGCTGTACCTTGGGCGGACGGATCGGAGGATCACAGTGACTTCCGCGACCTCCCGGACCTCATGGATCTCCCGGATCCCACGAAACAGGCTCACGGCTGTAGCCGCGGTAGTCCTGGCAGCGCTTCTCATTGCCGGTGTGGCCGTGGCCGTCCGGTCGATGTTCTTTGGTCCGAAGACCATCACCGCCTACTTCACCTCGGCCACCGCGATCTACCCCGGTGACCAAGTGCGGGTGTCGGGCGTCAAAGTCGGCACCATCAAATCCATTGAGCCGCAGGGCACGCAGGCAAAGATGACCTTGCACGTCGACCACGATGTGCCCATTCCGGCGGACGCGAAAGCGGTCATCGTCACCCAGAACCTGGTCGCCGCCCGCTACGTCGAGCTCACTCCCGCCTACCGGACCAGCGGCCCGATCATGGCTGACGGGGCGGTGATACCGGTGGAACGCACCGCCGTTCCGGTGGAGTGGAACGAGGTCCAAAAACAGTTGATGCGGCTGGCAACGGATTTGGGCCCGAATGCCAAGGTGACGACACCGTCGATATCGCGGTTCATCGACAGCGCCGCCAACGCACTGCAGGGCAACGGCGACAAGTTGCGCCAGACGTTGGCTCAACTATCCGGGGTGGCGCGGACCATCGCGAACGGCAGCGGCAACATCGTCGACATCATCAAGAACCTGCAGACCTTCGTCACGGCACTGCGCGACAGCAACATTCAGATGGTGCAGTTCAACAACCGGTTGGCCACGCTCACCAGCGTGGTCAACGACAGCAAATCTGATCTGGACGCGGCGTTGACCGATCTGTCGACGGCAGTGGGCGAGGTGCAGCGATTCATCGCCGGGAGCCGCGACGAGGCGAGTGAACAGATTGACCGATTGGGCAAGGCCATCCAGCCTCTCGTCGATCAGCACATGGCTTTGGAGAACATTCTGCACGGCGCGCCGAACGCGCTCAGTAACTTCTTCAACGACTACAACGCCGACACCGGAACTATCGTGGGCGGGTTCGGGATCGTGGACTTCGCCAATCCCACTTGGGCCGGTCTGCTTATTTCCCCCGCGGGGCTACCGGTGCCCGGCTGCACGATGACCGAAGCCATCGAGAACGTCACTTCGGTCGAATCAGGCAAGCTGTGCGCGCTGTACCTCGGTCCGGCGTTGCGGGTGATGAACTTCAATGATTCGCCGTTCCCGATCGATCCCTTCCTGCAGAAGTCGGTCGACCCGGCCAACGTTGTCTACAGCGAACCGCGCCTCGCACCCGGCGGCGCGGGTCCGAAGCCCGGACCGCCCGAGATCCCGCCGGCGGTCTCGGCGTATACCGGGCTGAACGGTGACTCGGTTGTACCCGGCCCGACGCCCTCGACGCCGCTGCCACGGATACCGGGCGCGGCGATGCCGCTGCCGCCACCGCCGTCGACACCGGAGGCCCCGCCACCGGCGCCGAGCGTGCCGGGCATGCTGCTCCCAGCCGAAGGCCCGCAACCATGACCGCCCGGATTGCGGTGCGGCGAGTGCTCGCCATCGGTTGTTGCGTGGCGCTGACCGGCACCGGGTGCGCCTTCCACGGCCTCAACTCGCTGCCGTTGCCCGGCGCGGTCGGACGCGGACCGGGCGCCGACATCTATCACGTCGAAATGGCGAACGTCGTTACGATGGAGTCGAATTCGCCGGTGATGATCGACGACGTCGTGGTCGGCAGTGTGGGACCGATGAAGGTCAAAGACTGGCACGCCGACGTCGAGGTCTCGGTGAAGCGCGACGTCGTCATCCCCGCCAACGTGGTGGCCAGCATCGGTCAGACCAGCCTGTTGGGATCCATGCATCTGGAGCTCAATCCACCGCTTGGGCAGCCCGGTGTCGGACGGCTGCGGCCGGGCGCCACCATCCCGCTGAGTCGATCGTCGGCCTATCCCTCGACCGAGCAAACCCTGTCGTCGCTGTCGCTCGTCGTCAACGGTGGGGGACTCGGGCAGATCGGGGATATCATCCACAATTTCAGCGCCGCACTAGCCGGGCGTGGCGGCGCTGTTCGCGATTTGATCAATCGTTTCGACACTTTCGTGGGGATACTCGACCAACAACGCGACAACATCATCGCGTCCATCACAGCGCTGGACCAGCTTGCCGGCACGTTCGCGGCACAGCACGACGTCATCACCGAGGCGCTGCGTAAGTTACCGCCCGCGCTCAATGTGCTGATCAAGGAGCGCCCACGCCTGACGGCCGCGTTGGACCACCTACGCACATTCAGCAACACCGCCACCGGGGTGATCAACGACACCCAAGCCGACTTGGTGAGAAATCTGAAAAATCTGGAGCCGACCATCAAGGGGCTCGCCGACGTCGGACCCAACCTTGACCTGGCGCTTGCGGCGCTGACGGTCTTCCCGTTCACCCAGAACTTCGTCGACCGAGCCATTCGGGGCGACTACTTCAACCTGCATGTCGATTTGGATCTGACTATTCCCAAGCTCAAGAGCGGCCTGTTCCTTGGGACGCACTGGGGACAACTCGACGAACAGTTGATCCCCGCGCCCGGGGACCCGTTTTACCTGCAATACACACTTGATCCATTACACGCCGGCGCCGCACCGCCGCCCGGTCCCCAGGCGCCGCCGCCTGCCGCTCCGCCACCCGGCCCTCCGCCGCCGGGGCCTGCTCAGCCGAACCTCCAGTTCAGCGCTCCGCTACCGGGACCCGCTGCTCCACCGCCGGGGTTTGGCCCCTTACCGGGGCCCGCAGCCGCACCGCCCGCCCCGGGTCCGGCTGGGCCGAATCCCGCTCCGCCACCGGGGATCCCGCCGGCGGGAGGGGGCGGATAGATGCTGACGCGCTTCGTCCGAATTCAGCTGGCGATCTTCGCGATCGTCGGCACGATCGGTGTGATCGCGATGGTCCTCTTCTACATTCAGGCGCCGACCCTGCTCGGGATCGGTCGGATGACCGTCACCCTCGAGCTGCCGACCACCGGCGGTCTGTATCGGTTCTCCAACGTGACCTACCGCGGCGTGCAGGTCGGCAAGGTCACTGCGGTGGCGCTCGCCGCGAACGGCGCCAAAGCGACGCTGTCGCTTGGCACTTCGCCCAAGATCCCGGCGAACCTGCAAGCCGATGTGCTGAGCGTCTCCGCGGTGGGCGAACAGTATGTGGACCTGCGGCCACGCACCGATTCGGCGCCCTATCTGCACGACGGCTCTGTTATTGCCATGCACGACACCACGATTCCGCAAGCGGTCGGACCGATGCTCGATCAGTTGAACGCCCTGGTGAAAAGCCTGCCCAAAAACAAGATCGGTCAACTGCTCGACGAGGCTTTCCAGGGCTTCAACGGGGCCGGATACGATTTAGGGTCGCTGGCCGATTCGTCGTCGCGAATCTCCGCCGACGCCAACAGCATTGTTGACCGCACGCGTGCCCTCACCGAAGACAGCGGGCCGCTGCTGGACGCGCAGGCGCAGACGACCGACTCCATCCGGCGGTGGGCGCACAGCCTGGCCGGGATTTCCGATGTGCTGGTGACCGACGATTCCAAGGTTCGCACAATTCTGCAAAACGGTCCCGGGGCGTTGGACGAGGCGTCGCGGCTCCTCGAGCAGATCAAACCGACGCTGCCGGTGTTGCTTGCCAACCTGACCACCATCGGGCAGATCGGCATCACCTATCACCCCTCGCTGGAGCAGGTGCTGGTGCTGCTGCCGGCGTCGGTTGCCTACACCTCAACGGCGGCCAGCATGAACTGGCCCGACGGTAAGTCCAGGGGCGACTTCGCGCTCACGATTGACGATCCGCCTATTTGCACGGTCGGCTTCTTGCCGCCCAACCAATGGCGATCCCCGTCCGACACCGGCGATGTCGACACCCCGGATGGGATGTACTGCAAACTGCCGCAGGATTCGCCGCTTGCGGTTCGCGGCGCCCGCAACTATCCGTGCATGGGACATCCCGGAAAGCGCGCGCCCACCGTCGAAATCTGTAACAGCGACAAGCCGTACATGCCGTTGGCGATGCGCCAGCATGTCCTCGGCCCTTCCCCGCTGGATCCCAACCTGCTCGCCCAGGGCGTACCGCCCGACGACCGGACAACCTTCAACAAGAGAATCTTCGGCCCGGTCGAGGGAACACCGCTGCCACTCGGGGCCGTCCCGCGGGGAACACCCGCGGGGCCGCGGGGAGCAAATCCTCCACCGGGCACGCTGGGCGCAGCTGTGCCACCGGTGCCGTCGTCGGCCAACATGTCGACGCAGGCGGCGGACTTTCCGCCGATAGCGCCACTCGACGTCCCCGCGCAGGGCGCGGCTGCCCCGCCGCCGGCCGCGCCTCCGCCGCCCCCCGGCAACGCCGGAAGGCCGCAGGCAGCTCCAAGCTCATTCGGGGCCAAGACATCTCGACCCGCACCATCGGTCGCGGTTGCCCCGTACGATCCGCATACCGGTCGTTATCTCGCTCCGGACGGCAAGTTGTACCAACAGTCGGATCTGGCAACCTTGGCAGCGCCCAAGAAGTGGCAGGACCTGCTTCCGACGTAAAGCCGCCGGGCAATCGAGCTCTTGACGCCTAGTCAGCCAATCTTGTCTAAGCGCAGCGGTAGGTCGATGGTAAGCCACTGGTTCTGCCCGCAGGCGCCACTCGGGCCGACCGTCTTGTCCTTGCCGGCCAGTACCGGCGATCCGATTATGAATTCGCCGTTACCCGCGGCATCAGCTGGGTAGAACCAGTAGGTCTGTTTCCCGGTGAAGGCGGTGCCGTCTTGGCACCGTTCCCAGTTCGGCACCTCATGTTTGACGTACCACATGGTCCCGTCAAGCATGTATATCGGCGCGCTCCATCCCTGGTCGCTCTTCATCGTGCCGTTGCATTCCTGAAAAGTGGTGCACGTGGTGCTTATCGTCCATGTGCTGACAACCGTCGGCTCGTTGTTGTACTGATCGTTGATTTTGGCCCAGTTGCCTATCGACGTGACGCGGTACGTCCCGTTGATCGCGACGTCTTCCTTCGTTATTGCCCGCGCCGTGGATGCCGGACCCAAAATGCTGAATACGTTGGCAGCCAACAGTATCGCGGTGGTGATCGTTCCAGCTGAACGCATTGTGTGCTCCTCGACGGGCATTAACCGACGATGCCCATGCGATTTCTCGACACCGGTAGAGGCGTTCTCGTGCGATGAGAATAGCACCAGCGCTACGGGCCGGATAGCGGTTCGAACCAAAGCCATAAACGCGGTCATGCCACTGGATCCAACTTCGAGATCAGCCAGGAACCGTTGACCTTCGTGAGCGTTATTCGCACGCTGCTCGGGGTGATCAGCGGTTGAGGCTTGTCCTTGCTTGCGGTGGTCTCGTTGAGGAACACCAGCACGACGGCTGAGTTCGGGTGCAGTTCGGACACGGCCGCTCTGACCACCGCGGCCGTCTGCGTGATGTGCTTTTGCTGCACCGCCGGCGTGACGATCTGTTTGGTGAATGTGTCGTAGTAGGCAAGAAACTCCCCGGTGAGATGTGACTTCGCATTCGCGAAGTCACGATCCATGTTGTCGGTCGAGTACGAGAGCGACGCGACCGCACCGTCGGAGGCTGCCTGGATAGCACGAAGGGCTGCGGCGTCATCGAGCTGTCGATCCGGACGGTACTGAAAAAAGAACAAACCGGTAGCCAGGCCCACCGCGGCAATTACCGACGCCACCAGAAGAATTGACCGCCATTTCTCGCGACTCCGAGCGGTCAGGAGGCTGATCGCGGCCATTCTGCTGGGACGCGCGTCGCCCGCGGCAGGAGCCTCCGCGCTGTCAGTCGGCGACTCTGGGCTCTCAACTGCGGTTTCTGCGCTGTCGGTCGGCGACTCCGGGCTCTCAACCGCGGTCTCTGCGCCGTCCGGCGGCGACTCTGGCTCGGAAGTCATTGGACGAAATCGAGTTTCGACAATTTGAGCTGACCGGCGTCCCGATCGATATTGACGCTGAGGCGCCAGAAGACCGGTGGCCGTTTCGACTTATCGGGATTGATGGTGTCAGATTTGGCGACTACCAGGACGACTGCCGAATTGTCGGTCATCGACTCCACTGCGACGTCTTGCACGGTGGCCTTTGTGGTGACCTTCGCATCCTGAGCATTTTTTGCCACGTAGCTTGACGTGGATTCCAGCTGGCTCTTAAGCGCGCCCGTCGTCACATCAATGGTGCGCTGCAGACTCTCCGTAGCGTGGTCGGCGTCAAGCGACATCAGCGTGGCAACTCCCTGCCGGGCCGCCGCGGCGAACTCCGCCGCGTGCCGCTGCTCGCGCACGAGTGCGTAGTGCTGCCACACGAGGTAACCGCTCGCCCCGAGCGACGCGGCAATCAGCACGATCGCCGCGCCGACACCCACCTTTTTCCGTGTGGGGCGAGGGAGCCGCGATGACCAGTGGGACTTCGCGGTAGATGGCTTAGCCTCGCCGGCGCCGTCTTCGGCCTGCCGGCGGAGTTCCGCGGCGCGGGCGCGGGCCGCCTCGGCACGCGCCTCCGCTCGGGAGAGCTCTTCTTCCGCTTCCGCTAACGAAGCTGGACCTTCTGTGGTCGCTGGGTCGGCGTCGGAATCCGTCACTGGCCCCGGGCTATCGCCGGCGCTAGCGCACCGCGACTCACTACTAGCATCCAACTGCACATAGAGAATCACATTATCACCCCAAAATCGCTGGCCGGAGGGGCTCTGGGAGTGCGCAACGACCAGCCCGCCGACCTACGGGCGCGGCCTTCTCCAAACGGGAGAATTTTCTTATCGCCTGTGCAAAACTGTCTCGGTGCGTCTCATCGTGGCGTTGGCTGCCGCGCTGATCGGAGTCGGCGTGTTGATGCCGCCGACCGCTGCCGCCGGTCCGACTGTATGCGACTATCCGGACTGCACCCCGGGCATCATGCCGCATCAGGTCCTCGGTGCGCCGTGTGACAACACCACTTACTACGCGTTCGGGGTCGCCGACGGATACGTCTCGTGGGCCTCGCAGCCCGGACGGCTGATGTTCTGCGGCTCACCCCGCAGATATCAGCCAAGGTGGTTCCGCTCACCTCCGATGGCGGGAATCAAGGAAGAGAACGCCGACTGCAAGCTGTTTTTGAACTACGTCGCGCAGGCGCCCGATGGGCTGTTTCTGATCTGCATAGCGCAGGCGGGGAAAACGTTCTGGACGCGCGGCGACACATAAATCTCATTGCGTGACAAATGCATTGCGCGGGATCGTCAGCGGTAGGTCGACCGAACTCAGCAACCCAGGTTGTGCCGCAACGACATACGGCACGGCGTTGAGAACTCGCATCGCGGTGGCGACCATCGCACCGGCTCCAGAGGTCATCCCCGCGACTCCGGCCCGGCGCGGATCCCTGAGCGTCGCCGCGAGCGTGCATTCAATGTCCGGATCGCCGCTGATTGCGACGCGATAGGACAGATCGCCGATGCCGGTGGGCCAATCGGGTGCGACGTCGTGGGCCAGTCGGGTGACGTGTTCGATGACGATGGCCTCACGGCCGTCCACCACGCCGATCGCCTGCATGCGTATCGCGCCGCACGTGCCCGCCTCCACGGTGCCCATCGCGACGTTCAACGTCCGGTTCGTTACCGCGCGATCGAAACTCTCGCGCACCTCTTGGACTTCCACCTCGAGCGCATCGGCGACCAGCCGGATCTGCCCCTGCCATTCGCCGACGATCGCGCCCGGAAAGCTGATCCACGGTTGATAGTCGAGGGGTCGACCGAAGCCCAGCGCATCGCTCATGATGTCGGGAACTCCGTAGTCGTCGTACAGCCCGATCTCGAACGCGTGAATCTTCTCGATCGATGACGACTGTGTTGTCAGCACCAAAGGCAAATAGTCGGCGGCGAATCCCGGCTCAATTCCCGACGCGTACAGCGACACCTGGCCCTGTTTGGCCGCGGCCACGAGTTGGTCGCGCCACTCCGCGGGTTCGTACGCGTGCGGATTGACCAGTCGCGTGGTGCTTGTCGTGACGACGTTGATGCCGGCCTCGAGAAGCTTGACGTAGTCCGGGATGGCCAGTGCGTCGCGTTCAGGACCGCTGGCCGCATAAATGACGCAGTCGGGCTTGAGGCCGATCAACGCGTCCGCGTCATTGGTGGCGGCAAGCCCGATCGGTTCGCCGTTGGCCAGCTCGCCGGCGTCCTTTCCGACTTTTTCCTCTGAGTGCACCCACACGCCGACGAGCTCGATGTCGGGCCGTCGCTGGATGGCGTGGATGGCGATCGATCCGATGCCGCCCGTCGCCCAGACCACCACACGTAGTGGATTGTTTGCCATGTCGATCCTCTCTCGGAAGGTGTTGTGAATACCTAATCTTTGCTCCACACAGCGTGGGGCGTGGCCGGGGCGGCTAAAGCGACGCAACGAATATTCACAGCCAAAAACGCAGCTAAAGAAAACAGTGAACAAATGTTAGGTTGAGGGAGCCGGGACAATGTGGGAGACAGGATCGATGTTCACGCTCAGGTTCGACATGCGCGCCCCAGCCTGGGGCGCCCCGGCTGCCGACCTCTACGCCGCCGCGATTGACATGTGCGCGTGGGCGGAGACGCGCGGAGCGATCGTCGCTGTGCTCTCCGAACACCACGGGGCCGACGACGGCCATCTTCCCAGCCCGTTGATCTTGGCTTCGGCAATCGCCGCCCGAACCAAGCAGTTGATGATTCTGCTTGCCGCGGTGCCGATTCCGCTCTGCGAACCAGTGCGCCTTGCCGAAGAAATAGCCGTCCTCGATCTGATCAGCAAGGGCCGGGTGATGTATGCCTTCGGTATCGGCCATCGCAGCGAGGAGTACGAACATTTCGGTGTGAGCATGGCCACCCGCGGCAGGGTTGCCGACGAGATCCTGGAGGTACTTGACGATTTGCTGCACGGCGAGGTTGTCGAGTATCGGGGCCGGCGGGTTCGTGTCACTCCGCCCTGCATGTCGCCCGACGGACCGCCGATGATGATTGCGGGCGGCAGCCGGGCCGCCGCTCGCCGGGCTGCCACCCATGGTCTCGGCTTCATCTCGCAGACCGACTCCGCGGGTCTGAAGGAGTTCTACGAATCGGAGTGCCGCGCTGCCGGGCATGAGCCTGGCAGCGTTCAGTTCCCGGTACCAGGCGCACCGACAGCGGCTTTCGTCGCTGACGATGTCGACGAGGCATGGGAGGTACTGGGGCCGCACCTGGTGCACGACGCGGTGACGGCGGCGTCGTATCGGCCCCACGACGACTCGGTGGCCAGCATTACCCGCGCTGACGACGTGGCGGCCCTGCGGAAGGTGCAGGGCCCCTACCGGATATTCACGCCCGACGAGGCAGTCGACTACATCCGCGGTGGACGGCCCCTGCCGCTGCACCCGCTGTGCGGTGGCATCCCGCCCGATGTGGCGTGGCGACACCTCGAACTTGCCGGTGCCGCCAGCGCGCGGGCGCAGGCCGACTGAAGGAGAAGCTCGATGTCCGCTTTGCCTAAGCCCGCCCGCGTCGTTGCATGGTCCTCGGGAGGGGTCGGCACCGCGGTCATCGATGCGATCAGACGTCGCCCGGACCTGAAATTGGTTGGCGTATGGGTGCATTCGCCGGACAAGGTCGGCAAGGATGCCGGCGAGTTGGCCGGTGGTGGGCCGATCGGCCTCAAGGCCACCAACGACGCCGAGGCGCTTATTGCGCTCGCGCCCGACTGCGTGGTGTATTCCGCCAGTGGTCCGGAGCGCGATGCCGCCGCGGTGCGTGACTACCTGCGGCTGTTGGCGGCCGGCGTCAATGTCGTGTCGACGTCGTCGACAAGCCTGGTCTACCCGCCGGCGTACTTCGCGCCGGATTGGTACAACCAGCTCGACGCGGCCGCCAAAGCGGGCGGCGCGTCGTTCTATGCATCGGGTATCTTCCCCGGTTTCGCCTCTGATCAGCTCGCGCTGCTGCTGACCACCCAGTCGAAGAACATCCGCTGCATCACGGCCACCGAGGTTGCGCTGAACGACCACTATCCCGTCGCCGACGTGATGATGGACGGGATGGGCTTCGGTCGGCCGCTCGACTTCGAGCCGATGCTCAAGACTCCGGGATTCATCGAAATGGCTTGGAAAGCACCGATATACCTGATGGCGAAGGGTCTCGGCGTCGAGGTCGACGAGGTACGGGGTTCTCTCGATCGGCAGTTGTCCGATCGTGACATCGAGGTGGCATTCGGCACCATCCCGGCCGGTACCTGTGGTGCGGTGCGGACCCGCGCCGCGGGCGTCGTCAATGGGCGGGAGGCCATCGTGATCGAGCACATCATCCGGATGGCGCGCGACGTCGCACCCGAGTGGCCGCGTTCGGAGTGCGATGCGACCTACCGCGTCGACGTCGTCGGCGATCCCGACATCCACTGCGAGCTGACGCTCGGCGAAGCCGAAGGTCACGGTGCGGGCCGGGCCGCCATGACGTCCACGGCCATGCGTGTCGTCAACGCGATCGCGTATGTCGTCCATGCGCCTGCCGGCCTGCTGAGCTCGTTGGACATCCCAATGACGCTGCCGCGTCATGCTTTTGACTGAGCGATTCACTCCGAGCGCCTACTTGGGTTGGTTCGGCACGCCAGGGAACAATCGGCCCGTCGGCTCCGTGGTCACCCAACCGCCCAGCTTTGTCACGAGGTGGGGCGCGAAAACCGCGCTGTAGAGCAGATTCCCGATGACGACGATCGCGACGACGGACAGGATTGAGGCTTGACGTCGAGTCTTCGACCGCTTGTCGGCCCACATCTCGATGACATTTCGTCCTTGCGCGTCGGTGCGACCCAGAAGGTAGGTGAAGACCATCATCTGGATGCCCATCGCGAGGGAGTCGTAGAGCGGGTACTGGTGCACGGTCCCCTCACGGATCGCCAGCCCGGGAATCACGCGGCCGTAGTAGAAGACGCCGAGCTTGGCTCCCAGGAACCCGTTGAAGAACAGTGCCCAGCAGAAGCCGACGACGAGGCCGACGATCAATAGTGTTGTGGGCCTGCGCCAACCGGTCTTTGCGCTCAACCATCGCCCGAGCGCCGCGCCCGTGACCGCGGGGAGCACGAAGTAGGAGATGTAGCCGACGGGAACGAACAAGGGCAATCCACCCCACGTCATGTTCAGTGGCCACCACGATGGCATGCGGGGGATAGCGGGCGGGAACTGCGCGTACATCGCCCAGTCGTAGGGCGCTTCGATCCACGAGAACGAGATCGCCGAGATGCAGAGCAGCAGGAGCGGGTGCACGCGGCGCTGGCGAACGCTCAGGTACACGCCAAACGCGGTGAACGCGATGCCACCGACGAGCGCGAAGTCGCTGGCCGCCTGCACCACGGGTGTCATCTGGGCGCTCATTGGTCGCGCCCTTGACTCGGACGCGCTTCGGGGTCGAAACGCAGCACCAGGGCGAAGATCAGCACGATCAGTCCGAACAGCGTGCCAAGCATGATCAGAGCGCCCACGTCGACCACCCTTTCGAGACGAGCCCGACCCTTTGGGTAGTGGATACTATCCTAATTGGATAGCACATACTATCCTGAGTTTCGTGCCCCAGCGATCAGCCGCCAAGCAGAGCACGCCAGGCGTGCCGGTCACCGCGATGCGCCGGCCCCGCGGGGAGCCGCGCAGACTCCTGCTCGACGCCGCCCGCACGCTGTTCGCCCGCCAGGACTACCGCAGCACCACCACACGGGAAATCGCTGCGGCCGCCGGCGTTACCGAACACCTGCTGTTCCGCCACTTCGGTTCGAAGGCGGCGCTGTTCCGTGAGGCCCTTGTGCTGCCGTTCACCAGCTTCGTCGACGAATTCGGCCGCACCTGGCAGTCGGTCATCCCCGAGGAGACCGACGAACAGGACCTGGCCGGGCATTTCGTCGGGCAGCTCTATGACGTGTTCGTGAAGCACCAAGGCCTGCTGTTGACGCTGATGGCTTCGGAGGCACTCAGCGAAGAGGAATTGGCTGACACCGGGATCGCCGACGTCAGACGGGCGCTGCGGCTCCTCGGCCGAATCAGCGCCGAGGGCATGAACTTACGCGGCCTGCGGTCGGACCATCCCGATCTGCCGGCGCACTCAACGGTGGCCATGATCGCCGGCATGGCTGCGCTGCGATCCACCTACTTCGGCACCAAGCCGCCGTCCAGAGAGGTCATCGTTGAGGAGCTCATCCAGGCGATTCTGCACGGCTTCCTGCACCGCAACGACTGAACAGCCAACGCTGTACTGGAAGGGACCCGACAGAAGATGACAGGCGCCAAAGCGGTCGAGTTGTATTACGACCCTTACGATCCCGACATCGACGACAACCCATACCCGGTGTGGAAGCGGATGCGTGAAGAAGCACCGCTGTACTACAACGAAAAGTTCAACTTCTATGCGCTGAGTCGGTACGAGGACGTGGCGCGCGAACTGCCGAACTGGCAGACCTACCGATCCGGCCGCGGCACCACCGCCGACATCTTGTTCAACAACATCGAGGTGCCGCCGGGCATTCTGCTGTTCGAGGATCCGCCGCTGCACGATCTGCACCGTCGCCTGCTGTCCAGGGTCTTCACGCCCCGGCGCATGCTTGCCGTGGAGTCGCTGGTACGCGAATTCTGTTCCGGGGAACTGGACCCGTTAATCGGTTCTGGCGGTTTCGATTTCATCGCGGACCTCGGGGCGATGATGCCGATGCGAACAATCGGCTACCTGCTGGGCATTCCCGAAGAGCATCAAGCGAGCATCCGAGATCGCAATAGCGCCTTCAACGACACAGCCAAACGGCGCGAGCCCGGTGAAGTCAGTCAGAAAATATTCGAAGAGACCATCGTGATGTTCGCCGAGTTCATCGAATGGCGGGCCGAGCACCCCTCCGATGACCTGATGACCGAGTTGCTGGCCGCCGAGATCGACGAACCAGACGGGACGCACCGGCCGCTGTCACGCACCGAGGTGCTGTCTTACACCGCGATGATCGCCGGCGCCGGCAACGAGACCACCGCCCGGCTCATCGGTTTCATGGGACAGCTGCTCTCCGATCACCCGGATCAACGGCGCGAGCTTGCCGCCGACCCGTCCCTGATCCCTGACGCGGTCGAGGAGTCACTGCGCTACGAGCCGCCGTCGCCGGTCCAGGCCCGCTACGTCGCCCAGGACGCCGAGCATTATGGCCGCGTCGTACCCGAAGGGTCGTTCATGTTGCTGCTCAACGCTTCTGCCAACCGAGACGAACATCAGTTCCCCGATCCGGACCGCTTCGACATCCATCGGCGCGGCAGCCACCTCAGCTTCGGGCAGGGACTGCACTTCTGCCTCGGCTCGGCGCTGGCCCGGCTGGAAGCCCGGGTGGCCTTCGAAGAAGTCCTCAAACGCTGGCCTGACTGGGAAGTCGACCACGCCAACGCCGAACGGGCGCACACCGCAAGCGTGCGCGGGTGGGCGCGCCTACCCGTCATCACCGGCTGAGGAGACTGGCAGCCGAGTTAGCCGGCCGGCGCCAGCGCGGGCCGGGCAGTGAACGTGAGGTGCAGCTCGGACAGCCCACGGAGGATGTAGGTCGGCTCGAAAGTGTAGCGTCGCTCGTCGGCCGGCCCGTGTTGGGTTTCGCTGATGTTGATTTCGGACATCCGGTCCAAGATGCGCTCGAGTGAGACGCGGCCCTCGACCCGGGCCAGCGGCGCACCGGGACAGGAGTGCACGCCACGGGCAAACGCCATGTGTTCGCGGACGTTCTTGCGGTCGAGCTGGAACTCGTGTGGATTGTCGAATCGGCGCGGGTCGCGGTTGGCGGCACCCGGTAACACCATCACGATGGTGCCCGCGGGGATGTCTACGCCGCCGACGGTGGCCGCCCTGCGGGCCAGCCGGGAGTCGCTTTTGACCGGACTCTCCATCCGCAGCGCTTCCTCGATGAATCCCGGGATCAGGCTACGGTCGCTACGTAGCTGCTGCTGGACTTCCGGCCGGTCGCCGAGCGCCTGCAGCGCCGCGGACAGCAGCTTGGCGGTGGTTTCCTGTCCGGCGGCGAAAAGGAAAGTCGCTGAACGACTTACCTCGATCACGTCGGGCGTGGACCCGTCCGGGTACTTCGCCGTCGCCAACGAGGTCAGCACGTCGTCGCGGGGAGCGCTGCGCCGGTCTTCGACGTAGGAGCAGAACTTGTCATCGAGCCATTGCAGCGGGTTGATCCCGACCGACTCGTGATCGAGCGCTCCCACCCGCGCGCCGGGACGATCTGCGCCCAACACATGGCGGAACTGCTTGTGGTCTTCCTCGGGGACACCGAGCAGGTCAGCGATCACCAAAGTCGCAAAGGGCTTTGAATACTCGGCGATGAACTCGCACTCGCCGTTGCCGAGGAACTCGTCGATCTGGCGATCGGCCAGCTGCCACATGAATTCCTCGTTCTCCTTCAACCGGCTGGGTGTGAGTAACCGGCTCAGGATCGAGCGTGCGCGAGTGTGATCAGGTGGATCCATGGTGACCATGTGCTCGTTCATCGGGAACTGACTGCGGTGCTGCTCGATCAGGGGCGTGAGGTCTTCGCCCACCGGCTCGAACGGGAGTGGTGGGAACGGTCCCCCGAGCGCGACGCAATTGGAAAACGTGTCGGGGTCCTTGTAGACCGCGTTGGCCTCTTCCCAGCCGGTGATCGCGACGACGTTGTGGTGGGGTAGCCGCAGCACCGGGTTTTGGCTGCGCAGGTAGTCGAAGTAGGGGTGCGGATCGGGAACCAGCGACGGGTCGGTGAAGAAGTCGATGGAACCGAACGTTGAATCAGGTATTGCCATGGTGTCACGCGCCTCCCGAGGCTGACTTACCCGTGGTGTGGAGGGCAACTGGCCGCTGTGGTCGGCGCGCCGCCCGGATCTGAGATCGGCAGAAGTCCAGTAATTGCTGAGCACCTGCTTAGCATGAGGCTAATGTCGTGGTCAAGGTCACGGCGTCGCCCGACGCTACGATCGGCATGTTGAGCAGGCGATGAGCAGGAGTGTGGAGCCAAGGCATGACTTCGGCACGCAGGATCGGGGCGCCGGACGCCAAGAACCGCGGCGTGCTGCTCGACGCCGCCGAACAGTTGATGCTCGAAGAGGGTTATGCCGCAGTCACTTCCCGTCGTGTGGCGGAGAAGGCGGCGCTGAAGCCGCAGCTCGTGCACTACTACTTCCGCACGATGGACGATCTGTTCCTGGCCGCATTTCGCCGTCGCGCTGAAGAAGGGCTTGAGGCGCAAGCGCAGGTATTGCAGGCGCGGCAACCATTGTGGGCGCTGTGGCGGTTCAGCATCGATCCCGCCGCTACCGCGATCACCATGGAATTCATCGCGCTGGCCAACCACCGCAAAGCGCTCAAAGCCGAAATTGCCTACTACGCAGAGCGTTTTCGCGAGGAGCAACGAAAAGCGCTGTCGATGGTTCTGCAGCGCTACGGCGCCGACGCCGCCCAGGTGCCTCCGCTGGTGTGGTCGGTGCTGATGACCAGTGTCTCCCGGGTCCTGGTGATCGAGCAGGCGCTCGGCATGTCCGCCGGGCATGCGGAGACCGTCGAGTTCGTCGAGCGCTATCTCCACCGACTTGAGGGCGATCCGGAAACCTAACTGGCTCACCAGCTGCGCAGCGAACAGAGCGCGCCTTTGGCGCCGTCGTTCGAGACGACCACCTTCCCGTCGACAACGAGAGCGCAGTGAAACATCGGCGTGCCCGGTTCGGTACCGGTGCTGACGGTGACCATGGCGTAGTCGTTGGGATCCGACAGCATCACCACAGGTGAGACCCATGGGTGGCCCGGCGCGATGTCGGCTCGGACATTGGGCGTGTATTGGTAGGGGTTGTGGCTGTAGTCGGAGAACTTCGCCGGCTGCTGGTCCAGGTAATAGATGTCGGCATAGATCGGACTGGCCGACGTGATGACGTAGGTGACCGGATGCATGACCGGATCATCCGCGCGTGACGGCGCGGCGAACGTTGTAGCGGTCACCACCATCGCCAGCATTGCGGCCAGCAGAGACCTACCGACTGTTCTCACATCGCACCTCCTACTTTGGCGCTGCGGTTCATCACCCGTTCGGCGGCTTGCCAGTGGGCATCGCGAACCCATAGCCGCGCAAACGCATTCACGGCTTGCTCAGGGGAAACCCCGTCGATGACACGCTTGATCTCGCCGGCGGGACGGGCCGACAGGGCGCGGGCCACTCGTCGCCAGTCTTCGTCGAAGGTGGATCGCGGAAACACCTGGTCGATCAGCCCGATCCGTTCGGCATGAACTGCGTCGAGCACGATGCCGGTGCCGGCCAACAGCAGCGCCCTGCTCTTGCCGACCAATTCGGCCAATCGCTCGGCGCCGCCCCAGGCCGGCATGATCTCCAGGGCCACCTGGTTGAAGCCGATCTTGATGTCGTCGGCGGCCAACCGAATGTCGGCGGCCACCGCGACCTCGGCGCCGCCGCCCAGGGCGTGGCCGTTGAGCGCGGCGATCACGGGCGCGGGAAAACCGGCCAGCCGATCGCAGATCGATCGCATCCGCCGGGCCATCGCCGCCGCGTCTTCCACGGTCCGGATGGCGCTGAGTTCTTTGAGATCCCCGCCGGACACGAAGGCCCGATCACCGGCGCCGGTGATGGCGAGGGCGCTGGCGCCCTCAGCCGCGTCGAGGGCCTTCTCCAACTGGTCCATGGTGTCCAGCGAGATCGCGTTGCGGGCGTGTGGACGGTCGATGGTCAGCACCGCGAGACCCTGGTCGAACTCGACGTCCACCATGCGCCGCTTCCCATCGCGCGATATTGGCATTCTCCTCAGCGGAGAATAGCATCGCCCCTTGAGTCGAAAGACTGTTCCATGACCCTAACGTTTGCCGGTCGGAGCCTTGAGCCAATGCGCAATATTCCCGCTGAACTGGTCACCCGATATGAGGGTGCGGGCTGGTGGACACGCGAGACCCTCGGGCAGGTGCTGGCCGGTGGACTGCACGCCGCGCCGGGTGCGCGGTTTCGGGCATATTCGGCGGTGCGGCCATGGTCGGGGACATTCCGCGACGTCGAAGAGGTAGCCCGTCGCCTCGCGGCGGGGTTGCGCGCCCGCGGCGTCGGCGCCGGTGACGTGGTGGCGTTTCAGCTGCCGAACTGGATGGAGGCCGCCGCGACGTTCTGGGCGTCGGCGTTCCTGGGCGCGGTGCTGGTGCCGATCGTGCACTTCTACGGCCGCAAGGAGCTCGCGCACATCCTGGCCTCCGCCAAACCGCGGGTGTTCATCACCGCCGAGGAGTTCGGCCGGATGACCTATCAGCCCGATCTGTGCTCGGACATTCCGGTCGTCGGCCGGGTCGGGCGGGACTTCGACGAGCTGCTCGCCGACGAACCGATGGCCGGCACGATCCCGGCCGACCCAGCGGGACCCGCCCTGATCGCCTTCACGTCCGGCACGACCAGCGCGCCGAAGGGTGTCGTCCACAGCCACCGCAGCCTGGTCTTCGAGGCGCGTCAGCTGTCCGGCCAGATCCGCTCGATCGGCGACAGCCAGCTGATCGCGACACCGGTCGGCCACTTCATCGGAATGCTCGGCGCCTTGCTGATCCCGGTGCTCAACGGCCGATCGGTCTACCTGATCGACGACTGGGATCCAGCCGAGGTGCTGGCCCTGATGGACCGCGACGGCCTCACGTTGGGCGGCGGGCCGCCGTACTTCGTCACCAGCCTGCTCGATCATCCCGATTGCACGCCCGCGCATCGGGCCCAGATCAAAAGCCTGGGGTTGGGTGGGTCGACAGTGCCGGCGGCGGTGACCCGACGGCTCTCGGATCTGGGCATCATCGTGTTCCGGTCCTACGGCAGCAGCGAGCATCCGTCGATCACCGGGTCGACTTTGGATGCGCCGGAAGACAAACGCGTGCTCACTGATGGCAACCCGATGCCGGGAGTGGAAATCCGGTTGGCGGCTGACGGCGAGATCCTCAGCCGCGGCCCGGACCTGTGCCTGGGCTACACCGACGACGCGCTGACCGCGGCCGCCTTCGACGACGACGGCTGGTATCACACCGGCGACGTCGGCGTGCTGGATGCCGATGGCTACCTCACTATCACCGACCGCAAAGCCGACGTCATCATCCGCGGCGGCGAGAACATCAGCGCCGTGGAGGTCGAAGAGGTGCTGCTCGGGATGCCCGGCATCGCCGAGGCGGTGGTGGTCGCGGCCCCTGATGCCGGCCTCGGCGAACGAGTCGCGGCGGCGCTGCGGCTCAAGCCCGGGCATACCCTGCCCAGCGTCGACGACGTTCGTGCGCACTTCGCCCAGCACGGAGTAGCCCGGCAGAAATGGCCGGAGATCTTGCTCGAAGTCGCCGACTACCCTCGCACGGCGAGCGGCAAGGTGCAGAAGCGACTGGTGCGGTCGAGCATTGCGGTAGCCTCTGGGTGAGAATATTATTCTCACAAATTGCGAAGGAGGATTTCATGGGGCAGTTGTCGCATCGGGAGGACGTTCCGTTCCCTCTGTTTGACGCGGATAATCACCTCTACGAGCCGCCGGAGGCGCTGACCAAGTTCCTGCCCAAGGAGTACAAGGACTACGTCCAGTACGTGCAGGTCAACGGGCGCACCAAGATCGCCATCCGCGGCCAGATCAGCAACTACATTCCCAACCCGACCTTCGAGGTCGTCGCCCGGCCGGGTGCCTGGGAGGAGTACTTCAAGTTCGGCAACCCGGACGGCAAGA
>Ga0209248_10000184_pt1 | contig 21352 bp, 22 predicted proteins | sample BogFormECP04_OM1_FD_188241 | JGI IMG/M metagenome (GOLD analysis project Ga0209248, IMG submission 188241) | Bog forest soil microbial communities from Calvert Island, British Columbia, Canada - ECP04_OM1 (SPAdes) (version 2) | ecosystem: Environmental > Aquatic > Freshwater > Wetlands > Bog ... | reverse complement strand
CAGCGGGTATGGCTGTGCGCAAGCTATCGCCTGCTGAACCCGGACGATCTCCAGCATTCAGCGGTGCTCATCTCACTCACCGACATCACCGCACAACGCGCCGCCAGCGAACGGCTCGCCCACGAGGCCACACACGACTCGCTGACCGGGCTGCCCAACCGCGCCCACGTGGTCACCCGGGTCACCGAAGCACTCGAATCCGGTGGCCACCACGTCTTGGCGGCGGTCCTATTCATCGATCTGGACAATCTCAAGACCATCAACGATTCGCTCGGCCACGACGCCGGGGATGACGTGCTACGGAGCGCGGCGCAACGTCTCTGCCGCGCCGTCCGATCCGGCGACGTGGTCGCCAGGCTTGGGGGCGACGAATTCCTCGCCCTGCTCATCGGCCGGATCGCTCGCCCCGATCTCGACGCACTCGCCGACAGACTCCACGCGACCCTGTCGGATCCGGTCGTCATCGAGGGCGTGACACTCCGCATTACGGCCAGCATTGGAATCGTTGTGATCGACAACAGCGACCCGCGCGGCACGGCAGAGATCCTGCGCGACGCCGACACCGCTATGTACGAGGCCAAAACCACAGGCCGGGGCAAAAGCCACTACTTCACCGAGCAGCTGCGAGACCGAAAGCGACTACAGCCCACCAACTAACGGGAGCTCGATGTCGACCGTCTTCGTATGAGCTGGGTCACAACGTGAGATTGGAGCCCGTGATGAACGCTCATCGGATAACGCGGACACTCGGCACGGCCGCCGGCGGCCTGCTGGCCCTGGGGTTGGGCATTGGGGCGGCGCTGGCCGCCTCGCCCCCCGGCAATGGCGCGGGCGGCCGGGTGCCGCGGTGTCACAGCCGTGGCACGACAGCGGGAAGCCTTGGTTAGAACCATCGCTTATTCACCGTTTATGACCGAAAATCGACGAGAATTACCAACAACGGTTGGCATCTTTGGGATAGCGAAAACGGTTGCACTGCAACGGCTAGCGATGACCAGGGAGAACCATCGAAAACACCCGACTGGTAATCTTGTGGTCGCAGGTTCGAGTCCTGCCGGGGGCGCACATTGTTGGAAGCCAGCCACTGTGGCCAGCGAGGTTTATGTGGCAGATGTCCTCGGATGGTGCGTTATGTGCTGCCGGCGACGAATCAGCGGAGGTGTCCGGTGTCCCAGTCCGACCTGGTCTTGTTCAGCGTCGACAACCATGTCGCGCTGATCACCGTCAATGACCCCGATCGACGCAACGCCGTCACCGACGAGATGTCGAGGCAGCTACGGGCCACGGTGGAACGGGCCGAGGCCGACCTGGATGTACACGCCGTCGTCGTTACCGGCACCGGCAAAGCGTTCTGCGCGGGCGCCGACCTGAGCGCATTGGGCAGCGCAGCCGAGGAGGGACTGCTACGGATCTACGACGGCTTTATGGCCGTCGGCAAGTGCACGCTGCCCACGATCGCCGCCGTCAACGGCCCGGCCGTCGGGGCAGGCCTGAACTTGGCGCTGGCGGCCGACGTGCGCATCGCCGGACCGAAGGCGTTGTTCGACGCGCGTTTTCAGAAGCTGGGTCTGCATCCGGGCGGCGGGGCGACGTGGATGCTGCAGCGCGCCGTCGGGCCGCAGGTGGCCCGTGCGGCCTTGCTGTTCGGTATGCGCTTCGACGCCGAATCTGCTGTGCGGCATGGGCTGGCGCTCAGCGTGGCCGATGACCCGGTGACTGCGGCGTTGGAGCTGGCGGCCGGGCCTGCGGCTGCACCCCGCGAAGTCGTGCTCGCGACGAAGGCCACCATGCGTGCGACGGCCAGCCCCGGATCGCTCGATGCCGAGCAGCACGAATCTGCCAAGGACATCGAACTCAGGCCGCAGGCCACCTCGATCCAGTCACCGGAGTTCGCCGCCCGGCTGGCCGCGGCGCAACGTAAGTAAGCGCGACCGCTACAAATCGAGCAGCGCCGTCTCCGGTGATTCGATCAGCCGGCGCAGCTCCCCCAAAAACTGCGCCACGTTGGCGCCGTCGGCGACCCGGTGGTCGAACACGCAGGTCAGGGTCATCTGAGGACGTACAACTACGGTGTCGTCGAGCACCATGGGCCGCGGTTTGAGAGAGCCCATGCCCAGGATCGCCGCCTCCGGATAGTTGATCACCGGCACCCCGTCATCGAGTCCGAGCGCCCCGAAGTTCGAAACGGTAAATGTCGAGCCCGCAAGCTCGGCCGGTTTCAAGGTGCCTGCGCGGGCGTCCCGAATCAGCCGCGCGACGCACTCAGCGAGTTCGCGCGTGGTCTTGTCCTGCGCGTCAGCGATCACCGGGACCAGCAGACCGCGGGGCGCGGCGACCGCGAACCCCAGATGGATCGCGTGATGGGAGCGCACCTGCGGACCGTCTGGGCCGTCAACCCATGTCGAATTGAGAATCTTGTTGTGCGTCAACGCGATTATCAGCAGCCGTAGCGTGAGAACGAACGGTGAGATGACGTCCTCGCCAAGTCGCACCAAGCCCGTGCAGTCGACCTGCACGCTGGCATGTGCGTCAGGAATGTTGCTGCGCGACAATGTCATCCGCTCTGCCATCTGAGCGTGGACCCCGCGCACCGGCAAGACGTCGCATGACACTCCGGGCCGCTCGGCGCCGACTCCAGCGGCCGCCAACACAGCCTCCCGGCTGATCAGGCCGTCGGGGCCCGGCGGGACATCGCCCAGGTCTACGAGCAACTCGGCGGCCAGTTTCCGCACAGACGGCTTGGCTTTCGGACGCCTTCGGCTGGTGTCCAGAGCGTCATCGGCCCCATATCCGACGAGTACCGGCCTCCGCGTGGACAATTCACCATTGGACGCGGTGGCCGCAACCGGCTGGGGCGTCTCGGCCGCCGCGCCCGGCGTGGTGTCGATACGTACCAGCAGCGAGCCGACCGTCAGCACCTCACCTTCGGCCCCACGTAATTCCACGATCTGGCCCGCGTACGGGCTGGGGATCTCGACTTCGGCCTTGGCGGTCTCCACCGAGCACAACGGCTGGTTGAGCTCGACGTCGTCACCGACTGCGACGCGCCAACAGGACAGCGTCACCTCTTCGAGGCCCTCACCGAGGTCGGGAACGATGAACGCTTTGATGCGATCGTGATCGCCGGGCGTGGTCATGGCAGCTCCAGCACACGCTCAACGCAATCCAGCAGTCGATCGGGACCGGGAAGCCACAACTTCTCGAGTCGCGCGGGCGGATAGGGAGTGTCAAACCCGCAGGCGCGCAACACCGGTGCTTCGAGTTCGTAGAACAGCTCTTCCTGGATGCGGGCTGCGAGGCCTGCGCCGTAGCCCAGGCTCCGCGGCCCCTCGTGCAGCACCACGCACCGCCCGGTGCGGCGGATCGATGCGGCCACGGTGTCGAAATCCAGCGGGACCAGGGACCGCAGGTCGAGGACCTCGAGGCTCCAATCATATTGCTGGGCAGCTATTTCAGCGGCTGACAATGCCGTGTCCACCAGGCCGCCGTAGGTCAGCACGGTGACATCGGTACCGGCGCGGCGCACCGCAGCTCGCCCGATGGGAAGTCCGGGCCGGGTGGTATCGACGACCTCACGACCCCAGTAGCGTCGCTTGGGCTCTAAGAACATCACCGGGTCCGGACAGGCGATGGCATGGCGCAGCAGCCAGTAGGCGTCTGACGGTGTGGACGGCACCACCACCTTCAGGCCTGCAGTGTGCGCCCAATAGGACTCGGTGGATTCCGAATGATGCTCGACCGCACCGATACCGCCGAACGACGGTATCCGCACGGTGACCGCCATGTTGATTTCGCCGCGGGTGCGGGTTCTGTACTTCGCCAGGTGGCTGACCACCTGATCGAAGGCGGGATAGGAGAATCCGTCGAACTGGATTTCGGGGACCGGTACGAAGCCCCGCAGCGCTAAGCCGACGGCGATGCCGATCACCGCGGACTCGGCCAGTGGGGTATCGAAACAGCGCTGCGGTCCGAATGTCGCGGTGAGTCCTTCGGTGACCCGAAAAACGCCGCCGAGCGTTGCCACGTCCTCACCGAAAACGAGCACCCGGTCGTCGCCGGCCATCGCGTCGTGCAGTGCCCGGTTGAGCGCCTGGACCATCGTCAGCGGCGTAGCGGTGAACAGGTCTGCGGTCGAATGGGTCGGCGGTTCGGCGATCTGGGTCATCACACCTCCCGACGGATTTCCGTGCGCAACTGCTGGCGCTGCGCTTCAAGTCCCGGCGTCATTTCCGCGTACACCGAGGTGAAGACCTCGTCGATGTCGATGTCGGGGGCCGCGAACACCGCGTCGCGAAGGTCGGCGCGCAGCCGCTTGCACCGCGCGTCGACCCGGCTTTCCAGCCGCTCCGACCACAGTCCCTGGTTCTCCAGGTAGGTCCGGTAGCGCGGAATCGGGTCCAGCATCTGCCACCGATCCAGTTCTTCCTGGCTGCGGTATCGCGTCGGATCGTCCGATGTGGTGTGCGGGCCAAGCCGGTAGGTGATCGCCTCAATCAGCGTCGGGCCGCTGCCGGCTCTGGCCCGTGCGGCGGCTTCGGCCATCACCGCGTAACACGCCAGCACATCGTTACCGTCCACCCGAACACCGGGCATGCCATATCCAATGGCCTTGTGCGCGATGGAAGGTGCGGCCGTCTGGCTGCGCAGCGGCACCGAGATCGCCCACTGGTTGTTCTGCACATAGAACACACACGGCGCTTTGAACACCGCCGCGAAGTTGAGTGCCTCGTGCACGTCGCCCTCGCTGGTAGCGCCATCGCCGAGAAAGGCCACCGTCATCGAGTCCTCGCCGAGCCGCTGGGCGGCCATCGCCGCGCCGACGGCATGCAGCGTCTGCGTGCCGATCGGAACCGATATCGGGGCGCAACACTTCTTGGTGAAATCCAGGCCGCCATGCCATGTTCCGCGCCAGGCGGCACCGACATGGCCGGGTGGGATGCCGCGGACGAGATAGACGCCCAGTTCGCGGTATTGAGGGAACAACCAGTCGGTCTTTCGCAGGCAGGCCGCGGCGCCGACCTGTGCGGCCTCTTGGCCGCAGCAGGACGCGAACAGCGCTAGTTCACCTTGCCGCTGCAGGTTGACGAATTCGGCGTCCACATCGCGGGTGACCACCATCATCTCGTAGAGCCAGCACAATGTCTCCGCCGGAAGCTCGCGGCTGTAACGGACCTCTGCTGTTGCCGTCCCGTCAGCGGCGACGAGTTGCACCGGCTCGAGGTCGACAGTCATCGGCGTCAGAGCAGCTTCAGCCATACGGCCTCCAACCCACGGTCGGCGCGGGTGTGCGGCGGCTCTTAGCAAACCCGGGGAACCGAGGGTGCTACGAGCCGGTGCCAGCCGCTAGCTGCACGATCCGTTCGGCTCGCCGCAACACGGGCGCATCCACCATTATGCCCTCAAATGCGAAGACACCGCGCTCATCGGCGGCTGCGGCGAGAACGTGTCGCGCCCACTGCACCTGGTCGGCGGACGGCGCGTAGCCGGCCCGGATCACCGGCAGCTGACTGGGGTGGATAGCAACCTTCACGTCGAAGCCCACCGCGACCGCGTCGTCGACTTCAGCGCGCAGCCCGTCGAGGTTCTTGATGTCGAGGTAGACCGAATCCAGCGCGAGGCGGCCGTGCGCCTTGGCGGCCAGCAGGGATTGTGAGCGGACGTGGCGGGCCACCTCGCGGTATGTCCCGTCCGGGTAGCGGTTGGCGGTACCGCCGAGCGCCGCGAACAAATCCTCGGCACCCCACATCACCGCGATCGCGTTGTCCACGGATACCGTTTCGGTGACGACGAGCGCACCCATCGGCGATTCGACCAGGACAATCACGTTCAGCGGTGCCAGCGCGCTAACCTGTTCGGGCGCCTCACATTTGGGCAACATCACGGTGTCGTAGCCCGTGCGTTCAAGGGCCGCCAGGTCGAGTTGCTGATCTGCGGTGCCGAACTGATTGACGCGCACCACGGTCCGGGCCGGATCGAGCTGGACGCCGACCAGCGCTTCGCGAGCGGCAGGACGGTCGGCCGCCGCACATCCGTCCTCGAGGTCGAGAATGACGATATCGGCTGCGGCGGCGGCTTTCTCGTAGCGCTCCGGGCGGTCGGCCGGGCAGAAAAGCCATGCCGGCCCGGGATTTTGCAGGCCCATCAGTCAACGGCCTCCGCCGGGCGCATCCGCACCAGCGTCTTACGGCCCGCGGTGGCCACCACGTCGCCGTGCTGATTTCGACCGGTGTGCGCAAAGGTCACGATGCCTTCCCCGGGACGGCTCTTCGATGCCCGCTTCTCGGTGATGACGGTCTCGGCGTAGAGAGTGTCCCCATGGAACAGCGGTTTCGGGAAAGCGATTTCGGAGAAACCGAGATTGCCCACGATGGTCCCCTGGGTCAGCTGCGCGACCGACAATCCGACGAGGGTCGACAGGGTGAACATCGAGTTCACCAAACGCTGATTGAACGGCGGCAGCGCGTCGGAGAAGGCGGCATCCAGATGCAGCGCTTGGGTATTCATGGTCAAAGTCGTGAAGAACACATTGTCGGCTTCGGTGATGGTGCGCCCCGGACGATGCAGATACCGGACGCCCGTCTCGAACTCTTCAAACCACAACCCGCGCTGGGTTACCGTCCTGACCGGATGGTCCCCGTTCGTCTCGCTCACAATCCCACCTCTCGCGCGATCAGCATCAACTGCACCTCGGTGGTGCCCTCACCGATCTCCAGGATCTTGCTGTCCCGGTAGTGGCGGGCCACGGTGAATTCGTTCATAAACCCGTAACCGCCGTGGATTTGGGTAGCATCACGCGCGTTGTCCATCGCCGCCTCGCTGGCCACCAACTTGGCGATCGCCGCCTGCTTCTTGAACGGCTTGCCGGCCAGCATCAGCGCCGCCGCGTCGTAATAGGCGGTGCGAGCGGTGTGCGCGCGGGCCTCCATCCGCGCGATCGTGAATGCGATGGACTGATATCGGCCGATGGGTTGACCAAACGCTTCGCGTTCTTTCGCGTACTTGACGCTCTCGTCGACGCAACCCTGCGCGGCTCCGGTGGACAACGCCGCGATCGCGATGCGGCCCTCGTCGAGGATCCGCAGGAAGTTGGCATACCCGCGTCCGCGTTCGCCGAGCAGATTCTCCTCGGGCACGCGGACGTCGTCGAAGCTCAGCGGATGGGTGTCCGAGGCGTTCCAGCCCACCTTGTTGTAGGCCGGCTCCACGGTGAACCCCGACGTGGGTACCGGCACCAGGATCGATGAGATCTCCTTTTTGCCGTCCTGTTCGCCGGTGACCGCAGTGACGGTCACCAGCTTGGTGATGTCGGTGCCGGAGTTGGTGATGAACTGCTTGGACCCGTTGATCACCCAATGGCCGTCGTCGAGATGCGCGCTGGTTTTGGTGGCGCCGGCATCGGTGCCGCCGCCCGGCTCGGTCAGCCCGAACGCGCCCAGGGCAGCACCACTTGCCAACGGCGGCAGCCATTCCCGCTTCTGCGCATCGGTGCCGAACCGGTACACGGGCATCGCGCCCAGCGAGACACCGGCCTCCAGCGTGATGGCGACGCTCTGGTCGACCTTGCCCAGTTCCTCCAGGGCCAGGCATAGGGCGAAGTAGTCACCGCCCATGCCGCCGAACTCTTCCGGAAAGGGAAGACCGAACAGGCCCATCTCGGCCATCCCGGCGACCACCTCGTAGGGGAACGAGTGCTCGGCGTCGTGCTGCGCGGCCACCGGCGCGACGACGCTCTGGGCGAAGTCACGGACCGTCTTGGCCAACTGTTGGTACTCGTCCGGCAGCGTCCCGGTGGACAGGAATTCAGTCATGACGCGCTATCCTCTGCTTCTAGTATTGCGTTGCCGCTCGCGATGATCCGGGCCAGCGGCTGGCCCACCTTGACCTGGTCGCCGACGGCGACGAGAAGTTCGACCACACCATCGACGGGTGCCGCCAGCGGGTGCTCCATCTTCATCGCCTCGACGGTGACGACAACGGTGCCCGCCGCTACGTCGGCCCCCTCCTCAATGCCCACCGCGACCACCGCCCCGGGCATCGGGCTGGTCAATTCGGCGTCGCCGGTGTGCTCGTCTTCCGGGCGCACCGGCGCTTCCCGAACCTCCTCGAGCACCGCGGCGGCACCGCCGCCGGCCAACCAGATCTTGCTGTCAGCCGTGGCGACGGTGTACTCACTACGGAGCCCGCCCAGTGTCACCGTGAGCCGGTCGTCAGTCAGATCGGTCTGCAACGAATGGGATTCGCCATCCTCGATGCGGACTTTGGCGGCTCCCGGGGAGCCAGTGATATGGACGTGATCGGTGCGCTCGCCGGCACGCAGCCGGATGCTTACCGGCGCTCTGTCGCCGACGCGCCAGCCGGAGGGCACTTCCCACAGGTCGGCGCCCGGTGCGGGGAAGAGCCGCAACCAATGGAAGGCCGCCGCGGCGATGAACAATTCGTCGCTGGCCGGCGCCGCGGCGAAATCCCCGGCCCGTCGGTCCAGTAGCCCGGTGTCGAGCCGGCCCGCGATGACATCCGAATCGGCGAGCAGGAACCGGGCGAACTCGACGTTGGTGACGACGCCGAGCACCGCGGTGTCTGCCAGGGCCCGATCGAGGGCTCGCAGCGCCGCCGCGCGATCGGGACCATGCGCCACGACTTTCGCCAGCATCGGGTCGTAATCGCTGCCGACGACCATCCCCGCGGACAGGCCCGAATCGACTCGCACACCAGCCGCATGCGGTTCGACCACCGCGAGCACATCGCCGCCGGTGGGCAGGAAGCCGCGCGCAGGGTCCTCGGCGTAGACGCGCGCTTCAATCGCATGTCCGCGCAAGGCGATATCCGCCTGGCTGACGGTCAGCTTCTCCCCCGCAGCGATCCGCACTTGCCATTCAACCAGATCCCAGCCCGTCACCATCTCGGTGACCGGATGCTCGACCTGCAGCCGGGTGTTCATCTCCATGAAGAAGAACTCGTCGGGCCGGTCAGCCGAGACGATGAACTCCACCGTGCCGGCACCGGTGTAATCCACGCTTCGCGCGGTATCGCATGCCGCGGCGCCGATCCGGGCCCGTGTGGCGGCGTCCAGCAGCGGCGAGGGCGCCTCTTCGATGACCTTCTGGTGTCGCCGCTGCAGGCTGCACTCCCGTTCGCCGAGATGCACGACATTGCCGTAGGTATCGGCCAGCACCTGGACTTCGATATGCCTGGGGCGCAACACAAATCGCTCGAGGAATAGGGTGTCGTCGCCGAACGCAGCCGCCGATTCCCTACGGGCACTAACCAGCGCGGCGGGCAGGTCAGCCGGTTGTTCGACCATCCGCATACCCTTGCCGCCACCTCCGGCGGACGGCTTGACCAGCATCGGGTAACCGATCTCGTCGGCGGCCGCGATCAGTTCATCGTCGCTGAGTCCGGGCCGTGCGATCCCGGGAACGACAGGCACGCCGAACTCCGACACGGTGCCCTTGGCGGCGATCTTGTCGCCCATCGTTTGAATCGCGCCGACCGGCGGACCGATGAACGTCACCCCCGCCGATGCCAGCGCTGCCGCGAAATCAGCGTTCTCCGAGAGAAATCCGTAACCCGGGTGGACGGCCTGAGCTCCGGTGCGCACAGCCGCGTCGACGACCGCAGGGATGTTGAGGTAGCTGTCACGCGCGGGCGCCGGACCGATTGCGACCGCCAGGTCGGCCGCGGCGACATGGCGCGCGGTGGCATCGGCATCGCTGTAGACGGCCACCGACCGGATGCCCATCGCCTTCAGTGTGCGGATTACCCGGACGGCGATCTCACCCCGGTTGGCGACCAAAACAGTATCGAAGCCCATCGCATTACATCCTGAAGACGCCGTAGGAGACCGGTTCGACGGGCGCGTTCGCCACAACCGAAAGGGCAAGACCGACAACCGTTCTGGTATCGGCGGGATCGATCACGCCGTCGTCCCAGAGCCGCGCCGTCGAGTAGTACGGATTGCCCTGCTGTTCGTACTGTGCGCGGATCGGAGCTTTGAAGGCTTGCTCCTCCTCGGCGGTCATCTCCCCGCGTACCGTCGCCAGCACCGAAGCCGCCTGCTCACCACCCATGACCGAGATTCGGGCGTTCGGCCACATCCACAGAAATCGCGGCGAATACGCCCGTCCACACATCGAGTAGTTGCCCGCACCGTAGGACCCACCGATCACCACGGTGAGCTTGGGCACTCGTGCACATGCCACCGCGGTCACCATCTTGGCGCCGTTCTTGGCGATGCCGCCGGCCTCGTAGTCGCGGCCAACCATGAACCCGGAAATATTCTGCAGGAACAACAACGGCACTAGCCGTTTGTCGCACAGCTCGATGAAATGTGCACCCTTGAGCGCGGATTCGGAGAACAGCACGCCGTTGTTGGCGACGATGCCGACCGGATGGCCATGGATGTGCGCGAATCCCGTGACCAGCGTGCTGCCGTATTCGGCTTTGAATTCGACGAATTCGCCACCGTCGACGAGCCGAGTGATGACGTTGTGGACGTCGTAGGGAATTCGCGGATCGACCGGGACCACGTCGTAGATCTCGATCTGGTCGGCAATCGGATCCACGGTGGGCCGCACATCCCAGGTGCGCGGGTCGCGCGGCCCCAGCGTCGAGACGATCCGCCGGATGATGCTCAGCGCGTCGCGGTCGTCGTGCGCGAGATGATCGGTGACGCCGGAGATCCTGGAGTGCAGTTCTCCACCGCCAAGGTCCTCCGCGGAGACCACTTCTCCGGTGGCCGCCTTCACCAGCGGTGGGCCGCCCAAGAAGATGGTGCCCTGGTTGCGGACGATCACCGCCTCGTCGCTCATCGCCGGGACATACGCGCCGCCCGCGGTGCAAGACCCCAGCACGGCTGCGATCTGCGGTATGCCCTGAGAGCTGAGATTGGCCTGGTTGTAGAAGATCCGGCCGAAATGGTCGCGGTCGGGGAACACCTCGTCTTGGCGCGGCAGGAAGGCACCGCCGGAGTCGACGAGGTAGATGCAGGGCAGTCGATTCTGCCCGGCGATCTCCTGAGCGCGCAGGTGCTTCTTGACCGTAATCGGGTAGTACGTACCACCTTTGACCGTCGCGTCGTTGGCCACGATCATGCATTCACGACCGGAGATCCGACCGATACCGGTGATGATGCCGGCCCCCGGGCATTCGCCTTCGTACATCCCGTCGGCAGCAAGCGGGGCGATCTCCAGCAACGGGCTGCCGGGATCGAGCAGGCCGTCGACGCGGTCACGGGGCAGCAGTTTGCCGCGGTCAACGTGGCGTGCGCGGGCGCGTTCCGAGCCGCCTAGCGCGGCCGCGGCCAGCTTCTCGCGCAGCTGCGCGACGAGCGCGCCGTGCGCGTCACGGTTTTCCGCCGGAGAGGTCATCGAGTGCACGCCAATTTCGGTTAATGATCAATAACTCGTGATATGTTAGTGGCGATTAACCGAAGTGTCCAGCACGAGTTGCCGAGGGAGGCCGCGATGGCAGTGTCCGCTCCGGCCTCCCCCAGCGATCGCAGTGACGCCGGAGGCCACGCTGAGACGCCGAATCGCCGCACTCGACGCAAATCGGACCGGCGCTTGCAGCTGCTGTCGGCCGCCGAGCGGCTGTTCGCCGAACGCGGATTTCTGGCGGTGCGGCTCGAAGATATCGGCGCCGCGGCGGGAGTCAGCGGCCCAGCGATCTACCGGCACTTCCCCAACAAGGAATCGTTGCTGGTCGAGTTGTTGGTCGGCATCAGTACTCGTCTACTCGCCGGCGCGCGAGAAGTCCGATCCCGCGAGACCGACGCCGACGCGGCGCTCAACGGGTTGATCGACTTCCACCTCGATTTCGCGCTCGGCGAACCAGATCTCATTCGCATTCAGGACCGCGACCTCGCTCATCTGCCGGCCGCGGCCGAACGGCAGGTGCGCCGAGCGCAGCGCCAATACGTGGAGGTATGGGTGGGCGTGATGCGCGAGCTCGAGCCCGGACTCGCCGAGGCCGACGCGCGGCTGATGGCACACGCGGTGTTCGGGCTGCTCAACTCGACTCCACACAGCCTCAAGCCTGCCGACGCCAGGGCAGCAGGAGCGGCACGTTCACGGGCGGTGATGCGAGCGATGACGATTGCCGCCCTGACCGTTGGAGCTTCCTGCCAGTGACGCCGCGAGCCAACTGAGCCCAGCCGCTCAGCGGATGTCCCGGCGCCGGGTGTCTTGCTGCAGGTACCCTGCCAGCATGAGGTGGGCATGAACGATCCACGTCGGTCCGAGCACGCCCGTTCAGCTCAAGAGTGGACCGAGGAAACCCAACGAATACGTCAGCCTTATCCGCAGGACGTCGACCCGGCCTACAGCGGACAGTCGCCCTATCCGCCCCCGTATCACCTCGGCTCATCACCCAACGCGAACGCAAACCACCCGACTGACAAGCTGCCTCAGTACTGGCTGCACGGTCAGCCTCCGCCGGACCACCCACCAGAGCAACCCACGCGTGGGCGGCCGAAAGCACCGCGCTGGTTGTGGATCGCCGCTGCCGCGGCGGTGCTGCTGGTCTCCGCTCTGGTCATCGCGCTGGTGATCGCTAATGGCACGGCGAGAAAGCAGAGCGCGGTGCCCGCGCTGCCGGCGATGCCGAGTTCATCGAATCCGCCGTCGTCCGCGCCGGCGTCGCCCCCTCCGTCCGCCGGCACGTCCGCGCCTACCAGCACCGAATCCAGTGAGCCCGGCAATGCGAGCGCGATGCAGACCATCGTCTACAACGTCAACGGCGAAGGCCGTGCGATCAGCATCACCTATGTGGACGACGACGGGATGATGCAGACCGAATTCAACGTCGGGTTGCCGTGGAGCAAGGAAGTCAGCCTCCGTGCGTCGGGCAGCGCGAAGGCCAATATCACGATCATCAACATCGGCCACGACGTCACCTGTTCGCTGACCGTGGACGGGGTCGAGGTCAACGAGCGCACCGGCGTCGGCCTGACGGTGTGCAACACATCTGGCTGAGCCCGACTCAACCCACATCGGCAGTAGTGAGGGCGCGCTGCGGGGCACGCACCATCAACAAGCCCAACAGCCCGACACCCATGACCAAACACAGGCCGCCCATGCCGGCGCGGACGGCGCCGAACACGTCGACGAAGACCGAAAATAGCCAGGGCGCGACGAAAGACACCGCACGACCGGTCATCGTGTAGAGGCCGAAAGCCACGCCTTCTTTTCCGTCGCTGGACATCCGTAGCAGCAGCGTGCGTGCCGACGCCTGCGCCGGCCCGATGAACAGGCACAGCAGCAGTCCGCAGACCCAGAACGCGCGTGGGCCCGACAGGACCATCATGGTGAGGCCGGCCGCGATGATGCTGACCAATGACCCGACGATCACCGGCTTGGATCCGATCCGGTCGTCCAAGAACCCGCCGACGACGGCGCCCAGCGCCGCCACCACGCTTGCGGCCACCCCGAAGATCAGCACATCGGCCGGTGAGATCCCGTACGCGTTGACGCCCAGCACGCCGCCGAACGTGAACACGCCTGCCAGGCCGTCCCGAAAAGTTGCGGCAGCCAGCAGGTAAAACACCAGGTTATGGTCTCGGCGCCACTCGGCGACCAGGTCCGACCAGAGCTTGCGGTAACCGCCCAGCACGCGCCGCGCGGGACTGAGAGCTTCGGCAGGCGAAGGCAGCCGGTGCGCGGTCAGCAACAGCGGCAGCGCGAATACCACGAACCACCCGGCGGCTAGCAGCATCGCCATCCGCACGTTCATCCCGTCGCCGGCCGGTAGCTGCAGAAACCCGCGGGTGGCGCCCTTGCCGGTGATAGCGCCGAAGTAGACGACCAGCAACAAGCCGACGCTGCCGACAAAAGCCGCGGCCAGCCCCAGCCCGGAGATCCGCCCGGAGTTCTGCGGCGTCGAGAGTTGGCGCAGCATCGCGTTGTACGGAACGCTGGCCAGATCGCCACACGCCGCGGCGGCAGCGAGCAACGCCAGACCCGGCCACAGGTATTCAGGGCGGTCGCGGATCAGGCTCATGGTGCTCACCAGGCCCACCACCATGCCGGTCAGCGCGGTCAGGACGACGCGGCGCCGCCGTGGATCCTCGACCCACACGCCGATGACCGGCGCCAGCACGGCGATCGACAACCCGGCGATCGCCAACGCGCGACCCAGCCAACTCGCCGGCGTAACAGCACCGGGCAACCCCTTGCCGACGGTGTCGGTCAGGTAGACCGAGAACACGAACGTCACCACGATCGAACTCACACCGGCGGCACCGGTGTCCCACAGCGCCCATGCCAGTACCTGAGATCGCTCGGATCTGCGCGGGTGGTTACTGATGAAATCGGTCATTGTTGGTCTGTCTACCATTGGCGCATGCCGGTACCCGCCCCCAGTCCCGACGCTCGTGCCGTTGTCACCGGAGCCTCGCAAAACATCGGCAAGGCACTGGCCACCGAACTGGCCGCCCGCGGCCACAGCCTGATCATCACTGCACGACGCGAGGATGTTCTCACCGCTCTTGCCGGCCGTCTGGTCGACGAATACGGGGTGGCTGTGGAAGTGCGCCCGGCCGACCTCGGCGACGCCGCGGAACGCGAAAAACTGGTCGACGAGCTGGCCACCCGCAACATCTCCATCCTGTGCGCCAACGCCGGCACGGCGACCTTCGGTCCGGTCTCGACACTCGACCCAGCGGTGGAACGGGCGCAGGTCCAACTCAACGCGATCGCCGTGCATGACCTCGTGCTCGCCGTGCTGCCGGGAATGATCGAGCGTAAGGCCGGCGGCATCTTGATTTCCGGTTCGGCAGCAGGCAATTCACCGATCCCCTACAACGCGACCTATGCGGCCACCAAGGCGTTCGCGAACACGTTCAGCGAGTCGTTGCGCGGCGAACTGCGAAAGACCGGTGTGCACGTCACGCTGCTGGCGCCCGGCCCGGTGCGCACCGATCTACCGGACCCGGCCGAAGCGTCGATCGTTGAGAAGCTGGTGCCGGACTTCTTGTGGATCTCCACCGAGTACACCGCACAGAAGTCGCTAGATGCGTTGGCGCGCAACAAGATGCGTGTTGTTCCCGGCGTGACGTCCAAGGCGATGTCCGTGGCAAGTCAGTACGCGCCACGCGCCATTGTTGCGCCGATCGTCGGAAGCTTCTACAAAAAGATGGGCGGCTGAGCTATCGACGACGGCGACCGCCGCCGAGCATGCCGCGGATGAGCTCGGTACCGAGCGCTTTGAGAAAGGTCTGGAAGCCCCGGCTATTGACGAACCGTTTCCACCAGCCCGGCTTCTTCTCGACCGCGGGTACCGACTTGGATCCCGCCACCGCCGGCGGACCGGCCGCAGCGGCCTCCGCTTTCAGTTTTTGGATCTTCTCGTATGCGGATTCACGGTCGACGGTTTGACCGTACGTCGCCTGCAGCGGGCTGGACTTCGCCGCGGTACCGATCGCGTCATCGCCGATGGCAGCCATCAGCGACCGCGGCGAGCGCAGCCTGGTCCACGCGACCGGAGTCGGGGCGCCCCGTTCCGACAACACCGTGACCACGGCCTCACCGATACTAAGCGACGTCAACGCCGAAGCGAGGTCATAGACATCGGTTTTCGGATAGGTGCGAACGGTTTTCGTCAAGGCCTTCTGGTCATCGGGAGTGAATGCGCGCAGGGCATGCTGGATGCGCGCACCCAACTGCGACAGCACTTCGTTGGGCACGTCGGTGGGCAACTGAGTGCAGAAGAACACGCCGACACCCCTGGAGCGGATCAGTTTGACGGTCTGCTCGACTTGTTCCAGAAACGCCTTGGAAGCATCGGTGAACAGCAGGTGAGCCTCGTCGAAGAAGAACAACAGCTTGGGCTTGTCGACGTCGCCGATCTCGGGCAGCGACTTGAAGAGATCGGACAGCACCCACATCAAGAAGGTGGAGAACAGCACCGGGCGAGCGGCCTGGTCGCCGAGTTCCAGCAGCGAGATGACCCCGTGGCCTTTGTCGTCAAAACGCAAGAGGTCCTTGGGTTTTAGTTCGGGCTCGCCGAAAAAGGTGTCGGCGCCTTCGGCTTCCAGATTGACCAGGGCGCGCAGAATGACGCCGGCCGTTTGCGCGGACACCCCGCCCAGCGTCTTCAGCTCCGCCTTGGCCTCGTCGCTGGTGAGGTAGCTGATCACCTCGCGCAGATCTTTCAGGTCCAGCAACTCGTAGGTCTTCTGCTCGGCCCAATGAAAGATCAGGCCCAGCGTGGACTCTTGAGTAGCGTTGAGCCCCAACACTTTCGACAGCAGGATCGGACCAAAGCTGGCGATGGTGGCACGCACCGGGACGCCAATGCCCTTGGTGCCCAACGACAGAAAATCCACCGGAAAGGCGCTCGCCTGCCAGTTGTCGCCGGTTTCCTTGGCGCGCTCGGTGACCTTGTCGCTGCCCTCTCCGGGGCGCGACAGGCCGGACAAGTCGCCCTTGACGTCGGCCATCAGCACCGGCACGCCCGCCGCCGATAGCTGTTCCGCGATCAACTGCAGCGTCTTGGTCTTGCCGGTGCCTGTCGCTCCGGCCACCAAACCGTGCCGGTTGACGGTGGACAGCGGGATCCGGATTTGCGCGGCCGGGTCTGTCTTGCCGTCGACGACAACCGTGCCCAACTCCAGGGCCTGGCCCTTGACCTCGTAGCCGGCTGCGATCTGCTGTGCCGGACTCGCTGGAGTTCCTGCCGATGCGCTACTCGGTGTCGAGTCTGAGCTCATCGTGACGTCTGCCTCTCCCCTGTTCGTGGTCCGGCGACGATGCGGGCCGCCTCGGCCCGCTGAGGAGCCGGACATCAAAGCTAGTACCGATCACGCACGACCTTACTGGCTATCACGCCCGGCCGGGGTGGCTGCGGGTCCGCCAGCTAACTTTGCCTACTGTGAACGCTGTGCGGGACGAACTGGTGTGGATCGACTGCGAGATGACCGGGCTGGACCTGAGCTCTGACAAGTTGATCGAAATCGCCGTCCTGGTCACCGACGCTGACCTGAACGTCCTCGGCGATGGTGTGGACGTGGTGATCCACGCCGACGACGCGGCGTTGTCGTCGATGATCGACGTGGTCACCCAAATGCACACCCGCTCAGGCCTCATCGATGAGGTGCGTGCGTCCACCGTGGACGTGGCGACGGCGGAGACGATGGTGCTCGACTACATCCGTGAGCACGTCAAACAAGCCAAAACAGCACCACTCGCAGGCAACTCGATCGCTACCGACCGCGGATTCATCGCCCGCGACATGCCTGCCCTCGATTCGTTTCTGCACTACCGGATGATCGATGTGAGCTCGATCAAGGAACTCTGCCGCCGCTGGTTTCCGCGCATCTACTACGGCCAGCCGGCGAAGGGCCTCGCGCACCGCGCGCTGGCCGATATTCACGAATCGATCCGCGAGTTGGAGTATTACCGGCGCACCGCGTTCGTGCCGCCGCCGGGGCCTGCCACCAGCGATATTGCCGCGGTAGCCGAAGAGCTGGGCGCTGAAGCGGCCCCGCCGGAGGGAATCGATTCGGCCGCCGAGGGCCCGAACGGCTAGTATCGACGCTGCTGCACGTCGTCTCGCGATCGCGTGATCGGCTGCAGCAATGGTGGGTGTAGTTCAGCTGGTAGAGCGTCAGGTTGTGATCCTGAATGTCGCGGGTTCGAGTCCCGTCACTCACCCCAAAGGTCAGAGGGAATTTTTAGCCCTCTGGCTTTTTACTTTCTCGGGATCCTTGCAACGTTAGCGCAACGCTAGCTAGCTACGCCGGGGACGCCTTCGCGCCCGGCGAGATCAACCGGGCCGCGCTGGTGGGCGCGATTGGGTACTACCAGAAGTACGTCGCCCTGCAGTTCAACATCGCAGACCCCGGCTAACCTGCCGGTTTGCGTGCGAGATCATCTGCAACGGTGCGTTTCTGCCCGATCACTTGACCTCGGCTTTTGCGGGCTCTGAGGGCTTCGATAGGGGGTGTGCCCCATCTTGCATTCCTTCGCATCGTCACCCGCAAGGGGTTCAATAAGTCCATGCAAAACCAGACAGGGGCAAACCTGCCGCCCCGCCCCAGCATCAGGCAGGCCGCTGAGTTCCACCGCGTTGATCAGAAGACCATCCGCAGGTGGATCGCACAGGGCCGGATAACTGCCCAGCGCATCGGACCCCGACTCATCCGCCTGGACCGCGACGAGGTGCTGAGCCTCGGGCGGCGCATCGGTGGAGCGGCATGAGCGACGACCTGACGCCCGAGAAGCAGCTAGCCGAAGTGGCGCTCGCTGCCTTGTCCGAGGGGCTGTACGCATTCGAGCACCAGAACCAGCTCCAGGCGCAGCAGCTCCGTGAGCAGTTGGATCTGCTGGGGAAATGGGCTATGGCCCATAACGACCCGGACGGGCGGATGCTCCAGAGTGTTGCGATGGCCCTGCGCCTGCTTAGCAACGGCGGGATTACCGGCATTGTGCGCGGTATCGCGGCAAGACTGCAAAGCGGATGAAGCCGGTCAGCAACTAATTATCCAAAATCCCACAATGGTTAGAGAGTAAATCTCTCGCCTGACTCCGTGTGGCGCAAATCACACTGAATTAATCGCCTGCCAAAAGCATCAAAACCGCAGGTCAAAAACCGCCATTTAGAGACGAATGATAGAGTGAAGATGGGAAGACCCCAAGAATGGCTTGACATCCCCTCGTGGGATGACTATCAAATTCACCCCGATAGGCGAGTCCGCCGCGGCACGTATGTCCTGAAGCAGTTCACAAAGGCCGGCATCGCCCGCGTCCGCATGTACAAGCAGTTGATCACCCACAGGCAGCTATTCAGCGTGCCGGTGTGGATGCTGATGCGCTGGGCCGGCGTTGAGGACGACTGCCTGGTTTGCGGCGAGAGCCACGATGCCGACCTGCACGATGTGAGGCTGGCGAAAATCATCCGCTCACGCCCAATCGGGACGCCATGGGGTCAAAACCCCTTTAAGGAATAATCGAATTGACAATCGACGCGCAAAGCTTCGACTTCACCATTGCCGACGCGCAGGGTCTGACGTTGCAGATTACGGGCACCCGCGGCGAACACGTGGCCATCAATATGCCGATGCCGACGTGTGAGGGCGTGGGGTCCATGCTGCTGGCCTATGCAGGCTGCACGGCCCGGTAGAAGCCCGCGTGATGATGGCCACGAGGCCAGGGAATGAGACACATTTGGAAAGTTTCGACAAGCACGGATGGCTACAGGCCGTCCAGGCGGACACGCAATTCAGCGACCGAGAATTCCGGTTAGCGTTCGTGATCTGCAGCCAGTTCACCCGCCGCGACGGCACCGGCTGGCCCGTGGAGCTGGACCGCATCGCCACGGCGGTAAAGGGCGGAATGCATAGCGTGAAGATCCGTAATGGCCTCTCCAAGCTCTGTAAGGCCGGCTATTTGGCGGAGACATACCGGCGCAGCACCGGGCCCGGGCTTGACCGCTCAGCGGTCCCACGACGTTTGCAGGCTTAAGAACACTGAAACCGTAGAGTTGCAGTGTTATGGAAACACCGAAACCGTAGAGTTCGAACACCGAAACCCAAACGAACGAACACCGAAACCCTACGGTTCTCGCAAACACCCCCTGACCAGCCAAAAGGACCCCCTAAAGGTACTTTAGAAGGTACTTATAAAGGTATTTCTGAAGGTAATACCAACGGGAGAGAAGGTACTGAGAGCTTCACATGCTCAGGCTGTGAACGAGACTTCTCGGGTCGACCCACAACCCCTTCAATGATGCTGTGCTACGAGTGCACACTAGAAGTTCTTCAATGCGAAGAAGAGATGAAAGAAAGCCTGGAGGAGATATGAAGGTTGACATTGGCAAGGGAACCCCGATTTGGCTCTCTCCTCGTCCAGGCAATTCTTTAACACTGATTCAGGGAACCTCTCGGATCTACCTCTCACCAGAAGAGATTCCACACCTCATCGAGGCTATGAAGGAAATGACGAGTGACTGAACTGACCGAAGAGATAATCAGCAGCGCCGGCAGGCCACCCATCGTCATCCAGCGCCGCGACAATGGCGCTTTCTGGCTTCACGCGCCCAGGACCATCGTTGCCCTCGACGCAGATGAGGCCGAGCGCCTGGCCTCGTTCATCACCGGCCGTCCGTACATCCAGCGGCATCCCGTCGCCACGCCCGCCAAGGCCAGGTTTGGGCAGGTGGATGGCTAACCGTCGTGTGCGACGATCACCAACAGATCACCCCAGGATCGGTGAGCGAGCCGCAATCGGCCGGCGATGTTGTCGGGGGCACCGCCACCAGGTTCGGGGCCACGGGGATCTCTTCGTCATCTACAACCAAGCCGGGCAGGTTTTCTGGCGGGTTTGCCATGATTTCTTCTCCTGGAATGCCCCCTAGGAGTCGGAGCCCACTGGCTGCCGTTTCGATGGTCCCGCCGAGCAGTGCGGCTGTCATGAGTAGCCCACTACTCATCTTGTTTCGACGTCATACCTGCGACTACTGAACTGGTCGCCCCAAGTCCCCGCCTGAATGTGTGATCGGAGATTGAGCCTGTTGTTACGCCTCGCTGTCATGGCTTGCATCTTGTACGCACTGAGCCGACCACCAAGGCGGCCCGCATACATAGATGGTGTTGTTGACGTTCACGCCCAGGCATGACCAACAATGCACATCCTTGTAGAGTGCATGATGAGTACGACCATCGAACGGTGACCATCGAAACCCGCTGCGCCCCTTGAGGATTGGAGCGGGTGGGATACAATCGCTGGTACAAACTGGGCTCACGACCGTTCCGGGTTGAGGCGGGTCAGAGCGAGTTATGAACCATCGTTACGGGTTGTCGAAACAAGTACTGCCGCAACGGGATTCGTGACGGGTTCGCCAAACAAGTCGCAAACCATGTAAGCGCGAATTACGTTGCGCTGTAACAACTTTCGGAGACTCCACCTTGATTAAGCATATCCGCGTCTGTCGCGGCTGCCAGTCTACCTTCGCGTTCACACAGAAGGACGGCAAGTGTGGTCGGCTGCCGACTTATTGCTCGGCGCGCTGCTACCCGTCCCATCAAAAACGGGAGCTGATCAGCCGAAACTGCCGGGAGTGCGGTGCCGCGTTTACGCCTGCCGGTGCGCGTGGAGCGATGTCGGAGTTTTGTTCCCGGCCCTGCCGGATGAGCAATTGGGGTCGTCGGCGCTTAGGCGCCGAGGGCCGGTAGTGGAGATTGTGGACGGGCGTGGATGGTGGACCTGCCGCGCATCGGCCCGGGGAGAGGGTTTCCCACACCCGCGACTCCCTCAACTGCCGTCACGGCAACCGGTCATCGTGAAGTCGCACTAAGCTCATCGTGAACTCGACGGCATTGCGCGCCGCATATTTCGGCTGGCGGCATGTCATCGGCCAG
>Ga0209248_10000182_pt1 | contig 21370 bp, 22 predicted proteins | sample BogFormECP04_OM1_FD_188241 | JGI IMG/M metagenome (GOLD analysis project Ga0209248, IMG submission 188241) | Bog forest soil microbial communities from Calvert Island, British Columbia, Canada - ECP04_OM1 (SPAdes) (version 2) | ecosystem: Environmental > Aquatic > Freshwater > Wetlands > Bog ... | reverse complement strand
CTATCGGCTCTTCGACGCGGGCCAGCTCGCATGGGTTCAGATCGGCGCGTCCCGCCGGGTGACGTCGTCAGAGATTGACCGGTTCATAGCAGCGCACACTGAGGCAGCGTCATGACTCGCCGCTGCCTCCTGCGCTAGGCGGATCCGATGGTTGAACGGCGCCAGCTGCCGCCGCAGATCAAACGTGTCGAACTCGCGCGCCGCGACGGCGGCCGCGCTGTTATCCGATACCAACTGACCGTCGATGTCGGAGTTGTTGACGGGAAGCGCAAGCAGCTGCGCAAGCGCTACGCAACGGAACGAGAAGCTCGGGCCGTATTAGATGCGGTGCGCGGCGACGTCGCCAGGGGCACATACGTGCATCCGGCCAAGGTGACGCTTGCCGAGGCGTGCGAGGACTGGCTGGCTGCCAAACACGGCCTCAAACCGTCGACGCTGCATGGGCATCGTGTGAACCTCGCGGCGGCGCTGGCTCAGCTCGGCGACGTCGAGGTCCAGAAGCTCACCAAGCGGCACATTGACGATCTCGTCACCGCGCTGCGTGCCGGCGGGCTGCCCTCTCCCACTGGCAAGAGCCGCAAAGCGTGGTCGCCGCGCTCGGTGAACTACATGCTGGGTCTGCTGACGGCGGTGCTGAGGGATCAGATGCGGCAGGGTCACGTGGTTCGTAACGTCGCCGAGCTCGTGGACCGCATTGCGGCGGACCCGAAACCTGCAGACACCTTCACGCCGGCGGAGTTGCAGAAGGTCCTCAAACACATCGAGGGCGATCGGTACGCGATCGCGTGGCAGCTTGCGCTTACCGGCCTGCGCCGCGGCGAGGTGGCCGGCTTGCGCTGGGGTGACATCGACCTCGATGCGCGCACGCTTCAGATCTCTTCGACACGGCTCCGGTTCGGCAAGCACCTCGTCGAGGACACCCCGAAGTCACGGGCAGGGCGCCGGACGCTGCCAATACCCGACCACCTGGCCGCGACGCTGCGGGCCGCCCGGGCCGTGCAGGCCGCCGATCGGCTGGCGCTCGGCGAACACTATGAGGCGAGTGGCTACGTGGTCGTTGACGAGGCTGGCGTGGCTTTGAGTCCGCACGCGTTGACGTCGCGGTGGGCGCGGATGCTGAAGGCTGCCGGCGTCCGCCACATTCGGTTCCACGACGCACGGCACACGTGCGGGACGCTTATGCATTTACAGGACGTGCCAATCGCCGTGATCTCGGCGTGGCTTGGCCATGCGTCGAAGGCGTTCACGATGGCCACTTATGTGCATTCGCAGCCTGAGGCGTTGAACACTGCGGCGCAGAGTTTCGCGCGGGTTGTGACAAACCGTGACAATTCAGGGTGACTCGAACGCGTCGTCAGAGCCCGACATCTCTCTGACCTTGGTGGCAGATCCAGGATTCGAACCTGGGTAGGCATAAGCCGACGGATTTACAGTCCGCTCCCATTGGCCGCTCGGGCAATCTGCCGGTGTGGTACGGGTAGCAAGAGTACAACGAGGACGTACCGGGTGCGCAAACGGCCAACTTCGACAGGAAGGGGACGGATCCGATGGCGGATTCATCGTTCGACGTCGTCAGCAAGATCGATCGCCAGGAGGTCGACAACGCCCTGAACCAGGCGGCAAAGGAACTGTCCACCCGGTTCGACTTCCGCGGCACCGACACCAAGATCGCCTGGAAGGGCGAGGAGGCGATCGAGCTGACCAGCTCGACCGAGGAGCGCGTCAAGGCCGCCGTCGACGTTTTCAAGGAGAAGCTGATCCGCCGCGACATCAGCCTCAAGGCCTTCGACGCCGGCGAGCCGCAGGCCTCCGGCAAGACCTACAAGGTCACCGGCACCCTCAAGCAGGGCATCAGCAGCGAAAACGCCAAGAAGATCACCAAGCTGATCCGCGACGAGGGCCCCAAGACTGTCAAGACCCAGATTCAGGGCGAGGAGGTCCGCGTCAGCAGCAAAAAGCGCGACGACCTGCAGGCCGTCATCGCGATGCTCAAGAAGGCCGACCTCGACGTGGCTTTGCAGTTCGTCAACTACCGGTAGCCGCCTAATCTGGTGACATGAGTGTGACGCCACAGGACACCGAAGACGTCGACGTCGTCATCATCGGCGCCGGCTTCTCCGGACTGGGCGCGGCGTACCGCATCAGCGAGCGCAACCCCGGGACCCGTTACGTCATCTTGGAGCGGCGCGAGCAGATCGGCGGCACCTGGGACCTGTTCCGCTACCCGGGCGTGCGCTCCGACAGCAGCATCTTCACGCTGTCCTTTCCGTGGGAGCCGTGGACCCGACCGGAAGGGGTGGCCGACGGCGAGCACATCCGCGAGTACCTGAACGCCACCGCGCGCAAGTACGGCATCGACCGCCACATCCGGTTCAACAACTACGTTCGTTCGGCGGACTGGGATTCGTCGACCGACACCTGGACGGTCACGGCCGAACAAGACGGCACCGAAAAGGTCTACCGCGGCCGGTTCGTGTTCTTCGGGTCCGGCTACTACAACTACGACGAGGGCTACACCCCCGACTTCCCGGGCATCGACGAGTTCAGCGGCACCGTCGTTCATCCGCAGCATTGGCCCGAAGACCTCGACTACACCGGCAAGAAGGTGGTGGTCATCGGCAGCGGCGCAACCGCGATGTCGCTGATTCCGTCGCTGGCCGAGAAGGCATCCAAAGTCACCATGCTGCAGCGCTCGCCGACCTATCTGTTCTCGGCGTCGAAATACAGCGCTTCAGCGGACTTGCTGCGGAAAGTGTTGCCGCGCAGGCTTTCTCACTTGATCATCCGGCAACGCACCGCACTGGCCGAGGGCGTGATCTGGTTCTTGGCCCGCAAGACGCCGGGCTTCATCAAATGGTTGATCCGTCGCATCGCGACCAGCAACTTACCCGAGGGCTACGACGTCGACACGCATTTCAAGCCGCGCTACAACCCGTGGGACCAGCGGCTCTGCCTGATCCCCGATGCCGACTTGTACGTCGCGATCGGTGACGGTCGGGCCGAAGTGGTCACCGACCACATCGACCACTTCGATTCCACCGGAATCGTTTTGAGGTCCGGCACGCATCTCGACGCCGACATCGTCGTCACCGCCACCGGCCTGCAACTGCAGGCGCTCGGCGGCGTAACCGTGTCCGTCGGCGGTGCCGAGATCAAGCCACAGGACCGTTTCGTCTATAAGGCGCACATGCTGGAGGAAGTGCCGAACTTGTTCTGGTGCGTCGGGTACACCAACGCCTCCTGGACGCTGCGCGCGGACATCACCGCCCGCGCGACGGCAAAGCTGCTGGCTCACATGAAGTCTCACGGCTACACGCATGCCTATCCGCACCTCGACGGTGAGCCGATGCCCGAAAAGCCTTCGTGGGACATCCAAGCCGGTTATGTGCTGCGCTCGCCGCATGCACTGCCCAAGTCCGGTACCAAGCGGCCGTGGAACGTTCGGCAGAACTATTTCGCCGACGCCATCGACTACCGGTTCGACCGCGTCGAAGAGGCCATGCTGTTCGGGTGAAATTGGTGACACGCCGGGAACTGCGGTGGCCGCAGCGCCCTTGGCGGAGCATTATTGAGCAATGCTAATCACACGGAATTTCGTCACCTCGGTGGTCGTGGCGGGAGCTGCCGCTGGGGCGATCGCCGCCGCATCGGTAGCCGTCGTGAGCACGACCACGCCGACCATTGGGACGAGTCACAGTGTCCTGGCCGACCCCGCGAACGGTGGCGGCGGTCCGGACGGTCAGGGCGGCGGAGGGGGCTGCGGCAGCGGTCCGGGCTGGAACGGCTGCGGCGGCTGGAACCCCTTCCAGGGTGGCACCGTTAACGCTTGCTCCAACGGAGTGTGCGGCGGCTGGGACGGCCAGCGCGGCTGGGGCCACTTCTAACCAACCGCCGGTAAAGATCGGGCGACGGCAATACGCTGGTCGCCATGGCAGCTGCTATGCGCGAACCGAACGTCGTCGTTTTAGGCGGCGGATCCTGGGGAACCACCGTCGCCTCCATCTGCGCGCGCCGCGGACCGACGCTGCAATGGGTGCGCTCGGAAAAGACCGCCAACGACATCAACGAGAACCACCGCAACACCAGCTATCTGGGCAAAGACGTCGTCCTTAGCGAAAGCCTGCGCGCCACCACCGACTTCGCCGAGGCCGCCAGGTCCGCCGACGTCGTCGTGATGGGGGTGCCGTCGCACGGGTTCCGCGGCGTGCTGACCGAGCTGGCGAGCGAGTTGCGGCCGTGGGTGCCGGTGGTGTCTCTGGTCAAGGGTCTCGAACAGGGGACCAACATGCGGATGTCACAGATCGTCGACGAGGTGCTGCCCGGACATCCCGCCGGGATCCTGGCCGGTCCCAACATCGCCCGCGAGGTGGCCGAGGGCTACGGGGCCGCGGCGGTGCTGGCCATGCCCGACCAGCATCAGGCGGCCCGACTCGCACAGCTGTTCCGTACCAGGCGTTTTCGCGTGTACACCGTCGACGACGTCCTCGGCGTCGAGATGGCCGGCGCGCTGAAGAACGTCTATGCAATCGCCGTCGGGATGGGCTATTCGCTGGGTATCGGTGAGAACACTCGAGCCATGGTGATAGCCCGCTCGGTGCGCGAGATGTCAAAGTTGGGCGAGGCGATGGGCGGGCAGCGCGACACCTTCTTCGGCTTGGCCGGCATGGGCGATCTGATTGTCACCTGCACCAGCCAGCGCAGCCGCAACCGCCACGTCGGCGAGCAACTCGGCGCGGGCAAACCCATCGACGAGATCATCTCGTCGATGAACCAGGTCGCCGAGGGCGTCAAGGCCGCCAGCGTGATCATGGAGTTCGCCGACAAGTACGGGTTGAACATGCCGATCGCGCGCGAGGTCGACGGGGTGATCAACCACGGCTCTAACGTGGAGGAGGCCTACCGCGGGCTGATGGTCGAGACTCCGGGACACGAGGTGCACGGCTCGGGATTCTGAGCACTCCAGTCACAGCAGCACCGTGACCTGGGGGGCGTTCTTTTTTCGAAAACGATGCGCATGCGATATCAGAGGTCGAAGAGACCGATTGGTGGCCGAGCCCAGCTCCCCGAGAGCAATTGCACGGTCCGACCGATTCAACGACACGTTCTGTTCGGCGGCCTCGACCGCAAGGCGCGCATGCAGCGCCGGCGACGTCCGGACGACGAACTTGCCGCTGAATTTTCGTTCGGTTATCGGGGCCGGCGGCTCGTGATCGTCGGCCTCACACTCGGCGATGTACTCGTCGACAGCTTGCTCGACGTCAGCGATCGCTTGCTGCATCGTGGGCGCCCACCGTGACAGCCAAGACAATTCGATGCATCGGCCGACGTATTCGCCGTGCTCAGCAGACCACTCCGCGCGGTACGTGTACTGATTCATAGGCGCGTGATATCACATGCGCCGCGAAACGCAGAGTCACCACATGCCCAGCTTGTGGAGACTCCTGAGGCTGGTGTGACTAGCTCCGGGCCATTTCCTCAAGCCGGCGGATCCGGTCGGCGATCGGCGGGTGCGTGGAGAACAGCGAACCGATTCGCTCGCCGTCGCGGAACGGGTTGGCGATCATCAGGTGGGCCTGGGAGGCCAGCTTCGGCTCGGGGGGCAGCGGGGCGGCTTGCACACCACCGGAGATCTTGCGAAGCGCGGACGCCAATGCCAACGGGTCGCCGGTCAGCAGCGCACCCGACTCGTCGGCCTGATACTCACGCGAGCGCGACACCGCCATCCGTACCACCATCGCCGCGATCGGGCCGAGCATCGAAACCAAAAGCAGCGCAAAGGGATTAGCACCCTCGCGGTTGTTGCCACCGAACATGCCGGCGAACATCGCCATGTTGGCCAACGCGGTGATCACCGACGCCAGCGCGCCGGCCACACACGAGATCAGGATGTCGCGGTTGTAGACGTGCGAAAGCTCATGACCCAGCACCGCACGCAGCTCACGCTCGTTGAGGATGTTGAGAATCCCGGTGGTGCAGCACACCGCGGCATTGCGCGGGTTGCGGCCGGTCGCGAACGCGTTGGGCGCGGCGGTGTCACTGATGTAAAGCCGCGGCATCGGCTGGTGGGCGGTCGTGGCCAGCTCGCGCACGATCCGGTAGATCACCGGCTCCTGGACCTCCGACACCGGCTGTGCATGCATCGCCCGCAGCGCCAGCTTGTCGCTGTTGAAGTACGTGTACACGTTCATGCCGACGGCGAACAGCACAGCGATAAACAACGCCGTCCTGCCGAACAGCGCGCCGACAAACACGATCAGCGCCGACATGCCTACCAGCAACGCAAACGTCTTCGCCGTGTTGTGATGCGGGTGCCAGGTCATCAGTTTCCTCCTACGAACACGTTCATTAAACGCTCGCGAAGGGCCAGCGAGTTCCTGAAACTAGCCGTGTCGGTGGATCGTGTAATCGACCAGCGTGACCAGCGCCTGCCGACCAGGACCGTCGGGCAGCCCGGCCAACTCCTCGTGCGCCTGCGCCGCGTATCGCGCCACGGTGTCCTTGGCCTTGGCCATCCCGGCCGAGGCCCGCAGCAGCGCCAACGCCTCGGCCACCCGCTTGTCGTCGTCGATCGGCCCGACCAGCAGTTCGCGCAGTCGGTCGGCCTCCGGGCCGCTGTCCTGCAACGCGTAGAGCACGGGCAGCGTGTGGACACCTTCGCGCAGGTCGGTGCCGGGCAGCTTGCCGGACTCGTCGGGGTCGCTGTCGATGTCGATGATGTCGTCGGAGATCTGGAACGCCGTGCCGACGATGTTGCCCAGCCGGCTGAGCCGCTGGATTTGGTCTTCGTCGGCGCCGGAGAACATCGCGCCGAACTGGCCTGCCGCGCCGATCAGGCAGGCCGTCTTCTCATACACCACCTTCAGGTAGTGCTCGATCGGGTCCGCCGCGTTGGCCGCACCTTGGCCTTCACGCATCTGACCGGTCACCAGTTGGGCGAACGTCTCCGCGATGATCCGCACCGCGTTGGGGCCCAGCCGTGACACCAGCCGGGAGGCCGTTGCGAACAGGTAGTCGCCGGCCAGGATCGCGACGTTGTTGCCCCACCGCACGTTGGCGCTCGGTGCCCCGCGACGCACCTGGGCCTCGTCCATCACGTCGTCGTGGTAGAGCGTGGCCAGATGCACCAGCTCGATGACCGCGCCGGCGATCGTCACCTCGTCGGCATCCGGCCGCGGTCCCAGCTGCGCGGATAGCACCGTGAACAGCGGGCGGAATCGTTTGCCGCCGGCCTCGAAGAGGTGCAGCACCGCCTCGGTCATCAGGTCATCAGACCCGCGCAGCTCGGTTTCCATGAGTTGCTCGATGCGAGCCACCCCGTCGCGGACATTGGTGGCGAAGGCGGCGTCGCCGAAGTCGACACCCGCCACCACCGTCGTCGGAGTCCTCACGAACCCAACATACTGGTGAGCATGCACTCCCATGCCGACGTGGTGGTGGTGGGCGCCGGACCAGCCGGGTCGGCGGCGGCCGCCTGGGCGGCTCGGGCGGGCCGCGACGTGCTGGTCATCGACTCGGCGAACTTTCCCCGCGACAAGGCCTGCGGCGACGGGTTGACCCCGCGCGCGGTCGCCGAACTGGAACGGTTGGGGCTCGGCGATTGGCTGGACGCCCGGATCCGGCATCGGGGCTTGAGGATGAGCGGGTTCGGCGGCGAGGTGGAAGTGGCATGGCCCGGCCCGTCGTTCCCGTCGACCGGCAGCGCGGTGGCCCGCGTCGAGCTGGACGACCGGATCCGCAAAGTCGCCGAAGACGCTGGCGCACGAATGCGGCTCGGCGTCAAAGCTGTTGGTGTGCACCATGATTCGTCGACCCGGGTAACCTCGGTGGCGCTGGCCGACGGGACGGAGGTCGGGTGCCGCGACCTGATCGTCGCCGACGGCGCCCGCTCGACACTCAGCCGCGTTCTCGGCCGGCGCTGGCACCAGGAGACGGTGTACGGCATCGCCGCCCGCGGATACCTGGCCACACCGCGCGGCGACGAGCCGTGGCTGACCTCGCACCTGGAACTGCGCTCCCCCGACGGCGCGGTGCTGCCCGGCTACGGCTGGATCTTCCCGCTGGGCAACGGCGAGGTGAACATCGGCGTGGGCGCGCTGTCGACCACCAAACGCCCGGCTGACCTGGCGCTGCGGCCGCTGATGTCGTATTACACCGACCTGCGCCGCGACGAGTGGGGGTTCAGCGGCCAACCGCGGGCGGTGTCCTCGGCGCTGTTGCCGATGGGCGGCGCGGTGTCCGGGGTGGCCGGGCGCAACTGGATGCTGATCGGCGACGCCGCCGCCTGCGTCAACCCGCTGAACGGCGAGGGCATCGACTACGGGCTGGAGACCGGTCGGCTGGCCGCCGAAATGCTCGAGGTGCTCGGCTCGGGCGACCTGTCGAAGATATGGCCGCAGACCCTGCAATCCCATTACGGGCGTGGGTTTTCGGTGGCGCGACGGCTGGCGTTGTTGCTGACGTTCCCGCGGTTCTTGCCCGCGACCGGTCCGATCGCGATGCGCTCGACGACGCTGATGGGCATCGCGGTGCGGGTGATGGGCAACCTGGTCACCGACGACGACGCCGACTGGGTGGCCCGGGTATGGCGCGGCAGCGGTGTGGCCTCGCGGCTGATCGACCGTCGAAAGCCGTTCAGCTGACCGGTTTGTAGGCGGCATGCAGCGCGACGATGCCGCCAGTCAGGTTGCGCCACCGGACCGCCGACCATCCGGCCTTCGAGATCTGGTGCGCCAGTGCGGGCTGGTCGGGCCAGGCCCGAATCGACTCGGCCAGGTAGACGTACGCGTCCGGATTGCTCGACACGGCGCGCGCCACCTGCGGCAACGCCTGCATCAAGTACTCCTTGTAGGCGGTGGCGAACAGCCGATTGGTGGGTGTGGAGAATTCGCAGACCACCAACCGCCCGCCGGGCCGGGTGACCCGCGCCATCTCGCGCAGCGCCGTGTCGCGCTCGGCGACATTGCGCAGTCCGAAGCTGATCGTGACGGCGTCAAATGCGTTGTCGCCGAACGGTAATCGAGTGGCATCACCGGCGACCTTCGGCACGACGCGGGCATGCCCGGCCGCGAGCATTCCGACCGAAAAGTCCGTCGCCACGCACCATGCCCCGGAGCTGGCCAGCTCGACCGTCGACACCGCGGTACCCGCGGCCAGATCCAGCACCTTCTCCCCCGGTCCGATGCTCAGCGCCAACCGGGTGGCACGACGCCAATACCGGTCCTGGCCGAGCGACAGCACGGTGTTGGTCAGGTCGTAGCGCCGGGCGACCCCGTCGAACATCGACGCCACCTCGCGAGGATCCTTGTCGAGGGTGGCGCGGCTCATGATGCTGAACCTACCTGTGCCGCGTTGCGACGATGCGGGCCGCGTAGCGGCCGGAGGAGGAGCAGCGCAATCGGGGTAGGGAATGCGCGGCCGACGGATGCGTTGCACAACGGCGTGGGCGAAAAAGTTTGGTTTATTACGGGTACATCGCGTGGCTTCGGACGGGAATGGGCGATCGCCGCGTTGGAGCGGGGCGACGAGGTCGCGGCCACCGCACGGAACACCGCAGCGCTGGCTGACCTGGTGGACAAGTACGGCGACGCCATTCTGCCGATCCAGTTGGACGTCACCGACCGAGACGCGGACTTCGCCGCGGTCAAGCAGGCGCACGATCACTTCGGGCGTCTCGACATCGTGGTCAACAACGCCGGCTACGGCCAATTCGGCTTCGTCGAGGAATTATCCGAACAAGACGCACGCGACCAGATCGAGACCAACGTGTTCGGCGCGCTGTGGGTCACCCAGGCCGCATTGCCATACCTGCGCGAGCAGCGCAGCGGGCACATCATCCAGGTCTCCTCGATCGGCGGCATCACTGCGTTTCCGAACGTCGGCATCTACCACGCGTCGAAGTGGGCGCTGGAAGGCTTCTCCCAAGCGCTGGCTCAAGAGGTCGCTTCATTCGGCGTGCACGTCACGCTGATCGAGCCGGCCGGCTTCGACACCGACTGGGCCGGCTCGTCGTCCCGTCGTGCCGATCAGCTACCGGCCTACGCCGAAATCCACGAGGCGACCGAGGCGGTACGCCGGCAACGCTGGGCCGCACCGGGTGACCCCAAGGCCTCTGCGGCCGCCCTGCTGAAAGTTGTCGACGCGCAGGAGCCACCGCTGCGGGTGTTCTTCGGCGAGGCACCGCTGGGGCTGGCCAAGGCCGACTACGAAAACCGGCTGCGCACTTGGGAACAGTGGCAGCCGGTTGCGGAGTTGGCGCAGGGGTAGCGCTACGCGCGCCGCCTGCGCGCCATGCGCGCCCGCGCGATAGGCGAGAGCACCGCCTCGTAGTGGCCGAGCAGCTCGTCGCAGATGGCCGGCCAGCTGCGCTCGAGCACACTGCGCCGGGCCGCCAATGCGTAACGCTGTCGTTCTGACAGCAGGTGAGCGACGGCCTCGGGCAGCCGCGCTTCGAATTCGTCGACGGGCAGCAGCAATCCGGTGCGCCAGGGGGTAACCAGGTCGCGCGGTCCGCCGGCGTCGGGGGCGATCACCGGCAGCCCCGACGCCAGCGCTTCCTGCACGACTTGGCAGAACGTCTCGTGCTCGCCGGCGTGCACGAAGACGTCCATGCTGGCATACGCTTCGGCGAGTTCCTCGCCGTACAACGCTCCGGTGAAAACGGCTGTCGGCATTGCCGATTGCAGCTTGGCGCGGTCGACTCCGTCACCAACGATGACCACCTGCACCGTGCCGCTCGCGGCCAACGTGGTGAACCGCTCGACATGCTTCTCCGGTGCGAGCCGGCCGACGAACCCGACGATCGGCTTGCCGTCCGGCGACCAGTGCTGCCGCAGTGCCTCATTGCGTGCCGACGGTGCGTAACCAATCATGTCGACCCCGCGTGCCCACTTATGCACCCGCGGAATACCGTGAGCAACAAGAGATTCCATCGTCGCGCTGGATGGCGCAAGGGTGCGGTCGGCGAGGCGGTGCAGGTGACGGAACCAAGTCCAGGCCGCGCGCTCGGTGATCCCGATCCCGTAGCTGGCCGCGAAACCCGGTACGTCGGTTTGGTACACCGCGACGGTCGGCACCCCTAGACGACGGGCTGCCCGCACCCCGCCCCAGCCGAGCAGCGCCGGCGACGCCAGATGTATTACGTCAGGCTCGAATCCGCGTAGCACACTCGTCAGCCGCGGCGTGGGAATCCCGAGCGGCAGCGTGGTTACCTTCGGGAACATCCGCGATGGCACCCGGTGCACTCGGATACCGTCGTGGACCCGATCGGCCGGGGGCTCGCCCGGCGGGGTGTCGGGTGCGATGACTAGGGCTTCGTGACCGGTGCGGCGCAGGTGCTCGAGCACCCGAATCACCGAGTTGCTGACGCCGTTGACGTGCGGGAGAAAAGATTCCGCGACAATCGCTACTCGCACACCATCACGGTGTCAGTATCGCTTGTCGATATGGTTACCTACGGGCATACGTCATGCGAACTCTGATGCACAGGGGGGTTGGATAATGCGGTTCTGCCTGCGGGTATGGGCGATTTCGGCGCTGTGGTTTGTGATGTTTGGCACGGGCACCGCGCACGCCGACATGCCCCGCAGCACAGACGGCAGCGGTGTGGTGGTCGGGTCCGGCGGCGCTCCGGTGCAGTTGGAGATCTTCTGTGAACCGCAATGCCCGCACTGCGCGGAGTTGGAGTCGAAGTATGGCGACCGGATTGCCGCCGATCTGGCCAGCGGCCGACTCGCGGTCACGTATCGATGGCTGGCGTTTCTCGACGAGAAACATCACAACGACGTCTCCGCCCGGGTCGGCAATGCGCTTTTTCTAGCGGCCGACCCGACGACGTCCGCGACGGCGTATCAGGCTTTCGTGCAAGACCTTTACCACCACCAGAGCGCCGACGGCCCGAACAACAGTGACGTCGCGGCGATGGCCCGGGAAAGCGGCATCACCGACGCGGTGGCCGACCGGATCGCAGCCGGCGATCACGTGGTCGACACCAATGCGGTCAACGACGCGAACAGGGCACGTCTTGGCCAGGTCAACCCGGAACACCCTGGCACGCCAACGGTTTACGACCTCAAGGCGAACAAACTCGTCGACATTCAGGACCCGGCTTGGCTGGACGCCTTGTCCAGCTGACGGTCCAGCCGTTTGTCCCACACCGCCAGACCGGCCAGCGCGGCCGCGGCGACCAGCCAGCCGACCACCGCGATGGATCCGGCCGGGATGATGGCCAACCTGGCGGTGCGGTGCTGCACGCGCACCAGGTTGGGGTTCAGCTTGTCGTACTCGACGTAAATCCGCATCCCCGTTGCCAATTCGGACGGATACAGCACGCCCAGCTCCGGGCGGTAGGTCACCCGGTCCGGGGTGACGAATTCGATCGTGGAGCGCCGCGGTCCCGCGCTGAGCACCTCGGCCTCCGCCACCCCCATATTGCGTTTAATGGCAATGTCATTGCGCCACGCGCCAGCCACCAGCAGCAATGACTGCAGGGTGACGAGGCCGACCAGGATCAGCACGCCGATCCGTGCCCAGCGCAACACACGATGCCCCCGGGTGTCGGGAACGTCACCGCTGCGGCCGTGAATGAGGATGCGCAGCACAGCTTTCAGCGACGCGAGGGCCGTCACGGCCCTGGCAGGAACTTTCACAATGCGGCCTTGATGGCGGCATGCAGTTGCCGCAGCGAGGATCGGTCGGCCTTGACCTCGAGCACCCGCATGCCGGCGCCAGACTCGTCGAGGGCGGGGCCGAGCTGATCGACCTCGATCTGTCTGCTATCGACGTGGTAGGCGCGACACAGCGCGCCGACGTCCACGTCGTGCGGGGTGCCGAACACCCGGGAGGACACGTCGGAGAACCGCGGATCGCCCTGCTCGAGCAGTTCGAAGATGCCGCCACCGTTGTCGTTGGACACCACGATGGTCAGATCCGCCGGTACCGGCTCGGTCGGCCCGATCAACAGTCCGGAGCTGTCGTGGACGAAGGTCAGATCGCCGATCAGCGCGATGGTGCGGCCGCCCGTCAGCTCGTGAGCCAAGGCCGCCCCGATCGCGGTGGACACCGTTCCGTCGATGCCGGCGACCCCGCGGTTGGACCGCACCTTGATGCCGTGCGAATTGAGGCCCACCAGCGCGGCGTCGCGCACCGGGTTGGACGCACCCAGCACCAGTTGGTCGCCCGGGCGCAGCGCGTCGGCGACGGCGGCGGCCACATGCAGGCCGGTGGTCAGCGGGTGGGCCTTGAGCTGTCCGCGCACCGCGGCGATCGCGTGCCGGTTGAGCTCGTCGCAGCGGCGCAGCCAGGCCGGGTTTGGCTCACCGGCGGTGACCACCCGGGTACCGGTGGCCTGGGAGTTGCCCGACACGTCGGGCCAGCGCGGGCCGGTGGTCAGGGCATACACCGGCACCGACGGGTCGGCCAGCAGCGCCGACACCGGTCGGTGCAGGGTGGGGCGGCCCAGCATGATCACCTGCTGCGGCCGCAGCAGCGGCAACGCCAGCGGATGCAGCGGATTGGCCGCTGGGGGCGCGGTCGGCTCGGCGACGGTCGGCAACGCGGCCAACTCAGGCTGCTCGCCGGCGCCGTGACCGGCGATGACCACAGTGTCCAGGCTCAGGTCGACGTCCAGCGGCTGGTCGAAGCTGACCTGCGGGGAGTAAGTCCACGGTTTGCCGCCCGGGCGCCCCGGCGGAATGGGACCGGGATCGGTGCCGGGCACCAGCGGCTCGCGCAGCGGGATGTCGAATTGCACCGGCCCGGCGTTGGCGCTGCGGGCACCGGTTGCGGCCGACAGCACGCGGCAGGTGGCCGATCGCCAGGTCGCGTTGGACGCGTCCATCCGCTCCGGCGCGTCCTCGGCCAGCCCGAGGCTGATCGTGGCGCGGACCTGGGTGCCGAAATAGCCCAGTTGCTCCATGGTCTGGTTGGCGCCGGTGCCGAGCAGCTCGTAGGGCCGGTTGGCCGACAGCACGATCAGCGGCACCCGCGCATAGTTGGCCTCCACCACGGCCGGACCCAGGTTGGCAACCGCGGTGCCCGACGTCATCGCCACGCACACCGGCGCGCCCGCGGCGATCGCCAGCCCGATCGCCAGGTAGCCGGCGGTCCGCTCGTCGATGCGCACGTGCAGCCGGACGCGGCCGGCCCGGTCGGCGTCCTGCAGCGCAAACGCCAGCGGGGCGTTGCGTGACCCCGGGCACAGCACCACGTCGCGGACGCCGCCGCGGATCAGTTCGTCGACGACGACGCGGGCCTGGGCCGTCGAGGGATTCACCCGACTAGCCTACGTCGGGCGTGTCAGGCCTCTGGAGTGGCGAAGAATTGCAGCACCGCGGCGTTGACCGCCTCCGGTCGCTCGAGGAAACCCAGATGCCCGGTGTCGGCGACTTGCTGGTACTGGCCGTTGGGTATCGCGTCGGCGACCTCCCGGCCCAGGTGTGGCGGTGTCACGATGTCGTCGGCGAACCCGAGCACCAGCACCGGGGCGGTGATGTTTCGGTAGGCGGCCAAATGGTTGCCCTGCGGCGAAATGGCACATTGCCGAACTAGCCCGGGCGTGAGCTTGACCGGCCAGACCTTGAACATGCCAATCCATTCGGCCACGGCGTCATCATTGTTCAGCGTCTTCGGCGAGAAGCTCTCCAGCAGCCGAATTTTCGCGTCATAGGAGACCGGCAGCTGGACACCGGAGGCGGCGAACTCGTCTTCGGCGGCGCGGAAGAACTCGCGTGCCCGGTCCAGCCGACCCCGCGTGGCCATCAGCACCGCCCGGCTGACCAGATCGGGCCGGGCCACCATCAGTTCCTGAGCGATGAACGATCCCATCGACACCCCGACGATGCGCACCGGGCCGATACCCAGCGATTCGATCAGCACCGCCGTGTCGGCGACCATGCTCTCCGTCGTGAAACCGTCGGCGTTGGCCGTCGCGCCCACCCCGCGGTTGTCGAAGGTGATGACGCGGTAGCCGGCCTTCACAAAAGCCGGGACCTGATACAGGTGCCAGGTGCGTCCGGCACCGCCACGGCCGGCGATGAAGAGGACCGGCTCACCGGTCCCTTGGTCGTCGTAAGCCAGGTTGGTCACGACGACGAAACTACGCGACGCGCGCGCGGTGGCAGTATCTGGCAGTTCACCGCGTCGACCTGGCAGCGGCCCCTGAGCTCCAATTTCTCCTAAGCGGAATCGACGAGTTCGAGGAGGAGCAACCGACATGGCACAGCTGGCACTGAGGCAGGCCACCATCGAATACCAGGAGTTCGGGCCACAAGATTCGGCGCACCCGCCGGTGTTTTTCGTTCACGGCATCCTCGTCGACGGGCAACTGTGGCACGGCGTTGCCGACAGCCTGGGACGCAGCGGGTACCGCTGCATCGTGCCGACCTTGCCGCTGGGCTCACACACCATCCCGGTCAATGACGCCGCAGCGCTCTCGCTGCCCGGCGTCGCGGAGATCGTCAACGACGCGATCGCGGCGCTCGGCCTGTCCGACGTGACGCTGGTCGGCAGCGACACCGGGGGCGGGATATGCCAACTGGCGGTGGACGCCCGTCCGGACCGGATCGGCCGTCTGGTGCTGACCAACTGCGACGCCTTCGACCAATGTCCGCCCTTCCCGTTCGGCGCGGTGTTCGGCTTGCTTCGCGGCCCCATCTCGATCAAGACCCTGTTCGCGCTGATGCGGATCCCGGCGCTGCGAAACTCTGCGCTTGGCTTCGGCTTGCTGATCAGCCGACCCGATGCCCGTCTCACGGCCGACTGGATAGAGCCGTGCCTGAAAGACACTCGTATCTGCCGTGACCTGGCAGCACTGCTGCGTCAGGTAGCCACTGCCGATCTCACCGAAGTGGCGACCCGCCTCACGCGGTTCGCCAAGCCGGTCACTTTGGTCTGGGGCCAGGGAGATCGGGTTTTCACCCCGAGGTTGGGCCGTCGGCTGGCCGGGGTGTTCAGCAACGGGAAACTGATCGAGGTGCCGGACGCGAAAACCTTCGTCTCGCTGGATGACCCGGATGCGGTGATCGACGCAATCGCGGCCTAGGCAGCTACGCCCAGAACGCGCATTCGTGTCCTTGTGACGCGATCCGATCCAGGATCCGGTTGATGGCCAGTGCGGGCTCGTCGGTCAGGTCGAACCCGGTGAACTGCAGGTCGACCACGACGTTGGACTTCGCCGCCAGTGCCCGGATGTCGGTGTAGTGCTTGTCGCCGGTGATCACGTTGGAGATCATCGTCACGCAGCCGGAATCGATTGTCTCGCCGATGCGGTAGGTGTCCTGCCAGTCGTCCGGCCGCGGATAGGCGTACGTCAACTTCCGGCCCGCGCACCCGCGCCATTGGGCGACCTGGTTGGCGACGAAATCCTTTGCAGCCGAGCTATTGTCGAACGTGGCGGCGCTTTGATCGACCCAGTGCGGCGGGCCTCCCCCGGTCACGTCCGACAACCTGACCTCATAGAAGTCGCGGTATCCGCTGCCGTCGTAGGAGCCCGCCATGCTGCTGAACACCGCACCCACACAGCCGGCGGGCTCGTAGATTCCCCGTGCATCGGGCTGGGTCACGGTATCCTCGACGCCGATGTCGTCGAACTTCAGCAGCTGCTTCATTTCATCGAGGCTGAGCAGCAGGGCCGGCAAGCCGTGTGCTTTCCCCGTGGCGCTCGTCGCCGCGCCGGGGCCGACGACGGCGGTTCCGCCGACGGTCGAGGAACAACCGGCTATAGCGAGGCATATCGCCCACGCCGAGACCGCGATGACGCCGAGACGCCGCATCTGCCAAGCATATGGGCGCTAGCGGCCGTTCAGCCGCAGCAATTCAGCGGCGCGCCGCCTTGGCCCGCGCGACCGACAGCGCGCGGTCCCACAGCAGCAGCGTCCCGGCCTTGAGCTGGGCCGGTTTGGCGATATCCCTGGCCATCAGCGCGGTGGCGGCCGCTTTGGTCTTCACCGACGCCTTGGACATGTGGCCGCAGTCGAATGGCGGCTGCGGGTCGTACTCCATCGACAGCTGGATGGCCTTCGCGCGCTCGTCACCACCGATTTGGCCGGCCAGCCACAGCGCAAGGTCGATACCCGCCGACACGCCCGCGCTGGTGATGATGTCGCCTTCGTGCACGACGCGTTCGTCGCCAACTGGGATGGCGCCCAATGTCTTCAGCATGGGCAGCGCTGCCCAATGCGAGGAGGCGCGTTTGCCGTTGAGCAATCCCGCCGCCGCCAGGATGATCGAACCCGAGCACACCGACGCCGTCCAGGTCGCGCCCTGATGCGCCTGACGCACCCAGTCCAGCAGCGTGTCGTCTCGGGCGTGTTCGATGGTGGTCATTCCGCCCGGCACCAAAATCACGTCGGGCGAGGGAGTTTCGGCAAACGAGTGAGTGGCCCCGATGATCAGCACGCCGGAGTCGGCGGTGACCGGGCCGGGTTCGTGCCACACGAAGCGGACCTCGGTATCGGGCAGCCACCGCAGCACCTCGTAGGGGCCGATGAAGTCCAGCGCCGTGAAGCCTGGATACGTCACGATCGCGATCTGTGTCATGCCATGCTCCTTGGGTTCAGGTGAATGTTTTCCGGTAGTGGTCGGGTGGCACGCCGATCCGTCGAATGAAGTTGCGGCGCATGGTTTCCGCGGTACCGAAGCCGCAGCGCGCCGCGATCGTCGCGACGGTGTCTTCGGTCTGCTCGAGTTGGCGCCGCGCGGCCTCGGTGCGGACCCGTTCCACGTATGCGCCCGGCGCCTCGCCGACTTCGTCGGTGAACACTCGGGTGAAATGCCGCGGGCTCATCGCGGCGCGGCGGGCCAGCTCGCAGATGCTGTGCGCGCCACCAGGTTCGGATTCGATCGCATCTTGGACGGCGCGGATTGGTTCGCGCTTGGCGCGCGCTGCCCACACGGGCGCGGCGAACTGCGTCTGCCCGCCGGGCCTGCGCAGATGCAGCACCAGGTACCGGGCCACCGTCTGCGCCAACTCGGTGCCGTGATCCTCCTCGACCAGCGCCAGCGCCAAATCGATGCCCGCACAGACGCCGGCGGCGGTCCACACGCTGGCCGAGCTGCGCACGAAGATCGGATCCGGGTCGACCTCGACCGCCGGGAATTCCCGCGCCAACTGGTCGGTGAAGGCCCAATGGGTCGTCGCCCGGCAACCGTCGAGCAGACCGGTCTGCGCGGCCAGGAAAGCGCCGGTGCACACGGTGACGACCCGGCGGGCATGCGGCGCCGCCGCGGCGATCCAGTCGATGATCCGCGAATCCCTCCGGGCCGCGTGCACGCCGTGGCCGCCGGGCAAGACCAGGGTGTCGATGGGTTCGCTCGGGTCGGGCAGTTCGACGGTGGCGAAGGTCAACCCGGTCTCGGTGGACACCGGTTGCCCGTCGATCGACGCCACGAACGGCTGGTAGGGCTCCTTGCCCTCGGCGGACAACGCCAGTGATGCGCCGGCGAACACATCGAACGGCCCGACCACATCCAGGGGTTGGATGCCCGGGAAGCCGACGATCAAGACCGTTCGTGCCATATCGCTAAGTGTCTGCGACGAACGCGATGGCGTCTACGCCACGTATCCCACAAATCAGGACATGAGCGGGTAGCAGGCCGTGATCCGGTCGATCCACCACTGACGCCGCTGCGGCGGCGCGGCCAGCGCCTGCAGCCGGGCCGGGTCCGGTGTCACGGGCGCGACCGGCAGGTAGCCGTCGACGGGCTCGACAGGTTCGGCGACGTCCTCGACGAACAGCCGCCCGGTGCCGAGCCCGCAGGCGTGCTGCAGTTGCGGCAGGGCCGCAGCGGCGGCCAGTCCGACGCCGATGCCGACGGCCGAATCCAGCGCGCTGGAGATCACCACCGGGATGTCGATCTGCGCGGCGATCTCCAGCAGGGCCGAAATACCGCCCAGCGGAGCCACTTTCAGCACGGCGATGTCGGCGGCGCCGGCGCGGACCACGGCCAGCGGATCGCCGGCTTTGCGGATGCTCTCGTCGGCTGCGATCAGCACGTCTTTCATATCCGGGCGGCGGCGCAGTTCGGCGAGTTCGTCGACGGTGCCGCAGGGCTGCTCGAGATACTCCAGCGGACCGGTTGCGGTCAGCGCGGCGGCGGCCTCGACCGCCTGCGCGACGGTCCAGGCGCCGTTGGCGTCGACCCGCACGGTGGGAACCAGGACGCGCACCGCGTCCACGCGGGCGACGTCGTCGGCAAGCGTCTGGCCGGGTTCGGCGACCTTCACCTTCGCGGTGCCCGCGCCGGGGAACCGGGCCAGGATTTCCGGCACCTGGGCGGCGGGGATAGCCGGGACGGTGGCGTTGATGGCGATGCGGTCTCGTCGCTGCGACGGCGACGGCCGATAGGCCGAGTCGAGCCCGGCGGCCAGCCAGTGCGCGGCCTCAGGGTGGTCGTATTCCAGGAAGGCGCCGAATTCACCCCAGCCGGCCGGGCCGTCGATCAGTGCCAGCTCGCGGGTGGTGATGCCGCGGAAGCGCACCCGCATCGGCAGCGCGACGACGTGCAGCCGGTCAAGAACGTCGTCGAGCGTGGGTGTCACTGCGCGTAGACCTGGCGGCCCGCCAGATACGTCGCGCGTACATCGAGGTCGGCGATCTGCTCGGGCGGCACCGTGCGGGGGTCGGCCGACAGCACCACCATGTCGGCGTACTTGCCGACTTCCAGCGAGCCGACGATGTCGTCGGAGAACAGCTGCCAGGCCGCGTCGATGGTCTGCGCCCGGATCGCCTGCTCGACGGTCAGCCGCTCTTCGGGTGCGAGCACGCGGCCGCTGGGCGCGGTGCGGGTGATGGCCACGCTGATGTTGCGCAGCGGCTCCTCCGGCGTGACCGGCGGATCGTTGTGCAGCGAGATGCGCATGCCGGTGGCCACAGCGGATCCTGCTGGCATCCAACGAGATCCGCGTTCCTCGCCGAACAACCCGTCGACGATGACATCACCCCAGTAGTGGATCTGGTCGACGAAGATGCTGCACGTGACGCCGAGGTCGGCGGCGCGCTGGAGTTGCTCGTTTCGGATAGCGCCGACGTGCTCGAGGCGCAACCGATGGTCGCCGCGGGGATGTTGACGCAGCGCTTCTTCGTAGATGTCGAGGATCGTGTCTACTCCGGCGTCCCCCTGCACGTGGCAGGCCATCGGCCAGCCCAGTGGGAAGTACGCCTGGACGATCTCGGCCAGCTGTTCGCGGGTGTAGTTGGCGTGGCCGCAGGAACCGGGTGTCACACCGATTGTGCGGGTGGCGGCGGTGTCCAAGTAGGGGAAGCTCAGGTCGATGTTGCCGATCCACGGTGAGCCGTCCACCCAGATCTTGATGCCGACCTGGCGCAGCATGTCGTCGCCCTCGCCGGGCGTGGCGGCCGTCGACATCTGCGGGTTGGAGATCTCGTAAGTCCGCAGCCGCACCGTCAGGTCTCCGCGCAGGCCCTCGACCAGCGGCCGAAGCGCCGGATCGAACGCCATCTCCGAGCACGTGGTCAGCCCGGCCCGGTTCAGCCGGGCGCACTCGGCGAGCAGCATCGCGGGGTAATCGCTGGGCGCGATGGCGCCGTTCAGCAGCGGAAACACCGCTCCGGTTTCCTCGGCGGTGCCGTCGAGCTCGCCGTTCGCGTCGCGGCCGAAGCGGGCGCCCTTGGGGTCCGCGGTGTCACGTTTCAGGCCGGCGCGCTGGGCTGCGCGCGAATTGAAGAAGGCCTTGTGTCCGGAGTTGTGGATGATCACCAGCGGATCGTCCGGTGCGATCTCGTCCAACCAAGTCAGCGTCGGTTCCGGCAGGCCGGGCTGCAGCAGCGAGTCCCAGCCGTTGAGGTAGGCGCCGTCGGATCCGCGGCGGGCCACCTCACGACGAACGGCCTCGACGACGGCGCCCGCGTCACGCATGGTGACCGGCCGGATGTCAACGAGCCGGTCCGACAACGCGATGGCCTCCATCAACGGATGGCCATGCGCCTCAATGAATCCCGGCATGACGCAGCCGTCAACGACATCGACGGTTTGGGTGTCGGGGCCAATGAACGCGGCGACGTCGGACCTGCTACCGACGGCGACGATCCGGCCGTTGGCTACGGCAAGCGCCTCGGCAGTGGGCCGGGCGTCGTCGACGGTCAATACGGTTCCGGTGATGACGACATCTGCATCGGCCATGGACGGAAATCCTAACGATCCGAGGCTGCCGACAGGGTGCGCCAGACACGAATTGCAACACGTTCTAGTCTGGCAACATGAGTCGCGCCGGCGACGATGCTCAAGCGATGCGATGAGGAGGAGCGGCGCCATGGCGGACGAGCTGCTGCGCAACCCGACCCATAACGGCCATCTGTTCGTGGGCGCGCTCAAGCGCCACAAGAACAGGCCGGTGCTGTTCCTCGGCGACACCACG
>Ga0209248_10000181_pt1 | contig 21591 bp, 19 predicted proteins | sample BogFormECP04_OM1_FD_188241 | JGI IMG/M metagenome (GOLD analysis project Ga0209248, IMG submission 188241) | Bog forest soil microbial communities from Calvert Island, British Columbia, Canada - ECP04_OM1 (SPAdes) (version 2) | ecosystem: Environmental > Aquatic > Freshwater > Wetlands > Bog ... | reverse complement strand
GCTGAGCCGCTTGGGTTTCGGCGCGTTCGGATCTGTACACGCCGCCAGCACGCACCAGGATGCCATCTGCGCGTAGGACGTCCAGACCTTCTGGCCGTTGACGCGCCACCCGTCGCCGTCGGGAATCGCGCGGGTGCGCAGCGACGCGAGGTCGGTTCCGGCTTCCGGCTCGGAGAATCCTTGACACCAGATCACTTCTCCGGCGGAGATGGCCGACAAGTGTCGGGCCTTCTGCTCGGGCGTCCCGTAACGCATGAGCGCGGGCCCAACCCAGTTGACGCCCATGTACTGCGCTCCGCGGGGTTCATGGTGGGCCCACATCTCTTCCCGCAGTACGGTCTGCTGCCATACCGAACCTCCGCCGCCACCATGCTCTTTCGGCCAGGCCAGGGCCAACAGCCCGTCGGAGGCCAACAGTTTGCAAAACGACTCAGTGGTGGCGAGGTCTTTCGGGTCGTCGGTACAGGCACCCAGGAAGCCCTCGGGGATATGCGTGGAGATCAAATCCCGCAGGCGCTTTCTGAGTTCGACGGCGTCGGCACCGAGGTCGTAATCCATCGTCATCCCTTCGGCAGTCCGAGCAGCCGCTCGGCGATGATGTTGCGTTGGATCTCGGATGTCCCGCCGTAGATGGTCGCCGCCAACGCATCCTGACGCTCGAAGAGCAAGTCGGTATCGTCGATCGAGCGTGGTCCGGCGGCCGCGGCGGCCAGTTCCCAAACCCGCTGCAGTGTCAGCGAGCCGAGGAGTTTCAGGATGTCGGCTTCTGGGTTTGGCCGACCGGCGAGTTCGTTGTGAAGCGAGCGGTACCCGGTTGCCCGTAGCGCTTCGGCGTCGGCGAGCAGTGAGCCGAGCTCGGTGAAAACCTCACCCGAGGCGTAGTCGTCGTCCGCCGTCTCGGCTGCCTGAACCGAATCGAGCCCACGCTGGATCTCAACCCAGTTCATGATCCAAATCATCTGCCGCTCATGGTTCAGCGACGACATCGCGACCTGCCAACCGCCGTTGAGAGGCCCCAACAGGTTGGCCACCGGCACCTCGACATCGTCGAGAATGACTTCGCAGAACGTTTCGTCGGAGATCGACGCCATCCGAATGGGTTCGATTGTCACACCGGGGGATTCGAGATCGAGGATCAGGCAGGAGATGCCGCGGTGTTTGGGTGCGTCGGGATCGGTGCGGGCGTACAACGTGCACCAGCGGGAGAGGTGTGCCTGGGTGGTCCAGATCTTCCTGCCCTTGACCCGGAACATGTCGCCGTCGCGCACAGCCCGGGTGCGCAAGCTGGCGAAATCGGACCCGGCTTCGGGCTCCGACATGCCAAGCGCCCACCACTCGTCGCCGCGCAGCAGCGGAATGAGCAGACGGTCGATCTGCTCGGCGGTGCCGAACTGGCGAATTCCCGGCGCCGCAACACCGGGGCCGGCGATGTTCGGCAGCTTGGGCGCCGATCGCATCGCGGCTTCCAGCCGGACCTCCATCGCGTCGGCCAGGCCCAACGACCGACCGCCGTGCTCGCGCGGCCAGGTCGGCTGCAACCACCCCGCCTCGAACGCGGCGCGCTGGTAACCGCGTCGCAGGTCGAGGTCCCAGCGATACTCGCGGTAGCGGTCCTGGTAGTCGTCCGGCAGGAACTCCGTCAACCACGCCGCGAACTCGGCGACCACCCCGTTAGCCCCAGTCATGCTGCACCTCCGGCGACCCGGCGTCCCACCGCGTGATAGAGCGCGCGGCTGTCTCCCAGCGTCGCGGCGCCCTGCCACGCGTGCCGCAGATACAAATGCATGTCGTGCTCCCAGGTCTGCCCGAGAGCGCCGTGGACCTGAACGCCGGTGCGCGCGCAGCCGACCGCCGCCTCCGCTGCCGCCGCCTTGGCCAGCGCCGCAGCGGTCCAGCCGGCCGCGGGCGACGTCGCGGGATCGTCGAGACGCGCTGCCGCCGCGTACGTCAGACTGCGGGCGCGCTCGACGGCCACGTAGTTGTCGGCCAACGCGTGCTTGATTCCCTGGAAGCCGCCGATCGGCTTGCCGAACTGCTGTCGTGATTTCGCATGCTCTATCGAGCGGGCCAGCGCGGCATCGGCCACACCGACCAAGTCGGCGGCCGCGGCGAGCAACGGTGTCGCCAGGGCCGATTCCACATCGACCGGCGCGGTGACGACGGGTTCCGCGTCGATCTCGACGTCGGCGATCGGCTGCGCTGGATTCGTGCACTCGGCGGATTGCACGGCCACGCCGTCGCCGACACGGACGACGGCGGCGACCGGCCCGTCAGCTGACGAGGCCAAGGTGACAATCAGGTCCGCCCGCGGCAGGCCGGCCACCGCGATCGCACGCCCGTGCAGGCGCCCGCTCTGCATGGTCATCGGCACACCCGGCAGCCGGGACCCGGGCGGGTGAACGGCCAGCGCGGCCACGACGCCGCCGCCGATGGCGGCCAGCACCTCGTCAACCGCGGAGCCGGCGGCACGCAAGACACCTGCGGCCAGACCGATGCTGGACAGCAACGGGATGGGGGCGATGGCCGCACCGCATTCCTCGAGAACGACAGCGAGATCGACGCGACCGAAGGAGCCCTCACCGCCGTCGGCGGGCACGGCGAGCTCGGTCCAGCCGAGGTCGACGACCGTCTTCCACACGGTTCGCCAGCATTCTGGATCGGTCATCGCCTGCCGGGCGACTCCGGGCGGGCACTCGGTGCGCAGGACGTCACGCACGCTGTCGCGCAGCGCCAGCTGACCGGAATTCAGTCCGACGTCCATAAGGCCCCTAACATAATAAAAATAGTAAACTAGCGCGATAGGCGTCAATCGCTGGTCCGGTGCACCGGGCGGCTCCGTATGGTGTTCAGCTATGGCCGAGTGGTACCTGTTCCTACCGCAAGTGAGAGTGCCGATCGCCGACATCGTGGAGCGATCGCGCCACGCAGAAGCCAGTGGGTTCAGCGGAGTGGCGTTCATCGACCACCTCGAGGCGCCCGGTCTGCGCGACGAAAAGATCTGGGAGGCAATGGGGGTCGCCACCTGGGTGGCAGCGAAAACCGAGCGGTTGCGGATCGGTCATCTGGTGCTCTGCGACGCATTTCGCCATCCGGCGGTACTGGCCAAGCAGGCTGTCACCTTGTCGGAGGCCTCCGACGGCCGATTCGAGCTCGGCCTCGGGTCCGGCTCATGGCCCGCCGAGTTCGCCAGATTCGATGTCGGTCAACAAGATCCGATTGCCCGGGTCGAGCAGCTCGAGCGCCATCTCGGCTTGCTCATGCAGTACTGGGGGCGCGACGAGGCATCGGAGCGCACCCAATCGCCGCGTCCCGAGCATCGGATACCGCTGATCCTCGGCGGAACCGGGCGCCGGATGATGGAACTTGTTCGCAGATACGCGGATTGGTGGAACATACCGGCCAACCATCTCGATCGGTTGCCGGAATTGGCGCCCGTCAGCGGGTCGGCTCGGGTGTCGGTGCAGCAGATGGTGGGTTTCGTTCGCAGGGACAGCGACCCCAACGCGGTGCGGGAGCTGAGCAATCGGCGGTTCGGAAATCTCGGTTCGGGCCTGGTGTGTGGCGACGCTGACGAATTGTCCGGACATTTCGCCAATTTGTCCGGTCAAGGCGTCGAGCGGTTCTATGTCTGGTTCGCCGATTTCGCCGCCCCGGAATCGCTCCACGAATTCGGCGAAACGGTGATCAAAGCCTTCCCCGGATAGCGCCCGGTTATTGCTGCTGCGCGGCCCGGCGACGGACCTCGTTGGGCACCACAGGCTCGCGGGCGAAGGGCCCGCGCCGTACCGCGTTCAGCCGGATCTCCGGCAGGTCCACCGACGGGTTCACGGTGTCGAGCCACGCAACGGCCTCGGCGACATCAGACGCCTGGATCGCGTCCATTTCGAACGGAACATCCTGCAGCATCTCGGTTTCCACCGGTCCCGGCGTCACGATATGGACGGCGATGCCGTCGCGGTCGACCTCGAGAGCCAGCGCCCGGGCGAACGCATTCATCCCCGCCTTGGACGCCGAGTAGGCTGTCCGCGCCATCATCGGCTCATGCGCCGCGGAGGACGAGATGAACACCAGCCGCGAGCCGGCGCGCATCCGCGGCAGCACGGCCGCGGTCACCACGAAGCACGAGTCCAGGTTCGCCGAAATGATCGCCTGCCATTGCTCGAATGTCTGCTTGCGGGCGTAGGTCCCGCCCAGAGTTCCGGCTGCGTGCACAACCAAATCGATTGTCTCCAGGGAGCTGATCGCTTGCGCGAAGCCGCTCGCGCCCGAGGCATCGGCCGCGATATAGCGTGCGCCCAGCTCGTCGGCAGCCACGCGCAGCGGGTCCTCTCGTCGCGCCGACAACACAACGTCGTAACCCAGTTCGCACAGTTTGCGCGCGCAGGCCTTGCCGATCCCGCCGCTGCCACCGGTGACCAGTGCGGTTCTCACGCTTGCTGCGATCTACAGATGGCGGTTGTCCCGCGGGCGGGAGAGCGCCTGCGGCGACACCGCGTAGATCCGTTGGTCGGGCCCTGCCGCCAGCACGTGGCTCTGGGTGTCGGAAAGGTGCCGGGCCGCGATGCGACGCGCCCGGTCGACGTCACCGGCCTCGATCATCTCGGCCAGCTTCACATGCGTGTTGAGCACGGCACGACGCTTGGTCAGCGAGGGGTAGGTGCCTTTAGCCGCGCTTTCGTCGGCCCATTGCTGTTCGTGACTGGTCCACAGCGTCTCCAGGGTGCCGACCACGGCGATGATCGTGCGGTTTCCGCAGCCACGCACGACGGAATCGTGGAATTTACGACCGATTTCGGTGAATTCGGGTCCGTCCTCCAGATGCGCGGCCATCGCGTCGTTGATCTCTTTGAGCTCGCGGACGATGGTGTCGGCGCGGTCGGGTCGCTGAGCCGCCAATGCCGCGCAGGCAGGCTCGAGCTCCAGTATCGCCGTGCCCAGATCGGCGACGACAACCGACTCGCTCTGCAATAGCAGACCCAACATGTAGGCGGCACTGGTTTTCGCGGGAGCGTGCACAATCGCACCGCCGCGGTTGCCGCGCCGAACCGAGACCAGCCCTTCGGTCTCCAGGATCCGCAGCGCCTCACGCAGCGAGACCAGGCTGACGTTGAACTGCTCGACGAGCACTTCCTGGCGCGGCAGCAAATCGCCGTCGGCCAGTTCGCCGTCGATGATCTGGCGCCGTAACTCGTCGGCGACGATCTCGGCGATCCGCGGCGCCGACAAACGGCGTCGGGCCTCGGGGCCAATTCCCAGCGCAGTCATAGGATTCCAGCAGCGGAATGACCGGACGGAGCCGCGGCCGCTGCGCCCGCGAACTCCATAAACTGCAATCTTAGCAGTAATGGCATAATAGCCGCGCAGGTCAAGCGGCCGGTTCAACTTTGGTCGAAGCGCCGATCGGCAAAGTTACTAAGATGGTATAGACAACAACCCGACGATGTAGGCGGATACAGGTTGAGCAGCGAGCAGGACAGCCGACCGACGCCGCTGGACGACGTCCGTGTTGTCGAGATCAGTGACCGGATCGCCGGCAGTTACTGCGGGAAGCTGTTGGTCGATGCCGGTGCTGAGGTCAGGAAAATCGAACCGCCACAAGGGGATCCGTTGCGGCGGTACAGTGCCAGCTGCTCGCCGATGCTGGACGGGACGGACTCGCCCCTGTTCGGCTACCTCAACGCCGGCAAGCGCAGCCTGACCTGGGCTGCCGCGGGCCCACACTCCGACGGGCGCGCCCACGATGACCTTGCCGGCGCCGATATCGTCGTGGTGACTGCCACCCGGGCACGGGCATCCGAGCTCGGCATCGATCCCCAGCGGTTGCTGGCGGATAACCCGCGGGCGGTCGTCGTCACGATCTCCGACTTCGGCTGGACCGGTCCCTACGCTGACCGTGCGGCCAGCGAATTCACGCTGCAGGCATGGTCGGGCCTAACCGGTTTCCGCGGCGATCCGGCCGGGCCGCCGATCGCGATCGGCGGTGACCTCGGCGAGTACATGGGCGGGGTGTGCGCCGCGTTCGGCGCGCTGGCGCTGCGCCGCCGCGTCGAGCGTGGCGGTCGCGGCGAACATCTGGATTTGTCCATGCTGGAAGCGATCACGCTGATGCAAAGCGGTGAATGGCTGCACTCCCAGCTGTTGCAAGCGCCGCCGGTATCCCGCACGGTCGAAGTGCCCTCGATCGAGCCGGCCAAGGACGGCTACATCGGGATCACCATGGTCACCGGCCAGCAGTGGCTCGATTTCGCCGCGATGGTCGACTGCCCGGAGCTGACCGAGATTCCCCAGTTGAGTTTTCAAATCGGCCGATGGCAATACCGCGACTTCATCCGGGACCGGATTCGTCCCTGGATGGCCGAACGGACCGTCGAGGAAGTCGTCGAGCTCGGGCAGCTGTTGCGGTTGCCGATCGCCGCGTTGGGTAACGGTGCCACGGTCCGCGATACCGCCTACGCGATCGAACGCGGGGCGTTCGTGCGCAACCCGGCGGGCTTTCACCAGCCGCGCACCCCATGGCTGATGTCGCGGTGCCGGCCCGCGCCGCTGCGCGGTGCGCCGTCGCTCGGCGAAGCCAACAACGCCAGGCCCTGGCCCAAGCGCGAGCGCGACGTGCGGCCGGCGGAGCCCCGGCTGCCGCTCGAGGGCATACGCGTTGTCGACCTGACCGCGTTCTGGGCGGGGCCGGCCGCAACGCATCTGCTCGCGGCGTTCGGCGCCGACGTCGTCAAGGTGGAGTCGATCCAGCGTCCCGACGGCATCCGGTACTCCGGTGGCATGCGCAAGGACGTCGACGACTGGTGGGAATACGGCTGGGTGTTCCACGCCATGAACACCAACAAGCGTTCGGTCACTTTGGATTTGGGGTCCGACGAAGGCCGTCGGCTGTTCACCGGTTTGGTCGCCGACGCCGACGTGGTGATCGAGAATTTCTCCGCGCGGGTGATGGATCACTTTGGCCTGACCGCGGACGCCTTGCTGGCCGTCAACTCGCGGTTGGTGATGGCCCGGATGCCGGCGTTCGGGCTGGACGGTCCGTGGCGCGACCGGGTCGGTTTCGCGCCCACCATGGAGCAGATCGCCGGGCTGGCCTGGGTGACCGGGTTGCCCGACGGTCCGCCCGTCCCGCCGAGGGGCGCCTGCGATCCGCTGGCCGGTGTCCACGCCGCATTCGCGGTACTGGCCGCGCTGAACTTCGCCGAGCGCACCGGAGAAGGCCAGCTCGTCGAGCTGCCGATGATCGAGACCGTGTTGAACGCCACCGCGATTCAGCCGATGGAGGCCGAGGTATTCGGGGTCACGCTGAGCCGCCGGGGCAACCGCGGATATGGCTGGTCCGTGCAGAATCTCTACCGCTGCGCGGGCGATGACGAGTGGATCGCCGTCACGGTGTGCACCGACGAGCAGTGGCGTGCGCTGGTTGACCTGATGGGCCGCCCGTCCTGGACCGACGACGATCGTTTTGGCGCCGTCTCCGGGCGATACGAGGCCGCCGACGATATCGACCGTCGACTGCAGGACTGGTTTCTCGGCCAGGATTTACCAAGCGCGGTGGAAAGCCTTGCCGGCGCGGGTATTCCGGCCGCGCCGGTGGTGTCGCCGTCGCTGGTGACCGAGAACCCTCAACTCAGTGACCGTGGATTCCTCGAGCGGCTCGACCATCCGCGAACCGGCCCGGGCCGCTATCCGCGGCCGCCGTTCGCCCCGCTCGACGGACGGCGCAACTGGCTGATGCGTCCGCCGCCCACGCTCGGCGAGCACAATGAAGAAATACTGCGCGATCTTTGCGGGCTCACCGATCAGGACCTCGCGCGGTTGGCGTCTGCCGGGGTGATCGGCACCCGGCCCAAGGGCCTGTGAAGTTAAGGCGCCCGACGACGATGCGGGCCGAGCAGCGGCCCGAGGAGGAGCCGGGCAATTTAGGAGGATCGATGCGAGTGATTGTCGACGAGACGTTGTGTGAGGCAAACGGATTCTGTGAATCGCTGGCGCCGGACATCTTCGAGATCGGGCACGCCGACGTCGTGCACGTTGCCGAGGGTGAAGTCCCGGAGCACCTGGAGATCGACGTGCGCGCCGCGGTTGACCAATGCCCGAAGGCCGCGTTGCGAATCGCCGACTAGCTGCGCTCGGCCAGCGTTATGGCCATCTCGTCGTAGATCGACATGTTGGTGGTCAGATTCGGGTAGGTCACTCGGGCCGGCCCGAGAGCGATCCCGTCGCCGCGCAGCAGCAGCTCGTCGAACACCGCGCGCAGCTCAGCGCGCGCCAGCATCGCGCCCAGGCAATGGTGCGGGCCGCCGCCACCGAATGCTACGTGCGGATTGGGTTGGCGAGCGATGTCGAAGGTGAACGGCGCATCGAAGACCTCCTCGTCGCGGTTGGCCGACCGCAACATCGAGACCACTCGCTCACCTTTGGGGATGTGCAGACCATCCATCTCGACGTCGACTTTGGCGGTGCGGGTCCAGTACGCCACCGGCGAAGCCCAGCGCAACACCTCCTCGACGGCGCTGGACCGACATGACTCTTCTTCGCGATACCGCTCGATCTGGTCGGGGTTGGCGACGAATGTCTGCAGGCCGATGGCCAGGGCGTTCTTTGTGGTGTCGCTACCGGCGAAGGCCAGCACAAAGAAGAAGAACTCCAACTCGTTCTCGGGCAGGCTGAACTGCTCGCCGTCGTCACCGGTGATCACCGCGGATGCCAACGTGCTCCAGATGTCGTCGGTGGGGTTCCGTCGCTTCGCTGCGGTCAGCTCCATCGCGTAGTTGAAGATCCAGGCGAAGTGATCGACGCCCTGCTCCCGGTTGAGCCGCCCGTCGGGCGTCCGGGACTTCAGGATGCGGTCCAAGCAATCGAAGACCCGCGGCCGATCGTCGTCCGGTATGCCGATGATGTCGCCAATGACCGTCATTGGCAGCGCGTCGGCGACATCTTCGATCCAGTCGCCTTCGCCCTTGGCGAGGAGGTTGTCGATCATCCGTGCCGCGCGGGCCCGGATCCCGTCCTCCAGCTTGGCGATCGCCCGCGGATTGAAAGCGTTGGAGATGAGCTTGCGACGTTTGTTCAGCCCCGGCGGATCCATGTTGATGATCGTTGGGTACGAGGCGAATAGATCGGCCGGCTGGATGAGTGGGCCATCGGCGGCGGTGAACGAGTCGGCATCACGGTGCAGGCGCACGGCGTGCCGATGTTTGGTGGCCATCCAGAAATCTCGTTTGACGGTTTTGGCCACCCCCGGGGTCAAGCCGTGGCGGAACAGCGGCTTGTTGCGGCGTAGCTCGGCGAACACCTCCTCAGGAAAGCCGTTGCGCCACAATGCGAAATCGGATAGATCTACTGCCGTAGCCGTCATCCGCAACCTCGATTCACTCGGACGCCAGAACCGCGCTGGGCGCCGTTAGCTGACCCGACACTACCGCCGCCAGCGACCCGCGTTGACGTTCAATGCTTAAGATAGTAAAAATAGACTGAGTCGTCCACGCGCGGCGAGTATAAAGCGCGGCCGTTCGCCACTGGTCTGGCGCGGGAAATGGACGCAAAAGGAGCAGACAGTGACGGACACGGTTTCGGACTCCTCGATAGATCCGTCCGAACGAGAGTTCGGGCCCAGCGGCATCAGCCTGTCGCCGTACCGATTTCCAACCGGATGGTTCATCGTCGGTTTTGCCTCGGACCTGGCGGCCGGCGAGGTCAAGCGGGTGCACTACTTCGGCGAGGAGATGGTGCTGTTCCGCACCGAATCCGGCCAGGTCAACGTGCTCGACGCCTACTGCCAGCACCTTGGCGCCAATATGGGTGTCGGCGGCACGGTGGAGGGGGAGAACATCGTCTGCCCCTGGCATGGGTGGCGGTGGCGCGGCGACGGCACGAATGCGCTGATCCCGTACAGCAAGATCGGCTGCAAGAACAATGTCCGCGTCCGCACGTACCACAGCACGGAGTGGTACGGCTTCATCCTGGTCTGGCACGAGCGGCACGGCCGGGCGCCGTACTGGCAGCCGCCGGTGCTGCCCGAGCTGGAAACCAACGAGTACTACCCGCTGCACCCGCACAGCCGCATGCTGAACCGGGTCAAGGTGCACGCTCAGATGATCATCGAGAACGCCGCCGACCCCTACCACGTCCAGTACGTACACAAGGCCGCCAACCCGGCCAACACCACGTCGTTCGAGGTGTCCGGTTATCACCTACACGCCACGGTCAGCGCTCATTTCGGCGGCGGCCGGGCGCAGACCTGGCTGACGCCCGACGGGCCGGTCGACGCCAAGATCATTTACGACAACTACTCGCTGGGGCTGGGTCTCGTCCGGTTCCCCAGCGAACTGGTGGCCACCATCGAGGTCACCGGGCAGACGCCGGTCGATGAGGACTACACCGACTACTTCTACACTCAGGCCTCCGTCCGCGAGCCGGGAGACACCGGTGACGCTCCCACCGGCCGCGCCGCCAAGTTCCTTGCGCTGCAACAAGAGGTCATCAAACAGGACTTTTTCACCTGGGAGAACATGAAGTACCTGGAGAAGCCGAACCTCGCACCGGAAGAGGCGCACGACTATGCGGCGCTGCGGCGCTGGGCGCATCGCTTCTACCCGGGCGAAGAACGCTCGCCGGACGACTTCGGGTACACCGCCGACGGCGAGCCGGACCCAGCGGCTGCCCCGGCTTGATGTGTGCTGACCGGAGCGGACCCCTCGGGCCCTCCGATTTCGGTGTCGATAGTTTCACCGTGTCTGCTGTGCTGGATTGTCGGGCCGAGCAGTACCCCGATCGCGTGATGATGTCGATCGCCGGCGTCGATGTGACCTTTGAGCAGATGCGGCGACGGTCCTGCGCGGCGGCTAATGCTTTGCTGGACTTGGGTGTCCGACCGGGGGATTGCGTCGCACTGTTCACCGCGACGTGTCCGGAATGGGTCTACTTCTGGTTGGGCGCCGCGCGGATCGGGGCGGTGGCCGCGGCCGTGAACGCGGCCAACAAAGGCGACTTCCTGCTGCACGCGCTTCGATTGTCGCGGGCGAAGGCGGTGATCACCGATACTCAACGGCGCGCGCGGGTCGCTGAGGTGGCTGAACGACTGCCTGGGCTGAGTAGCATTGTCGTCCAGAACGATTCACTCGACGGGAACTCGGATTCCATCGCCGAACACGTCGGCGATGTCGGGGATATCGGGTCGATGTTCTTCACGTCGGGCACCACGGGGGCCTCGAAAGCGGTTGCCACCACCTGGCATTACCTGTTCACCACTGCCGCAACAGCCGCGTCGGCCTGGAGGTTTGATGCCGGCGACGTGTTGTGGACGGCGATGCCGTTGTTTCATCTCAGCGCGGCGCCTTCGGTGCTGGCGCCGATGCTCGTCGGCGGGACAACCGTGCTGGCGCCGGTGTTTCACCCCGGCACGGTGTGGGACGAGGTGCGCGCATGCGGCGCCGTCGGGTTCGCCGGTGCCGGTGCGATGGTCTCGATGCTGATGAATCAGCCGCCGGATCCGCGTGATGGGCAGTTGCCGCTGCGGTTCCTCTCGGCGGCGCCGATTGACGCGTCGGTGTACCGCGACATCGAAAAGCGCTACGGGTGCCGAATCGTCACGATGTACGGCATGACCGAGGCCTTCCCGATCGCCGTCAAAGGTGTCGCCGAGGAAGGCGTGCCCGGAACGTCGGGCCGGCCTAATCCCAGTTTCGACGTGCGCGTCGTCGACGCGGCCGGCGAGCCGGTCCCGGACGGATCGGTGGGTGAGATCGCTTGTCGGCCCCGCTACCCGCACGTGATGAGCGAGGGCTACGTGAACGGCGAAGGTGGCGTCGATCCGCATTCGGAGTGGTTTCGCACCGGGGACCTCGGCGTGCTGGACAGCGACCAGAACCTGACTTATGTGGATCGGGTGAAGGATTCGTTGCGCCGTCGCGGCGAGAACATTTCGTCGGTCGAAGTCGAGACCGTGGTGATGGGTCATCCGGCGGTGCTCGAAGCCGCGGCGGTCGGAGTGCCCAGCGATCTCGGTGAGGACGACATCCTGCTGTTCGTCGCGGTGCGACTGGACTCTGCGCTGGATTACCCTGAGCTGCTGGACTTCTGTGGCGCCCGGATGCCGTACTTCTGCGTGCCGCGATACGTGGAGGTCGTCGACGAGCTGCCGAAGACCATCATCGGCCGGGTTCGCAAGGATATTCTTCGCAGCCGAGGTGTGGGACCCGGCGCGTGGGACCGAGAAAGTCACGGATACATCGTCAGCCGGTGAGACAGGGAGAAAACAGATGGCCATGACCTACCAACAGCAGTACGTACTCGACGGCGCAGCAGGACGCGATGCCATCCTGAATCTGACCGCACGACACAACCGATGCTATTCCGACGGCGACCGTACTGGCTGGATCACGACATTCCGGCACGCGGGTGCAAGTTTCACCCGCGACGGTGAGCAATTCACCAACCTGGGTGCCGCGTTCGACGGTGGCAAACAACGACTAGTCACCGTCGATCACGAAATCACCGTCGACGGCGTCAATGCGACCCAGCGTTGCGTCGCATTGCTTTTCGCCATCGGCGAGGACGGCACCTCCCGTTTGCGCGCCACCGGAAGCTACCGGGACCAGCTCATCTACGAACGTGGCGGTTGGTACTTCACTTCCCGCGAGCTCGAATGGGATTCGGTCTCGAACGGGCATTCGCTCACCGTGTGAGGGAAACGGATCCTTAGTGACAGCACCCATCAGCTACCGGTTGACGTTCGGTACCTACGAGGACGCCCTACAGATGGTCGGTGTGGCAACCGAACCAAGAACTGCGGGGACGGTGGTCAGTGCGGCGCGGATCCAGATGTTCGCCGCCACGGTACGCGATGGCAATTCCTCCTATTGGGATGCCGAATTCGCCACGAGCACGTGGGGAGGGCTGCTGGCGCCGCCGGGGCTGCTGATGGGGTGGCTGACGCCGCCGCCGTGGGACCCGACCGGGCAACCGCCCGTGTCGGCGATCGCCCTCCGAGTGCCGTTGCCCGGCACCACGTTTATCAATGCGGCCAACGAGGCCGAATTTCCGCTGCCCATCGTGGAGGGTGACCGGCTGACCGTCGTCGAGAAATTAGTGTCGGTTTCACCGGAGAAACGAACCCGGCTCGGAGTCGGCCATTTTGTCGAGACGTTGGACACCTTCTCCCGCCAAGACGGTGCGGTGGTGGCGACCAACCGAAATACTCTGTTCCGCTTTACTCCTGGTGCGCAGACATGATCCAGCGGCTGGACTGGGATCGGATCGTCGTCCCGGTGGATCTACCCGAAGTACGCGATGAGATCAGTTACCAGCGGGTGGTGATGAACTCCGGATCGACGTGGGATTACTTCCCGGGCCACTTCGACCCTACCTACGCCGAAAGCCAGGGCCACCCCACGATTTTCGTCAACACCATGCACCTCGCCGGTTTTGCCGATCGGATCGCGACGGATTGGGCCGGGCCGGAAAGCCGGGTAGTGCGCCGGACGATGAGGCTAGCCGGGTCGATCTACGCCGGCGACACGATGGTCGGCCGAGGACGCGTCGTCGCGAAGCGTTGCGACACCACCGTCGACCCGCCACGCTACCTGCTCGATATGCAGATCGAGGTGGCCAACCAGCGGGGTGAGTTGTGCTGTCCGGTCGAGCTCACCCTGCAACTACCCGGATAATCGCGATGGCCGACGGCTTGGGCGAACAACATCTGGCGGTGTGCCGAAGGTTCGGCGAGTCGGTGCGCGCGGCGAACGGAAAATGGGATCGTCGGTCGCCGTGCGATGCGTGGGATGCCAGGGGAGTGCTGGAACACGTCATCGGTTTTCACGATGTGCTGCTTCTGCGACCGCTGGGGCTCAAGCCCGACCGGCCACGCGATGATCCGCAGATCCGGTGGGAGCTGACTTACGCGGCGCTGGAAAAGGCGTTTGAACTCGATATCGGGCCCGACGCCGCTGCGATGTTGCCGAACGTGACCCGCGATGTGTTGGTGCACACCTGGGACTTGGCCCGCGCGGTGGGCGCCGATGACCGGCTGGATCCCCGGTGGTGCGAGCCGTTCTACGCGGCGTTGCCGAGCGACCCCCGGGCGCTCAACGCTTCCGGGATGTTCGATGCTCCGGTCGCGGTGGGTGAACACACCGATGTGCAATCGAAACTTCTTGCCCGCCTTGGCCGCAACCCCAGTTGGCAGCCGTAGCGGTTAATCAGACAGTGGCGGCATTGCCCCTTTGCTGATCACCGACTGCAGCTCGACATACTCGTGCAGGCCCTCCGGGCCGAACTCACGACCGATGCCCGATTGCTTGAAACCGCCGAACGGACTGCCGATGTCGAGGGTGTACATGTTGATGCCGTAGGTGCCGGCGCGCACTCCCGCGGCGACCTCGAGGCCGTGTGCGACATCGGCGGTCCACACCGACCCGGCCAGACCATAGTCGCTGTCGTTGGCGATGCGGAGTGCATCGTCTTCATCGCGATAGGTCAGCACACTCAGCACGGGGCCGAATATCTCCTCCCGCGCGATGCGCATGTCGTTGGTGACGTCGTCGAACAGCGTCGGCCGCACATACCAGCCGCGCTCGCTGGGGGCATCCTCGCCGCCAAGGACGATCCGGGCGCCTTCTTTTACCCCCGACCTGATGTAGTCCTGCACCCGATGCTGCTGGCGTTGCGCCACCAGGGGTCCGACGTCGGTCGCCTCGTCGGCCGGATCGCTCACCCGCAGACCCGACATCATGGCGGCCAGCGCGTCGACCACGTCGTCGTGACGTCGTTCGCTGACCAGAATGCGGGTCTGCGCGACGCACGCCTGGCCATTGTTCATCAGACTTGCGCTCTTCAGGCTCTTGACCGTCTTGTCGATGTCGGCGTCGTCGAGGATGATCGCCGCGGACTTGCCGCCGAGTTCCAGGCTGACGCGCTTGAGCTGCTCGCCGCACAGCGCGGCGATCCGGCGTCCCACCGCACTCGACCCGGTGAACGAGATCTTGTCCACACCCGGATGGCGCACCAGCGCCTCGCCGACATCCGTGCCACCGGGCAGCACGGACACCACCCCGTCGGGCAGATCCAGCTGCTCGATCATCTCGGCCAACCACAAAGCATCCAAAGGTGTTTCGGGCGCCGGCTTCACGATGACGGTGCAACCTGCGATCAGCGCGGGAATGAGCTTCGGCATGATCAAAAACTGCGGCACATTCCACGGCACGATCGCCCCGACCACACCGACCGGGGCTCGCCGCAGGTGCACTTCGCCGAGCACTCCCTGGCGGCGTTCGGCCCAGGGAAAGTCGCGGGCGACTGCCAGTGCGAGGTGCATCAGCGACACCGCTGCCGTCGCTTGGCCCAGCCGGCTGAAACTGCGCGGTGAACCCATCTCGTCGGTGATCAGGTCGGCCATCTCTTCGAGATGAGCGGAGTAGATCTTCGCGAGCTCTTCGACCTTGCGCATCCGCTCGCTCGGGTCCAGTCGTGGCCACGGACCGTGGTCGAACGCCTCTCGCGCGGCGGCGACCGCGGCGTCGACGTCTGCCGGGGCGGCGGCGGGAGCCTCGCCGATCGTCTCTTCGGAATGCGGGGAGATGACCGCTATCCGGTTCCGGGTGGACGGCTCGCGCCAATGTCCTCCCACGAAAAGCTTGTCATAGCAACGGTGATCACTGGTTTCCGGCATTGGGACACCACCTCTGAAAAGGCGACGGCAATTTTCGCTATTGATGCTAACATAGCAAAAAAGCCAGGGCAGGAGCCCCGGGCTAATAGTGAAGGCCGACGTGAGCGACGAACTTCGGGTGACAACGGACGGCGCCGTGCGGATCGTCACGATCAACCGTCCAGATGCTCACAATGTCATCGACGCGACCCTGCATCACAAGCTGCTCGACGTGTGGCGCGACTTGGAGCGCGACACCGAAGCCCGCTGCGTGGTGCTCACCGGTGCCGGCAAAACCTTCAGCGGCGGAGGCGATTTCGCGTTCCTGAAGGCTCAGCACCGCTCCCTTGCCCTGCGGTATGACATCTCAGCGCAGGCCTCGGACATCCTCAACGCGATGATCAACTTTCGGCTGCCCGTCGTCGCCGCGGTCAACGGCCCCGCTATCGGGCTGGGCGCATCGCTGGCATTGTGTTGTGACCTCGTGTTGATGTCCGAGCGCAGCTATCTGTGCGACCCACACGTCTCGATCGGGCTGACCGCGGGCGACGGCGGCGCGTTGCTCTGGCCTTACATGACCAGCCTGATCCGCGCCAAGGAGTACATCTACACCGGTGAGCGGATCGCGGCCGAGCTGGCGGTCGATCTGGGCCTGGCCAATCGCGTCACCACCGCCGACACCCTCATGGACGAGGCGCTCCGACTGGCCGCGCGGCTGGCGGCCCAGCCGGCCCGCGCACTGCAGACCACCAAACGGGCGTTTTCTAAGCACATCGCTCAGGCGGCGGTCGCGATTATCGACTACAGCCTGGCCGCCGAAACGCTTGAGCTGGGCGCCGACGACCACATCGACAAGGTGCGCGAGTTCCTTGGAGCCGACAAGTACGACGCGATCGATGTCCCCGAGGAATGACATGAGCAACGACTGGCGCAAATACCCGTTCCGGCTGGTGCACAACGACAGCGCGCTGGATTTCCCCGCCGCCGAAGGCGAACACGTCGACCAGGAGTCCGACACCTGGTTCATCGCCGGCGAGCTGACCGGGACGACAGGTCGCTCGTTCGCGTTCCTGACCATCTTCAACAAGAACCGCCCGGGCGGGACGGTCGTCGCCGACTTCTACACCATGGCGCTATTCGATTGCGACACCGGGGAATACGGCACCTACACCGATTACGACATGCCGCCGAAGAACATGCAGCCCGATGCGCGACCGAAGATGTCGATGGCAGCCGGATATCTCGACATCCACTACGAAAGCAGCGCCGGGACGGCGGCGTGGACGACGTCCCGTGACGACAATGGCGAACTGCTGCCCTACACCTACCGCGTCAGCCTGTTCGGTGTCGACCAGGCGGGTCAGCCAATGGAACTGGACTTGACCGTTACGCCGACCCGCGCGCCGGTACCGGTCGGCGCGGACACGCTCAACGGCAAGATCATCTGCTTCGGCCAGCACGACACCTATTCGTATTTCCAGACCGGGATGGCGATGCATGGGACGTTGCGCTGGGGTGAGCTGTATGAACGGGTCAACGGAAGCGCAGGACACGTCGATCGGCAGTGGTTCCCCAAATACGCCGGCGGCGGGGGAACCGGGGGAGATCCGCGTGCGCGCTCGCACGAATGGCGCACGATCAACCTGGACAACGGCGTCGACGTGAGCATCTGGCGGCAGTTCGACCGGACGGACGGCAATGCGCTGCAACCATTTTCGGGTGCGACGGTGAGCTACCCCGATCCGGCGATGGCGCCGGAGTGCGCGGAGGACGTCGAGGTCACGGTCAGCAGCTACGTCCAATGGCCGAATTCGATCCGGCCGCTGGTGCGGCCGCTGGCGGCGAACCGGTTCATGCCCGACCGCCACCGGCTACGCAGTGCCGCACTGCAACTGGATCTCGCCGGCGAGCCGCTGGTGCCGGCTCCGGCGCATGGCCTGCCGATCGAATACATGGAAGGGCCGTATCGCTACCGCGGAACGCTGCGCGGAGAACCGGTCAGCGGCTTCGCATTCTACGAACGCTCGCTGGCGCTCTACCGCGACTGGGAGCTGATCGACGTGCTGGCCGCCACCGGCGGGGAGTCGAGCCTCGTCGCGCAAGTCCGCACGTTGGTGGCCGCAGGCCGTCGCGCGGAGGCACAAAAGTTATTGGAGGCCATCGAGCAGCCGGGTAGCCGCGATGTCGTCGACGCGCTGACCGCTGTGTTGTCTGCCGACAGCTGACGACGTCCCCGCTGGGTGCCAGGACGCCCAGGAGATGTGACGGTGCTGCAACCCAGGTTCGTTGCGGCCGAATAGCAGGTGATCGCGGGCCCCGGACTCGAGGTTGGCCTGTAGGCCCGCGACGAGGCGGTAGTCCTCGTCGCGCACGGTGGCATGGGCATAATCGAAAACGGCTTGGGCACCGGCGGCCACGGATTCCTCGGAGATGTCGAGCGGCGTCGAATTCTGGTGGACGGTAATGGATCTGCCCGGCACGCCGGCGGGGTAGATACGGAACAGCTCGCCGTTGGCGATGGTCACCGACAGCACGATGTTCGGGAACAGCGCGTAGATCACCACCATGTTCTGGAACGGGTCCCACTGGTCTTCCGGAACGTTGTCCAGTTCAAGGATTGAGTTCAGTGGGAAAATCAACCGGTGATGCGGACCGAAAGAATCGAACACCGTGCAGTTGCTGCGCGCAATCGTGGCGAAGGTGTCCCGGTGAACGGTGGCGAAGTGGTAATTCTCCGAGAACGTGTCGACCGCCAGTTTCCAGTTGATCGGCGAGTCGAGCACCTTCTCGCCGAGCGGAGACCATCGTCCGATGCCCCACGAGTCGAGTTCCTCGGCGAGTGGTCCCAGGTGCGCGGAGATATCCAAAGTGGCGGCGGGATCCATTGCCAACCAGAGGAATCCGGCGAATTCGGTAGCGGGCAGCTCGGTCAGACCGTCGGACTTGACTCGCACGCCCGGGAAGCCTTCGCGGCCGGGCAGGCCGACTAACCGACCGGTGTCGTCATATGTCCATGCGTGATAGGGGCACGTGAACCGCCTGGCTTTCCCGCAACCGGTGACAACTTGCGACTGTCGATGCAAGCAGACGTTGTTGAACGCCTTCACCGAGCCGCTTGACGTTCTCGTCAGGAGAACGGATCGTCCCATCACGGACTTGGTGCAGTAGCTCCCGGGCTCGGGCAGCTCGGATACATAACCGACCAGCTGCGGGCTGGCCATCAGCATCGCGACGTCGCGTTCCTGGCGTTCGATCGAGGTGTACTCGCCCGCCTGGACCGTATGTTCGTCCGGTGCAAGGTCGGTCGTCTTGTCGCGCGCCAACTTCACGGCACGTCGGGTCAGGTCGATGAGTTGGTCGCGTTCCATCGCGGTCCTCCACCGTCGGGCTGACGATCTCCTTGACGCTAACTTTATAAACTTAGCAAGTACAAGAAGAAATCAGCATCGAGGAAGAGCGTTGATCATCCGCCGGGAGGTTCCCAGGCCGATCCGCCTGGCGTGTCCACGCACGCGACGGGTCCGCCCGTGTTTGACGTGGCTGTCGAGCCTGGGGCTCCGCAGGGCATCCCGATCGCAGGCCGAGTGTCCAGCCCCGTTGGGGGAGTCGGGGTCGTCGGCGACGGCGAATGCGGTCTGGTCGTCTGCGCGACAGTCGTCTGCGTGACAGTCGTCCGTGGCGGCGCAGACGAGGTCACCGGCGGGGTGGTTGTCGCTGCTAACGATGGTGTCGGCTTTGGGGGTGTGGTCACGACAGGAGTCGGAGCCTTGACCATGGGCGGCGGGATGGCCGTCGCCGGGGCCAGGCGTGCGGGCGGGACTGTGGTCACCGGGGCCGGAGTTTCGACATCAGTTGGCGCGTCGTGAGATTCAGAGGCCGAGCGCAGAGCCATGACGCCCAAGATGCCGCCCACCGCCACCGTCAGGATGGCGAGGCCGAGCCCTGCCGTCTGCAGCAACCGGCGACGGTTTGGCGCCGTCTCTGTGTCGTCGTTCGCCGCGGTCCATACATCAGCTTCCCCGAGCGTGACCGCATCGTCGAAGTCAGCCTCTGGCAAGTCATCGGGTGGAGCGAGGGCATGGCGAGCGCCGGCCTCTGGCAAGTCATCGGGTGGAGCGCCGGCATGGCGAGCGCCGGCCTGTGACAAGACCTCTGGTGGCGCGCCGGCATCGGCGGTTGGGGGATCGGGTTCCGCTGCAACCGGTGGAGGGGGAACAGGCGGTTCGGTGGGCGCGGCACCGTTCGTCGTTGGTGGGGTGAAGAGCTCGGCGGCTCCAGCGTTCGGGGTGTACGGCCCGAGGACTTCCTTCGATTCGAGTGCTTTGGCGAAGTCTCGACAGTGCCGGAATCTCTCGGTTGGGTTTTTCTTCAATGCGCGGGCAAATGGTGTGTCGAAGTACGTCAATTCCGGCCTGACATCACCTGGCTGTGGCGGTGATTCGTTGAGGTGCTTGCTGACCACCACGGCGGGGTTCATGTGCGCGAACGGGGGCGACCCGGTCAACAGATGAAACGCGGTGCTCGCCAAACCATATTGGTCAGTTCGGCCGTCGAACGAGTCGTCCATCAACTGTTCGGGCGCTGCATAGCTCACCGTGCCAATGCCCAAGTTCGCCCGGGTCAGACTGTTGGTCTCGTCGGGGCGCCGAGGTAAACCGAAGCCGGTCAGCATAATCCGGCGTCTGCGGGACTCCCAATTGCTCAGGAGAATGTTGCTCGGATTGACAAAGCGGTGCACCAAACCCTGTTCGTGTGCGTAATCGAGCGCCTCCGCGATCGCGGAGACGATCTCGACGACCATGTCTGGCGGCATGCCTTCGGGATAGGCATCGGTGAGCAGCTGGGCCGCCTCAACGCCGTCGACATAGTCCATCGAAAGCCACAGCCGGTCCTCGAACTCGCCCCGGTCGTGGAGGCTGACGATATTTGGGTGCCATAGAGCGGCCGCCCGGCCGGACACCTGCTTGAACCGGTAGCGATACTCCGGGTCGGCCGACAAATCGGCCGACACGAGCTTGAGCGCGTCCTGGCGCGGCAACCTCGGGTGTTCAGCCAAATACAGCTCACCGATCTGTCCGCACCCGAGCAGCCGGACAATACTGAATCCGGCGGCCGTTGCGCCATCGACCAGCGGCATGGGGAGGATCGTACACAGACGCGCGTGCAGCCGAGATGTCCCGGTGCAGACCCGCGGAGCTGCACCAGGCGGTCGAGACTGATGCAGATGTGACCAGTGGCGTTGATGTGGTAATTGGTGCATTTGTCGTATCCTGTGACGCGTGTCAGTTTCCCGGCGCGACGTGCTGAAATTCGCGGCAGCGACACCTGCCCTGATCGGTCTCGGTGTCGCGGCGGAGTCGCTGTGCGCTTCGCCGGGGTCGGCGGATGGCCTGGGCGTCTTGCTGGATTACGCGGCCGGAGTAATCCCCGCCAGCCAGATCAGGGCCGCCGGCGCCGCCGGTTCGATCCGCTATGTATCGGATCGCCGGCCCGGCGGCAACTGGATGCTGGGCAAGCCGATGGAAATCTCCGAAGCCCGCGACCTCAACCAGAACGGTCTGAAGATCGTCTCCTGCTACCAGTACGGCAAGCAGACCTCAGCCGATTGGCTGGGCGGTCAGAGCGCGGGCGTCACACATGCCCGGCGCGGTTCGACGCTGCACACCGCCGCCGGTGGTCCCGGCGGCGCCCCCATCTACGCCTCGATCGACGACGACCCGTCCTATGAGCAGTACAAGCAGCAGGTAGCGCCCTATCTGCGAGGCTGGGAGTCGGTGATCGGCCACCAACGGGTCGGGGTGTACGGCAACTCCAAAACGATCGACTGGGCCCTGCAGGACGGCCTGGGCACCTACTTCTGGCAGCACAACTGGGGCTCACCGGGAGGCCGTACTCATCCCGCCGCGCATCTGCACCAGGTCGAGATCGACAAGCGCAACGTCGGCGGG
>Ga0209248_10000180_pt1 | contig 21649 bp, 22 predicted proteins | sample BogFormECP04_OM1_FD_188241 | JGI IMG/M metagenome (GOLD analysis project Ga0209248, IMG submission 188241) | Bog forest soil microbial communities from Calvert Island, British Columbia, Canada - ECP04_OM1 (SPAdes) (version 2) | ecosystem: Environmental > Aquatic > Freshwater > Wetlands > Bog ... | reverse complement strand
GACTTTGGCGAGAGCGTCGAAGTCGCCTTGGATCGAAGGATCAATCACGGTCCAGTGCTTGCGGCCGGGGTCGAATGCGGCAGCCTGCACGATGTGGCGCGTCGGATGAATCAGCGCGTCACTGAGATCCGCATCGTCGCTTTGCGCGATATCAGTTTCCTTGCCGGACGCGAGCTCATGGCGCACGAGGCGCGCCGTGTCGGTGCCGATTGAAGTGCTGAGAAAGATCGATTGCCCGTCTTTGGTGAAATCCAGCGCCGCCAGGTTGTCTTCCATCGAGGCCTTCATCAACGTGCGCCACGGACTCGCGACGCCGTCGCGAATCCGAATCTCGGTGCCGCCGTTCGGGGTGGTGACGGTAGCTGCGCGCACGATCATATTGTCGTCGGCGAGCCATCCGGCGATGTCGCCGGGATTTTCGGTGTCGAGTTGGGCGGCGCCGGTGCGCAAATCGATTCGATAGACGTCCATCAATTTGCGATCGCGCAGATTGAGCGCAACCAGTATCCGCTCGGGAAATTTCGGATTGGCCGCGACGAACTCGGCGCGAACTCCCTGCCACGGCGTCAGGTCGCGGACGTTGTGCGAATCGAGATCGACGGCGAACAGGTGAAAGTTTTCGTCGCCGGCGGCATCCTGCGCGTAAAGGATCGTTTTCGAATCGTAGCCCCAACCGTAAGACTGGATTGCGCGGCTCTTGTCGGCGGTGACGGCGCGGGCGTCGTGCTGCCCAATCGTCTGCACCCACACCTGCAGGATTTCGTGCTCATCGGGCGCCAGCCATGCCAGCCGTTTGCCGTCGGGCGCGATGTGCGGATTGGCGCGCTCAGGATTTCCGAGCAGCGTGTCGCGCGGAATCAGCGGCGGGAGTTGGGCGAAAACGGGTGGCGATGAAATTGTCGAAGTCATAGCAAGCACCGCAATAATCAGTGAAACCCTGCGCACGATCGCGAACATCAATCGCAAGGATGACAGAAAAAATCGCGGAGTGTCAGGATTGGCGGGCGCGGAGCAGCTTTAACAAGTCGTCCACCAGCATCTCCGGATCGGCGCCGCCCTTGCCGGTCGCGGACAAGTGTCCCGCCAGTGCGAGGTCGACGGCACCGTGCGCCAGCGCGAGCAGGAGCGAGGTCATCCGATCGGGATTCCCGCGCGGCAGCTGGCCAGACCCTTGTGCGGCTTTGACGATAGCGACCAGCGATTCGCGCGAGTGCCGGGCCGCTTCGCCCAATTCCTGCGAATCGTGCGTCCACGGTCCAAAGGTCAGTTTGAAACGCGCCGGATAGGCCTGCGCCCACCTGATGTATCCGTGCATCAGCGCCCGCAGCGTTTCGACGGGCTTGCGCCGCGGGTCGATGGCATTCATCGCGCCGGACTGGCGCGTCAGCTCGCGGCTTGCGATCGCCGCCAGCAAATCCTCCTTGCTTGCAAAATGCTTATACGGCGCGTTGTGCGAGACGCCCGCCCGTCGGCCGACGTCGCGCAGCGTAACCGCCGCCGGTCCGCCCTGATCCAGCAGTTCAGCGGCCACCGCGACCAGGATGCTGCGAGTATCTTGTGCCATGCATCAATAGAACCTCGCCGAGGTTGACAAGGTCAACCAGAATCGGTAATTGGTTGACGTTGTCAACCTCGGAGGTGCTTTTTATGCCGTATCGGAACCCCAAGCCACTGACCACCTTTGCCAATCGCCTCGCCGGGCGCGTGACGTTCGTCACCGGCGCCTCGAGCGGAATCGGCGCGGCGGCAGTCCGCCTGTTCGCGGCAGAAGGCGCGATAGTGGTGGCAGCCGCCCGGCGCCTCGACCGGATCGAATCGCTCGCCGCCGAATTGCGCGGTGAAGGCCGCCAGGTCTCTGCCGTCACATGCGACGTGCGCGCCGAGGATTCGGTCCGCGAAGCTCTGTCGTACGTCGTCAAGCAGCACGGGCGCCTCGATTGCGCGTTTAACAATGCGGGCGTGGGAGGTGGTCACAGGCTGCTACACGAACTCAGCACGGCCAAGTTCGACGAAGTGATTCAGACCAACCTGCGCGGCCCATTCCTCTGCATGAAGTACGAGATTCCCGCGATGCTCGAGGCCGGTGGCGGCGCGATCGTCAACACTTCGTCGATTGGCGGATTGGTGGGCGGCTCGCACAACAACGACTACGGCGCCAGCAAGTGGGGACTCGCGGGACTCGTGAAATGCGCTGCGCTTGGCTACGCGCGGCAGGGCATCCGTATCAACGCGATCGCGCCGGGTCCGACCCGCTCCGAAATGTTCGACCGCTGGATATCCACCGAAGCTGCGCGCGAGGCGATGGCTGAGAGCTTTCCGATGAACTACATCGCCGAGCCCGACGACATGGCGCGCGCCGCGCTGTTCCTGCTCTCGGACGAATCGCGCTGGACGACCGGCGCGATCCTGCCGTGCGAAGGCGGCGCCGCCGCGGACTGAATGCGCGCGCGGGCCTACTGCGTGCCGGACCTCAGCACTTGCCCGGGCAAGTATCCCGAATGACGGCCGTGTTCGTAGAGCACGTCGCCGTTGACGATTGTGTATTCGACGCCCTCCGCCGGCATTACTAATCTGCGGCCGCCGCCGGGCAGATCGTTCTGCATGCGCGCGCGTTTGGCCGATCCGATTTTGCGCTCGTCGAAGATTGCGACGTCAGCCGGCAGTCCGACCTTGAGGCGTCCGCGGTCCTTGATTCCGAAGAAGTCCGCCGGCTCTGACGTGATTCGCTTGATCGCATTCTCCAGCGTCAGCGCCTGCCGCTCGCGCACCCACGTGCCGAGCAGGTAGGTGCAATAGCCCGCATCGCACAGCATGTTGACGTGAGCGCCGCCGTCGGACAGGCCGATCATCGTGCGCGGGTCCGTGATCAACCGCTGAATTCCTTCCTCGTGATACTGCTGCATCGTGTACTGGATATTGAGATCGTCCTCGAGCGCGAGGTTGAAGAACGTGTCGAGCGGATCCTCGTGGCGCTGCTCGGCGATTTCGCCAACTGACTTGCGCTCGTACTGTTTCAGCGCGGGACTGGCAGTCTCGAGCACCTCGACCCGATTCCATCTGCCCTGGAACAGATGCGGCTTCTTCAACTCCTCGCGAAAGGCGCCGCGAAATTCGGGACTGCGATAGAACTCCTTCTGCTTCTCGAGCGGCTGATTGAAGACCGGCCCCCACAGTTCCATGTCGGCGAACGAAAACGGATTGCGCAAATCCATCTGGATGACGAACGGCTTGCACAGCACCTGCGGCACGCCGCCGCGCTTGATCAGCGGCTCGAGCCGCCGCAGGGTGTCGGCGCTGGCCTCGGGTTGGTCGGGGCGACTCGCCATCGCGAGCCAGGTGACCGGCCGCTGGCTTTCGTCGAGCAGGAATTCCAGCAATCCCTGCTCATCCTCCGACACCCGCCCCGCGCACCGCGTGAGCGCGATTTCGATCGCGCCGCGCCCGGCGTCCCTCAGCACGTTGGCGTATGCCTTCAGCTCATCGGTCGATGCCAGCCTGCACGCCAGCGGCCGCCCCCGGTAACCGATATGTTGCGGCAAGATCGACGTGGAAAATCCGAACGCGCCCGCGCCGACCGCCTCGCCCAAAAGCGCGGCGACCTGCGCCGTCTCCGCGGGCGTGGCCTCGCGCTCCATCGATTCGTCGCCCAGCACGTAATGCCGAAACGGAGTGAGCGGCGCGAGGAACGCCAGGTTGATTCCCGCGCCGCGACGCTCCGCCGCCGTCAGGAAATCCGGGAAGCTCTCCCACTCCCACGTAAGCCCCTTCGACAGCGCCTCGAATGGAATCGCCTCGACGTTGACCAGGTCCCATGCCGCGACCTCGCGCGCGGCGGGCTTGCACGGCGCGATCCCCACTCCACAATTTCCCATCACGACAGTGGTAACGCCGTGCCACGAGGTACAACTGACTAATGGGTCCCAGCAGATCTGAGCATCGTAGTGAGTATGCGGATCGACGAAGCCGGGCGACACGATCAGATCCGACGCGTCGATCGTCTGGGCGGCGCCGTCCGACACTCTCCCGATCTCGGCGACCTTGCCGTCCTTCACTGCGACGTCGGCCCGTCGGCGGAACGCGCCGGTGCCGTCGATGAGCGTTCCGTTCTTGATGATCAGATCGTACATTCCAGATAACCCCCACGCGATTCGAGCGAACCGGCGTACCACTCGATATCGCAGGAAAGACCGTCGTGGCGCAATGATTGTTATCAAGACGTGTGTGCTTTGAAGCACCATGACAGCAGCTATTTCGTGAATTTGTTATCTGACAGTCACATCGAGCCGACAAATTGATGCTATCAACTGCAAGCGCGCGACCATCGCACGACGCCAGCTTTCGCGCCGATCGCGATGCTGGTCGCAACTACTATCCTCTTATATGATCCGTCCGCTGGCTTAGGTCCGTGGCAAGGAGATTAGTCATATGAAGGTCGCTGTCGATCTGAAGTTGTGCGAAGGGAATATGAAATGCCAGGAAGCGGCGCCCGAAGTGTTCGAGGTGCGCGACGACGACAAGAGCCATCTGCTGATCGAAAGGCCGCCGGCGAGCATGCGCGACAAGCTCAAGCTCGCGGCGCGGCTCTGCCCCCGCCAGGCAATTACGATCAGCGAGGAATAGATGACTCACGGCGTGCGACCGGTCACAATGCAAGATCGAGAAGTACATCACTGCATCGCGGAGACAATTGCCAATGGAATCTGAACAGGGCCTCTCGCTCGAAACGCTGAACATTATCGGTCCCGACCATTACATGAAGAACGGCTACCCGCATCGCGAGTGGACCTACCTGCGCAAGCACAAGCCCGTGTTCTGGTGCGAATATCCAAAGACCGATCCGTTCTGGGCGATCACCAAGCACGCTGACATCATTCAGATCTCCAAGCAGCCGCGCCTGTTCCTCAACGGTCCGCGCCTGCTGGTGTTCGTCAACGAGGAAGGGTTCGAAGACAGTCCGACACCTCCGTTCCGTCACCTGCTCGACATGGACCCGCCCGATCACGGCGAATATCGCGTCGTCGTCAGCCGCAATTTCACGCCGCGCGGCGTGAGTCCGCTCGGGCCCGAAATCGAGAACATCACGCGCGGCGTGCTCGACGACGTGACCGGGCGCGACACCTGCGACTTCGTCACCGACGTGTCGTCGAAGATTCCGCTCGCGGTCATCGCCGAGCTGCTCGGCGTTCCGCACAAGGACTGGGAACAGCTCTTCCGATGGACCAACGAGACGATCGGCGGCGGTGACCCCGAATTCCAGGCTGGCACCACTGCGCAGGAGACGATGGATCGCTCGCGGCTCGGCCTGTTCCAGTATTTCACCGAGATGGTGGCGGAGCGGATGAAGCATCCGACCAACGACATCACCAGCATCGTCGCCAACGGCAAGGTGAACGGCGAGCCCATCCCGCAATTCGAGATGCTCTCCTACTATTTCCTGCTGGTGGTGGCCGGCAACGAAACGACGCGCAACGCGACCACCGGCGGGCTGCAGGCTTTCATCGACAATCCCGGAGAATGGCAAAAGCTCAAGCGCAATCCCGAGCTGATCGACTCGGCGGTCGAGGAGATCGTGCGCTGGACGACGCCGGTCATCCAGTTCGCGCGCACCGCCACTGAAGATACGGAGATCCGCGGGCAGAAAATCAAAGCGGGCGAATCAGTCTGCCTCTTCTACCCGTCGGCGAATCGCGACGAAGATGTGTTCAAGGATCCTTTCAAGTTCGACATCAGCCGCAACCCGAATCCGCAGATCGCCTTCGGCATCGGCGAGCACTTCTGCCTCGGCGCGAACCTCGCGCGGCTCGAGCTGAAGATTATTTTCAGCGAGCTGGCCAAGCGGCTCGACCACGTCGAACCGGCGGGGCCGGTCGAGCGGCTGCGCTCGAGCTTTGTCGGCGGCATCAAGCACATGCCGATTCGGCTCAAGATGAAGCCGGCCGCCAAGGCCGCTTGAGGGTAAGACTCCGATGATTACGCCACGCAAATCCGCCGACCGCGGACGCACCAAGATCGAATGGCTCGATAGCCGCCATTCGTTTTCATTCGGCGACTACTACGACCCGAACGAGATGGGATTTCGCGCGCTGCGAGTCATCAATGAGGATCGCGTGCGCCCGGCCGCGGGGTTTCCCACGCATGGGCATCGCGACATGGAGATCATCACCTACATCCTTGAAGGCGCGCTCGAGCACAAGGACAGCCTCGGCACCGGCTCAGTTATTCGTCCGGGCGAAGCGCAGCGGATGAGCGCGGGCAGCGGAATCACTCACAGCGAATTCAATCACTCGAAAACCGAGCCGGTTCATTTTCTGCAAATCTGGATCACGCCATCCACGCGCGGCATCGCGCCAGGTTACGAGCAAAAGACTATCGACGACGCGAAGTCCCACGGCGGCTTTGCACCGGTCGGTGCTCCCGAGGGCAGCGATCGATCGGTTACGATCCACCAGGACGCGACGCTGTCAGTAGCAAAGCTCGAAGGCGGGCAGAGCGTCGCGGCCAATCTGAAGAAGGGCCGCCACGGATGGGTGCAAGTCGCCCGCGGCGCCGTCACAGTAAACGGCACCGCACTCGCGGAAGGCGACGGCGCCGCAATCAGCGACGAAGAAAAACTGACGATCGTCGCGAGCGCCCCCGCCGAGGTTTTGTTCTTCGACTTGGCGTGATTCGTCGTGCGTGTGTGCTGCGCCCTTAAAAAAAGCCTCCGGGATTCTTCGCTCCGGAGACTCCGCTCTGAATGACACAAAGAAGTACTCGCTTCCGTGTAGGAGCGGCATAACCTCGCACCGCGGACCCGTTCTGGCTGACACAAGGACCGGGATTCTTCGCCGCAGCGGCTCTGAATGACACAAAGAAAAGCCACGACGAATCGACACACACGAGCGAGCACTCCCCTGTGTCATTCAGAGTGGAGTCCTTCCTTGCGTCACCCAGAGCGAAGTCCTTCTTGGTGTCATTCTGAGCGGAGTCTTCCTTGTGTCATTCAGAGCGGAGTCTGCGGAGCGAAGAATCCCGGTCTTTGTGTCACTGAGCGCGGAGTCCGCTTAGCGGAGAATCACGACCTTCGTGCTCATTCAGAGCGGAGTCCTTCTTTGTGTCATTCTGAGTGGAGTCTGCGGAGCGAAGAATCCCGAAAGCAGTGTGCGCAAAACATCGGCCATCAAGGAGCGCGCGCTTTCAGTGGCCCCTAATTTCGTCACTTCCGTCCAGCCGCTTGGACAGATCAATCGGATCGCCCAATCCTACCTGCTTCGGATCGACCTGATACGCCCACACCTCGAACCTCGTCATCACGGCCGGCCCGTACGCACTCGCAAAGGCGCATTCGACCGCGTCCAGCCCGTGCGCGATCTTTATCCGGCCGATCCTGGGTTCGTTGTAGCGGGCGTCGAAGACGTGCCACTTACCGCCTAGATACACTTCGCTGTAGGCGTGAAAATCCATCGGCGACCCGGGATCGACGTGTCCGATGTCCGGCAAATGACCGGTGACGTAGCGCGCCGGGAGATTGAGCGCCCGGCACAGCGCGATCGTGCAATGGGCGAAGTCGCGGCACACGCCGTAGCCTCGCTCGATAACCTGCGCCGCCGAAATATCCGGTCTGCCCGAGCCGAAACGATACTCGATATTGTTGTGCACCCAGTCCGAGATAGCCTGCACGCGCTCGCCCGCATCGTATATGTGTCCAAACTTCTCACCGGCGAACGCGAACAGCCGATCTGAATCGCAATAACGGCTGGGAAGCAGGTACCGCAAAAATTCCGGCTCGAGGGTAGCGACCGACGGCGCGTTGCCGAATTGATCGGACTTGTCCGATGCGGTCGACACCTCCACCAGCGCGTCGTGCTGAATCTCGTTCAGTCCGGGCGCGAGGACTACGCGGTAAGCGACATTGCCGTCGGCGTCGACGAACGATTCGGATCTAGTGGCGCGGCCGAAGTCGAGTTTTTCCTGCCGTATGGGACGATCCGGATCGAATTTCGGACTAACCAGCAGGATGATCGTTGCCGACGACGATTCGCATTCAAAGTGAATATTACAACCGACCCGAACCGTAAGCATCGAGCACCTTCAAAGCACAGCGCGCATAGCTATCCGCCGTCGCGGACTCGGTCGAAGAATTCCGCGAACAATGGACCGTAAAGCGGGTCTCGCTCGGGATGATACTGCACCCCGATTGCGTAAGGGTGCGATCGGAGTCGCGCCTGTTCGACGATTCCGTCGCCGACGGACCAGGCCTCGACCTCGATCCCGTCAGCCAGCCGCTCGAGCGCCTGGTGATGCGAGCTGTTGACCGCCGCGAATCGATGAATCGCCTTCGAGCTGTGCCGGAGCGGCTGAATATTTTGTCTCTCGAAATTGTCATGCCCGGGAATGTCGATGTGCAATGTCCCGCCCGCCGCGACATTCAGCACCTGTAAACCGCGGCAGATGGCGAGGATGGCCTTGCCTGAGACGAGGAAGTCGTGGACTGCGTTGAACTCCCAATCATCGCGCCCGTAATCCGTATCGACAATCAACGATGGCTGCTCGATCGGCTGGCGCAGGAAGCAGGCCGAAATGTCGCCGCCTCCGGTCAACATCAAAGCGTCCATCTGCGCGAGATCAACCGGATGCGTTCGCGCGTTATGCACCTTCAGATGGGGATAACTTTCGAAGACAAGCGTGAACCAATGTTCGTCGCATTGGCGCATCCAGGTGGCGATATTCGGCATCTCTAAACTTTCCGGAAAACCTCGATCGCAGCATCGATCAGACGGAAACCGGACCCTTGAGGTTACGGCTACCGGCCGATTGTCGCAAATTCGCCGGCGTCTCGCTCTTGCGACGAATCGCAGCGCAACCTATGTACAGTGTCACCGCGAGGACCCCGCATCCATGAAAATTCACAAATCCGCACTGGCGGCATTGATCGCAACGCTATGCTGCGGCGTCGCAACCGGCGCCACATCCGCCGCCACGCCAGCCAGCGCTCCGACCAACAACGCGGCACCGGCAGCCGTCCCGCCGGGACCCGGCGACCTGAGCGCTTTGATCGCATCCGGCACGCTGTCCGACTTGCGCTGGCCCAATTTCACCGACTATCGCGCCGACGTGAAAAAATTCTACGACCAAGGCGGCAACTCGCTGGCGTGGATCCAGAACGGCAACGCCAGCCCGCAAGCGGTCGCGCTGATCCTGCTCTTTCAGCAAGCTGCGACCAAGGGCCTGAATCCCGAAGACTACGACGCCTCGCGATGGGACGCGCGGCTCGCCAAGCTCCAGCCGACCGCGCCGAAGCCTTCGGATAGCGACCTGGCGCATATCGATCTGGCGATGACTGTTTCGGCGATGCGCTACATTTCCGATTTGCACATCGGACGAGTGAATCCGCAGCACTTCAAGTTCGGCTTGACCGTCGGTCCCAGCAAATTAGACCTGGCCGAAGAACTGCGAACGCAGGTGCTGCCTGCGACGGACGTCGCCGCCGCCATCGCAAAAGTTGAGCCGCCTTACGACGGCTATCGGCGAGCCGAAGATGCCCTCCTCACTTACACCAAGATGGCGAGCGCGCCCGATGCGCCGCTCATACCCGTACCGCAGAAGAGCGTGCACCCCGGGAATTCTTTTGCCGGGACGCCTCAGTTAGTCGCGCGATTGCGCCAGCTCGGCGATCTGCCAGCCAATGCCGACGTGCCCGCCGACTCGACCACTTATCAAGGCGCCCTCGTCGACGCCGTGAAACATTTCCAGCGGCGTCACGGCCTCGATACCGATGGCGTGCTGGGCAAGGGAACGGTTGCGGCGATGAACGTACCGCTGAAGGCGCGAGTGGAACAGCTCGATCTCACGCTAGAACGTTATCGCTGGATACCGCCGGACTTCCCCGAGCCGCCGATCGTCGTCAACATTCCCGAGTTTCGACTGCGCACGCTGCGCCGCCAGCACGCGCCTTATCTCACGATGAGAGTGATCGTTGGACAGGCGATGCGTAAGCAGACGCCGGTGTTCGCCAACCAAATGAAGTACGTAATCTTCCGGCCGTATTGGCTGGTGCCGACCTCGATCCTGCGCGGCGAGCTGATCCCAAAGGCGCGGCGCGATCCGAATTACTTTGCCGAAAAAGGATTCGAAGTAGTGGACGACGGCGGCAGCGTCGTGCCGTCGGCGCCGGCGTCTGACGACCTGCTCGACGGTCTTAGTTCCGGCTCATACAGAATCCGGCAGAAACCTGGCCCCAAGAATGCGCTCGGCCTGGTCAAGTTCATCTTCCCCAATCAGTACAACGTGTATCTGCACAGCACGCCCGAGCAGGAACTGTTCGCGAAGTCGCGCCGCGACTTCAGCCACGGATGCATCCGGGTTGAGCGGCCGGCCGATCTCGCGGCGTGGGTGCTGCGCAACAAGCCCGAATGGACGCCGGCAAAAATACAGGACGCGATGCAGAACGGTCCGGACAACCAGCAGGTGAATCTCGACCAGCCTATTCCAGTCCTGATTCTTTATAGTAGCGCAGTGGTGGAGCCGGACGGTGAAGTCCGCTTCTTCTCCGACATTTACGGCTACGACAAGTCGCTGGAGAAAGTACTCGCGAATGGACCGCCGTATCCGAGCGCACCTGCCCCGGCAGCGTCCGGCGACGCCTACTGAAATCTCAGGCGACGCCGTGGTCCTTGAACCACGCGAGCATCCGCTTCCATCCATCCTTGGCGGCCTGCGGATTGTAGCTGGGACGATAGTCGGCATTGAAGCCGTGCCCGGCGTCGGGGTAGATGACGATTTCAGACGGCTTGCCGGCGGCCTTCAACGCCGCGCGCATCTGCTCGATCTGCGCAGCCGTAATCCCCATGTCCTTGCCGCCGTAAAGACCTAGCATCGGAGCGTTGATCTGATTGACCAGATCGATCGGATTCTTCGGCCTCAACTCCGACGGCGGTATCTGCAGCGGCCCATACCACGCCACTCCCGCTTTGAGCGACGGGTTGTGCGCGGCATACAGCCACACCTCGCGCCCGCCCCAGCAGAATCCGGTGATGCCGAGTTTTGTCGTGTCAGCGTGACCCGTGCTCTTCGCCCATGCGACGGTAGCGTCGAGATCGGAGGCCACCTGTTTGTCCGGCACCTTGCCGACGACCTTCGCAATAATCTGCTGCATGTCAGTCATGCTGGTGACGTCACCTTCGCGCGCAAAGAGCAGCGGCGCGACGGCGAAGTAGCCGAGCTTCGCCAGGCGCCGGCAAATATCCTTGATATGTTCGTGGACGCCGAAGATCTCGTGCACCACCAGCACCGTCGGGAAAGGCCCGCCGCTCGCCGGCATCGCGCGATACGCGGGGATCTCGCCGCCCTCGACCGGAATCTTGACCTCGCCCGCGACCAGGCCATTGCTGTCGGTCGTGATGGTGTCGGCCGACACCGGCATCACGGCGAGCGCGAACCCGGCCGCAAGACTTCCGACCACGAAAGCGCGGCGCGAGATTTCAGTTTTCATTTTTTCATTTCTGCAAGACGGTCAGCTGGAACGCAAGGGAGTTTCGCGCATGAAACGGATCGTGTCGTCGAGATCGCGGATGCCGGCGTCCGACCCCAGGCCCTGCGCCACCAGCGCGGCCGCCGCATTGCCGAGCTTCATGCATTCGGCCGGCGTCCATCCGAGCTTCAGCGCTCGAATGAAACCGGCGCAATACGCGTCGCCGCATCCCGATGTATCGACCACCGCGATGTCATGCGCCGCCAGATGCACCCGGCCGCGCGACGTGGTCATCAGGCTGCCGTCACCACCCATCGTCAGCACGACACCACCCACGCCGAACAGCAGCAACTGAATGGCGGCTTGCTCCGGGGTGTTGGTCTCCGTCAGTTTGCAAGCTTGATCGGCGTTGGGCATGAACCAGTCGACGAACGGCAGGCACGGCTTCAGGATAGCGAGCAGCTTGGGCGAGCCCTCGCTCAGGATGTCCATGCTGGTGGTCACGCCGGCGTCGCGCGCGCGCCGGAGGATTTGCGCGGCGCCGTCGCGCCCGAGTCCGCGCATCGAATCGTTGCCGCCGAGGTGCAGATGCGACGCGCCCTCGATCAAAGACCACGGCACGTCGTCGATCGAATAGGCGGCGTTGGCTCCGATCGCGTGCAGCGCGGGGCGGTCGCCGTTGGGTCGAATCGGCAGAATGCTGGCCGAGGTCTGCACGCCGCTCTTGCGAACCAGGCAGCTGGTGTCGACGCCGTAGCCGTTGAGTGCGCGAATGAGCACATCGCCAAGCGCGTCATCACCGACGGCGCCCGCCGTCGCGACCGACAGCCCCAGTTTCGCGAGGCCGACGGCAGTGCCTGCCGCCGATCCCGCCGGCGCGAGGCGAATCTCGTCGAGCAGGATACTGCCCTGCCCCTCGGGAATGTGTGTGACGTAGCGGCCAAGGATGTCGAGGACATGCGCGCCGAGCGTCACCGCCTCGACTTTTTTTTGAATCATTCTGCGCGAGCTTGTGCTGTCTGCGCCAGGATCGTCGTGCGTCGCGTGGCCAGCTCGGCGTTGAGGTCCAAGCGCATCGCTTCGGCGTATTCGGCAGCCGCCTGAATCGGATCGGCGCCGTCTTTTTTCTTATAGGCGTACATTAGGCTTCGGCTCGCGTTGACTATGAACCCCGTCCCGTCCGCGCGCGCCGACGCGACCGCGTCCGTCGCCGTCCCGCCCTGGGTGCCGTATCCGGGCACGAGGATCGTCGCCGCCGGCATCAGTTCGCGCGCGCGCCGCGCCTCCACCGGATAAGTCGCGCCGACCACCGCGCCGACGGAGCTAAGCCCGCTGTCACCGACAAAGTCGCCACCCCATCCATTGACGCGCGCCGCAACCGATTCCCAGATCGGGCGATCGGGTGCGTTGCGATCCTGGAATTCCCCCGATGACGGGTTCGAGGTCTTAACCAGCACGAACACGCCGCGCCCGCTGCCCACCTTCGCGATAAACGGCATCAGCGCGTCGCTGCCCTGGTACGGATTGACGGTCACGGCGTCGCAATTGAAGTCGCCGTCGCCGAGAAACGCTTCGGCGTAAGCGGCCGACGTAGTGCCGATATCGCCGCGCTTCGCATCGGCGATCGTAATCAGGCCGAGTCGCCGCGCCGTCTTGACGACCTCGCAAAACGCGCGCATCCCGTCGATTCCGCGCGCTTCGTAGAACGCCAGCTGCGGCTTGACGGCGATCGCGGAACGCGCGCATGCCTCAACGATTTCGCAACAGAAGCGCGTGAGCGTATAGCCTTGCGGAATTCCCGGTGCGCCCGGCGCGTCGAGCTGAGGATCGATCCCGAGCACGACGACGCTGTCCTTGAGACGCGAGGCTTCTACAAGGCGATCGGCAAAATTCATGGCTACGCAGTATTGCATACCACGCCCCGTGGGTCACATCGGGCGTTGCGTTTTCGCGTCCGCCGCGAGCATCCTTTGGTCGACAAAAAAGAACAGAATTCGCAGCTAGGGAAATTGTCGCAGGATATTAAGCACAACATGGATTCACTGAAAAAAGAAAAAACATGAACAACCTGACTATCGTCACCAAGCTTCGATTCATGGCCGCGCTCGCGCCGGCAATTCTCTTGCTGGCGGCTGCGGTGATCGTGGGTGCGTTTCGCTTCTTCGGCGGACTGCCAGCCGAGCTCCATGAAAACGAGTACGCGGCGGCACGCGCGGCCCAGGGAATGGACAGCGCGCTTTACAAAATGGATTGGGGACGAACCCAGCCCGACGCTTCGCAAATCGTGATGGACCAGCAGCGCGGCTTCATCTCCGAGATCGAGATCGCACGCAACCACATCGGCAGTCGCGAGCAGGCTGAGCTCATCGAAAAAATCGCCAACGACGCGCGCCCTCTATTCGATGCACTGCGCACCGCATCGCCGAGCGACGACAGCCTCGAGCCCAAGCTCCGCGACCTGCAAGGCGCCGTCACGGATCTGATGAGCCTCGACGACGCGGCGCTGTTGGCGGTCGCGTCCGCGGCAGAATCGCAATCGCGCACGATGATCGCGATCACGATCGTGGCGCTGGTAGCAGTCCCATGGATCTGCTTCGCAGCGATCGTCAGCCTGTCGGGCAATCTATACAAAGAATTAAAAGAAATCCGCCGTCACGCAGAAGCGCTCTCAGAGCGCGAGTCCTCCGACGACACCAAGGCCGTCGACGAATCGCTCACCAAACTCGGCTTCCCAAAACCAAACCCGATGTTGGCGGAATAACTTCTATCGCTTCTTGCGCTTCGCAGCCTTTTTCGCCGCCGGCTTCGCGCCGCCATCAGGCAGCACGATGTCGAGGCTGCGCCAAAGGTACCACGCGGCCGCCGTTCGGTACGGACGCCATCGCTCGGCATGTTTCATCAGCCGCTTGCGATTCGGCCGTTGACGCATCCTGTAGTGCCGCCGGACCGCGTTCTGGACGCCGAGGTCGTCGGCCGGCATCACGTCGGGCCGGCCCAGGTTGAACATCAGGAACATTTCAGCGGTCCACCTGCCGATGCCTTTCACTTGCGTGAGATGCTCGACGATCTCATCGTCGGTCATTCGATGAAATTTATGGAAATCGAGCTTTTTGTCTCGAATGTGCTCGGCGAGATCCTTTATGTAGAGCGCTTTTTTTTCCGAGAGACCGACGGCGCGCAATTCGGCGTCGGTCTTGGCGAGTACCTGCTCCGGCGACGGGAATTCAACCTCGGGAAACAGCTTCACGAAGCGCCCGTAGATCGCGTTCGCGGCCGCGCCTGCCAGTTGCTGGAAAATTATCGCGCGCGCCAGCGCCTGGAAGCGTTCGCGCCGCGGCTGGATTCCGAGCGCACCGACCTCGGCGATGATCCGTGCGAGGACGGGGTCCGCCTTGCTAAGATGAATCCGCGCCTTGCGCGCGTATGAAACTTTGTCGGTCGCCATCGCCAAAACTCGCGGTTCGCCGAATCTTGCACGCCTGCTAATGTCGTTCAATCGCCACCACGAAGCAGCGAAACAATGAGCGAAGACGTCAGACTCCCGATGTGCCCCGAGAACCTCCACGAGGGGATGCGCCTCGGCCCGATTCAATACGTCGTCACGCCGGAGCGGGCGCGCGCATTTGCCGAAGCGGTCAAGGCCACGAATCCCGACTTCGTTCCCGGCGCGGACAATCCCGCCGCCGTCGTGTCGCCGACGATGCGCCTCGCGGACTACGCGCTCCTCATCGCCACTCATCTTAAAGGCGGTAAGGGCGGGGTTCACGCCAAGCACTGGTGCGAGTTTCACGAGCCGATGCACGTCGGGCAGGCGGTGAAGTGCGAGGGCAGGATCACCGCGACCTATCGCAAGCGCGGCAAGTTTTATTTCACGCTCGAATATGAATCACGCGACGCGGTCACCGACCAGTTGTTGATACGCCAGGCGATCACGTCGGTGCTGCTGAACGACAACGGAGAGATGCAATGAGTGCGACGCCCGCTGAGATTCGCATCGGCGCGGAGCTGGTGTCGGCGCCGTACCTGCTCGATGCGGCCGCGGCGAAGGCCTATCACGACGGCATCGAGCTGCCGGCCCGCCGCCGCCCGCGCGCCAACATCCACGACGACCAGGACGCCGCGCGCAAGGCGGGATTCACTGCGCCGATTGCGGGCGGCGAGCAGACTATCGCGATAGTCGCGCAATTCCTCGCCGACAAGTTCGGCCTGCGTTTCGTCCGCGGCGGACGCATCGAAGTATCGCTCACGAGGCCGGTGCTCTACGGCGACACTCTGACTTCTCACGCGAAAATCGTTTCGATCGACGCCGATCGCGCTCAGCTGGAGATTGACGTCGAGAATCAACGCGGCGAAAAAGTGCTGACCGGCACCGCCGCGGTCAGGACCAGCGACTCATGAGCGCCGGCTCGATTCCCAGCTCCAGCGACGCGCCGCGCGACGAGCTTCCCCCGGCTCGCGCAACACCGTTCTGGCGCAGGGCGATTCCGTACCTCGGAACGCTCGCAATCTTCGCGCTGATCTTCTGGCGCATACCGATTCGCAAAGTCGAGCACGCACTGTCGCAAGTGCCGATACTCGATTTCATCGCCGTGTTCATGCCGTATTCGCTGTTCTACTGCGCGATCGATTCGGCGTGCCTCACCTGGGTCGTGCGCCGCTTCAACGCGCCGATGCGCTATCGCGATATTCTGCCGATTCGCGCGAGCATGTACGTACTGGCGCTCATCAACACCAGCCTCGCGCAGGGCGGAGTCGCGTATTACCTGCATCGCAAGTCGGGCGTCAGCTTTCTGAGCGCGCTGAGCTCGGTGCTGTTCATCGCGATGCTCGAAATTTATCAGCTCTTCCTGTTCTCGACGGTCGGCGTGATCTTCTACACCCCAGCCGGGGCCGCGCAGATCAGGATCGTCGCGATTCTGCGCATCGTGTACATCGCGGCGTGGACACTGCTCGCCGCAGTGATGATTTTTTTCGCGATTGCGCGACGCAGCGCGCGGATTCGCAACTGGGTCGAGACCGGCAGAGCAGGCGCGCTACTCGCGACGTTCATGCAGGCGCGGCCGCTCGACTACCTGGTGGTGCTCTCGATCAAAGCGCCCACGTTCCTCGGGTCGATCGTCGCGCAGTACTACGCACTGACGCTATACGGAATCGCGATCCCGTTCGTGAAGCTGATGTTGTTTCTTCCGCTGGTGTTCCTGGCAGCCGCGCTGCCAATCGCAGTCGCGCACCTCGGCACCAGCCAGGCGGCGTGGCTGCTGTTCTTCTCGACCAACGCGACGCCGGTGAAAATTGTCGCGTACAGCCTCGCGGCGCAGCTGACCTTCATGCTGTGCAACGCACTGATAGGGCTGGTATTCCTGCCGCGAGCAAGCCGCGAGCTGACGCAGTTGCGGGCAGAACCTGCCAGCACTTCGGCTATCGTGTAAAGCTATCTCACACCGAGTACGGGAAAGCCTTCTCGCCGAGCAGCTTCAGCCAGTCTGGGTCCAGAAAAACCGGGATTCTTCGCCGCAGCGGCTCTGAATGACACAAAGAAAAGCCACGACGAATCGACTCACACGAGCGAGCACTCCCTTGGTCATTCAGCGGAGTCCTTCCTTTGTGTCATTCGAGCGAAGTCCTTCTTTGTGTCATTCGTGGAGTCCGCGGAGCGAAGAATCCCGGCTCCGAGTGACAAGCGCAAGGATGTCTGACCAGACGCTACTCCGGATGTGGCGACAGCCACACGTGCTCGAAGCGGGTTGGGCGCATCGGGTTGATCACATAGTCGTGCACCCACGGCTGACGGATTATGTACGTCACCGGGTAATACAGAAACACCCATGGCGCATCGGCGACGACGATTTTTTCGGCCTCGTCGTATAGCGCATAGCGCTTTTTCATGTCGGCAATCGGCTCGGCTTCGGCGAGCAGCGCCTCGACCGCCGGGTTGGAATAAAAGCTGTCGTTGTTGGAACCCCACTGCGCGCGTGACAACAGCGCGCCGAGAAAATTTTCCGGGTCGGGAAAATCAGCCTCCCATCCCTGCATGTAGGACTGCACCGTGTGCGGCTGGCGAATCGCCTCGAGAAACGGACCCCACGCGACCGGCTTCAGCGTCGCATGGATACCAAGCGGCGCCAGGTCCTGCTGAATCGATTCCGCCAGCATCAGCAGCGTCTGATCAGCGCGCAGCCATATTTCAAAATCGAAGCCGTGCGCAAGATGCGCTTCCTCGAGCAGCGCGCGCGCCCTTGCCGGATCGTAATCGTAGCCTTGCAGATCAGGATCGTAGCCGGGCAGGTTTGGCGGCATGACGCCGCGCGCGACGACACCGCGTCCGTTCAATATCGCGATCAGCTTGTGGCGATCGATCGCGTAACTCATCGCGCGACGCACGCGCACGTCGGTAAACGGCCACATCTGGCAGTTCATGCCGAGGTAGCGCGTCGTGACCGTCGTCTTCGCCAGCGTCAACTCACGCAGCGCAGGGGTTTTCATGACGTAGGGGAACTCGGCCGGCGGAATGTCGACGACAGCGTCGATCTGCCCGGCGTCGAAGCGCAGCCATTGCAGCTCCTGGTTCACTCCCACCGCCTCGACGATCGCGTCGAGATGGGGCAGCGGTTGGTTGAAGTAGTAAGGATTCCTTACCAGCACGAGGCGCTGCCCGCTGACCCATTCGCGCAGCATGAAGGCGCCGCTGCCGACGACGTGGCGCGAAAAGTCGTCGCCCCATTTCTCCGCGACGTCGCGCGGGATAGCCGACGCAAACGGCATCGCGAGCTTGTGTGCGAAGATCGGGTCGGGTGCGCTCAAATGGAAAATGATCGTCGTGCGATCGGGCGTTTCGATGCCGCTCAGATGCGCCGAGCGATGCGCGACGAAATCCTCCGCCCCCACGATGCCGCGGTAGTACTCCATCCCTCGCGATCGCGTGGCGGGATTCAGCACCCGCTCGACGCCGTAGCGGAAATCCTCGCTGGTGACAGGACGGCCGTCGGAAAAGCGCGCGTCGCCGCGCATATGAAATGTAAATGTCGTCGCGTCGGGCGAGCTTTCCCAGCTGGTTGCAATATCGGGTTCTAGCTCGATGTTGCCGTCGCCATAGCGCACGAGCGTGTCGAAAATCGCCTGCTCGAAAGTCCATGACGCGGTGTCGTAACCGGCCGCCGGGTCCAGCGTCGGCACGTCGTCGACGTCAGCGAGCCGCAGCACCATCGCGTGCGGCGGCAAATTGAGCGGAGGCGGTCCGCCGCCGCATCCCGCGGCGAAAGCGAGCATGATCGCGGCCATCAGAATTCTTCGCCGCGTCATTGCGATCGCCTGCGCAAAAATCCGTAACCGAGAAGATTGAAACTGAGCACCGCCCAGAAGATCGCAAGACCGGGAAAGGTCGCGAGCCACGGCGCGGTGCGGAAATAGATTGTCGCCTCTTCGATCATGCGGCCCCAACTGGGCGTTGGCGGCGGTACGCCGAGGCCGAGGAAACTGAGCGCCGCGTCAAGCAGCAAAGTGTCGGAGGTTCGCAGCGCGGCCATCACGACGATGATCGGCAGCACGTTCGGCAGGATGTGCCTCGCAATCACGCGGCGCGAAGGTGCACCCAACGCCCCGGCGCCGACGACGAAGTCGCGCGTGGACATCGCGAGCGTCTCCGCCCGCACCACGCGCGCGATCGAGGTCCACGAAACGAGGCCGATGACTATGAAGATCGTGCGCAGGCTCGGCCCCAGTACCGCTACCAGGGCCATCGCCAGCAGCAGCGGCGGCAACGAGAGCATCAGGTCGGTGAAACGCATCAGGATGAAATCGACGGCGCCGCCGAAAAATCCCGAGCACAGTCCGATGGCGATGCCGATGGTCATGGTGACCGCCATCGCAGCGACGCCGACGGTGAGCGAGATTCGCGCGCCGAAGATGATACGCGAGAGCACGTCGCGGCCAAGCTCGTCGGTGCCCATCGGAAATTTGAGCGAGGGTGCGCCGGGATCGCCAAAGGTCGGCGCGACAACGATCGTCGGATCGTGCGGCGCCAGGATGGGCGCAAGGACCGCAACGATCACGAGCACGGTGACCATCGCGGCGCCAACGGTTTCGAGCGTGACGAAGCGGCGGATATTCATCCGGTCTCCGCCAGCCGAATGCGCGGATCGAGCCATGCGTAAAGCAGGTCCACCAGCAGGTTGGCGACGACAATCAGGAACGCCGAGAACAGCACCGTGCCCATGATAACCGGGATGTCGAGATTGAAGATCGCGTCCGCCGCCAGCCGCCCGATTCCCGGCCAATTGAAAACCGTCTCGGTCAGAACGACTCCCGACAGCAGCCCCGCGAGATCGAGTCCGGCCAGCGTAACCAGTGGCAGCAATGCGTTCGCCATCGCGTGCCGGAGCATCACGCGCGTGCGCGATAAGCCCTTGCCGCGCGCGGTGCGGACGTAGTCCTGATCGAACGCTTCGCACAGGCTTGTGTGCAGAACGCGCGAGTAGTAGCCGGCCGATCCCAGCGCGAGCGTGAGCGTCGGCAGGATCAAGCTGGTCGCGCCGCTGTAACCGCCAAGCGGGAAAGAGCGAATGGTTGCGGCTACGGCGATCAAAAGCATCGTGCCCAGCCAGAACACCGGAATCGACACCAGCGCCAGCGAAATGACGAGGAGCAGGTTGTCGGCCGCGCGCCCGCGATACGCGGCGGCTATCGCGCCCATCGCGATTCCGAGGATCAGCGACAGCGCCATCGCCGCGCTCGCGAGCAACGCCGTTGCGGGAAAGCGATCCACAATCATTCGCGTCACGCTCTCGCGGCGGATGTACGAACGTCCGAGGTCGCCGTGAACCGCGCGATCGAGATAGCGCACATACTGCACGTAGAGCGGCTGATCGAGACCCAGCTCGCTTCGGATCGACGCGAGCGTTTGGGGGTCGGCCTTCGCCCCAGCCATCGCAACCGCGGGATCGGCGGGAACGACGAATGCGATCGCGAACGTGATGATCGAAGTTCCGATGAGAACTGCGGCGCCGAAAACGATTCGCCGTACCAGGTAAGCAAGCATCGTTCAGCCCGCGACCATTCCGCGTGCGGCAAGTACGCGGCGGAGCTGATAATCGGCGCGCGCGCGATGTCGGTTCGCGGCGTGAGTGTCCTCAGTGGAGACGAGTGCGGCACGAACCTCGGGCGCCAGCGTCGCGATCGCCGCCGACATTTCTGCAAGTAACTGTTCTTCTTCGGGGCGGTTCGACGCGGCCGATTTGAGCGCGCGATAGTGCGCCAGAAATGCGGCGAGCGATGAGTACGCGGGATTTTTCACGCGAACAAGGTTAGCCTGCCGCTGCACCGAGTGGCGAGATCGCCAGTCCGATCAGATAGCCGGCGGCAGCCGCGCTCATCGCGATCACAAGAAAGCGCATCCCCGAACGCCAGCGATCGCCGCGATGCGCCAGCCAGCCCTCGAAATATCCCACGCCGAACAACGTGAGCGCGGTTGCGCCGAGCGCGCCGCCGAGGTCGTAGCGCGGAACCGTGATCAGCATGTACGGCAGCAACGGCACGACCGCGCCGACTAGAAATGCAATTCCCATCACGAGCCCATCAAGTGCGGGCTTGCTCGTCATTGGGCCGCCGAGCCCGAACATCTTGGCCTCTGCCGTCGATGTAAGAACCTTGGGTGCGGTGCTCAGTAACCGGACAACGCGATAGGCAACCTCGCGACTGAGACCCTCCTTGGTGAGCTCGTCGAGCAATCCTTCCTGCACGGTGTACGGCTTTTCGGCAGCGTCGGCGCGTACGAGATCGAGCTCGGCGCGCAGGACCTCCTTTTCCGCACGTGCGCCCAAGTAGGCTCCTGCAGCCATCGAGAGCGCGCCAGCGGCCGTCGACGCAAGCGCCGCGAGTGCGACCTGCGAATGCTGCGAGACGGCGCCGCTCAGCCCGCACAGCACGCCGGCGGTAGTCAGTACGCCGTCCTGCACACCGAAAACAATTTCGCGGATGCTCGAGAGCCGCTCGAAGAGCTGCCTTTTTTTCGCCGGATCGACTGAGGCCAAGCTTCGCCTAGAACTTGCCGTCGGTAGGTCCGAACTCGACGCCCGGCTTCCAATCGGCGGGGCAGAGCTGCCCGGTTCGGATCGCGCGCACGATTCGAAGCGTCTCGCTGACGCTGCGTCCAACGTTCAGCGGGCATGAGGACGAGAACACTACATTCCGCTTGCGATTGAGAAT
>Ga0209248_10000179_pt1 | contig 21691 bp, 24 predicted proteins | sample BogFormECP04_OM1_FD_188241 | JGI IMG/M metagenome (GOLD analysis project Ga0209248, IMG submission 188241) | Bog forest soil microbial communities from Calvert Island, British Columbia, Canada - ECP04_OM1 (SPAdes) (version 2) | ecosystem: Environmental > Aquatic > Freshwater > Wetlands > Bog ... | reverse complement strand
GACGCGTGGATTGATGCAATTGAGCACGGGGTCGACAGCAGCGGACTACTCGAGAGCGTATTCAACTCTCTGCAACTGTATTTGACCAACATGTTCTGACCTCAGTCTTGGGCGCACGACAGATTTCGAAGTCTTTAGGTGGAGTGGTTTTGGCATGCCGATCAGCGCTAGACAGCTCGGCCCGCCACAGAGAGAGGTTGTGGCGGGCCGATACCCGTTCAGTCGCCCCTGACGGGGCGCTTGGTTCCTAATCGAGATCGTCCGCAGTCCGTCCGCAGATCGTCCGCAGTAGTTTCGACAACAGCTTTCGTTAGCCAACGCACCCAACGCTATGACCTGCAGGTCTATCGAACAGCCAACACAGTTTTCGGGTACCGACGCCCAGGATGATGTTGAAGGTGATCATCGCCAAGTCGCTGGGTTTGTGACGCCGCCGAAGAAGCTAGAGAAAATCCTCGAGATGCGACCCTTGTCGCAATCGGCAAACCAACCTACTGTGTGTTCAGTTGGTTGGTTGGACGAAGGAGTCCGGTGCCCGAGACACGGCCGTACGAGTCGTTGCGCGCCAAGGGCGAGGACCGCAAACAGCGGATCCTGGCCGTTGCGCAGCGGCTGCTGACCCGCAACGGGTGGCGTAATACGACACTGGCCCAGATCGCCGGCGAGGCCGGCGTCAGCCCCGCCGGCCTGCTGCACCACTTCGAATCCAAGGAACAGCTTTTACACGCGGTGCTCGACGTCCGCGACGCCGATGACGACGCGCACGCCGACCGGGCCGGCGATCTGATCGCAGAAATCGCCGCGGTGGCCGATCGGTTTTACCGGTCGCCCGAACTGGTCGGCACGTACACCGTGTTGCTGGCCGAGAACCTCGACCCGGACGCCCCGCTGCATGACCGCCTCGCCGCCCGATACCGGGGCGCGATCGACATCATCACTGAGCTCATCCGGCGAGGCCAGCAGGCCGGCCAATTTCGCATGGATATGGACGTCACCGTCAAGGCAGTGCAGATCCTTGCCTTTATCACCGGAATGGAGACCACATGGTTGATCAATCCTTCGATACCGCTGACCGAGGTCTTCAAGGAGTACTCGGAGTCGTTGGCCCGGGACATGGCACCGCCGAGCTCGGGATGAGATACCGGCTCGACGTGGTCGCCGCGGACGTCGCCGACGTGGTCAAGTTCGCCGGCGGTTGGCTCTTCGACCGGGCGACGGCCGGATGGGATGTCACCGTGCTGCTCGTCGACCATCCCGACGAACGTCCGCTTCAGATCCTCGGCGCTCAGATCGTCGATCTGGAATACGCACTGGCGACGGTGGGGCACCGGCCGCCTCCGCAGACCTTGGCGGCTGCGGCTGACCTTTTCGGCTGCGATTCCCGCGTGCGGCAGGGCGTCGTGCAGGCGCTCGACCAGGGTGCCACCGAAGTCACCTTGTGGGGCGAGACCTGGCCGGCCGAGCTGGAAGACAGCGTCGGCCTGGTCCAGCATCGGCTCAGCGCCGCAGCTCAGGCGTTCAAAGCCCAGGCCCTGGCGGCAGCCGCGATGCCGCTGGATTCGGTCGGGCCGGTCGAGACGTTCCGCAGCCGGGTGATGGCCAGCCCGTCGGTCGAGGCCGACCTCATTCCGGCTAGCTGACCCGCCCGTTGGTGCCGCGTTGACGTCGCGGCATGCTCTATGGAAATCTAATACTCATCTCTGAGAGGCGCATTCTCACTGATTGAGATTGGAACGGTGTGAGATGGTGAACGACTTCACCGAGCTGGACTTCTTCCGCGGCAGCGAGCTCATCGCGGACCCCTACCCCTACTACGAGTCGCTGAGGCAGCAATGCCCGGTAGCCCGGGAAAATCACCACGGCGTCACCATGGTGACAGGCTGGGACGAGGCGTGCGCCGTGCTCAACGACGCCGAGACGTGGTCGTCGTGCATCTCGGTGACCGGACCGTTCCCCGGCTTTCCGGTACCGCTCGAAGGTGACGACATCACCGACTTGATCGAAGAGCATCGTGACCAGCTGCCATTCAGCGACCAGTTGCCCACGCTTGACCCGCCGACTCACACCAACCACCGCTCCCTGCTGATGCGGCTGATCACCCCCAAGCGCCTCAAGGAGAACGAGGACGCCATGTGGGTGCTCGCAGACCAGGCACTCGACGGGTTCCTGGCGCCCGGGCACGGCGAGTTCATCAAGGGCTTCGCCAGCCCGTTCACCCTGCTGGTCATCGCCGACCTACTGGGCGTGCCCATGGAGGATCGCGACAAGTTCGTCCAAGGCATCCGCGAACACTCGGGTGGCGGCGTCGGGGGTACCGGCAAGCAATCGCTGGCCCACAGTCCGCTGGAATTCCTCTACGGTCTTTTCTCCGACTACGTCCGGGACCGCCGCGCTAAGCCCCGCGACGACGTGCTGACCGGCCTGGCGACCGCCACCTACCCCGACGGCTCGACACCTGAGGTCGAAGACGTAGCCCGCGTCGCGAGCAACGTCTTCTCGGCGGGCCAGGAAACCACCGTGCGACTACTGGGCGCCGCGCTGCAGACCATGGGGGAGCGACCCGACATCCAGGCGCAATTGCGCAAGGACCGCAGCCTCATTCCCAACTTCATCGAAGAGTCGCTCCGCATCGAGAGCCCGGTCAAGGGCGACTTCCGGATGAACCGGGTGCCGGTCAACGTGGGTGGGGTCGACCTGCCCGCCGGCACCACGGTGATGATCGTGCAGGCCGCCGCCAACCGCGATCCGCGCCGGTTCGAAGACCCCACCACGTTTGATCCGGCCCGCAAGAACGCCCGCCAGCACATCTCGTTTGGCCGGGGCATTCACAGCTGCCCCGGTGCGCCACTGGCGCGCGCCGAAACGCGGGTGGCCATCGAGCGGCTACTGGACCGCACGTCCGATATCAGGATCAACGAGCGCGTCCACGGCCCGGCGAATGACCGCCGCTACCAATACGTTCCGACCTACATCCTGCGCGGCCTGACCGAGCTGCACCTGGAGTTCACACCGGCATGAAAGTGTGGGTTGACGACCAGCGCTGCCGCGGTCACGGCGTGTGTGTAACGCTCTGCCCGGAAGTGTTCGACCTGACCGACGATGGCTACGCTGAGGCGATAGAGTCCGATGTCCCAACGGAATTCGAAGCTGTCACCCGGGAAGCCATCGACTGCTGTCCGGAACAGGCCATCGCCGAAAGCTGACCAAAGGAGCTCTATGCCGAAGGGATATGTGATCCTGACCGAGGCCATCAAGGATCCGGAAGGCATGAAGGCCTACGGCCGGGCCGCCGGAGCAGCGATGGGTGGTGTCAACATCCTCGCGGTGGACACCGCACCTAAGGTCATCGAAGGCGGCTGGCATGGCGACCAGACCGTCGTGCTGGAATTCGAGTCGGTGGATGCGGCCCGCGCCTGGTACGAGTCCGAGGCCTACCAGAAGGCGGCAAAACTGCGCCAAGCCGCCGCCGACTGCAATGCGGTGATCATCTCCGGATTCGGCTGAGTCGCAACTAAACTGGCGGCGGTTCGTTGTTGGCGATGATCCGGCCTGTCAGCCGTGCACCCCGATCTCGTCGCAGATCGGCGGAATGATGATCAAGCCGCCGCGAGGGGTGCAGAACGGGTGCGGGGGTGGCGGTGGCGGCGGAGGTTGAGGAGTAAAGATCGGGGCTGGAATGTCCGCCGAAACGAAGCTAGCCAACGGATTCCCCTGGACGTCATTCATCCGTACATTGCCCCTGCCGATCGGAACCTCATACCAGGTGTGGCACACACCCATATCCCACTGAATGTTGCGGAATGGCAATCCTTGCCCGGGGCACCAGGTGTGAGGCTGCGCAGCAAATGGGTCGGCCTGGGCGGTACCTATGCTGAGTCCCACCCCGGTGACCGCGACGCTGCCAGACAGAAGCGCCGCGGCGATGGTCTTCTTAAGGATGCGGGTGTTGTACATAGCGGCTGCCTTCCACTTCTTCGCTCCAAAAAGTAGCCGCGACCGCTTGATAAATCCTTAACGTCTGTCTCGCTGCCGTCTCGAACGTCAATTGGGTGAGTGCCGGACCGACAACACCTTTATTCGGTGATCGAAATGGCCTGCCGCGGGCACTGCCGGACCGCGTCGCGCACCTGCGCTTCGTTTTCCGCCGTGACGTCCTCCTGCAGCACGGTCAGGGTGTCGTCATCCTCGAGCTGAAACACCTCCGGGATGATCCCCATGCACACCCCGTTGCTTTCGCACAGACCCCAGTCGACTTCGATCTTCTTCGTCATTCAAAAGCCCCTCAGCGCAATACTTTCACCGGTACGTTCAGCCAGCCCGCGACGTTCTGCATGGTGACCCGTTTGCAGCCCTCCCAGTTCACCTCGTAGCGGGGCATGAAGTCGAGCAGCTTCTCTATCGCGATCCTGCTTTCCATCCGGGCCAACGCCGCGCCCAGGCAACTGTGAATCCCGTACCCCAGACCGAGGTGCTGCGCCCCGGTGTGGTCACGCTCGATGTCGAATGTGTCCGCGTCGGTGAAGGCATCGGGGTCTCGGTTCGCCGCGGCTTTCATCAGGAACACCGGCTTGCCGGGGGGAATCGTGCCACCGGCGACGTGTGCTTCTTTCAACGTCCAGCGGACGTTGTATTGCACCGGTCCTTCGTAGCGCAGCAACTCTTCGATGGCGCCCGGGATTTTGCTGCGGTCTTCTTGCAACTTCTGCCACTGGTCTGGGTTGCGGGCGAACAGTACCGCCGCGCTGCCGACCAACTTGGTGACTGTCTCCGCGCCCGCGCCGCCCAACAGCGTCGCAAAACCGCAGATCTCGACGTCGTCCAGACGGCGCACCGTGCCGTCATCGCTGGGAATCTCGGCGGCGATCAGCCGGCTGATCATGTCGTCCTGCGGCTCGGCGCGGCGCTCCTGCACCAAGCCGTAGTAGTACATCGCCGTGTCGATGTTGGCCTGCATGCCGGCTTCGCTGAGTTCGATTTGCCCCGGCTCCCGGTGCAGGCTGGTGTCAATCCAGTGCCGTACCTGCTGGCGGTACTCCGGCGGCACTCCGGCCATCGTGGTGATGACTTCGACCGGGAACGGCCCGGAGAAGTCCTGGACGACGTCGAAGTGATCGGGATCGACCGCGCCCAGGTACTTTTCGACCACTTCGACGACTGTGTCGTGCTGCGATTGGATGGCTCGTGGGGTGAACGCCTTGTTGACCAGGCTGCGCATGTGGCGGTGGTCCGGGGGGTCCATGAAGATGATGGACCGCTGCTCGGGGGATATGCCCTTGCGCACCATCGCCAGGTCGCAGCCGCGCGAGGACGAGAAAGTCTCGAAGTCCTTGAGCGCGGCAGCCACGTCCTCATGGCGGGTCAGCGCGTAGAAGTCCTCTTTCTCGTCGTAGTAGAGCGGCGCGTCCTCACGCATTCGTCGATAAATGTCGAACGGGTTGGTGAAGTACTCCTCGGAGAACGGATCAAAGACGACCTTTGGCTTGGTCATTGCACCCTCCTCGCCGCCCAGTGAGCGGCTCACACCTTTACGACGGAATGCTCGACTGTAACGCTAACGGTAGACGGTTCGTCTCGTGTCGAAAAGACCTCATCTCACACCCTTATGGCCGCGTCGATAACGTCGTCGAGCACGCCCAGGTCGGCGCCCAGTTCGGCGGCGATACCCCTGACCACGCCAACGTCTTTGCCCACGAATTCGCCCGCAGTGTCGATGAACGACGCGACCGACCCGCCCCTTGCGACGATGTCCAACACGCGACTCGCCGCGCTGCCATGCACAAGCGCGTTGAGCAGCGTCGACTCCGGCACGCCGAGTCGCGCACCCAGTTCGATCGACCGGGAGAGCAATCCGAGGTGCGCTGCAAACAACGCGTTGTTGACCAGCTTCACCTTCTGACCCGCTCCCAGCGGGCCGACGTGCAGAACCGGATCGCCGTAGCAGCCCAACACCGGGCGCACGCGCGCCACCGCTTCCTCGGCGCCGCCGACGAACAGCGTCAGGGCACCGGCCGCGGCGTTGTGCGGGCCGCCGCTGACCGGTGCATCAACGACGTCGACGTCGTGCGGTGCCCCTCGCACGGCGATGGTCTCCACCGTATGGGGACTTCCCGTGGTGTGCACCACCAGCGCCGAGCCCGGCGACATCGTCGCGAGCAGGCCGTCCTCCAGGCAGATCTGCCGCACTTGCTCGTCGGTGAACACGCAGATCACCACCACGTCGGCGGTCGCGGTCACCTCAGCCGTGTCGGCCACCGCGTTGGCGCCCAGTTGAGCGACGGCAGCACGTTTCTCGGCGCTACGGCCCAGCACCGCGACGTCATGGCCGGCCTCGATCAGGCGGGCCACCATGGGGTGTCCCATCCGTCCCGCGCCGATGAATCCGATTCTCACCGCGGGTGTTTCATCAGAGTCAGGGTGGCGTCGGCGGCGTCGAGCACGGCCCCACCGGGGACGGCGGCGGCATCGGCGAGGTCGGCGACCAGGCGGACGTCCTTCTGCAGCAGTGCGCCGGCAAGGCCGGCCAGGCGGTCTAAACCGCCGGTATCACCGCCAAGAGTGTTGAGCGCGAAGCTGTTCCCGCTGCCGCGCGAGATGACCTCGGTGAGCCGGTCCGGCAAGACACCAAGCGCCTCACCCAGCGCCAAGGCGGTGGCAGCCGTTCCCAGATTGGCGGTGAACAGCAGGTTGTTCAGCAGCTTGGTGGTTTGCCCGGATCCCAGATCGCCCAGATGCACGACGGGGTTGGCATAGGTCTCGAAGACCGGGCGGCAGCGCTCGACTACGTCGGCGTCACCACCGACCATCACCAGCAGACGACGTTCGGCCACCGCCGGAGCGCCTCCGCTCACCGGCGCGTCGATAACCGAGACACCCTGCGCGCCAGCCTTCTTCGCCAGTGCGTGGCAGGTCTTGGGGTGGACGGTGCTGTGGATGGCGATCACGCCGCCCGGCTTGAGTCCGGCCAGCACTCCGTTCGCGCCGCCGGTGATCTCCTCGACGTCGGCGTCACCGACCACGCAGAGGCAGACGAGATCGCTACTGGCCGCGAGTTCGGCCGGTGACCCTGCAACCTTGGCCGCCGTGTCCGCGTACGGCTCGAGTGAGGCCGGTCGGCGCGCCCACAGCGTCGTCGGGAAGCCGGCTTCGACGATCCGTCCCGCCATCGGGCCGCCCTGGCTGCCCAAGCCAATGAATCCGACGTGCATCAACCGGCCTCCAAGTCGGGACTTTCACGCGCGACGACACATTCGTCGGCGAACGCCAGAACGGTCGCGTGGTAGTCCGCGGCGGTATGGCCGAGGCTGATGTTGTGTCCGGCCTGAGGTTGGTGATGGACAACAAACCGCGGCACGGCAGAGAACATCGCCTCGATCTCGGCCATCGCCGAAGTGTCGGTCTGCCAAACCTTCTCGTGCTCGGCGATGCTGAAGTGCACCGGGACGCGCACCGCGGGTGCGAGCGCCGGAAAGTCCTGGCGGGCCCAGCTGGACACCATCAGGTCCTCGTAGGGCGGGGCGCCGGGATACACCGTGGCCCCGTTGAGCACCTCGGGTGGATACAGTTCCGGTGGGTGCCATAACAGTTCACGCAGACCCGACGGGCGGCGTTCCCGCGTTGCCGTCTTGAGCATGTCGCGGGCCGCCGGGTGGTAATGCCGGCCGGTGCCCGCCAATTGGATGCCCAGCAGATCGCCACCGCGTTCATCGGCCGCCATCCGCATCGTCAATTCGCATCCGCCGGAATGGCCCATCAAGAACACGCCGGCGCTGCGCGGTCGTTCACCGAGAATGCGATCGACAGCCGAATAGGCAAGCTGGACACGCTGTTCGGGGCGCGCCACCGCTTCCGGATATGGGGCCGAGCTGCCGTAGCCGGGGCGATCCAGCGCCACCGCGGTAAATCCGTGCGCCGCGGCCGTTCGGAGAAAGGACAATTCCGGGTGCCCCGGACAGTCGAAATAGATTGAGGTGGTGCCTCCGCCGTGAATGGCCACGATGACCGCCCGCGGATCCTGCGCCTCGGCGACCAGCGCGGACATCGGCACGCCATCGACGATGACGACCCGCGGCTGCACCGTCATATGGCGCCGCTCCTCCTCATCGCTTCGCTCTGCATCGTCGCCGGCGCTCATGTGTCCGACCGCAGCAGCAGTACGCCGCTGGGCGTCAGGCCGCCGCTGCTGACCACCCCGACGCGGGCATCGGCGACCTGTCGCTGACCGGCCTCGCCACGCAGCTGGCTGATGGCTTCATGCAACAAACCCATCCCATGCGTTCGGCCGTGCGAAAGTTGACCGCCGTGCGTGTTGAGTGGCAGCTGGCCGTCGCGGGCGATGTTCTTGCCGCCGTCCAGGAATTCTTTCGCCTCACCGATCCGGCAGAACCCCAGCGCTTCGATCCAGGACAGGCAGTTCATGGTGAACCCGTCGTACAGCTCGGCGACGTCGACGTCCTCCGGCCGCAGCGAAGTACGCGTCCACAGGTGCGCGGATTGGCCGAGCACCTGAGGCTCGTGGGTCAATGTGCTTTGGTCCCAGTCGATTCGCTCGATGATTTGCGTTCCCACCGCCTCCACCAACACCGGCGGCTTGGCCATGTCGCGGGCGGCGTCGACAGCCGAGACGATGACGGCGATCGCCCCGTCGCAGGGCACGTCACAGTCGTAGAGCCCGAACGGCGTGGTGATCGGGCGTGCGTTCAGGTAGTCGTCCATCGTCATCGGAGACCGGTAGACCGCCGACGGGTTGAGTTCGGCATTGGCGCGCTGGTTCAACGCAATCCAGCCCAGCGTCTCTTTCGTCGTCCCGTAACGATGGAAGTGGCGCTGCGCGTTCTGCGCCAACGTGTGAGCCGCCGAGGTGGCGCCGAACGGCATCAGCCAGTCGGCTCGGCGGCCCATCGACGGAACGATCTTGCCCTGCTTCATCTGCTCGTTGAAGGTCGCTTCCCACAGCGTCCGGAAGCACAGCACGTGACGGGCCAGCCCGCCGGCGATGGCGAGCATCGCCGCGATGACCGACCCACCCGGGCCAAAGGTTTCGATGCCGCCGTTGTGCCAGGTCGGCCGGATACCCAGCGCGGCCTCCAGCGCGGTGACTCCGCCTTCGCCGAACCCGCCGAGGTTGCCCCCGCCCGGATAGGTTGACAGGCCGTCGATGTCGTCGAATGTCAGGCCGGCATCGGCGATTGCGGCCTCGCATGCCGCCACTGTCAGCGACAGTGGCGGGACCATCAACCGCCGTCCGATCTCCGACATGCCGATGCCGGTCAGCGCCACCTTGTCTTCGAACTTCTCCGTCGTGAGCATCGGGCGGACGTATTCACCAAAGCGCTCCGGGGCGATCTCGTCGATGGGCAGCGCAGCGGGCTGGGTATCGCCACGGGTGGGCCGGAACAACGGTAGCCACACGTCCTCGACCTGTTCGAAGACAACCTCCACTTGCTGACCGAGCTGCAATTGCTCGGGATCGCAGTTAATGATGTTGGTGGTCAACCGAACCCGTGGATCCTCCGCTATCGCGACTTGGGCGACGACGTACGGCGCGGGTAAGCCGGGCAGGCTGAACCGGTGATTGATGGTGAAGCCGGCCAGCGTGGCCCGTCCCGACACCGCCCGCACCTCCAGATAGTGCGAGCGGCAGTACCGGCAGATCGGCGCGGGCGGATGGATGAGCGAGTCGCAGTCGGCGCATCCCTGCAGCCGCAGTATGCCGTCGGCGCCTGAGTGCCAGAAGAATTCGTTCTCGTCGGTGATCAGGGGCAGCGGGCGTCCGGTGTTCTGCGTCAACGCGTGAAACCCCACTCCGCTTCGTTGGCCTCGGTTTTGAGGTGCGCGGCAGGATCTTCGTCGTCGCGCAACTCTCGGTGGGTAATGCTGGGTTTGGGCTCACCGATCTCGGTGATGGCGTGCACCGGGCAGTCCAGCAGTGCCCGTGTGGCCGCAGCATCATCTCCGTCGGCCACCGTGCCGTCGCCGATCAGGGACGCGTATCCCCAATCGTCGAGGGAGAAGTAGCCGGGCGCATGCTTAGCGCATACGCCGAAGCCGTCGCAGACCGTGCGGTCAAGGCGAATTTTCATGCTTGCCTTACAACTTCCGCCTCGTAGGGACGGTCGGCGCGGAACGGTTGGTTGCCGCAGTTCTGGCAGGCGCCTTCCAGATGGCGGGCGACCTCGTCGGGAAACTGAGCGAGCAGGCTTGCCGCGACGTTCGTCGCCGCGTCCAGGGTCGCGCAGGCACCGCGCCCGCGCAGCACCACCGACCAGCGGCGCAGCCGCTCCACGTCTTCCACGGTGGCGGCGCCGTCGCGCAATGCGCCCGCGGCGGCAGCCATCGCCGCCGTCCCGTTGAAGCATGACCCGCACTGGCCGGCGTTTTCACGGTCGAAGTAGGCCAGCACCGCGGCGGCCACCGCGACGGGGCAGTCGTCGGTGATCACCGAGACCGCACCGCAGCCCAGGCCGCTGCCGAACCGGCGCATGGTCTCGTGATCCAGCGATGTCTCGAGCACTCGTCGGTCGAGCAGGCCCGCGAAGTACCCGCCCATAAGCGCGCCTCGCACCCGGTCCGGTGAAACTCCGTGCAGGGCAAGCAGTTCAGTGAACGGTAGGCCGTGCGGCAGTTCGTAGAGCACTGGCGGTCGTCCCGCTCCGGTGATGGTGGCCAGGAATGTGCCCGGCGACACCGCGGTGCCCTGGGAGCGGAATGCGGCCGAGCCTTCGCTCTGCAGGAAGGGCAGGTTGGCCAGCGTTTCGACATTGCTGACCAGCGTGGGCCGTTCGGCGACGCCGGCTTCGAACGGGCGCGGTGGCTTGTCGGTCGGCTTGGCCGGGCCGCCGTTGATCGCCCGGACCGCGGCGGTCTCCTCGCCGGCCACGTACCCGGGCTGCACCGTCAGCAGGTCGACCGTGATGCCGTGTAGCTTGGAGCCGAGCTCTGCGAGCGCCGCTTCGACGCTGCGGGCCGATTCGGGGTCGGACACGTAGACGTAGGCGCTGTCGGCGGCCACGATCACAGCGGCCAGCCGCAGCCCGTCCAGAACCAGGTGCGGGCGGTTGCGCAGCAGCCAGCGGTCCTTGATCGAAGCCGGTTCTCCCTCTTCGCCGTTGGCGACGGCGACGGTGCCGCCCGCGCGGCTGCCGTTATCGCGTACCGTGCGCAACTTCACCGCGAGCGGGAAGGCCGCGCCGCCGCGACCGACCAGCCCGCTGGACTCGACCTCGCTCAGCAGTTCGTCGGCGCCGGCCAGTGGCCGATAGCCGCCCCGCGCCCGGTACGCCGCGAGGTCCTCGCGGGTTTGGGGCTGCTCGCCCAGCAGCCTGGGCGGGCAGCCCGGGGCGGCCGCCACGGTGATCGGTTCGGCCTGGGTGGTTATCTGGCTGGTGTTCATGAACTAGCTCGCCGCCCCTGCAGTTAGGCTTTCGCACATGCGGACTGCCGTGGTGCGCGTCAACATCGACCCTGAGGGACGATTCACGCATGCGCGGCTACGAGAGGGCATGGTGGTCCTCCTTAGGCTCGTGGGCGAGGCGGGCGTCGATATGGTGGAAAGCGACCTCACGACGATGCCGACCGGTCGCCGACAGGTGCAATTGCTCATCGCTGCCGAAGACGCCGATGCGGCCAAGCGCACGGCAACCGAGTTGTGCACCAAGGCTTTTGGCGGCACGGCGTCGCCTGGTGTGGTGACTTTTGTCAGCAGGGGAACCGACGACGACGCGCATGGTGTGTTGGCTGGGTTCGGGCTCACCGGCGAGATCGTCCGGGCGCCCGGCGACGACGGCTACGACATCATCTACGTGAGGCTGCGCGAGGAAGACCTGGATCGCATTCCGGAGAGCCGTGTCCACACGGCCTTGGAGGCCTCGCTCAACTGCGAGGTCCACATTCACACGCGGTAAATCCATCAGCGCCCCAGGAACTCCAGGATCGCCGGGGCCGCCTGCACCCAGGTGTCGAACATGTTGAAGTGCTTCACCTTGCCCGCGGCACGTTCCTCGGAGGCGCGCTCCCACGCATCCTCCGGCCAGGGCGGGTCGATGAGCTTCGATCCCTTGATCAGGCAGCTGACTTCCAGCGACGTCCGTTTGGGGTGGTCCATGTCGTTCTCGCCGCCACGAATGATCAACGTGGGGACCTTTATGCGGTCGAACATTTCGTCCTCGACGCCCGGAATCGTCTGTCCCGGCTTGGAAACGAACGCGTTGAGCCAGCGCAGCATCACCTTGAGGAACTCGTCGGAGTCGAAGTCGAGGAACCGTTGCTTGTTGGCTGCGTTTTCGTCGATGCGGTCGCGCCATTCCTGTACCTTCACCACGCCGTCCATTCCGGTACCCCGCACCGCAAGAATGCTGGGGATGATGTAGAAGGAACCGAGCACGAAGGTGCCGTAGATGCCGCCGACGATGTTCCACACCACGAGCTTGGTCACCATTTCGGGGTAGAGCATCGTGGTGAGCATGGAATCCCTTGCCCCACCGGAGCCTCCGGCGAGGATGCAGCGCTCGAAGCCCAGCCCGGTGACCAGCTTTCGCAGCGTCTCGGCGCGCATGTGGGATTCGCTCTGTCCGTAGAACTGCACGTCTGACGCGCCGCAGTTGGGCCGGTCCCACAGCAGCACCCGGTAGCCGCCGGCGGCCAGGGCATCGGCCAGCGGACGCAGGCCCTCAATTTCCTTACTGAACCGCCCGCCCGGCGTCAGGGCAATGAGATCGCCGGAATCACCGAGGATTTCGTAGACGACATTGCCACCATTCACGTCGATAGACGCCACGCAATTCTCCTGTTGTGTTAGGCCATCACCAGAACGTCGTTGCCAACGACACGCACCGGGTAGGTGCGGATGCTCCACTCGGGCTTGACCGTGGTCGTGCCGGTCGCCAGCTCGAAACCCCATTGATGCCAAGGGCAGTAGATGTACTCCAGGTCCCGCACCATGACCGCGTCGCCCGCGGCCGTCTCGTCCACGACGGTGCGGCCGCGGGACCGCCCAGAGCACAGCGGGCCGCCCTGGTGCGGACAGTAATTCGCGATGGCGTAGAAAATCCCGTTCACGTTGTACACACCCACGCCGTGCCGTCCGATCGGCACCAGTTTGTGCTTGCCCGGGGGAATCTCGTCCACGGTCGCAACGATGTGCTCACGTCCCTGTGCGAGGCGAGGCTGGGGCCGCTCGGTGGCTGCCCCACTCTCTTCAGAGCTCAACTCAGAGCACCCGGACTTGACCCTCGAGGACGGGAACCGTCTCCGGAAGGTGATAGGTCGCGATGCCGTTCTTGTACATGATCGCTTCGCGTGCAGCCTTGGGCAGATGCTTGACCACCCAGCGCGGATCGTCGAACGTCCAGTGCGGGTAGTCGGACGAGAACAGCAGGATCTTGTCGCACTCCATCCACTCCATCGCGCGGGTCAACTCCGTCTTGTCCTCGGGGTAGTCCAGCGGCTGCGTGGTGAACTTGATGTGGTCCTTGACGTAATCGGACGGCTTGCGTTTGATCTCCACCCGTGACTTGCGCGCCTCGTAGATCGAGTCCATGCGCCACATGAGCGGCAGGATCCAGCTGAAGGCGTGCTCGACGAAGACGATCCGCAACGTCGGGAAGCGGTCGAAGACGCCGTCGAAGATCAGGCTCATCACCTGGTTCGCCGCCAGCAGCGAGTAGGTCACCATGAAGTCGTGGTTGTAGCTGGGGAAGCCCACCGGCGGCGTCGGCAGCAGCTCGTAGGTGCCGCGCGAGAGGTGGCAGCTGACGGTGATGTCGTGCTTGGTGGCGGCCGCCCAGATGGGGTCGTACTTCGGGTGGCCCCATGACGGTCTCGGCTCGGCCTTGATCAGAATCTGGGCCATATAAGGGTGCCCCGCCCACTTCTCGATCTGTTCGACGGCACCTTCCGGGTCCTCGATGGCAACGCAGATCGACCCGCGCCAGCGCTCGTGCCAGTTGTTGTGGCTGTCCAGCCAGTGATTGTTCTGCCAATCGTTGAGCGCGCTCGAATATGCCTGGTTGGCTTCCGATAGACGCGGCGTGCGGCCGGCGGGCTCCAGAATCGCGATGTCCGAGCCTGCCTCCATGATCAGCTGGCGAAACGCCATGTCCGGGTCGCTGCCCGGGAACTCGCCGTCCGGCGGAAAGGTGTCGGTGCGCATCGCGAAGGCGTGCGCGTAGTCGGGGGCGTCGTAGTAGATCAGCTCGCCGATCTTGTGGTCGAGGAAGAACTTGCTGCGCCACGGCTCCGGGATGTACGGGGTGATCTCGCCGCGCTTGGGCACCGGGTGGACATCCGAGTCGACGCACCGGACGGCGATGCGCTCCTTGGCGGGAACTCGTTCCTGCATGTGGGTCAATGTCATTGCGACCTCCTCAGCCTTTCCTGACTTCTATTCTGCGACTAGCCCGCCGCGAGGTCGACAGAAATGTCGATTCCGTACAGGCTGGCCGCGTTACGCCAGCAAAGCTTCTCGCGCTGCTCGGCCGACAGCGCCTTGGGCAGCGTATGGATGTCGCCGCACTGCCAGTGCGGATAGCTGGAGCCGAACATCACCATGTCCTCTTTGCCGGTGAAGCCGAACCACTCGCCGGCGAACTCGACGTCGCCCGGGCCGTCGAGACTGCCCTGGACGAAGTACACATGTCCGGGCAGGTATTCGCTGGGGATCCGGGGCGCCCACGGCGTCTGTTCGAGGTGCGGACGACCGAAGGTGTCCATGCGCCAGATGAACGGCGTCAGGAAGTCCGAGGCGCCGTCGGCCCAGACGAACTTGAGACCGGGCCAGCGCTCGAACACGCCCTCGGCGATCATGTTCATCAGGTGGTACAGGTAATTCAGCGCCATGAAGCTGAGGTACTGCTCATAGGTGAGCGTGTTGCCGGACGGCGTCGGGGGAAAGCCGATGCCCTCGCCCGTTTCGATGTGCACCGCCACCGGGAGATTGGCGTCGGCGGCGGCCTCCCAGAGCGGCCAGAACTGCGGCTTGCCGTACAGCTCGCGGGATTGCAATGGGACGGCGATCTGAACCACCCGCGGGTGTCCGCGCCACTTCTCGATCTCGCGCACGGCGCCGGCGATGTCGTCGGGGTTCACCCGGATGGTGCCGCGGAACCTGTCACCGAAATGGGCAGACTCCAGCCACTTCGACACCATCATCTCGTTGTGCGCCGCATGCAGGGCGCTGCCCAGGTGCCGATCCGGCATGATGCCGCGCCCCATCGGGTGCAGGACCGCGACGTCGACCCCGCGCTTCGTAAACAGTTCGTTGCCAACGAATTCCGGATCCGAGCCCGGGTATTGACGGTCCGGTCCCTCGGTGTTCGGCGCGTACTCGCCGCCGGGCGCCCCATACCAGTCCATCTCGTAGTCGGGGAAACCGCGGCTCTTGTAAGGCTCGCGCATCACGGAGCGCAGTTCCTTGTTGGACGAGAAGAAGATGTGCACGCTGGCGTCGATCAACGGCGTCCTAGTTCCATCCGGGTGTTCGATCACCTAATCCACCCTTCGCGGCGTCGAATGCGGGCCATACGCTAGCCAATCTAACATTCCCATTCATCGCCAATCAACAGGGTTCCGGTAAGCATTTCGATTAATCATCGCACCTGGTAGTGGTCACAATTGGGGGTAGCGTATGTAAGCGCTGTTCTTCATAAGCGATAATACCATTCTCCCGCGCCAGCGAACGCGTCAGCCGCTATTTCAGCGCACTGCAGTGGGCTACCCGTCAGACGGGATAGGTCACGCCCGTCGACTGTTCGGACGCCGCCCAGAGCCACCGCTGCAGCTGCTCGTCGTGCGACGCCGCGGACGACTGCACCAGTCGCGGGTAGCCTCGCTGCTCGGCGAGGTGGCTCGGTCCGTAGTACTGGCCGCCGCGGACCTGCGGGTCGGTGGCGGCGCGCAACGCCGGCAGCGCGCCCATAGCCGCGCTTTGGAACAGCAGCGGTCCCACGACCGTCATCCCGATGCGGACCCAGGTCGGCGCGTTGCGCCCGAGTTCGGTCCGCGAGCCGCCGGGATGGGCCGCGACGGCGATCGTTCGCGCAGCTTTGTCGGCCAGCAGACGCTGAAGCTCGTAGGTGAACAGCAGATTGGCCAACTTCGACCGGCCATAGGCGGCCGCCCGGTCGTAGCCGGGTCCGGCGCGCAGGTCATCGAAATTGATGCTGGCCCGAATCCGGTGGCCCAAGCTGCTGATCGTCAGCACCCGCGAGCCATCGACCGGCAACAGATGGTCGAGCAGCATGCCGGTGAGCGCGAAGTGCCCGAGGTGGTTGGTGCCGAATTGCAACTCGAAGCCGTCCTTGGTGCTGCCCTTCGGCGTCATCATCACGCCCGCGTTGTTGATCAGCAGGTCGATTCGCGGGTGCGCGGATTTGATCGCGTCGGCCGCTGCGGCTACCGAGGCGAGCGAGGTCAGGTCGAGTTGCTGCAAAGCGACCTTGGCGTGCGGACTCGCGGCGGTTATCCGGGCTGCTGCTTGTTCGCCCTTATCGATGTTGCGTACGGCCAGGACGACGTCAGCGCCCTGGCGGGCGAGGACCGCGGCGGTTTCATAGCCGATGCCGGTATTGGCTCCGGTGATAACCGCGACGCGACCGGTTTGATCCGGCACGTCGGCCGCCGTCCATTTCATACCTCGTCCGACCGCTGCACAGCTTGGCCCACAACGACTCCGGCGACTCGTTCGATCGGTTTGATCGCCGCGGTGAAATCGGAATCGGGGCCCTGCTCGCGCATCGCGAGATCCCATAGTCGGCCAACGGCTTCGGCGACTTCGACCGAGACGCCGAGCGCTTTCGCTTGGTCGAGATACAGCCCGACATCCTTGACCATCAACCCGGTGGCAAAGCCGTAGTCGAACGTGCGAGGAAGGATCGCGCGTGGAAACTTGTCGCGACTCGCACTGGTGCCACCGGAGCCTGCGTTGAGTACATCGATCATCACGCTTGCGTCTAAGCCGGACTTGACTCCCATGACGACGACTTCTGAGGTCGCGACCAAGACGGTGGCCGCCAAGATGTTGTTGGCGAGTTTCATTGTCTGTGCGGCGCCTGGCTTTTCGCCGATGTAGAAGGGATTCCCAATGGTCTCGAGGACCGGCTTCACGACCTCGAACTCGCTACGAGGCCCGGACACCATCACCGCGAGCATGCCCTTCTGGGCTCCACTGACGCCGCCGCTGACCGGGCTGTCGATCGCGACGATATTCCGTTGGGCCAGACGGTCATGGATCTGCACCGCCGTTCGGCTGCCGACCGTTGACAGGTCGACGTAGCGCTTGACCCGCGAACCCTCGATCACGCCGCCGGCGCCGGTCGCCACGCTGAGTGCGGCATCCAGGGAGGGCAGGCTGGCCAGCACTGTTTCCGCGGCGTCGGCGACCTCTTTGGGAGATGACGCGGCCCGGGCCCCGAGGGCGACGACGCTGTCCAGAGCTTCGGCGCGCGTGTCGAACGCAATGACCTGATGATCTGCGTGAATGAGTCGCTGCGCCATGGGAAAACCCATGTTGCCCAAGCCGATGAATCCGATCTCCACCATCGCCTGCCTAGCTTTGGTCCACTTCGGTGAACGTTTCCCGGGCGATGCCATCCCCACCACTTGCTGGCGTTTTGACCTCGACTTCGGTCGCGCAGTCGCGCCTTAAAATCATTCGGGCCTAGGCGCCCTTGAAGATCTCCAGCATCCGGTCACCCAGAACCGCAGCAGAGTGGGGGTTCTGCCCGGTGACCAGGTTGCGGTCCTCCACCATGTGCGGCTCCCAGATCGGGCCGCGACTGAAGCTGACGCCCACCTTCTCCTTCAGATCGGTCTCCAGCAGCCAGGTCACCCTGGGGGCCAGCCCGACGGCCTCCTCTTCCTCGTCGGTGAAGCACGTGACGTTGTAGCCCTTGAAGGGCGACACGCCGTGGATTCTGGTGGCCAGCATCGCGGAGGGACCGTGGCACACGATGATCAGCGGGTTGCCCGAGGCCAGCTGGGCGGTCAACAACCGTCCCGCGTCGGCGTCCCACGCCAGGTCGGCCATCGGGCCGTGCCCGCCCGGCAGGTAGACGCCGTCGTAGTCCTCGAGGCGGACGTCGGAAAGCTGGAGAGGCCGCCGCATAGCCTCCGCGGAGCGGATGATGGCCTCCAGGCGGAGGGCGCCATCGATGCCGCCCGCCATCTCGGGGCGCAAGCTCATCATGTCGACGGTCGGGATCACGCCCTTGGGCGTCGCGACCACGACCTCATGGCCCGCGTCCGTGAGGATCTCGTACGGGTTCGCGAACTCCTCGGCCCAGTACCCGGTGGCGTACCTGGTGCCGTCCTTCAGCACCCAGTAGGAGGCTCCACTAACGATGAAAAGTACCTTCGCCATAAGCGAATCTCCTCCGCGTCTTCATCTGAGCGTGTCGAGGCTTTGCCCTTTTCCAACTCTAGGCACACATCGCGACCGCACGCACTTGAACGGTAGCGTTAATCAGGGAGAAGCTCCTCCACGACGAAGACGATCCGTAGCGTTCGGCTACTGCCATACGTTCGTTGATCCAATTCTCGTCTCCGTTCACAACAAAGATTCCTCGGAGGCGCGCCTGGCCCGGCTATGAGCGGCTTCGGCGCTGAAAGCGGCCAAGCGCGCAGATTTACAAGTAAATACCGCTGCGTATTTCTGTCAAGCCTGGGCCTCTGAGTCGTAGAGTCGGTCCCCAAATGACGCTGCCGGATCTAGTCCTCGTTCACGGCGGGGCTCATGCTGCCGACTGCTGGGACCTGACGATCGCCGAATTAGCCTGCCAGGAACCGAAATTACGCGTTCTGGCGGTAGACCTTCCCGGCCGCGGGTGCCACCCTGCGGATCTGGCGAAGATCACCGTGGCGGATTGGGTGGACTCAGTGGTCGCCGACGTGGAAGAGGCCGGGTTCGACGATGTCATCGTCGTCGGGCATTCGATGGGAGGGCTCACCGTTCCCGGTGTGGTGACCAGGCTCGGCCCGTCCCGGGTGCGCGAGCTGATCATGGCGGCGGCATTCGTTCCGCCCCAGGGGTTATCGGTGGTCGACGTGCTGAGAGGGCCACTGGCCCCGCTCGCGCGCATGGGAGCGCGGATCAACGTGCCGCTCGGAATACCCACTACCGCGGCACGATTCGCCTTCTGCAATGGGATGTCGCGAGACCAGCGTGCCTTCGCGTTGGCGCGCATCTACGCGGAGTCGCGACGGGTGATTGTCGAGCCCGTAGATCGCCGCGACTTACCGGACGAGGTGCCCCGGACCTGGATCATGACGTTGCGGGACCGTGCGCTGTCGTTGCGGCAGCAGCGCGGCTGTATTGAGGCGCTCGGCGGCGTCGACACCTTGATCTGCATCGACACCTGCCACGACCTGATGTACAGCGAACCGGGGTGGCTGGCCGAAACCCTGATCGAACGGTGCCGGTATCGGGCTCAGCACCCCGGGCGGTGAATCTGTTTCTGCGCGGCAACCTGCCGAGGTGACGTCACCGCCCACAGCTGGCTGCCGGCGAGATTGTTACTGTGCTAATAAGAGAATACTATTCTCGTAGCACGTTAACTGATCTAAGGAGCTGGCCGCGATGCTGTTGGAATTCGACGCCGATCAGCGGCTTTGGCAGGAAACGGTGCGTGATGCGGTCGGCAAGCAGTGCCCGCCGGCGCTGGTCCGAGGCGTGGCCGAAGACGGCGTCGACCCGACTCCGGTCTGGAAGGCCTACGTCGAGCACGGCTGGACCGAGATGAACGATCCGGAGACCGCCGTCGAGCTGGCCATCGTGCTGGAAGAGCTGGGCCGCGCCACCGATCCGACTCCGTTTCTGGCGACGATGAGCCAGTTCGCGCCGTTGGCGGCGGACCGATTCGACTCGCAGGCATCCGGAACCGCCGTCTACAGCGGGGTGACAGCACACCGGGATGGTGATGCCTGGGTGTTGGACGGCACGGCGAAGCATGTGCTGGATGGCGATCGGGCCGAGTGGCTGGCGGTGGTGACCGATGCCGCGGTGTTCATCGTCAGCGCCGACGAGGTGGCCGGGCAGGTATCCAGGCGACGCAGTGCCGTGTTCGACCCGGTGTTGCATGTCGCCGACTTGACGTTCGACGGGGTCCGGGTACCCGACACCGCGCGGGTCAGCGTTGACGTCGAGCGGGCGCGTCACGTCGCGCTGATGGGCATGGCCATGACGATGGTCGGTGCCTGCCAACGGATTTTGGATCTGGTCCTCGACCACGTGCGCAGCCGCCACCAGTTCGGGGTGCCGATCGGCTCGTTCCAGGCGGTCCAGCACAAGGCCGCCGACATGCACGTCGCGGTGGAGCGGGCGCGGGCACTGGCCTATTACTCGGCGTTGACGATAGCTGGCGACGACCCGCGTCGCCGGTTGGCGGCCGCCATGGCGAAAGCCGCTGCGGGCGAGTGCCAGTCGCTGGTGTTCCGCCATGGCCTGCAACTGTTCGGCGCGATGGGCTTCACCTGGGAGAACGACCTGCAGTTCGCCCTGAAGCGGGCGAAGGCCGGCGAGCTCATGCTTGGCGGCGCCGCCGAGCACCGGGCGATGATCACCGAGGAGTACCGTGCAGCTCACCTTTGATCCAGATGTCGAGGCGTTCCGCGCCGAGTTTGTCGCCTTCCTCGACGAGCATGTGCCTGCCACCGCGGCTGAGGCGTTGGAGCGGCCGAAGTCGGTGTCGCACATGCCAGCCTGGGCACGCCGCTGGCAACGGCTGCTGTTCGACAACGGCTGGTTGCTGCCCACTCAGCCGCCAGAGTTCGGCGGCCGCAACGCCACCGTCTTGCAGCAATATGTCTATCTGGAGGAGCTCTGCCGGCGGCGGATCTACCACAGCTTCAATCCCCAGGGTGTGAATATTATTGCAGCGTCGCTGATTTCGTTCGGCAGTGACGAGCAGAAGCAACGTTGGGCGGTACCGATCCTGCGGGCCGAGATTACCGCATCATTGGGGATGAGTGAGCCCAGTGCGGGTTCGGATCTAGCGTCACTGCGCACGAAGGCGGCTCGTGACGGCGATGATTTCGTGGTCAACGGCCAGAAGGTGTGGACGTCAGGCGCGCACGATGCTGATGTGCTGCTGACCTTTGTGCGGACGGATCCAGATGCGCCCAAGCACAAGGGGATTAGCGTGCTGCTGATCCCCACCGACACTCCCGGAGTGGTGCGCCGGCCGTTCCCGTCCATCTGCGGGCAGGACGATCTGGACTTCAACGAGGTGTTCTTCACCGACGTGCGAGTGCCGGCCGAAAACCTGGTCGGGCCCCTGAATCAGGGCTGGCGGGTGGCCAACGGATCGCTGGGTCACGAGCGCACGATGATGTGGTTGGGTTTCGCCGATCGGCTGGACAATGTCCTGGCGGACTTCCATCCCACGAACGCTCTCGAGCGCGACCAGTACGCCACCGTGATCATGGACTATCAGGCACTCCGCCTGCTCGGCTCGGTGGCCCTGGCGCGCGCCGCTCGTGGCGAGGAGGATGTGCCCGCGTTGTCGGTGCTCAAGCTGTTCGGCTCCGAAGCCGAACGGCAAGCATGCGAAAATGCTTTACACGCAGCGGGATCCGACGGCCTGACGCACCCCGCGCTGACCGGTTCATACGAGCCGATGAACCTCGACCACTACTTCGGCAGCTGGTTCGAGCGCTACGCCCGCAGCTTCTCCGGCACCATCGCCGGCGGGACCTCCGAGAT
>Ga0209248_10000177_pt1 | contig 21715 bp, 22 predicted proteins | sample BogFormECP04_OM1_FD_188241 | JGI IMG/M metagenome (GOLD analysis project Ga0209248, IMG submission 188241) | Bog forest soil microbial communities from Calvert Island, British Columbia, Canada - ECP04_OM1 (SPAdes) (version 2) | ecosystem: Environmental > Aquatic > Freshwater > Wetlands > Bog ... | reverse complement strand
GGGCGGCTCGGGTTCGGTGGCCTGCCAGGAGTTCATCACCCAGTTGGGCCGCAACTTCCAGGTCATCTACGAACAAGCCAACTCCCACGGCCAAAAGGTACAGACCGCCGGCAACAACATGTCGTCCACCGACAGCGCCGTCGGCGGCAGCTGGGCCTAACCCCCTTTCGGGGTGCGGCCGACACAGCTTTGAGAACGGTCTGCTATCGCGTCTCGATGTGCGGGACACCCCACACATGAGGAGTCCTATGGCGCGATCGCGGCGGGGTCCGATGAAGGCGCAACGCCGGCTCGGGCTGGCCCTGTCGTGGCCGTGGATCACCTCGGCGTTCCTCGTCGACGTCGCCGTGCTCGCATTGGCCAGTCACTTGCCCGATGCGCCGGTTGGTGTCGCCATTGCAGGGCTGGTCCTCCGTCCCGGAGGCGGCACTGGTCGCCGGATCCATACCGGCGATCGATGACCGAAGATGCTTTGGACGAGACGTGGTCGGGGTGCACGAGTACCAGGGTCGGCTGGTCGCGCTGATCGCTGTAGACGCGCAGGCGAACGCACCGTTGGGCCGGCATGGCCACCATGAGGTGTCGGCGGCCAGGTTACCGGTGAATATCGCCGGCTGGAAATACGGCTGGGCAGGCGGTCCGCGCCGTCTACGTCAATAACTTCGTGTTCCTCTCGACACGAGCCTGAGCGGCCGCTGCACATGAAGGCGGCAAAGCGGCGCCCTCGGGCTTGCGGCATCCGTTTATGGCCATCCCTCGTTTTTTGGTCACGACTAGCCGCCATGAACGATAATCAGCGGATGGAGCGGCGACGAAATTCGCATCCCAGCGAATCACCAATGACAACCCTGACGCAGTTGCCTGCTCTCGTCGTGCTGGAGCGGATCCCGGTCCCTGTGCTCGCTATCGTCCAGGACGGCACCATCCTGTTCGCAAACAACGCGTTTGCAGAGATGGTGGACCACACTCCGGAAGACGTGCTGGCGCTCAAGTTCCATCAGATTTTCCACCAGGCCGCGACCGCCGAATCGGTACTCTCAGCCGTCCGTGCACTCGCGAATATGATCGTCGAATTGGCCCACAAGGACGGCTCGGTCGTCCGGGCGCTGATGAGCAGGTCGGCGCTGATGCGCACCGACGATCAGATCGCGCTCGCGACCTTCCAGGACCTGACTGAGCAACTCTGGGCTGACGAACGCTAGGGCGCGGCCCGTACGAAATCGAAGGCTAGGCGTGGCCGGAACACGCCGAGGCGGAACCGACACGGTTTTTGGCCCGGGCGTCCGGGAGATGACGCGCTGAACGGCGTCTGGGTGACGGGCGCCAGCGGCCGCATCAACGGCGAAAGCCATAAATCGTTAACAACGAGTGAAATTGCAACAGTAAGACTTCGTCCGGTGCAGTGGTTTTCGCTCGGAGCTGGAAGGCCAATCCCTGGTCGGCTTCGTCAATGATGCCGAACGAGTCGAGCGCAACATCGCCAGGTTCAAGTTCCCCGAAACCGCGTTCGGCGAGCAGCGGCAACCAGGTGCCCCATGCGGGCTGCCGAACTCGTATACCGTCGCGCCGCGCAGCCAGCCCGCGTCTGCGACGCGTTGTAAAGCGTCAGCGGCTTGGTCTCGCAAGGCCTGTGGCTCGATGCCGCGCGGCTCAGCTGTCACCGTGTCGTCGTGAGCGAGCTGAGCAAGGCCGCAGCCGGTGCACAGGTCCATCGCGAGCGCGCGGGACGACTCCTCCGGACTCACCGGTTCGGTTACCGAGGGGAAGTTGTCTGCTGCCGGCACGTTTCCCAGGTCGAGAACTCGGGATAGATCAGGGCCGCCACAGCCCCGGCAGACGCTTATGGCAGCAACATCCCGATGTCGTTGGATGCCAATGGCGTCGCATGGCGCAGGGTCCGAAGAGGAAAGACGAGTTGGCCGCCCCACTCGGCGATATAGCTGAGCTGGTCGGTCAGTTCGGCTTCCAGATCCCACGACAGAGCCAAAACCACGTCTGGGCGGTCTTTGGCGATGCGCTTAGGGTCGTGAATCGGGATGCGCATACCTGGCGTGAAGCGGCCATGTTTGTACGGATTGCGGTCGACGATGTACTCGAGCAGATCGCTGCGGATCCCGCAGTAGTTGAGCAGGGTATTTTCCATGCCCGGCGCACCGTAGCCGACCACGCGCTTGCCGTCGGCGCGGCACTGAAGCAGGAACCGTAACAGATTGTGGCGCAGCGTCTCGGCGCGTGTGCGCAACTGCAGATAACCGTCCACCCGGTGCAATCCCGAGACTTTCTCGATACGCAACGCCTCAATGACCCGTTCACTGGGCGGCGCGGCGATTCGTGCCGGACGAGCCCAGATGCGAAGTGAGCCACCGTGCGTAGGCAGGAGTTCGGCATCGACGACAGCCAGCCCGGCAGTGGCGAGCGCACGTGTTGCCGAGTGCAGGGAGTAGTACTGAAAGTGTTCGTGGTCGATCGTGTCAAACTGCACGTCGCGTACCAGCTTTAGCGCATGGTGTACCTCGATGCTCAGCCAGCCGTCGTCGGCGAGCAGCGTGCGCAAGGATCGGGTGAAGCCCCGCAGATCGGGTATCTGTGCGTAGACGTTGTTCGCGACGACCAAATCCGCCGGGCCGTATTCCTCGCGCACTCGCCGCGCCAACGGCTCGTCCAGAAAGTCCGTGACCGTCGGAACACCGCGCTCGCGGGCGGTGACGCCAACATTTACCGACGGCTCGATTCCCAGGCAGGGTATGCCCGCCGCGACGACATGTTGGAGTAGATAGCCATCATTGCTGGCGACCTCCACCATAAATGACTCGGTCGAAAGGCCGAGTCGCTTGATGGTGTCCCTGACGAACGTCTTCGCGTGCTGGACCCAGGTGTCCGAAAACGAAGAAAAATATGGGTATTCGGTGAATGTGTCCTCCGGCGTGATAAGGGCCGGTATCTGTAGCAACAGGCAGTCCTCGCACAGCCGAAGGTGCAGTGGGAAAGTCGGCTCAGGTAGATCGAGTTCTCCTGGCGTGAGGAACTTTTCGCACGGCGGGGTCGCACCGAGGTCCAACACGCTCAGGAGTCGGTCCGAATCACACAAGCGGCAATACAGCCGCGCCGTCGTCGTTGGTGCGCTATCTCTTGTGTCGCGTGTCACGGCGCACCGAGCGGAGGGAGCCCGGACCGCGGCGGGGGCACACCGCGGTCCGGGCGTTTGAGGGAAGGCCGGTCCAACTCGCGAGCCACGCGATCAGCTGCCTCCGACGCAGCGAGGCCACTGTCGACCAATTGACCGGACCAATCGCCTTATTGGCCATAGCACCCGTGTCCCAGATAAAGGACGGTCATTTAATATCCCCCGTCGCTGACTAAGACGGCTGGGAAGTGACCTCGTAAGTGAAATCGTCATGATGTCAAGCTCCCAACCGATGCCAGCAACGGCCAGTTGGCATCTTTTTCGGAAATGACGCTGACCGGCAGTGGCCACTTGATCGCAAATTCCGGGTCATTCCAGCGAAATCCCTGCTCTCCGGCGGGCTCATAGGGACCGCTGACTTGACAGAGAACTTCGGTGTTGTCGGCAAGAGTCTGAAACCCGTGCGCAACAAACGGCGGCAAGAACAGCGCTCGGCGATTGTCGGAACTCAGCTGCACCATGACGTGCTTGCCGTAGGTGTGCGACTCCGGGCGCACGTCGACGGCCACGTCGACGATGGCGCCGCGGATACAGCGCACCAGCTTGGCCTCAGCATGCGGAGGAACCTGACGGTGCATGCCGCGCAAGGTCCCTCGGGCGTAGTTATAAGAGAGGCTCGTCTGCGCGACGTTGGAGAGCAGTCCATATTCAGCGAATTCGTTGGCGCAGAACGAACGCGAGAAGAACCCACGATCGTCACGGTGCGGTTCGATATCGATAATCGTCACTCCGACAACGCCAGTGGGCGTGTACTTCACTAAAGCTCTCCCTTCCAGAAAAAACCCACATCTCCCACGACATGTTGGCCGTCCTCGAAAAGCGTTGGGGCACCATGGCAACCCAAGTCGCCCTTGGTACCGGTGACCAGCACTCGCACTGTGATGTCCCTCCGTCGTCTCGGTATTGACCGGCGCTAGTTGACCGAATAATTGGTTTCGGTATCCAACAAGGCCTTCTCCAGCGTGAAGGCTTCGGCGTATCGGGCACGGCACTGCACTCCTCGCACTCGCATCAAGCCGAGGAACACCTCGTCGTCAAACCATTCGCGGCCGGATTGAGACGGATGGCACTTGGCGAGCAATCTCGCCTTCTGGTGCGCGGTCTCGGTTGGAATCGGTAAGTAGAGTGTCGGATTAGACAAGTCCGACTCCCACTTGAGGATCTCGTAGCCGAGTACAAGGTGGTCGCAAAACTCGGTGGGGATTAACTCCGCCACCAATCGATGGTCTTGGTTGTACTCGCTGCTCTGTGGACCGAATACCTTGTCCGGTTCGCAATCGCGACGAAACTCAGCCAGGTGCTGTTTCACCTTCCCCCAGTGATCTGGAAGCCGGCCATCAGGCAGATCGGCAACCGTCAACCGGACGTCCACTGAGGGGCATACCGCCGCGAATGCGTTCTTCTCTTCGACCTCCCGGTCGGTACCGCCACCGGTCAGCACCAGTGCGTGAACGACGAGATCCGGGTTGTCACAGACGATTTCGATCAACGTTGCGCCAAGGCCGATGGCGATGTCGTCACAGCGGGCTCCGATAACAGCCACGGAATTGAGGGTGACCGGCGTCAGCGCCATCATGCGGGCAGCTCCGCGAGTTCAGCCGAGTCCCACACCATCCACGGATGAATCCCCTGCGTGGCGCCGCTCCGCCACGCAAACGCCGCTAAGAGGCCGCCCACTACCCATCCTGTCGGAAGGACAGCGCTGGCAGCGGAACCATCCAAACCGCCTATCAGCATAAGAGGCATCATACATACTATTTAGATGATGTTAAGCTGCTCAGTAAACTAGAGGTATCGCCCGCGCGCGAGCGGTGGCGCGACTCGCAGGTTGCGGGAGTCCTCAGGGCAGGCAGAGGACCGGAGCGCTCGTCTGCGGAGCGACTAGCCATCCGCGCTGGGGCTGGTGCGAACACCCCTTTTGCCTTAACCGGCGTACACCGGGCGTTGCACCATGGCGGGACGGAGATAGTAGCGGGCAGCCAGCGGAGAGCTCTTGCCTCCGCCCTCGGCCGTATTCGCCAGCGGACGACCGAACGGGGCTCCGGGCCCGCCCGGCGCGACCGGTGGCGTGGCCCCCAACCCGCTGGCGGCCGGCATCGCCGAGGCGACCTGGCTGAAGGCCGGAGCGGCCGAGGTCCAGCCCTGGGGCACCGACAGCGCGCCGAGCGAGGCCGCCCGGCCTACACCCGCGGTCAAAGCGGTACCGCCCATGCCGGGTGAGCTCAAGGCACCGGCACCCGAACCCACTGGGCTCAGCGCCGATCCGAACGCCTGGAATCCCTTGCCGAAGACGGTGGTCGCCGACCCAGTCGCGTTCATGAGCGAACCAGCCGAACCGAGCATCGAGAAGCCCGAAGTAGCCATCGATGCAGACGAGGCTGTGCCCGACACCAGGCTCGTCCCCGAGGTCAGTGCCGTCGACGACGACGTCACGGTCGTCAACGACGACAGCGGCGATGACGACGAAACCGAGGTCGCCGCCGCTGAGAGTCCCTGCAGTGCACTGGGCATCGCGGCAGAGGTCAGCGGTGTGGACAACACGGAACTCAGCGGTGTCGACAACGCAGAGGCCAGCGGTGACACGACCTGCATGCCTGTGCCGGCCGAGGTGCCGGCAGCTTGCGTGACCGCCGCGGCCAGCCCGGTCAACCCGCCTGGGTTGGTGGTCTCCAGCGGGATCGTGAACGCGGTCAACGTCGATGCCGCCGAAGCCGCACCGGCATAGCCGTACATCGCCGTGGCGTCCTGCGCCCACATCTCGGCGTACAGGGCCTCGGTGGCCATAATCGCCGGGGTGTTCTGACCGAAGAAGTTTGTCGCAACCAGCATCAGCAACAGGGCGCGGTTGGCCGCAATCTCCACCGGAGGCACCGTCATAGCGAACGCCGCCTCGTAGGCGGCGACGGCCGCCATGGCTTGAGCCGCAGTCTGTTGTGCCTGCGCCGCGGTCGCGCTTATCCACGACACATAGGGGGTGGCTGCGGCCGCCATCGATGCCGCTGATGGCCCGAGCCAAAACGACTCAACGTCGGTGATAGCGGACCCATAGGCAATCGCCGTTAAGTACAGGTTGTCGGCCAAGGCGTCCCAGGCTGCGGAGGCGGTCAGCATCGGCCCCGACCCGGGGCCGGCGTACATCAGCCCAGAATTGATCTCTGGCGGTAGGGCCGCGAAGTCCAGCATCTATGAACGCCGCCTAATAGCCGCCCGCCGCGCTGGCCTGGCGCGATCGGGTGACGTACGCTTGCGCAGACCCGTCGTCCACATAGCGGCTATCTTACATACTTTTTGACTGATGTGGTTGACTGATCACAACTCGGAGTATCCTGGGACACGTGACTAATAAGTAAGGCCCACGTGACTAATAACAAAGGCATTGAGTGTCGGCGGGTAACTTACGTGCAGATTGAGGTATAGATGCGTTGCGGACCGAAGCTAGCGGGTCGGCTTGGTTCCGGTGCCACCGGCACATATGACGGACTCTCGAGCACCCGAAGGCGACTCATCTCGATGAACGGCCCGACATCAGTACATCCCCTCAATCGCCGCTCGGGCGGAGCCCGGTGCAACTGCCCGCCGTGACAGCGACCCGCGGTCCCTCGGCGGACAGGTGTGACTCGAGGTTTGCGAATGACCGAATCAACTGACAAACGAGCGGACACGACTCGCCGGCAAATTCTGCGTGCTGCCGCGCACCAGTTCGCCCGGCTGCCGTACCACCAGGTCGGGCTCGACGATGTCCTCGCGGAAGCTGAATTGACCAAGGGCGCAATGTATTTCCACTTCCGCTCTAAGCATGCATTAGCGTTGGCCATCGTCGAGGACCAGGCCGCCGAGGCCAAAGAGGTGGTCGCCGCGCTGGTGACCCGGAAGTTCTCCGGACTGGAAACGCTGATCGACTTCTCCTATCAGATCGCCGTTCGCGACATCAGCGAGGACATGGCCCGGGCGGGGTTCAATCTGCTCGAGCAGATCGGCCGGCTCGAGGGACTCCAGGCCCAGCAATTAGCGGGATGGATCCAGACCCTCGCCGTCATCGCCGACCGTGCCATCGCCGAGGGCGACATCCTCGATGAGTGCGACCCGCAGGATGTGGCGCGTCTGCAAGTGTCGACATATATGGGGCTGCGCCAGACCAGCGATCTGGACGAGCCGGAGCGATTTCTGCTAGATCTCGAGAAGACGTGGGCGTTAGTGCTGCCCGGCATCGTGCGTCCGGAGCGGATCGATTACTTCACGCAATTCATCCGGCGACGCACGGCGATCGCGATCGGGAGTACCTCCGCGCTGGCGGGTTCAAGCTGATCACGACGTAGGTCAGACGTCCAGTGATCGATCGGGATCCGACTGCCGCCTGTTAGGCTTTCCCGCCGAGTGACTTGTGAGACACCGAGGGTCCGGAGTCTACGTAAATCAGCGCAACTCCGGAGGTACGGGCGATGGCCCGCCAGGTTCGATCGGAAGCGACACGGCGAAAGATTCTCGACGCCGCGGTCGATGTGTTCAACGAGGTTGGGTACGCGGCCGCCGATCGGGGCACGATCATCGAGCGCACCGGGATGACCAAGGGGGCTTTCTACCACCACTTCGATTCGATGGAATCACTCGCGTCGGCCATCATCGAAGAGGGCGCCGAACTGGTCGTCAACGAATTAGGCGCCATGTCGGACTCTTTTTCTCCGGCGTTAGAGAACATCCTGCATGGCACGTTCATCACCGCGGACCTGTTCGCTTCCAACAAAGTGGTTCGCACCGCCGAGCAGTTGACCCTGGCGTTCGGCAAATTCAACGACACCGCCGCTGCGGCCTACACCAGCTGGGTCGAGGGGATGACCGCGGAGGCCAGGCGGGCAATCGCCGAAGGCGACATCCGAGCAGAGCTCGACCCGCACATGGTCAGCGAGTCCATTATCGGCGCAACGTTCGGCGCCCGGATACTGGGCCAGACGACAGCGGGCAGCAACGACCTCATCCGGCAACTGACCCAGATGTGGGAGCTACTGTTCCCCGCGATTGTCACTGAGGCGTCGCTGGCCTATTACCGCGAGTTCCTTGCCCGCGAGGCGCTGCGTCACGTCGAGCACGATGACTCGTCCTAGCTGGCGACGCCCGGCGGGATCAGTGTTCGTTGACCCAGAAATGCTCGGTGAGGTCCTGGAACGTCGCGAGCGCAGTCTCGTCATCGCTGCGCCTCAGCGCCGACTTGCTCATCAGCGCACGCACGGTCGAGCCGTCTCTGTGGGCTAATTCGACGACCATGTTCGCCAGTCCGTCCACAACCGAGAGCGCCGATTCCGTTGTCGGTGCGCCGTAGAAAATGTCGTGGAAACTCAGCGAAACGACCTCTTCTGCGTCACGGCCCACCATCTCGGCGAACGCGCCGTTAGCGAATACGATGGTGCCGTCCCGCAGGACAGCTAATGTGGGAATCGGGATCCGCTCCAACAACACGAGCGCCGGCAACTGCTCAAGAGTCGCCTTCGGCGACTGGCTGGCCTGTCCGGTTCGACGACGGTCCACCGCTTGATTATTGTCCATGGCGGCGTTCATTGCCGAAATCGAGCCGAATTAAGCACTGCCGATCGCTCGGGGTGGTGCACCTCCTTTGCCGCGACCGTGCGGATAATGACACGCTGAACGAGGAGGTTGGATGACAACGCAAGGCGAATCGGCGGTCCTCGTGCTGGCGGCGGGGGCCGGAACCCGGATGCGCTCGGACACCCCGAAGGTGCTGCACCCCCTCGCCGGCCGCAGCATGCTGGCGCATTCGCTGCACGCGATCGCCAAGATGGCGCCGCAGCACCTGGTCGTGGTGTTGGGCCAGGACCGCGAACGTATCGAACAGGTCGTTGGTGAATTGGCCCGCACACTGGGGCGCCCCATCGACGTGGCAATGCAAGATCAGCAGCTCGGCACCGGCCACGCGGTGCTGTGCGGCCTGTCGGCGCTGCCCGATGACTTTGCCGGCGTCGTCGTCGTCACCTCCGGCGACACTCCCCTGCTCGACGCCGACACGCTGGCCGATCTGGTCGCAGTCCACAACTCCCGAGGCGCGGCGGTCACCGTGCTGACCACCACGCTGATCGATCCGACCGGCTACGGCCGCACGCTGCGAAATCAGAATCACGAGGTGATCGCGATCGTCGAGCAGGCTGACGCGACGCCCTCTCAGCAGGAGATCTGTGAAGTCAACGCCGGCGTGTACGCCTTCGACATCGCGGCGCTGCGATCGGCGCTGAGCCGACTCTCCGCCGACAACGCCCAACAACAGCTGTACCTCACCGACGTTGTCTCGATCGTCCGGCAGGACGGGCACGTGGTCCAGGCCCGGCACGTCGACGACAGCACGCTGGTAGCCGGCGTGAACAACCGGGTGCAGCTGGCCGAGTTGGGCGCCGAATTCAACCGCCGGGTCGTCGCCGCCCATCAGCTGGCCGGGGTGACCGTCGTCGATCCCGCCACCACCTGGATCGACGTTGACGTGACGATCGGCCGCGACACCGTCATCCACCCCGGAACCCAGCTGTTGGGCGGCACCCGCATCGGCGGCCGCTGCACCGTCGGCCCGGACACCACACTGACCGATGTCGCCGTCGGCGACGGAGCGTCGGTGGTCCGCACCCACGGCACGTCGGCGTTGATCGGTGACGGTGCCACGGTCGGCCCGTTCACCTATCTACGGCCCGGCACCGTGCTGGGTGCCGAGGGCAAGCTGGGTGCATTCGTCGAGACCAAGAACTCCACGATCGGCACCGGCACCAAAGTCCCGCACCTGACCTATGTGGGCGACGCCGACATCGGCGAGCACAGCAATATCGGCGCCTCCAGCGTTTTCGTCAACTACGACGGCACGTCCAAGCAACGCACGACGGTCGGCTCGCATGTTCGCACCGGCTCAGACACCATGTTCGTCGCCCCGGTGACCGTCGGCGACGGCGCCTACACTGGCGCAGGCACGGTGGTACGGGAGGATGTTCCGCCGGGCGCGCTGGCGGTTTCCGGCGGCCGGCAACGCAATATCGAGGGCTGGGTCGAGCGCAAGCGGCCGGGTAGCGCCGCCGCGGGTGCCGCAGCAGCCGCCGAAAAGGCCGACCGAGCACACGAGGCCGACCAGACGCAGTGACCCGACTAGATAGCAACTGGACAACCCAGCGGACCACTTCGCTTACGATGGGTCGTTCCATTCTCTATCCCGATACGGCGAGGGCAGCACGGTGAGCCACGACTGGACCGACAACCGCAAGAACCTGATGCTGTTCTCCGGCCGCGCGCATCCGGAGCTGGCCGAGCAGGTAGCCAAGGAACTCGACGTCCACGTCACCGCGCAGACCGCGCGCGAGTTCGCCAACGGCGAGATCTTCGTGCGCTTCCACGAATCGGTGCGTGGCTGCGATGCGTTCGTCCTGCAATCGGCCCCGGCGCCGGTGAACAACTGGCTGATGGAACAGCTGATCATGATCGACGCGCTCAAGCGGGGCAGCGCCAAGCGGATCACCGCCGTGATGCCGTTCTATCCCTATGCCCGCCAAGACAAGAAGCACCGCGGCCGCGAACCGATCTCGGCGCGGTTGGTCGCCGACCTGCTCAAGACGGCCGGAGCCGACCGGATCGTGACCGTCGACCTGCACACCGACCAGATCCAGGGCTTCTTCGACGGGCCCGTGGACCACATGCGCGGGCAGAACCTGCTGATCGGCTACATCGGGGACAACTACCCCGACGGCAACATGGTAGTGGTCTCCCCCGACTCGGGCCGCGTGCGCATCGCCGAGAAATGGGCCGACGCCCTGGGCGGCGTTCCGCTGGCGTTCATCCACAAGACCCGCGATCCGCGGGTGCCCAACCAGGTGGTCTCCAACCGCGTGGTCGGTGAGGTGGAAGGGCGCACCTGCGTGCTGATCGACGACATGATCGACACCGGTGGCACCATCGCCGGCGCGGTCAAGCTGCTGCGCGACGAGGGCGCTGGTGACGTGATCATCGCCGCCACCCATGGCTTGCTGTCCGACCCGGCGTCCGAACGGCTCGCGGCGTGCGGGGCCCGGGAAGTGATCGTCACCAACACGCTGCCGATCGGTGAGGAAAAGCGGTTCCCGCAACTCACGGTGTTGTCGATCGCGCCGCTGCTGGCCAGCACGATCCGGGCGGTATTCGAAAACGGTTCGGTCACAGGGCTATTCGACGGGGACGCCTAGATGGCAGGTGAGGCCATCATCTACCACAACCCCAAGTGCAGCACTTCGCGTAAGGCCCTGGAGTTGTTGCGGGACAACGGTATCGAGCCCAAGATCGTGCAGTATCTCAAGACCCCGCCGTCCCGTGACGAGCTGGTGACCATGATCCGCGATGCCGGGATCGACGTGCGCAGCGCGGTTCGTAAACGCGAGCCGCTGTATGCAGAACTGAACCTGGCTGACGCGAGCGACGAGCAATTGCTGGACGCCATGGCCGAACATCCCATCCTCATCGAACGGCCGTTTGTCGTCACACCGAAAGGCACGCGGCTGGCCCGTCCGATGGACGGGGTCCGCGAGATCCTGTGACACTCGGCGGTCGTTGGACCCGCGGTGCGGCCGCGATACTGCTTCTGGTCGTGTCGCCGGTCGGCTGTGGGCCGAAAAGTCCTGATTACAAGTCGATTTGGACTACTTCAGCGACGACTCCGACGACGACTGAGACGCCGGTACCGTTCGCCCAGTACCTGAAGGACAGCGGGGTGTCCGGAGAGGCAGTGGCACCCGACAAGCTGACCGATCTGACCGTGTCGATTCCGACGCCGCCGGGCTGGGCGAAGGTCGACAAGCCGAACATCGCGCCCACCACCGAAACGATCGCCAAAGGCGACAAACTTCCCACGGCCATGCTGATCGTGTTCAAACTGACCGGCGATTTCGACCCCGCCGACTTGGTCAAGCACGGCAACGCCGACACCGCGCTCTCTGACAACTTCAAACTGCTCGACCAGTCCGGCGCCGACTTTCGCGGATTTCCTTCGTCGATGATCGAGGGCAGCTACGACCTCAACGGCCAACGAATGCACACCTACAACCGGATCGTCATTCCGACCGGCTCAGCACCCGCCCGCCAGCGCTACCTGGTCCAGCTCGCGGTCACCAGCCTGGCCGAGCAGGCCGCTCCCGATGCGGCCGACATCCAGACGATCATTCACGGCTTCACGGTCGCGGCGAAGTAGTTCCCCAGATAAAAGTGATGGCCGCTGAAATGGACTGGGACACAACGGTCGGCAAGGCCGACGACGTGCGGCGGGTTTTCGACACGATGACCGTACTGATGGCGGCCATGGAGGGTCCCGACCGCCCCGCATATCAGGTCCTGCAACTCGTCCAGTTGCCAGTTCTCCCCGGTGACGACGGTGAAAGCCGGGCGGGCGGAAGGTAGCTGCACTCCCGGAGCGCAACGCGACCGCACTAATGTGTTTGCCATGACGTCCTGGACCGCTGCAGATCTGCCCTCATTCGCCGGACGCACGGTGATCGTCACCGGCGCCAACAGCGGCCTCGGCGCTGTAACGGCCCGCGAGCTGGCCCGCGTCGGTGCCCAGGTCACCCTGGCCGTCCGCAACACCGGAAAGGGCAAGGCCGCCGCCCGGGAGATGACCGGGGACGTCGAGGTGCGCCGCCTCGACCTGCAGGATCTGGCCTCGGTGCGGCAGTTCGCCGACGGGGTGGACAGCGTTGACGTCCTGATCAACAACGCCGGCGTGATGGCCGTCCCGCACGCGGTGACCGCCGACGGCTTCGAGACCCAGATCGGCACCAACCATCTCGGCCATTTCGCGCTGACCAACCTGCTGTTGCCGAAGATCACCGATCGGGTGGTGACCGTGTCGTCGTTGATGCACTGGATGGGCTACATCAGCCTTCGGGACTTGAACTGGAAGTCGCGACCGTATTCGGCGTGGGTGGCCTACGGCCAATCCAAGCTGGCCAACCTGTTGTTCACCAGCGAGCTGCAGCGGCGGCTAGCGACGGCCGGCTCGCCGCTGCGTGCGCTGGCGGCCCACCCCGGTTACTCGCGCACCAACCTGCAGGGCCGAACCGGTCGCAAGTTCGGCGACGCGGTGATGTCCGCTGCCACCCGCGTGCTGGCGACTGACGCCGACTTCGGTGCCCGGCAAACGCTATATGCCGCCTCGCAGGACGTACCGGGCAACAGCTTCATCGGCCCAAGCTTCGGCACGGCCGGACGCAGCCGGCCGGTCGGGCGCAGCCCGCTGGCCAAACGCGCGGGAACCGGCAGCGCCCTGTGGGAGCTGTCCGAACGACTCACGGAGACCAAATTTCCGCTCTGAGGTGCTGATGCGCTAACCTGACCGGGCGTCACGGCGAGGGTGGCTGCAGGAAACTGCACTTCACCGTTATCGACGGGGACCGATTCAGACCGATTCAGCGGTTTGTCGCGACCATCGCCGTGCCAGGAACACTGACACAGGAGCGACACCATGGCTAAATCTGCAGTCAATCAGCTGACCGTCTCGGTACGTACCCAGACCGGCAAAGGCGCGTCCCGGCGGGCCCGTCGTGACGGCAAGATTCCCGCCGTCCTCTACGGTCACGGGGCTGACCCGCAGCACCTCGAGCTGCCCGGCCACGATTTCGCGGCGGTGCTGCGGCACTCCGGCACCAACGCGGTGCTGACCCTCGACATCAACGGCAAAGAGCAGCTGGCGTTGACCAAGGCGCTTGTGATCCACCCGATCCGCCACACCATCCAGCACGCCGATCTGCTGGTCGTGCGTCGCGGCGAGAAGGTGGTCGTCGAGGTCGGCATCGACGTCCAGGGCGACGCGGCATACGGCACCCTGGTCACCCAGGAGGCCAACACCGTCGAGATCGAAGCCGAGGCGTTGTCGATTCCGGAAGAGTTGGTCGTGTCGGTCGAAGGCGCCGAACCGGGTACCCAGTTCACCGCCGGACAGATCGCACTGCCACCGGGGGTCACCCTGATTTCCGACCCCGACCTGCTGGTCGTCAACGTGGTGAACGCGCCGACCGCCGAGGAGCTCGAAGCCGAGGGCGCCGGCGAAGCGGCCGAGGCCGAGGAGCCGGCCGAGGAGGCCGGCGAAGAGGCCGACGCGTCCGAGGCGTCCGAGTCCGAGACCGAATCCGAATAATCCATGGCCGGACCGCTATTGGTGGTCGGCCTGGGCAACCCGGGGCCAAACTATGCCCAGACCCGGCACAATCTGGGCTTTATGGTCGCAGACCGGCTCGCCGCCCGGCTGGGTTCAGCGTTCAAGGCGCACAAGCGTTCCGGTGCGGAGATCGTCACCGGCCGGCTTGGCGGACGGTCGGTGGTGCTGGCCAAGCCGCGCTGCTTCATGAACGAGTCCGGCCGCCAAGTCGGCCCACTGGCCAAGTTCTATTCGGTGCCTGCGGCTGACGTAGTGGTCATTCACGACGACCTGGATATCGACTTCGGTCAGATCCGACTGAAGATCGGCGGCGGCGAGGGTGGTCACAACGGGCTGCGCTCGATTGCGGACGCGTTGGGCACCAAGGACTTTCAGCGGGTACGGATCGGCATCGGTCGACCGCCGGGGCGCAAGGATCCGGCGGCATTCGTGCTGGAGAACTTCACTGCCGCCGAACGCCCCGAGGTTCCCACGCTGTGCGAGCAGGCCGCCGACGCCACCGAGCTGCTCATCGAACTGGGGCTGGAGCCGGCCCAAAACCGGGTCCACGCCTGGTAATTCGGCGCTCGGTCGGCTGGGTGAGACTGCCCGGTTCGCCCCCGCAAGCGGGAGGTACCCCCACCTCGCGCTGACTGACAGCGCGCATCGTCACCGGGCTAGGTGACCAAGGTGACCGAGGTGGCCCGCCGCAGCTTGCCCGACGGGGTCTTCGGGATAGTCCCGGGACCGAGCACCACGACGTTGCGCGGCCGCAAGTCGACCTCGCTTACCACCTCGTGTGCGACCTGGTGCTCGATGCGACGCACCTCGGCGGGGTCCTGATACGCGTTGGATTCGACCGCGACGGCGAAGCTCTCCCGCGCATGCCCGGCGTCGAGCCGCACCGCGACCGCGCAGCCCGGGCGAACACCGGCAACCCGGCCGGCGGCCCGCTCGATGTCTGTCGGGTAGATGTTGCGGCCGGCCATGATGATGACGTCCTTGACCCGACCGCACACCACGATGTGCCCGTTCTCCATCAGGTAGCCGAGGTCGCCGGTGTCATACCAGCCGTTCTCGTCCTGCGCGGGGATGAACCCGCCCATGGTGGTGTAACCGGGGGTCAGGGGTTCACCGCGCAATTCGATCACCCCGACGCCGCGGGTCGGCAGCACGGCGCCGTCGTCATCGACGATGCGGGCCTCGATGCCCGTCAGCAGCGGACCGAGCGAAGCCAGCCGGCGGGTATTGCCCTTGGTGGCGGGCACGGCGCGGCGCAGCGCGGCCAGCAGATCGGCGTCCACCTCGTCAACCACCAGACCATCGCCGAGTTCGGAGAACGACACCGCCAGCGTGGTCTCGGCCATCCCGTAGGCGGGCATGACCGCCTCGGGTCGCAACCCGAACGGTTTTCCGGCGTCGATCAGATCCTCGACGTCGGCGGGGTCCACCGGCTCGGCACCCGACAGCGCGAACCGCAGCGTGGATAGGTCGAACTGACCGGGAGCGGCCTGATTGCGCAGCCGCTTGGCGAACAGCGCGTAGGCGAAGTTGGGGGCGGCCGTCATTGTGCCGCCGTACTTGTCGATCAGCTTGGCCCACAGCAGCGTGTCGCGCAGGAAGTCCATCGGTGTGACCTTGACCAGCTCGACGCCGAAGTACATCGGCACGGTCAAGAAGCCGACCATGCCCATGTCGTGGAAGCACGGCAGCCAGCTGAGCATCACGTCGTTGCCGCTCGGATCCATCTTGGCGCCGATGAACATCGCCTCGGCGTTGGAGTAGATGTTGCGGTGCGTGATGTGCACCGCCTTGGGAGAACCGGTGGAGCCGGATGTCAATTGCATGAGCGCCAGGTCGTCCTCATCGGTGTCGATGGGGTCGATCGGGTCGGCCGCCAGCAGTTGCTCGATAGTCAGCACTTTGACACCGCGTTGCTCGAGCACCGGCGCGGCCGGCATGAACGGGTCGGAGACGATCACCGCCTTTGCCTCGATCATGTCGACGACGGTGGTGGTGTCCTTTGCCCACAATTCGAGATCGGTGCGCGGTGTCGGCTGGTGCAGCATGGTCAGGCTGGCGCCGCGCATCCACAGCCCCTGAGCCGTCGGTGCGATTTCCACCGGCGCTCCAGCCAGCACACCGACCCCGTCGCCGTGGCCGATGCCGGCCGCCGCCAGGCCACCGGCCACTCGGCGGGCACGCTCGTGCACCTCAAGCCAGGTGTGCCGAACCGGCTGGTGCGGTTCGCCGGTCACCATGCCCTTTTTGCTCTCGCGGGCGTTGCGGAACATGTTCTCGGTAAACCTGCTCACGGTTGCCTCCTCGGTTCCGGCGCCGACGCACAGCTTCTTATGTTGCCCCTGCTCAACCACACTTTGGAGCAGCTGCACGCCCACAATTGGGCTGCAGTTTCGTCTCGAAACGGTGATGAAGCGGTCACCTCACGCAACGTTGCGGTTGCGGCGAGGACACGACGGCCGGTGGGGTTCATACAACGCCCGCCGGCATGATCGGCGGGCGTTAGAACCAGGCGCATTTCTTGACCGGTATTAGTCACCGCCGAACATCTTAAACTCCTCTTAAGTAACTGCCAAACTCACGGGTGAAATCGGCTCTGCGTCACGCGCCGGCACCGCCGTTGATGGGTGCCGGCACCACCCGGGCGCCGTGCACCGGGCCGCTGGCGACACGCACAGTGCGGCAGACACCGGCCCCGGAGAGCTCGGTGCCGACATCCACCGCAGCGGGCGCCGACCGGCACAGGAACGTGCATGTCGGTCCAGACCCCGACACGATGCCCGCCAACGCGCCCGCCTCGACGCCGGCACGCAGGACACGGCGCAAAGCCGGATCCTTGCTCACCGCGGCGGCCTGCAGTTCGTTGCCCAGCAGCGGCGCCAGCTGCTCCGGGTCGCCGGCCGCCAGGGCCGCCAGCACCGGACCGGGTTCGTCGAGCGTTGGCGGCGTTCCCACTTCCCTGAGCCGGTCCAGCTCAGCGAACACCGCCGGGGTGGACAACCCGCCCTCGGCGAACGCGAGCACCCAATGGAAAGTGTTGCGGGCCAACACAGTCGCCAATTCCTCGCCGCGACCGGTGCCCAACGCGGTGCCCCCGTGCAGCGCGAATGGGACATCGCTGCCCAGCTTCGCGGCGAGCATGTGCAGGTCGCGGCGGGGCACCCCAAGCTCCCAGAGCGAGTTGATCGCGACCAGCACGGCCGCGGCGTCCGCGCTGCCACCACCCATCCCGCCGGCCACCGGGATGGATTTCTCGATTGCGATCGACACGTCGGGCGCCCGGCCGACGTGATCAGCCATCAGCTCGGCGGCCTGCCACGCCAGGTTGCGCTCGTCGAGGGGTAATTGGTCGGCGCCCTCGCCGCTGATCTCCAGCGAAAGCACATCGCCGTTGCGGACGGTGATCTCGTCGACCAGGGAAACCGCGTGGAACACCGTCGTCAGGTCGTGATAGCCGTTGTCGCGCCGGTCGCCGACGGCCAGGTAGAGGTTGATTTTGCCGGGCGCCCGAACAGTAACCGACCCAGTGGGCACCCACTGAGCAGCGGTGTTCGGGTCCGTCGGCATCGCACGCGACTTTATCGCCCGCGACGGCAAACCCCTACCCCGTGGGCGGTTAGCTCGCCGAGGCGTGCCGTTGCGAGGTGGTGCCGGCGGCACTGATGGCACTGTCCCCGCCGGCTTCAGCCGAGCGCTGATACAACCGCACGAATTCGTCGATGGTCAGCGTCTCGCCCCGCCGCGCCGGGTCGATACTGGCGGCCAGCAACCGGCTCGCCGATTCGTTGCCCGAACCTGCCCACTCGACGAACGCATTACGAGATGTCTTGCGCCGCTGGGCAAATGCGATGTCGACAAGTTTGAAAACGTTTTGACGGAAGGGCTTGTCGGTGGGCCAGGGTGGGTTTGCGTGCCGGTCGATGCGCACCAGCCCGGAGTAGACGCGCGGAATGGGCCAGAAGACCGTCGGCGACACCATGCCGTGACGGCGGACCTGTCCGTAGAAGCGGACCTTGACGCTGGGGATGCCGTACTCCTTGCCGCCCGGTTCGGCAGCGAGTCGTTCGGCGACTTCGGCCTGCACCATCACCATCAGGGTGCGCAGCGACGGGAATTCGGCGAGCAGGTGCAACAGCGCCGGAACGGCGACGTTGTAGGGCAGATTCGCCACTACCGCCGTCGGCTCGGTAGCCAGATCGGCGGGCCCGATGGACAGCACGTCGCGGTTCAGCACGGTCAGCCGGTGGATTTCGCTGTGAGAATGCTCGGCAACGGTCTTCGGCAGCCGGCCGGCCAGCACCGGGTCAATTTCGACGGCGCTCACCGTGGCCCCGCGGTCCAGCAGCGCCAGGGTGAGCGATCCCAGACCGGGGCCGACCTCCAGCACGTGATCGGCCCGGTTGACTCCGGAGGACGACACGATGCGGCGCACCGTGTTGGCGTCGTGAACGAAGTTCTGTCCCAACGACTTACGGGGCCGGAATTCGAGTTCTTTGGCCAGCCGTCGGATCTCGGTACGTCCCAGCAACCGGATGGTCAGCGCGCACCCGATCTTCCGCTGCACACCGGCCAGGCTCCCCAGCCCTGGCGAGCCCGCGTCACCTCCGCGACGGTGATCTGCTCTTCCCGGGTCGCCAGGTCGGCGCGGGAAGCAAACCGCAGGCCGCCGTTGCGCTCCCAGGTGTTCTGGTCGAACTGCACGCCGCCGTAGTAGCCGTTACCGGTGTTGATCGCCCAGTTCCCGCCGGCCTCGCAGCGCGAAATGGCGTCCCAGATCACTCCGTTGGAAACCTCCGGGATATCGGTGCCCGGCTTGGTGCCAACCCGCACCACGGCCTCGCGGGCGGGTGTGATCACGTGGCTGGCCACCGGCAGCCGGCCGGCTTCCACGCCGTTGACCTTGGACACCGCGAACGTCACGTCCTGGGTGCCCGGGGTGCCCGGGTCCTGGACGACCTCGCGGTCCATGTTCATGTCCGGGTCCTCGATCCGCTTCCGCGGCGGAACCAGCGGCACCCGCTCGGTGATCTTCTCGATGCGGTTGCGGGTCACCTGGACGTGCATGCCGTCGATCACCGGTGCCGCCGCGCCGGGAGTGACCTGGTCGCTTTGCAAAAGCGGAGCCCCGATGCTCGCCAGTAGCTCCCCGACCCGGGCCGCGGCCAGGTGCACGTTGCGCACTGCACCGCCGTCGTCGAGCTCGACCGTCTTGGCGCTGACGACGGGCAGGGCCATGCCGGCCAGCGGCACACGGCTGCCGCGCGAGGCCGCGGCCGGAGCCGTGTCGGTCATCGCAAGCTGTGCCAGCGCCTCGTCCACTGTCGACGCCGTCGTCCAGACCTGCTTGGAATTCTCGCCGTCCAGCGAGATCTGCAGGGGTCGGCTACGCCGCAGCACGATGTTCTCGGCGTCGCGGACCCGCTCGCCGGCGGCGGGATACAGGTCGTCACGCTCACTGACGTTGAACCCGTTCTCCCTGATGATGTCGATCACTCGCGACTTCATGGTCGTCACGGTCATGGCGGTGCCATCGACGCTCAGCGTCACCGTCTTGTAGTCGGCGACCGCATAGGCGCCGGCGAAGGTCAAGACCACGAGAAGACCCGCGACGAGGAGCCGCAAAGCCGGTGAGGGAGCCTGATGGAGTTTCGTAAGTACGTTCAACGCGCAAGTATCCCCGACCTCAACAACCACTTCAGTAACTGTCCGTAACTGTCCGTCGACAAAGCAAAAGGCCCACCAGGGGCCCCACCGTTCGATCACAAGACGGTAACGAACCGGCCTAGATAGAGCAACTCCGGGGCAACCGCCTTAACGGACTCTTAACCATTTGTGGCTAATCCGTAGGCTCGGCGGGCATTGCCGGTAGTGACCTCGGCCAGTTCGTCGGCCGGCCGATCGACGAGTTCGGCCAGCGCTCGCACAGTGTAGGGCAGACAGTAGGGCTCGTTCGGCGCACCCCGGTGCGGGTGGGGTGTCAAAAACGGTGCGTCCGTCTCCACCAGCAGCTGCTCCGCGGGGACGAGCGGAACCGCTTCCCGCAGCTCACGGGCGTTACGGAAGCTGACCGTCCCAGACAGGCTGACCAGCCATCCGGCGTCGGCGCAGGCGCGCGCCAGGTCAGCGCCCGATGAGAAGCAGTGAAAGATCACGGTGTCCGGTGCGCCCTCGGCACGCAGCACGTCGAGCACCTCGGCGTCGGCCTCCCGGTTGTGAATCATCAGCGGTTTGCCGGTCCGTTTGGCCAGATCGATGTGCCATGCGAAGGCCTCCCGTTGCACGTCCGGTTCCGCGCAGCCCTCCAGCCGGCCCGGCCAGTACAGATCCATGCCGGTCTCACCGACGGCCACCACGCGAGGGTGCGCGGCTAACTGCTCGATCTCGGCGCGGGCCGCGTCGGTGAGCGCGCCGGCGCGGGTCGGGTGCAGCGCCACCGCGGCGTAGACCCGCGGATCCCACTCGGCGGCCCGTGTCACCCAGCGCGCCGAGGCCAGGTCGTCAGCGATGGTGACCACCGCGACCACGCCGACCGCTGCGGCGCGGTCGACGATGGCGCGCACATCGTCCCCGTCCTGCGCGCCGCACGCATCGAGGTGGGTGTGCGCGTCGATCAACGGACTCAGCGGCTCGGGAGCTGGCGGCGGCTGGCGTTTGGAACCCACGCGCACACAATAAGGTGGCAAACGATGATGAAGACGCGGCCCTACTACATCACCACGGCGATCACGTACCCAAACGGTGACCCGCACATCGGGCACGCTTACGAGTACATCGCCACGGATGCGATCGCACGGTTCAAGCGGCTCGACGGCTTCGACGTGCGCTTCCTGACCGGAACCGATGAGCACGGGCTGAAAATGGCGCAGGCAGCTGCCGCCGAAGGGATCTCGCCCCGAGAACTCGCCAAGCGGAATTCGGATGTGTTTCAGCGACTGCAGGAGAAGCTCAACATCTCCTTCGACCGATTCATCCGCACCACCGACGCCGATCACCACGAGGCCTCGAAGGCCATCTGGCAGCGGATGGCCGATGCCGGCGACATCTATCTGGACAGCTATGCCGGCTGGTATTCGGTGCGCGACGAGCGCTACTTCACCGAGGACGAAACGGCTCTCGACGCCACCGGCACCCGCATTGCCGTCGAGACCGGCACCCCGGTCACCTGGACAGAAGAGCAGACCTACTTCTTCCGGCTGTCGGCGTACGGCGACAAGCTGCTGGCTCATTACGAGGCCAATCCGGACTTCATCGGACCCCAGGTACGGCGCAACGAAGTGGTCAGCTTCGTCTCCGGCGGGTTGAACGATCTGTCGATCTCGCGCACGTCGTTCGACTGGGGGGTGCCCGTGCCGGACCACCCCGACCACGTCATGTAC
>Ga0209248_10000176_pt1 | contig 21763 bp, 20 predicted proteins | sample BogFormECP04_OM1_FD_188241 | JGI IMG/M metagenome (GOLD analysis project Ga0209248, IMG submission 188241) | Bog forest soil microbial communities from Calvert Island, British Columbia, Canada - ECP04_OM1 (SPAdes) (version 2) | ecosystem: Environmental > Aquatic > Freshwater > Wetlands > Bog ... | reverse complement strand
GAACTGCAACGCATTCCGCGCGGCACCACGCGCACCTATTCGCAAGTAGCCCGCGCCCTCGGCAATCCCAAAGCGGTTCGTGCAGTGGCTCGCGCCTGCGCAACGAACCCCGTGTCGATCGTCGTGCCTTGCCATCGTGTAGTTCGTCAGGACGGGAATCTGGCCGGCTATCGCTGGGGGCTTTCACGCAAAGAGCAGCTGATTGCAACCGAACGCGCCGCTCCCGATTGACGGCATTCTCGCGATCGAGTTTTAGTGCTGCTCAGCCGTGGGGCTTTTCATGGGTCGCGTCTTTGGGCCAATCCTGCTTGAACCTGGATTCGCTTATCTTCAGGTTCTTCATCAGGTTCGTGTAGTGAAACAGAATGTAGTCGCCGGAGCCGGCTTCAAAGAATTTTTGCTGGACCGGGAGCCAGGAAGCCTCGTCAATCCACATCTGGATTTTGGTGATCTGGCTGCGAACCGAGTCGGCCTTGGGGGTCAACTCGAGGACCACCGTTTTCTTGTTGTCGAGATCCTCTTCGGACATGAGGGTGACCAGGTAGCTTTTCTTGAGGTCCTCGCTTTTGGTGCCGAATCCCAGGCGAATGTACTGGTCAATCATGGAGCGATTTTTGCCGAGGTCGTATTCTTCCACGCGCTTGATTTTGGGGTTGTAGAGGAACAGGGAATCGCCGGTACGGAGAATCGTGCGCGGCTCGGGCTTGCTGATTTCAATGCGCATTTTCTGGTCGTGGCGGACGAAAATCTGTCCACTTTCGGTCGAGGTATCTTTCACTACCGCGGTGTACTTGATGTTCTCGACGTCCGCGCTGAGGCTGCGGAAATCCTTCGCGGATCTGTCCATCATTCGGAGGACGTTTTCGGTGGTCCACTTCGCAGCAGTTTGAGCGCGATTGGACGGCGCGAAAAAGAATGTGGCGGCAATTCCCAGAACGATTAGAGCCCGAAGACGTCTGATCAATAGAAACCCCTGTTCGTACTCGAACGCGTGGCCGGTCAGGTGCGTTCAAATCCTAGCATATAGGTAGAGAGATGCATGAACGATGGGCTGCGTTACCGCGATTTCCGAAGATTGCGATGCAAAATGTACTTTTCCGTATTTGCGGAATGTGCGCCGTCCCAGAAAGGTTTCCCCGAAATGACGGCTAATGGTGAATTTCCACCTGGTAGGCGATTACCGTGCCATCGGCGTCGCGGACCGGCTCTATGTTCGCGATGGTAAAGCGCTTGTTGCGGAGATCGGGGAGCGATTTTTGCAGGGCGTTATGGAGCTCATTTTCGAGCGCGGGGGTTTGCGCGGGCGGCGCGAGGATGCGGGTATCGACGCGATAGGTTTCGGTTCCGGCTTCGCTTTTGAGCAGTACCACTTGTCCCGGCGTATTGGCCGGAAGGCCAATTTGGGGCTCATCATGAAACCAGGCGCGCGGAGTGGCCAAAACGAATACCAGGATCAGGATGACGGCGAGGTCGTACTGCCAGGCGCCTCGCTCGTAGGCCCAGAAGAATGTCTTCGACAGAATTTGACCAAGGCTGGCCATTTCAATCCGCTGGAACGCCGTCCACAATCACGCCATCACGCATGTGCACAACGCGGTCAAAATAGGCGGTGGCTTCGGGATTGTGAGTGATCATCACGATGGTCTGGCCGAGATCCTTGTTGAGCTGCCGGAGCATCTGAAGCACGACTTCGGAATTTTTTGAATCGAGGTTGCCGGTGGGCTCGTCGGCCAGCAAAATTTTGGGCTCGTTGATGATGGCCCGCGCGATCGCAACGCGCTGCTGCTCGCCGCCGGAGAGTTCGGACGGTTTATGCTGAAGGCGGCCGGCGAGGCCGAGCAGGCTCGTGACTACTTCGAAGCGGTGCGGGTCGAAGCCGTCGCCGTGGATGAATTGGGCGATCGCAATGTTGCCTTTGGCGGTCAGCGTGGGCAGAAGATTGAAGCGTTGGAAGACAAATCCAATTTTGCTGCGCCGCAATTTCGTGCGCTCCGCGTCGCTCATGATGGTCAAATCGTTGCCATCAACCAGGACGTGCCCTTTGGAGGCTTGAGCCAGCCCGCCAATGACGTAGAGGAGAGAAGACTTGCCGCAACCGGATGGGCCCATGACGGCCACGGATTCTCCGGGAGCTACCGCGAAATTCACACCACGCAGGGCGGGCACATCCACTTTCCCCGCGCGGTAGAGCTTCCACAAGTTTTCCGTTTTCAGTATCGGGTCCAAGCTTTTTTTTCCCGGAACGATCAGCCCTTCGGCAGGTCCACGTATTGTAGCTGCGATTCCCATCTGTGCCTAGCCGCAGTGAGTGCCTGCGGCTTGTTTTTCCCTTTCTACCGAGCGTTACAGAATAAAGATACATACGGCGGCGAAGAAAAGCGGCAGCAAGGCTGCCCGCACTCAAAAGTCAGTCGTAAGACAGCGCTTCCACGGCATCTTTCCGGCTGGCTGCCCAAGCAGGGTAGCTGGCGCCGAGCATCGCTCCCGCCAGGGCGATTCCCGCGGCGCGCAAAATCCACGGCCAGGTGATGAGAATGGGCAAAGTTGGGAAGCCGGCATGAAAAGCGGCGCGCGCAACATAGCTCAATCCAACACCGGCCAGAATGCCCGTCAGGCAAAGCCCAGCCGATTCCGTCAATAGGGCGCGCACGATGAACACCTTCCCCGCCCCAAGCGATTTCAACACGCCGATATCGCGCGTCCTTTCGATCACGGTGGTGTACATGGTCAAAAAAATCACCAGTAAGCCGATGATGACGGCCAACGAGATCATGGCGTTGATGAAGGTCTGCAATCCTGGAATGTTGGTGGAAGTCATCAACGACAGGAACGAACTGACGGGGCGGACCGTATAGCCCGGGAGGAGGTGGCGAGTTTCCTCCATGACGTCCTCCGTATGTTCGGGACGGGTGCACTTAATCAGGAAAATGGAGGCTTTGTCATGTGCGCCAACCAGATCCTGGAGCGTTGCCAGAGGAACAAACAAGCGTCCCCCTTTTCCGTGCTCGATGATAGCGGCAACGCGCCAATCGTGATTCAGGACGTTGTAGGTGTCGCCGAGTTTAATGTTTTTTGCCTTTGCGGCCCAGTCGTCCACGAGCAGATCATCCGGACCTTCGAGGTAGTGGCCCTCCAGAAAGACGAATCCACCGGAGACGGCGCGAAAACTTTCCGGATCGATCCCCCAAATAGTCTCGACCGCTCCAGAGGAAACGAACTGAAGCAACACCGGAGCCGCTGATTGGACGTATTTCAATTCGGCGAGTTTTTCGCCAATCTTTGTCGGCATGGGCGAGCCGCTAAAGTTGATGAAAACGGAGGCGGCGGGCGGTTGAACCATGACATCCGCGCCAATGCCTTCGATGCGCTTGGCGGTTTCCGTCAGCATTCCCGATGTCAGGCCAACAATCAACACGATCAACGCGACTTCGACAGCAATCGCCATGACGCCGATCAGGGTGCGGAGCGGGCGATGCAACAGGTTGCGGACAATCAGTTCGCCCATCATGGCTGTTTTTTCTCCGCATCGTCGCCGACGTGGACCAGTTCCGAGCCCGCTGGCTGCTCGAGCTTGAAGCGGTCGGCTGGGATGTCTTCGTTGAGCATCAGCTTGGTCACCTGCAAGTTGAGGTGGTAGTCGTCGTGTGGCCGGTCAATCTGAATCGCGAACGGGAAGGAAGTGAACGCCAAAGGAGTTCCTTCTTGATCCGCTATAAGCGCACGCCAGTCCGAGAAACGCACGTCCGAGAGCAGCGCGCCTTTTGAGCCGAATTCCTGCAAGCGCACGATTTGCAGATCGGCGCGGTCAAACCAGATTTTGCGCAAGACTTCCCGCAGGTAGCCCCCACGCACCACGGTTAGAATATAGTACCTTGCCCGCTCGTCGTTAAACTCCTCAAAAAACACTTCCTCTTCCTTGCGGATTTCGCTCCAAAGGAGAGCGTCCAGAAGGTGCTGGGGGCGAAGGTTCTCGATGGGTTTTTTACTGTTGCGATCCATGGCGATGGGGCCAACGAGAAATTTGTTTTTGGAGGGGATCGAGACGCGGAAGGTGTCGGTGTCGCTGGTCATGTCGAAAACCGTTTTGCCGATCACGGGGGCTTGCCCAATCATGCGAATGTAGGCGGGGCGTTCGGCGAGGAGAAACGCTTTGACTTCGTGATAGTCCTCGATGACGCCGCTGTATTTTGAGCCGGCGGTGGGTTTTAGTTCGACGGTCATGTTCAGGCTCTTCACGCCCTTGGCTATAGCGTTGTATTTATCGAGCAGTTCCTCGCGCGTGGAGTCCAGCGCAACGGCTCTTTGCGCCGCCGGAACGTTCTGCACTTGCTTGACGGCGCCGCCGCAACCGCCAGAAAGTCCCGCCAGTGTCGCCAGTAAGGTGCATGCCAACCTTCGCTGCATCAGTCGTTTCCAAGCCTTTCGGATAAACAATGCAATCTAGCAACCACCTTGAAACGCGTCCTATGGGTGCATATCTCATTATGACAGTCGACGTGGCAATCACACAAAACCCAAGAAAAAGATTTACACAGAGGGCGCAGAGACACGGAGGGCACAGAGCAGAGCAAGAACCGCATAACCTGGGCGGCTCATGGTGGGTTACTTCTTTTGTAGCTTGCTCTGGGCAAGATTTTCGGCTGTCTTCAGAGCTTCTTCGGCTTTCACTTTTACGTCTGGCTCAACGCCTGTTCCTTCCCAATCGGCCTTAGCGTAGGGATTGACTGGCTTCGTTTCGGGAATACCCATTCCGAAGTGATCATCGATCCGATGCCAAACTCCGGAATGTGCGGCACCGCCGGTCGTCTCGCCTATGAGCGTGGCGCGTTTCAGCATTTTCAAGTCGTAGCAGAACTGCTCTGCGCCGGAAAAAGTCCTGGCGGAGGTCAACACGTACACCGGTTTGTCCGCCAGTTCGTTTCCCGGAACAGGCGATTGCGTCCAGGACTGCTGCGTCGTGTTTTCCCTGGGGTTGTACCAATACTCAGGGTGGTCGAAGAGGTAGGCGGCCATGAACGAGACCATCTCCGGCTGGCCGCCACGGTTGTCCCGCAAATCAAAGATAATGGCATCCGCATGGTTCAGGGAAGCCATCGCGGCCGCTGCTGTTGGCTGGCATAGGGAAAGATCGGGAAACGAATTGAGCTTCAGGTAGCCGATATTGTGCGGGAGGGTTTCGATTTTTTCGAAAGTGCAGTTGCTCTGCTCCATCGCCGACCGATAACGTGCCTGGTCTTCAGGCGTTGGTTCCAGCGGGCGGCCCAGTGCATCAAAGCGGGACGCCGGCATAGGCTCCGGGATATAGGCCAGCTCAAGCTGCATGTCGTGGCTCACATCCCTCATCTGTTTGGTCAGCAGGTCGGCCAGGGCTTTGCCATCCGTGGCTGCGTCGTCATCGCCGCGCTTCCGGTGCGCGAGCAGAGCATCCGCCATCTTCTGTGCTGCGTCTCGATCCATGTAGTACTGCTTGAGATCCGCAACCGCTGCTTCAATCACACGTTGGCGCTCGGCGGCATCCAGATTTCCTTCGCCTGTTGTGGCACGGGCCGCCTGGCTAGCGGCGTCCTCTGGATTGGATTGCGGAGTTTGCTGCTGTGGGGATGCGAATCGGCCTTGTTGTTGCCCGTCAGACGTGCTCGCGCTTCTGGCTTGGTGATGGACTTGGCTGAGCAGAACCGGGAAGGCCGCAAGCGCAGTTAACGACAAGACGCCGCCCAGGAGGAGGGCTCCGGGACGCGGCGCTTCGCCTTCCAGGACAAAGAAAGACGGTGCGCCTTCCAAACGCTGTTGTGCCGAAGCGGCAATCAGCGCGGAGTGGGCATTGCTGTATTCACGCGGAAGGGAGATGGCGAGATCCGCCAGGACGTCCAGCCAAAGCCGGAGTTTCGGAAAGAATCCTTTTTCATCGCGAGCGCGGTCGCGCAACAGTTGCAGTGCGGAATCGCCGTAGCCCTCGCGAAAATGCGAAGGATAGAGGCATAGAAGCAAGGCGTATATCTTTTCAGACATAATCCCTCCTCAGGATTTTTCTGGCACGCGCGACGCGCAGCAGGTCGGCCATGCGTTCGGCTTCGGAACGGGCGAGTTTGCGGCCTGCCGAAGTCAGGCGGTAATAGCGGCGGCGATCCTGGCCGAGTTTTGCGTCCACGCGAGCGTCAAGCTCCTCGATAAATTTTTCTTCCAGGAGAGATTGGATGGAGCTGTAGAGAGTGCCGGGGCCCAGGCGCATGCGGCCGTCGGTCTGTTGGGCGACTTGGCGCATGATGGCGTAACCATGCAGGTCTTCACCGGCGAGGGCCAGCAGGATTTGGAAAGCGGCGGAGGGCAGCGGATCGAGTTTTCGTTTTGGCATGGGTAGTCGATAATCAGTATATCGATGAACGACTATACTCGCACGACCGCTCCTTTGCAAGGTCCTAGTTTGAGAAGAGAAAAGCGAAGAAAAAGACTTACACAGAGGTCGCAGAGACACAGAGGGCACAGCGAAGATAGGAATGGAGCGGGGGTCAGTGGGGCCGGGCGAGGTAAATATCGAAGGGTTGGACTGCGGGGCGGACGCGGCGGATGACTTCGCTGGCCCAGAGTTTGGGGCTGAGGAGGGTGACCCAGCCGTCTTCTGGTTCGCAGATGGCGCAGAAAAAGTATCGCTCGTAGGCGGGTTGGTAGGCGTCTACGCCGCGTTTGGAGAGGTCGCCTTCGAGCGCGCCGTCGGGGGATTCGGCGGCAGCGCCGGCGCGGATGCCGAAAGTCTCGCCCTCGAAGCGCTCGAAGAGTTGGAAGAGCTCGCTTTGGCGCGGTTGCGGTAGAACGACGCAGCGGGTGCTGCCTTCGCGAAATCTGATGTCGCGCGCGGTGCAGAACTCGCGGACGCGTTCGAGGTGGCTGAAGAAATCGACGGCGTAGTGTTCGTCGCCTGCGAGGGCAGGGAAGACGGCGGACCAGATTTCGGCGGCCTTTTGGCCGCGAACCGGTTCGCGGTTTTCGGTTTCGATGAGCTCGAGGCCGACGGCTTTTACGCCTGGGCCGAGGTCCAGGGCTTCCACATCCAGCGAAAACGGGGGCAGTTCGAGTGCTTTGGGGGGCACGCCTGGCGGCGCGCCGGGGGGAAGACTCATTCGAGAGACTCCGTCTCCGGGAATCTGGCTTTAAAGTCGGGAGATTGTTTGCGCACGTCGAGCCAGTCGAAAAAGGCGTCGGGAGTTTCGAGCCAGATTTTGAACCAGGTCGCGATTTCCACTTTCTCTTCGCGCTTGTGGGGTTCCACTTTGTGGTTGCGGGAAATCATTTCGGCGCGGCGCTTGCCGAGGCGGGCGATGCCCAGGACGCGTTCGACGGCGGCGTTTTCGCCGTGGACTCTGAATTTTCGCATCAGTTCGTCGAGGCGCATGATGCTGACTTCGGCGTCTTCGAGCGTTTTGAAGTGCAGAAGATCTTCGAATTCTTCTTCGTATTGCTCTTCGGCTTCTTCCTGGAGCGTGGTAAGAACCTTCCAGCCGGCGGTTTTTAGGACGTCGGCGACGTACTCGGAGCTGGTCTTGCCCGCTTCGCCGTGTTCGGCCTGGAGGCGGCGGCGAAGCTGATCGATTTCGGCGAGCGTCCATTTCGCGGCGCCGATTTCCCTGGCGGTTTCGAGAATCAAATCTTTTTTCGTGTTCAGCGAATCGGTCATCAAGCGGTGCCTTTGCGCTGCTTCGCGGTGCGCGGTTTCTTCTTGCTGGCCGGCCGCGGCTTCGGTTGCGGCGGAGGAGGTGGCGGATCGGCCGGGAGCCCCGCGAGCAGACGGCGGTACTTTGTCACATTGTGGTTGTGTTCGGCTAGTGTCGCGCTGAAAAAATGTCCGCCCTGGGTGTTGGCGACGAAATAGAGATAGTCGGTCTGCGCTGGTTGAAGAGCGGCACGGAGCGAGGCTTCGCCGGGATTGCCAATGGGGCCGGGCGGGAGGCCGGTGTGCTCGTAGGTGTTGTAGGGCGAGTGCACGTGCAGGTCGGCTCCGGTGAGCGTGCCGTTGTAGCGGCCCTCTTGCTCGAGAACATAGATTACTGTGGGGTCGCATTGCAGCATCATGTCTTTGCGGAGGCGATTTTCGAAGACGCCTGCGACGAGCGGGCGTTCGTCTCGCTTGGGCGTTTCGCGCTCGACGAGCGAAGCGAGCGTGACGATCGAGGACATGGGGTAGCCGGAGGCGGTGCGCGTTTTGTCTTCCGTTTTGTCTCCACCTGCCATCGGTGCGGAGATGCGCGCCCATTCTTCCTTGAATTTTTTGACCATCGCGGCGGTCAGTTCGACGGCTACGGGATGGCGCGGCATTTGGTACGTTGCGGGAAAAAGAAAGCCTTCGAGAGTCAGGGCGTGCGGGTCCATGTCGCGGACCAGGGTGGGATCGCTGGCGGCTTTAATGAACTCGTCAGCAGAGAGGAAATGAGCGGCTTCAAGGTCGTGAGCGATGTCGTAGAGGGTTTCGCCTTCGCGGACGGTAAAGGGAATTTTGTAGATGTCGCCCTTGGCGAGTTTCCAGAAAACGTCGCGGCCGGTCAGGGGCTTGTCGAAGAAATATTCGCCGGCTTCGAGAGTGCGGCGGGGATGGCGGCGGGCGTAGATTTCGAAGGCGATGGAGTTGCGGACTACGCCGTTGGTTTCGAGGAGTCGCGCGACGCCGCGGCTGGAGGCGCCGTGAGGAACCGTCACGAAGACGCCTTCGGATGCAAAGCCCTGGTAGGGATACGTGATGCAATACCACATCCAGGCGCCGGCTCCTGCGGCGGCGAGCACCAGAACGAAGAGGATAAGCAAAACTTTCTTCAAATGACCCTCATTATTTAGATGCCTGGGCCGCTTTTTTTGCTTCTTGTTGTGCTTGTGCCGATGGGGCTGCGTGCAGGCGATCCAGATATTCGTTGAGGATTAACGCGGCGGCCATGGCGTCCACGTCCGGCCGCGAACTTTGTTTCTGCCGCTGTTTGCTTGAGTGTTTGCTCGAAGTGGTGTGGATGGTGCGGCCTTGCTGCTCTTCGAGCAGGCGTTCGGCTTCCCAGCTGGTGAGGCGCTCGTCGACCATTTCTACCGGCAGGCCGAGCTGCTTGTGCACGCGTTGGCCGAAGCGCGCGGCTTCTTCGGCCATGTCGCCACGTGTGCCGTCGAGGCGAAGCGGCAGGCCGACGACGATTTGCTTTACGCCGTGTTCGCGAACCACTTCGCGCAGGCGGCGCATGTCTTCGTTGCGGTTGATGCGGTCCATCGTGGCCAGATGTGAGGCTTGGGCGGCGCCGGGGTCGGCGACAGCCAAACCGATGCGTGCGCGGCCGTAGTCGAGCGCCAGAATGCGCGCTGGCTTCGAGGCATTCGTGTTGAGAGAGGCTGTAGTCACACTTCCAGTATACCGGGAAGCAAATCACAAAATGCGCGGTGCTGCGTAAGAGTGGACTGCCCGAAAGAGCACAGCGACAGGCCGATTTGGATGGGGAAAGGGTGGCTAAAAAACTTAGGGCTTGCGGCCGCGGGCGCCTGATTGCCAGGCGTCCCAGTAGCCTAGGGCTTTTAGTTGTTGGTCGAGGCCGGTTTCTTTGACCAGGACATCGAGTTCGGGGCGAGTGAGGCGTTTGCCTAGGGGCTCGGTGCGGTCGGCGATGCCCCAGGCGGTCAGTGCGGCCAGTGCGGTGTTCAGCTTTAGTTCGCGGATGTCCACTTTGTCGAGCGTGTCCGAGGCGGCGTGATAGTTCACCAGATAGTTTGCGATTTCCTGATTGGCGACCAGGGTGGGGACGCCTTCGAGGAGGAAATCGAAATTGTCTGTGCCGAAGCTGGCGTCGTAAGTGTGATCGTTTGCGCCCCAGGATTCGAGAGGCTTCAGAGCTTCGCGGACGCCGGCTTCGATGTCGTGGCGGCCGCCCAGCGAATAGCCGGTGACACGGCCGCTGCCGGAGTCGAAGGCGATCATGGCGCGAATTTTGCCGAGCTCGACGCGATGGGCTTTGACGTATTCGTAGGAGCCGATGGCGCCTTGCTCTTCGCCGCTGAAGAGGACGAAGCGGATGGTGCGGCGGGGGAGCAGGCCTGTGGCTTTGATGGCGCGGGCGGCTTCGATAACCATGGCGGCGTTGCAGCCGTTGTCAAGGGCGCCTGTGCCAAGTTCCCAGGAGTCGAGGTGGGCGCCGAGAATTACGGATTCGTCGGGCTTTTCGTAGCCGCGAATTTCGCCGACGACGTTTTCCTGCTCGACGGGGCCGCCGATTTTGTTGGGCATCTGGAGCCACACGCTCACTTTAAAGGGATACGCGGCAACGGTACGTGCCAGCCGCATGGCGTCTTCGCGTGCGACGATGGCCTGCGGGATTTTGTCGATCTGTCCGGTGAGCGAATTTGTGTGCCGATAAAGCAGCGTGCCTTCGCGCGCGCCCATCCAGAGAATAGCAACGGCGCCGCCTTTGACGGCGCGTTGAATGATATCGGGAGGCCGCAGGTATTCGTTAAAGAGATCGGCCCATGTTGAACCAATGTCGGTGTGCACGAGGAGAATTGCGCCTTTGGTTGAGGATCTGGCGCGGACGAAATCGTCGCCGGTGCCGTAGCCGATGTCCACGACGTTTGCTTCAATACCGTTTCCGGGAGTCCCGGGGCTCCATCCCTCAGAAACAGCACGAAGCCTAGGCAGTGAGGTGCGGATCGCTGTGTCGTCTCCTGATTGTTTTGCGAAAACCGTGAAGGGCTCGTCGACGATTAGGAATGTATTCCCTTCACGCCAAGTGGTGGGTAGCGTGTATTTTTCGGTGTGGACTTCGATGCCGGCGGCGCGGAAGGCGGCTACCGCCCACTCAATGGCTCTGGCCATTTCGGGTGTGCCGGTGACGCGACCGCCGATTTCGTCGGTTAGGCGGCGAAGGTTCTCTTCCATGGGCGAGGGGCCCATTACTTGAGGGAGGATTTTTGCGGCGGCTTGGGCGCAACTGGAGGCGTCGGTTGTGGAGCAGGCGGCGGGAGATTGGCTGGATTGTATTGGGTTGAGAGAATCCTTCACGGGAGGGAGTTGAGCGGTGGCAGAGAGCGATGTAAGCAGGTAAAGAAGTAGGGAGGTGGAGAGAATTGCAATTTGGCGCATGCGTTTGGTCTCCGCGAAGGATTGGCGATGACGAAAATTAGCCTCGGCGCCACGCCGTGCATCCTCGTGCGGAGTAGTATAAGCTCGCGGCGCTTTGGGGGAAACTGAGTGCCTGGCCGCGTTGGTAGGCAGCAGGCGAGAGGGGCGTTTGTACTTTGGAGCCCCTCGCAAATTTTGTAAGTGTTGCATTTAAAGGGCTTAGGGTTTTCGTAAGTTCTTTAGAATCAACACATGCAGGCTGTCTTGTAAGTGTTGCATTTAAAGGGGTTAAGTTCACATACGGGCCTGGCTTTTGGCCGAGCGGGCAGGCAGAAATTTGAGAGAGGTTCACAGAAATCCGCGATGAAAAAAAATGGATTGATTCTTGCGGTAATTTTAGCGGAAGTGGCTGGGGCAAGAGGGCAATCAGCGCCACTGCCGGCAGGACCGGGGCTAGAAGAGCGAGCTAAAGCCGCAGTGTCCGTGATACGAGGAACGGTCAACGCGCATGGGCTGCGTCAGGCCGTGCGTGTGCAGCGGGACCGCTGGGGAGTGGCGCATATTTACGCGCAGAACCAACATGATTTGTTTTTTGCGCAGGGATTTGTGGTGGCGCAGGACCGGTTGTTTCAGATCGAATTGTGGAAACGCTCCGGACAGGGACGGCTTGCGGAGATTTTGGGGCCTTCCTTCGTGAAGCGCGATACGAGCGCGCGGTTGCTGCGGTATCGCGGCGACATGGATGCCGAGTACAAGAGCTACTCTCCGGACGCGAAAGAAATTTTCGAGGCGTTCACGTCCGGCATTAATGCCTACATCGAAGAAATTAAAAAGCCCGGCGGCATTGGGCTTCCATTGGAATTTCAACTGGCTGGTTTCAAGCCCGAGCCGTGGAAGCCCGAAGACTGTTTGAATCGCATGGCAGCGTATTCGGTGACCGGAAATGGCGCAAGTGAGTTGCACAGCGCGCAGTTGGTTGCGCTTCTCGGCCCCGAAAAAGCGGCGGAACTTCTCGAGCTCGATCCGCCGGTGAAACTCGATCCAGCTCCTGGCATTGATTTTTCGGGGCTATCTCCGGCGCTGCTTCAGAATCTCGTCGGGAGCGACGTGCCGCTGCATTTTCCCGAGACACCCGTGCAGGGGAGCAACAATTGGACCGTTTCTGGTTCCCTGACTGCCAGCGGCAAACCGTTGCTTGCGAACGATCCTCACCGCGTGATTGCCGAACCATCGCTGCGATACATCGTGCATTTGGTCGCGCCGGGATGGAACGTGATTGGTGCAGGCGAACCTGGGCTGCCGGGAGTGGCTATTGGTCACAACGAAAATATCGCTTGGGGATTGACCATTTTCGGGCTCGACCAGCAGGATTTGTATCTCGCGGAATTGAATCCCGCTGATCGGGAACAGTACAAGACGGAGCGCGGCTGGGAGCGCATGGAAGTGAAAACAGAGAGCATCGGCGTTCGCGGGGCGGCAGCGGTAACGGTCAAACTGAAATTCACGCGGCACGGGCCGGTGCTTTGGGAAGACGGAAAACGGGCGCTGGCGCTGCACTGGGTTGGAGCGGAGCCGGGAACGGCGGGTTACCTGGGATCGCTTGCGCTGGACCGGGCGAAGAACTGGCAAGAATTTGAGCAGGCCATGCCGCGCTGGAAAGTTCCTTCCGAAAATATGGTTTATGCGGACCGCGACGGGAACATTGGGGAACATTCGACCGGGCTTGCGCCGCTGCGGAAGAACTGGACGGGTTTGCTGCCGGTACCGGAGACGGGCGGCTACGAATGGAGCGGGTTCGTGCCGAACGCCGAGCTGCCGCATACGTACAATCCGGCTTCGGGATTTGTGGCCAGCGCAAATCACAAAATGATTCCGGAAAATTATCCCTACGCGGTGGGATTTCAGTGGGCTCCGCCAGACCGGTTTGGGCGTATTACAGAAGTTTTGAGCGGTGCCGCGAAAAGCGGGCACAAGCTGAGCGTCGTCGACATGGAGAATTTGCAGAACGACGTGGTACCGATACCGGCGCGCGAACTGCAGAGTTTGCTGAAGCGTGCGGCGTCAAACGGCGGCGGAGCGGCGGACGCTTCGGTGAAACTGCTGCTGGATTGGGATTGCGCGTTTACGGAAGATTCCACGGCGGGGACACTTTACGAATTCTGGCTGCTGGAGCTACGCGATGCAGTCAGTGCGAAAGTCATCCCGGCGGAGGCGCAAAAGGCCGCAGGCAAATTATACGAGTCGAGAATTCTCGAGGAACTGTCGAAGCCGCGAGCGAGCGTTTTCGGGTCGAATCCCGAAAGCGCGCGAGACACTTTGCTTCTTGAGACGCTTCGTACCGCGCAAGAAAAGCTGGCTGCGAAACTGGGTCCCGATCCCAAGAACTGGGCGTGGGGACAAGTGCATCGCGCTTCGTTCCATCATCCGCTGGGCGGAATTACGCCTGACGCCAAGGCGCTTTTCGATCGCGGACCCGTCCCGCGGCCGGGCGAAAATTCCACTGTGGACGCTACTTATTTTGGCGGCGCGACGTTCGATCAACTGTCGGGGGCGAGTTACCGGGAGATTTTTGATTTGAGCGATTGGGATAAAGGAGTTGGCGTGAACGTGCCCGGGCAGAGCGGGCAGCCTGGCAGCGTGCATTACGATGATTTGCTGCTGCTGTGGGCGCATGGAAAATACTTTCCGCTGAGTTACAGCAAGCAGGCCGTCGACCGCGAGACGACGGACGTGCTGGAACTGAAACCGTAAGCCGTAGAAATCGAGACGCGCCCCCCGACTTGCCTGGAGCTATCTCATAATTGCGCCAGACGGGGCGGATAGAGTTTCTTCAGGGGCTAAAGCCCATTTTTTTGCCATTAAGCGAGATTCCGACGTGCAGATGCTTCGGGACGATCAGGAGTGGCGGGAAACTGTCGTGAGGTATCGTATTGATTCACCACCTTCAGGCCCACGGAATAAGGGCCGGCCTTTTGCAGAAATTCAACGGAAGAAACTGGGAGAGCGCTGTTCCCGAGCCGATGAGCAAAAAGAGCAGGAGAGCTGTCAGTGTGCTCGCTTTACATGTCATAGCCAGAATTTCCTTTTTGACTTCGTTAGCGCCATCATACGGTCACATACGCGAACTTCAAAAAGGAAATATGGGATTAAATGTCGGAGCTAAAGCTCCGACCCCCTAAAGAGCTTTTGTGGGATGAATTCTAGCCGGACCGCCGGTTTGCATGGGCGAGGCAGTCGGCGACTCGGGCGACCTGGACCATTTCCGCGACGTCGTGCACGCGCACGATGTGCGCGCCGTTGAGGATGCTTGCCGTGACGGTTGCGGCTGTGCCCCAGATGCGTTCTTCTGGCGGAGCGGGCTTGCCGCCGCTTGCCAGCGTGGCGCCTAAGAATCCTTTGCGCGATGTGCCTACCAGCAACGGATAGCCCAATTTTGCGAGCTGGGGAAGTTTTTGCAGCAGCTCGTAGTTTTGCGAATAGCTTTTGCCGAAGCCGATGCCTGGGTCGAGGATGATTTGCGAGTTGGCGACTCCTGCTTTGCGAGCTTTCGCAAGCGAGGCACGCAGGCCTTTGGTCACATCTTTCATGACGTCTCGCGCAAATGGGCCTGCTTGCATCGTGCTTGGCTCGCCGTGCATGTGCATCAGAATGAGAGGGGCGCCGTGCTTTGCTGCGACTTCCGCGATGCGTGTGTCGTGCCTCAATCCGGAGATGTCGTTGATCATTTCCGCGCCGGCTTCGAGGGCGGCCTCGGCGACTTCGGCTTTTTGCGTGTCAATGGAGATGGGAATTTTTATGAGGCGGCGGAGGGCGCCGAGAACGGGGAGCAGGCGGCACAGTTCTTCTTCGGCGGCGATGCTTCGCGAGCCCGGCCTGGTGGATTCGGCGCCAATGTCGAGGAGGTCGGCGCCATCGCGTTCCATGGCGACGGCACGATTGATGGCTTTTTGGACGTCGAAGAATTTGCCGCCGTCGGAGAAACTGTCGGGAGTGATGTTCAGGATGCCCATGATGAGCGTGCGCTCGCCGAGGACCAGCGTTCGGGAGCGGAGCTTCAGGCGGAATTTTTTGTGGGGCTTCATTCAGAAGAAGAAAGGGACAGGCAGGAGTGCCTGTCCTACTTTAATCCAAATCGAAATCGCGGAGGGGTTTGCCAGCTGGGGCGTCTTTGGCTTTTTTCATGGCTTCTTCAAATTTTTTCGCGAGGATGTCTTCTTTGTGGGTTTCCTGGAAGAAGGAATCGGCGAATTTGTCTTCGCGCTGGCGGTGCTGTTCGGCGAGGATGCCTTGGGCGTTTTCCAGGTCGACGTTAGGACCGGCCTTGACGGGAGCTTCGTGGGAGAGGACGGCGCCGAAGACGGCGTCTACCACCAGCTTTGCTTGGCAGCAGGGGCAGGTTACGTGGAGATTGTCTGGGGTCTTGTTTCCCATAGGGGCATTCTACCTATTTTGATGGCGGTGGTCACGTTGGCGGCACGAAGACAAGATCGTTGCGTTGGTCGTATGGTTCAAAAACAAAGAAGGGCACGGCATGCAGTGCCCCTACAATTGAGATTTAGGCTTTGGCTGGGTTTTCGCCGCGGGTGAAGCCCGGGGCTGGACGAAGTTCCGGGCGTACAACCTTGGGATCCGCGCTCGGGGCGGCGGGCGCCGGCGGAGGAGGCGTCCTCGGCTTTTCCGGCAGCGGCCTGCCTTCCATCAGCATCTTTACTTCTATGGCGTCAATGACTTCGCGTTCGAGCAGGGCTTGCGCGATGCGCTCGAGAGTCGCGCGATTGTTCGAGAGAAGGCGCTTGGCATTTTCGTAGCCGCCGCTGACGATGCGCTTCACTTCTTTATCGATCTGGATGGCAGTGTCTTCGGAGTAGTCGCGATGCTGGGTGATTTCGCGGCCCAGGAAGATGGCTTCGTCTTTCTTTCCGTAGGCCAGCGGGCCAAGCTCGCTCATGCCCCATTCGCAAACCATGTTGCGGGCGAGGTCGGTGGCGCGCTCGATGTCGTTTCCGGCGCCGGTGGTGATGTGGCCGAGGAAGATTTCTTCCGCGGAGCGTCCGCCCATGAGGACTGCGAGCATGGCTTCGAGATATTCGCGAGTGTAGGTGTGCTTGTCGTCTTCAGGGAGTTGCATGGTGAGGCCGAGCGCCATGCCTCGCGGGATGATCGTGACTTTGTGAACTGGATCGGCTCCAGGGGTCATTGCCGCTACCAGTGCGTGTCCCGCTTCGTGGTACGCGGTGTTCTTCTTTTCTTCGTCGGAGAGAATCATGGACTTGCGCTCGACGCCCATCAACACTTTGTCTTTGGACATCTCGAAATCTACCTGCATAACGAATTTTCGGTTTTGGCGTGCGGCCCAGAGAGCGGCTTCGTTCACGAGGTTGGCGAGGTCCGCGCCGGAAAAGCCTGGAGTGCCGCGCGCGATGATGGACAGCTCGACGTCATCGGAGAGAGGCACTTTGCGGGTGTGCACGCGGAGAATTTCTTCGCGGCCCTTTACGTCGGGTCGCGCAACGACTACGCGGCGGTCGAAACGGCCAGGACGAAGAAGGGCTGGATCGAGAACATCGGGGCGGTTCGTGGCGGCGATGAGGATTACGCCTTCGTTGGATTCGAAACCGTCCATTTCGACGAGCAATGCGTTCAGGGTTTGCTCGCGTTCGTCGTGTCCACCGCCGAGGCCTGCGCCACGGTGGCGGCCGACCGCGTCAATCTCATCTATGAAAATGATGCAAGGCGCGTTCTTCTTTCCCTGCTCGAACAAATCGCGGACGCGGCTTGCGCCGACGCCAACAAACATTTCCACGAAGTCCGAACCGGAAATGGAGAAGAAGGGAACGTTGGCTTCACCGGCGATGGCTCGCGCGAGCAAAGTCTTGCCCGTGCCAGGAGGCCCGACAAGCAAAACGCCCTTGGGAATGCGCCCGCCAAGCTTCTGGAATTTTTGCGGATCTTTGAGGAATTCAATAATTTCCTGGAGCTCTTCCTTGGCTTCGTCCGTTCCGGCAACATCTTTAAAGGTAGCTTTCTTCTGTTGAGCGGAAAGCAGGCGCGCGCGCGATTTGCCAAAACTCAGCGCTTTATTTCCGCCGGCCTGCATCTGGCGCATCAGGAAAAGGCAGAAGCCCACGAGCAGGATCAGAGGCGCGGCGTTCAGCAGGATCAAAATCCAGTCGCCGCTGTGAACTTCTTTCATGCCCTTGATCATCGTGCCTTTGTCTTTGAGCTGCTTGACGAGATCTGGAGCGGCTTCCTTGAAAACGGTCACGACAAATTTCTGGGGAGGGTTGGTCCGGTATTCGCCCTGGACTTCGTAGCTGTTTGGTGAGAGGTACAGCGTGACTTCCTTGATCTCTCCGTTTTCCACCTTGCCCATGAATTCGCTGTAGCTGGGCTGCTGCTCGCGCTGCTGGCTTCCGTTGGCGGAGACCAGCTTCCACAGCATTACGCCGAGGAATACGATCGAGATCCAGAATAAAATTGTTTTTGCCGTAGAACTGGAATTCACTTTGTCCTCACCTTTGTCCCGCGGAATTTTCTTCCACGTGGAAGCGGCTGGGCGAATACTTCCATCTTACTTCTTTTTGCCTTGCCGCCGCTTCACCTGCGCCGGTCCAGCGGAAAGAGCGCGAAGATTCCGCCCCGTTCCATTAGACGCCGCCAGGCCGTAACCGACCCATACATCATTAGATGCGGTCCGGAACCCAAAGTAATCAGGCTCCAGGCCCACGCGCCGCCGCGCGGGCTTGTCCAGCAGTACTGCCAAACGCAGCGACCTGGGCTCGCTTTCTCCCAGACGCCGCAGAAGAAATTCCTGCGTGACGCCGCTCTCGAGCACCGCGTCGAGCAGCAGAACGTCGCGGCCTTTCAGCTCCGGGCGCGCGCCGAAATAAACTTCGCGGCGTTCGCGTCCCGCGTCATCCACGTCGCGCACATCCTCGCGCACGAAGTGGCACACGACGGAAGCGTCCAGCGCGCGGATCAGGTCGGCGGCGAAAACGAAGCCGCGGTCGAGCGTTACGACCACATCCACCCGGCGGCCTTTATAGGCCCGCGATATTTCCTTGCCGAGAGCCGAAACTCTCGCGCCAATTCGCGCGGCGGAATAGGCTGCACGGCTTGACGTTCCTGATTCGAGCGCTGGGCCGCCACGCATCAAGTATTTTCCTCGGCAATCAAAATTCCCGATCGAGTCCCTTCATTTGGCCCGAATCCAGCGGCAACCGGAAATCCGCGTGACCAAACGAGAACGCCGCCGCTTGTCAGCACCGGCCAGCCGTCGCGCTTCCACCGGCTGATGTGCTTTTCGTTCAAAAGGCGCTTCAGTTTGTGCGCTTTCTGATGCCCCGCGGGTCGCAGTTTGTCACCTGGACGCCAGTTGCGCAGAACGAGTGGTGCGCGCAGCCGGTCGCGGTCCAAGACCGCCCCTGATTGTCTAGTTTCCTCTCTCTCTGCGAGCCAGTCAATCACCCTGAGGCGGAAGACACACCCCGCTTGTGGAAGACGGAGAGTCGCGGCGCCGTTTATAAAATCGATGTTGTACTCGAATTCTGCGGCTGATTGCTTGTTTGCGCCGCGTTTTGTGTCCTTGGCGTTTGCGCAGAAAACCAATTCGTTGTTTTCGCGGCGGACTTCGACGGCACCCGGTAATTGCAATGCTTTGCCGCTTTTCCCTTGCCGCGCCAAGTGCAAAACGGATGCAATGTGTTGCGCTGTGATTTGGCCTGTTCCTAGTTTGCGCTCTTCTATTAGACGGCGGAGCATGCGCTTGGTCAGGGCCAAGGATCGTTCTTTCTTCTCTGTGGCCTCTGCGTACTCTGTGTTGAAATTTTTATTCCGCAATGGCTGCAGCAAGTCGGCTACGGCAATACGCGTTGCATCTCGCTCCTTCTGGGCTAGCGCTTCACACCGCTCCCGCGCCAGCAGTTCCAAGAATTCCTCATCCTCCCGCGCGAACTCCGCAAGCGAAGCGAGATGCTCGACGACGCCAGGCTGAAACTGCCGTTCCAAGAGCGGGAGCAGTTTCTTCCTGATTCGCGCGCGTGTCCGCGTGGTGTCTTGATTAGTCGCGTCCTCGCGCCAGCTTTGTTTCTTACGCCGCAGGTACGAGCGCAGCTCTTCCCGCCGAAAATACAGGAGAGGCCTTACGACGCATCCAGCTTGAGGATGAATTCCGCCGAGTCCGGCTAGTCCCGTGCCGCGCAGGATGTGGGCGAGCACAGTCTCTGCCTGATCGTCCGCCGTATGCGCCACGGCGAGGCGATCGGTTTTTCCTTCCGCGACCAACCGCGAGAAAAAATCGTAGCGTGCGCGTCGCGCGGCATCCTCGAGGTTGGCTTTTTCGCGTTTGGCTTTCGCCGCCACGTCCACGGTTTCGACGTGAAAGCTCAGCCTGTGATTCGCCGCCAGTTTGGCCACAAACTTTTCATCAGCGTCGGAAGCCTTGCCACGCAGTTTGTGGTTGAGGTGCGCAACGCTCAACACGATGCCGAGCTTCTCGCGCAACTCCAGGAAAAGCAGCAGCAGCGCAACGGAATCCGCTCCTCCAGAGACCGCTACGGCCACGCGCTCCCCTGCGCGCAACATTTCTGCGGTCAACGTCGCCGAGCGTCTTACGCTTTCCAGCAAGCGCGCCACCAGCTGGCCGTTCTTGCCGCGCGCACTCATCTTTGAGGAAACCTGAATGGTCATGGAGTCAGCGGCTATGGTAACAATTGCTCGCCAAGCGGGTCGAGCCTCGCCGCTTGCGCTCACAAGCTCCTCAAGGGATATACTATGCGGCTTGTGCGAGCGAATTCGGCTCAAAGGCGGGAAACATGGAAATCGAGCGGCGTGACTTTCTGAAGACAACTGGCAAGGCAATTACTGCGGGCGCTGCGGCGCTCGCGCTGGGCGGCAAAATTCTGGGGGCAAATGATCGCGTGCGCGTGGCCGTATGCGGCGTGCGTGGCCGCGGCGTCGATCACATCCACGGCTTCGCGCACGTCCCCGGAGCCGAGCTGGTGGCTCTTTGCGATGTCGACGAAAGCGTGCTGAACGAGAGACTTGGCGACGTCCAAAAGCTGGGTTTGCCAAAGCCGAAAGGCTATGGCGACATTCGCAAACTGCTCGAAGACAAAGACATCGACGCCATCTCGATCGCCACGCCCAATCATTGGCACTCGCTCATGGCCATCTGGGCCTGCCAGGCTGGTAAAGACGTCTATGTGGAGAAACCGTGCTCGCACAACTGGTTTGAAGGACGCCAGCTAGTTCGCGCCGTTAAAAAATACAACCGCATTTGCCAGCACGGCAGCCAGTCACGCTCGAACCCCGGGATGATCGAGGCCATCCAGCATCTGCACGACGGCACGATTGGCGACGTCTACATGGCCCGCGCGCTCTGCTACAAGTGGCGGCCATCCATTGGCCACGCTTCCCCGGAAGCCGTCCCCACCGGCGTCAATTACGATCTCTGGACCGGCCCCGCCCCCCTCAAGCCGTTTACGCGAAATCGCTTTCACTACAACTGGCACTGGATCTGGGACACCGGCAACGGCGACATCGGCAATCAGGCCATTCATGAAATTGATATCGCCCGCTGGGGCTTGGGAGTGGGTTTCCCGTTGTCTGTCTCCGCCATGGGCGGGCACTTCATGTTCGACGACGACCAGGAAACGCCCAATACTTTGAATACCACCGTCTATTTCAATGATGCGAACGGCAAACGCAAGCTGATGGAAATCGAAGTGCGCCACTGGATCACCAATCACGAGGCGGAAATTGGCACCGGCGTATACGGTCGCAGCGCCGTCCCGCCCGCCGGGATCAAACCGGCTGCTTACAAAAAACCACCAGAAAAACAATCTGCAGTCAAACAGCAGTCGCTGGGGCCGCAGGACGCAAAGACCAACACGATCGGCAACATTTTCTATGGATCGAAAGGCGTTCTTGCGATTGATGGCTACGACGCGTACAAGACGTGGCTGACGAATCAGCTCGAACCCGGCCCGTCCGGCAAAGCTTCCGGCGACCACTACGCTAACTTCATCGAGTGCGTCCGCAGCCGCCGCGGCGAGGATATTCATTCGCCCATCGAGGAAGCTCACATCTCAACGACGGTGCTGCACCTGGCGAACGCTTCCTACCGGCTCGGCCGCACGCTGAATTTCGATCCCGACAAGCAGCAAGTCATCGGCGACGACGAAGCCAATCGCATGCTGCGCGGCACGTATCGCGCGCCGTACGTGGTCTCGGAAGAGATTTAAGCTGGCCCAGCTGATCTGATCGAGTCTCGCTGCCGCTCATATACCGGGTGGTGCGGTCACGCTTTCTTAATGCGCTTTAAGAACTCCGGATCGATCCACACTTTTTTAACCTGCCCCGGTTTCAATTGAACGCTGTTGATATCGAATGGTTTCCGGCGGTCGAGGAAGCCCCAATAAAGGCAGTCCACGTTCCGAGCGGCTACACACTACGCCGCACTAAGGCTTGCTTTGTGCCGGCTTTGCCTGCTTGGCTTTTGCCACCATGTCGCGTACATCTTTGAGTAGCGCCTGCGAGTCGAAGATCACGCCGTCGCGAATCGTGTATTTCACGCACTGCTCGTGAACTTCCTTGCGGTCTTCGCCTACGCGCGTCACGCCGATTCCGTAGAAAACCTTCACATCGGCTAGCGGATTTTCCGAGAGCACGACGAGGTCTGCTAGATATCCT
>Ga0209248_10000175_pt1 | contig 21815 bp, 19 predicted proteins | sample BogFormECP04_OM1_FD_188241 | JGI IMG/M metagenome (GOLD analysis project Ga0209248, IMG submission 188241) | Bog forest soil microbial communities from Calvert Island, British Columbia, Canada - ECP04_OM1 (SPAdes) (version 2) | ecosystem: Environmental > Aquatic > Freshwater > Wetlands > Bog ... | reverse complement strand
TTCCTCTCTGTCCATCGCCAGCTCCAGGACTACCGCAGTGCGCTGGCGTGGGTACGCACCCAAGAGGAATTCGATGCTGCACGGATCTTTGTGTGGGGCACCTCATTTGCCGGCATGCACATTGTCGAGTTGGCCGCCAGCGAACCCGGGCTGGCCGGCGCCATTGCGCAATGCCCGCTGGTGGACGGTTTGGCCGGGCTGACCAATATCCCGGCGTCCCGCGCGCTGCGACTGACCGCGTACGCCTTGGCCGACCTGGCCGGGTCAGTGCTCGACCGACCCCCGCGCTATCTGCCCATCAGCGTGCCCCCAGGGCAGCTCGGGGTGATCGCAACCGACGATGCGATGATCGGCATGGCCCGACTCGACCCCGGCGACGGGTCCTGGTCCAACGAGATCACCGCCCGGTCACTGCTTGACGTGACGTTGCACCGACCGGTGAAACACGCCCGGAACGCCCGATGCCCGCTGCTCATGGTTGTGGCGGAACACGACGCCATGGCTCCCACCGGACCGGCGCTGGCTGTGGCCGCGCGCGCACCCCTCGGAGAGCTATACCGCAGCCGCGGCGGACACTACGACGTCTACGCCGGCGGGCTTGACCACGAGAACGTGTTACGAGTCGAGACGTCCTTCTTGCACCGACACTCCGAGATGCCCGACCAATGACACGATCCCGCCGCACCTGCACCATCTAGCCACCGCGGGCCGACCAGTCATACCCCGCACTCACGACCATGCTCGACGGCAGGTAGCCCTGCCGCCATCCGGTCCATGGATCGATCCGGAGGGCTAACTGTTCGGGCCAATGACGAAGCACCGCCCAGCGCTAGTCGTCAGCAAGACCTCCTGCACTGCTGATTTGTCGATGCCGGGGAACTGAATCTGATCATTCAATTGACCCGGATCGATTGCGGCGATCTGGGAAGCCGTGGTGCCGTGCTTCAGGCGAACGTCGGCGGTCACTTGCTCGCCGTTAACTGCATTGGACGATTCGCGGAAGTAGTAGACATTAATCCCAGAGCCTGACGTGTCGGCAGCCCAACCATCGCGGTAGTAGCAGGCTGGGTTGCCCTCAGCGTCCGGGGGCGGCGGGGTGCAGATCGGCAACCCGACGCATGATGCGGTCGTGCTGGGAGCGGCAGTCGCGTTGGGCGCTGCTGTGGTGTTGGGGGCGGCACGCGTCGTAGTAACGGCCGGCAGTGGGGTAGTTGAGCTTGCTGTGGCGGCTTGCGGCCGCGATGGCGAGGACGACGAACACGCAGCCAGACCGAAGACGGCAGCGAAAATTACCCACTCTTTCACATTTGCCACGCGGGCCCCTTCGGTGACGTCAAAAGATCGGTTCACACGGTATGGCGGGGACGGGCTGTCACACAACTAGGAGTAGCACCCGGCCGTAAGCGCCTCGGTGATCTCGAAATCGGTCGTCACCGAGTGCTCACCGCGGTGTAGCCGATGGTGCGTGACCCGTCGTCGTGGCTGGCGTCTCCTGAAGCATCGCGTGGCTCCCGCACACCTGAGCCGTGTGGGTACCGATTACAGACGGCGGGCGGTTGCGCTGTGTTGATGCCATCAACACCTTTCGCGTAATCGCAGGTCGTTTTACGTTGTTTCGATGCGCCTGGTTCGATTCCCGGGCAGCTCCACAACAGAAGTGCTGGTCAGGGCAATAGGCTTTGACCAGCTTTCCATTTTCATCGATCTCGTTGAGAATCTATGGACACCGTTGGGCTTGGATGACGGTGCCACGTCCCCTATTCCGGCGGATTGCCGGGCGGCGGGTAGACGCCTCGCAGTATCCAGGGGAACCAGTTGATGCCGAACTCGAGCTCGTCGCTGGCGTCGTAGTCCGGGGTGGGATCGATTGGAATGTTGGTCTCGCTTTGTGCGGCGCCCATTGGCGAAGTTACGTCAGCCCCTGGTTGTGGTGGGCGCCCGTAGACGGCCACCACGACGGTGCGATCGGGGCTGTTTTCCGACCACACTCCGATTTGGCTGTTGGCGCAGTTGGACATGATGGCGGAATAGGCAGGGTTGTAGTACCACCGGTTGATCAAATCGTTGCCGCTGATTGCGATGGATTGATTGATCGCGACAGTTTCCGCGGCCGGACCATGGAAGCCGGCTGCGTTCGCGCGGTCCTGGGGGGTGGACCCGTCTGAGCCGATGTCGCCGTCGAGGTTGCGGTTGTTCAGCACATCGCGGGTGTGCCGCTGCGCGGCGAGTTGCAGCTGCTTGTTGATTTTGACGTCGTTGGTGCAGCCCGCCTGGTGTTGCATTGTGTAGACGTTGGCAACGACACCGTCGTTGAGTCGTTTGTTGTTCGGTATGACTGTGTCGTTGTCGCCATCCGCATGTGCTGCGGGGGTGCACAACAGGGTGCTGGCGGCGATCACCAAGGTAGGCAGAGTCAGCGGTCGATACTGCATGGCATTTTGCTCCTTGTCCGCCGCCGGTAGGCGGTGGCCGGTGGTGGGCTTCGGAAGTTCCTGCGACCAACTACTGCCGTGGCCATGGTGATCGCATCGTGGTTCAGCTCTGCTTTCGGGCGATGAGAATTAGACAGATATATTACGCTTTCGCCGACATGAAGCAAGGAACGCCTTCGCTCGAGGTGCGGCTAACACGCGACCTGGATCGCGAAAGTGCCAGGTGTCCTAACGCTGGCATTGTCGGTGACGAACCCGTCTGCAGTACCGCGGATTATGTACGTCTGAGCCGTCATACTCACGTCGGCTTTGCCGTCGAGCCCTTTCATGTAGCTTCCGGTGAAGCCGCCCAGATCGGTGATGGTGACGGATTTGGCTGTAAGCCCAGTTTCGTTGGATACCAGTGCCTTAACGCCCGCGGCCGTGTCACCAGTTGTGATCGTGGTCAGCGATCCTATCTGCGCACACTTCACCGCAGTGGTCGCAGGGAGTGCCTTATCGTTGATCGTCACCCTCGCGGTTCCTGCGGGTAGGGCGCCGGGCGGAGGTGAGGCGGGTGGCGACGATGAGCACGCCGCAGCGCCCGCCGCGATCAGGGCGGCGGCGGTCGGGTTGAAGAACCGTTTCTGCACGAGGCCACCCCGGTTTCTCGCCATGTTCGCCATACCTTCCGCTAGAGAAATGTAGCCGCTGCCAGGTCCGCCGGTGACGAATCGCTCAACCATCAGAGGCTCGCCGACCGGACGGCTACGCACGAGGTTTTAGGGAGGCGACGAGCAGGTTCCGCAGCAAGCCCTCGTCGCCGCCATCCTCGGACCCAGCGGGTTCGGCAATGAGGTGAAGTTGATCCGGACAATCCAGCGGGCGAGGGTGTCGGCCGAAAGGTCGCGGCGAATCTCGCCGGCAGCCGCACCAGCCTCGAGGCGCCGCACGAGCGTTTCAGCGAGTTTGGCTCGCCACAACTCGGAGCCTTCGGCGGCGTGATAGGCGACACCGAGGGCTTGATGTTCCTCCATCAACGACCGCATTATCGGCGAGTTGCGGGCGATGTCGGTGCCCCGCAGGCACGCTGCCACGAGCTGAGTCAGAAATGGGTCGTCAGTCTGCCAGCATTGTTCAACGGCTTCCGCGGTGGCCGCGAGGACTCGCACAAGGAGGCAGCCAGCAGCGTGTCCTTCTTCGAGAAGTAGTAGTACACCGTCGACCGGTGCCGCCTGCGCGCCGGGCGATGTCGCTCATCCGGGTGCGCACCGGTCCCTTGTCCGCGTAGCAGGCATCGGCTGCGACTAGCAACCGTTCGCGCGCGTCGTCCTCATCGGCGGGCGCGTCGGCGTCCCACAAACCCGCACGGTGTTCCTCGGGCCGGGCGGTCACAAGAGCACACTATGGCCTTCCTGGGATAACGGTTGCGCGCTTGTCGGAAGTGACGGTCGGTCACTTTCCCCGAAGCATCGACCCGTCGACTGAAACCGAGGAGGCATGGGGCGGGCACACCACCGACTTCGTATCGTCACTGAGTCGGCAACCGACGGGCGGTGGGTGTCGCCCACTGCCGTTGAGCACCCGAGAGGGGCCGTCCGACCCATCAGCAACGTGCTTAAACAAGCTAATGGCATAATTCGATATATAGATAAATGTTTTGCTGTTGCGAGTTGATTGGCCGACGTGTGTCATTCACCTGTTCGCCTTCCAGCCGCCGTCACCCTAAGCCGAGACGGGTCGACCGGCTAGCCCCTGGCGGAGAATAATTGGCCGGTCGGTTCGAGCAAGATGCCGACAATATTGAGGGCGGCGCGCGCGGTGAGATCTGGGGCAACAAGAAGCCCGGAACCGCACCCACCGATGCCAAGTGCGCCCAAGTGGCAGCGTCGAAAGCGCTGGTCATGCCTTGTGGCCCGGCTGGCGCCAGCCGGCGGCTGTTAGGTCGGCGCCTGCGTTGGGACGTGCTGTGTCTGTTGCGGTTCGCGGTGTCGCTCCGGAAACCTTGGTCCCGGAGTTTGCGATGCAGATCGCACATCACCACCTGTTTACTTTCCAACGCGCTATTTCTCGATGTATTCGCGATGCGTGACGAAGTAAGCCGTAAACGCGTCCGGGATGTGCACGAATCTATTCTTTTATTAGCATCAGTATCAGTCCAATTCTGTGACTACTCGGGAATTACGGTGCAAAGTGCAACAGCTTGATTTATTGCAATTTTAGAGGCAACAAGGCGGCTCAAAAGTTCGAGCTCAGCGAATGAACCAATCGCACCGCGCGGCTTCATCGAGCTGCTCGAATCCGGCTGCGCCCGGAACGGTTTGAGTCCAGACTGGTCAGCTCTACGAGGCGGAAATCCTAGGTGAACAGCTGCGAGAGGGCTCGGACACCAGTGCCGAGCAGAGATACGCGCGGTCGGTCAGTTCATCAATGATTGCGACATTCGGATTAAATTTGTCGGAACCTCACAGCAAATCAGCGATAGTTCGACAGATGTCTACCGAATCTGGATTGTCGAGAATGAAAGAGGTATATGTTGCTCTCCATGAAAGTCGTGGTACCGTCCCGCTGTGCCGTAGGCCACACGGTTGGGTGGCAGCGCTCGTGATTAACCGCTACGGGGAGGATTCATCGCTCTAATGTCGGCCGAGGCTAGATACCAACGGGTGCGCTAGTGGTTGCGACGGACGCGCGTCCTGCTCCGCCGGCCACCAGTTTGCCGATCGGGGGTGCCAAGCTTAGGCCGGAGACCTACACCAAGCCGCTGCGCGAGGTTGGCAGCTTCTTCGCATTGTCGCTGGACATCCTGGTGCAGATGGTGCGTCCGCCCCTGGCTTGGCGTGAGTTCATCCACCAGAGCTGGTTTGTGGCTCGGGTGACGATCTTTCCGACCTTTATGGTTTCGATCCCGTTCAACGCCTTCGCGGTCTTCATCATCAACATTCTGCTGGTCGAGATCGGCGCCGCTGACCTCTCCGGTACCGGCGCTGCGCTGGCTTGTGTCGTGTACATCGGCCCGATATCGACCGTGTTGGTGGTCGCCGGTTGCGGCGCCACCGCAATGTGCGCCGAACTGGGGTCTCGCACCATCCGCGAAGAAATCGACGCGATGCGAGTGATGGGAATCAACCCGGTCCAGCGCCTGCTGGTGCCGAGGGTGCTTGCGCTCATGGTCAACGGGTTGTTGCTCAACGCCATCAACACGATCGTCGGTCTGGTCACCAGCTACTTCTTCTCGGTCGGCTTCCAACACGTCAATCCTGGTTCCTACGCGGCGAGTTTGACGCTGCTCGTCGGGGTCACCGAGGTCGTCATAGCCTTCGTCAAGGCGACACTGTTCGGCGTGATCGCCGGCTTCATCGCCTGCTACAAAGGGATCACCGTGGGTGGGGGCCCGCAAGGCGTCGGCAACGCGGTCAACGAAACCGTGGTGTACACGTTCATGGCTTTATTCGTGATCAATGTGGTGCTGACCGCCGTCACGACGAAGGCGACGATGTGACCACCGCCCCCTCCGGATTTTTTCTGCCGCGGCTGACGATTTTCGCGCGTCGCCTGATCAACGAGTGGAATCGGCTGGGGAGCCAGACCGCGTTCTACGTCAGGGCGCTGGGCTTCGTGTGGGAAGCCGTCGTCCGCTACAAAGTGGAGACGCTGCGGCTGATCGCCAACATGAGTCTGGGTGTTGGTGCGCTGGCCGTCATCGGCGGCACCGTGGTAATCGTCACCACCTTGACGATGTCCGTCGGTGGACTTGTCGCCATCCAGTTATTCCGATCGTTGTCCGACGTCGGGGTGCAGGCTTTGAGCGGTTTTGCCTCCGCCTACATCAATACGCGTCTCGCCGCGCCGCTGGTCGCCTGTATCGGCCTGGCGGCCACCATCGGCGCCGGTGCGACAGCGCAGTTGGGCGCCATGCGGATCAACGAGGAGATCGACGCGCTCGAGGTAATGGGCATCCGCACAATCACCTATCTGGTCTCCACCCGGGTGGTGGCCGGCGTGGTCGTCACAGTTCCGCTGTGGTGCATGGCTTCGCTGGCCGGCTACATGGCCACCCGGACCCTTGTCATTTTTGCTTACGGGCAGGCTCCCGGGGTCTACGACCACTACTTCCATACGTACCTGCAGCCGACCGACCTGATCTGGTCGATGCTGCAAGTCATCGGGACGGCCACGTCGATCATGCTGGTGCACACCTATTACGGTTTCAACGCCTCGGGCGGGCCGGCCGGTGTCGGCGAGGCGGTCGGTCGTGCGGTACGCGCGTCACTGGTTGTGGCGGTAGCGGTGACCTTGGCGGTGGCAATGGCCGCCTACGGTGTGTCCGGCGACTTCAACCTGTCCGGATAGCGACCATGAAAAGGAAACGGCGCGAGGCCGGCTTGCACCCGGCGCTTTGGACGGTGATCCTTCTCGGCTTGATCATCGGAGCGTTTGTGTTGACGCTTGGGGCGTTCAACAGAGACTTCAGGCCGTATGCCAGGGTGACCCTTACCTCGGACCGCACGGGTCTGGTCATGGAACCCGGCGCAAAGGTGAAGTTGCGCGGTGTTCAGGTCGGCCGGGTTGCGTCGATCCAGCAAGGCGACCCGGTGAGACTTCAACTCGAACTCTACCCGGAGCAGCTCAAATACATTCCCGCCAACGTCGGAGCCGAGATCACCGCCACCACGGCGTTCGGTGCCAAGTACGTCGACCTGCTCACTCCTAGCGACCCGAGCCCAAAACGGCTGAGGGCGGGGGCGGTGGTGCAATCACGCAACGTGACCACCGAGGTCAACACGGTGTTCCAGAACTTGGTTGGTGTGCTGAACAAGATCGACGTCGCCAAACTCAACGCTGTTCTCACGGCGCTGGCCGACGGGTTTCGCGGCAAGGGTGAAGCCATCGGCGAGGCGACCACCGACCTCAACCAAGTCCTGATGGCGATCAATCCCCGGAGCGAGACCATCCGGACCGATTTCCGTGCGTTCAAGGGATTCAGCGACACCTACAGTGCGGCCGCACGCGACATCGTGACGGTACTGGACGCTGTCAGCACGACAAGCTCCACGATCACCAACAACGCCAAGCAGCTTGACTCGTTGCTGCTCGACGTCACCGGGCTTTCCCGCAGCGGGGTCAACCTGGTCGGCCCGAATAAAGACAACCTGGTGCACGGCATCAACCTGCTCCAGTCCACCACGAGCCTGCTGATGAAATACAACCCGGAACTCACTTGCCTGCTGGTCGGCGGGAAGAACGTCGTCGATTTCGGGTTCTTGGATGTTGCCGGCGGCCACAACGGCTTTTCGGTGATCCTGGACGCGGGATTGCTCCTGGGCGACGACACGTACAGATTCCCCGACAATCTGCCGATCAACGGCATTAAGGGTGGACCCGGTGGCCAGCCCGGCTGTGGATCGTTGCCAGACGTTGCTAAGAACTTTCCGCAGCGCTACCTGGTCACCAACTCCGGGTGGGGCACCGGGATGGACGTGCGGCCTAACCCCGGCATCGGCTTCCCGGGATATGTCGACTACTTCCCGGTTACCCGCGGGACACCGCAACCGCCCAGCATCCGCCACCCGGGAGGTCCGGCTCCCGGTCCGGTCCCTGGAACGGCTGGGTACTCGGGCCCGGCACCCTACGGTGCGCCCCAGTACGCCCCGGACGGAACGCCGCTCTATCCCGGCCTGCCGCCGGCACCTCCGCCGGGCACGCCACGCGATCCCGGACCGCCCCCGGCAGGGTCCGAACCGTTCGTGCCGGCGGTGCCGGGCGTCGGGCCGCAACCGACCTGCGGAGTGATCAACCTGCAATGCGCGCCGGCGCCGCCGCTGCCGTATGCGCCAGCGCCCTGACGGCCGGAAGCCCTAGAGGAAGGCAGAGATGCGAGAGAACTTGGTAGGCGCGCTGTGGCGCCTCGCCGTCTACGCGGTCGTCTGCTTGATCGGCGCGTTTGCGCTGGTCGCCGTCTTCGCCCAGTTCCGTTTCCAGTCGGAGAAGACCTACACGGCTCAGTTCGCGAACGTGTCGGGGCTGGAGGGCGGCAACTTCGTCCGCATTGCCGGCGTCGAGGTCGGCAAGGTCAAGAGCATCACCGTCCAGCCCGACTCGACGGTGCTCGTCAAGTTCACTGCGGCCGACTCGGTAGTACTGACTGAGGGCACTAGGGCCGCCATCCGCTTCGCCGACCTCATTGGCGGCCGGTATGTGGCACTTGAGGAGGGGGCCGGGGGAGTCAAAAGGCTTCATCCGGGCGGGACCATCCCGCTGAGCCGGACCGAGCCCGCGCTGGATCTGGACGCGTTGATCGGCGGCTTCCGGCCGCTGTTTCGCGCACTGGATCCAGAGCAGGTCAACAAGCTGACCGGTCAACTGATCGCCGCCTTCCAGGGACAGGGCGCCACGATCGGCTCATTTCTCAGCCAGGCCGCAGCCCTGACCAACACGCTGGCCGACCGGGATCAACTGATCGGCCAAGTCATCGTCAATCTGAACTCCGTGCTCGGTTCGCTCAGTGGCCAGAGCACCCAGTTCGCCAAGGCAGTCGACTCGCTCTCTGAACTCGTCGACGGCCTGAACGCCCGCAAGCAAGACATCAGCAACGGTGTGGCATACGCCAATGCAGCTGCCGGGTCGATCGCCGGCCTGCTGGCGCAGGCTCGTCCGCCGCTGAAGAAAGTGGTGCACGAGGCGGATCGAACAGCCGGAACCATATTGGCCGATCACGACTACTTCGACAACTTTCTCAATACCTGGCCCGACTCGACTCAAATACTCAACAGGCAGGGCATGTACGGCGACTTCTTCAGCTTCTATTTCTGCGAAATCGTCATGAAGGTCAACGGCAAGGGCGGCCAGCCGGTGTACGTCAAGCTGGCCGGCCAGCCCACGGGGAGGTGCACGCCGCGATGAAACCCTTCGCCGAACGCAATCCGCTTCCCATCGGCGCCATCGGCGTCGGCATCATCCTTGCGCTGATGCTGCTGTCGGTGAACTACGACAAGTTGCCGTTCTTCAGCAATGGCAAGACCTACTCGGCATATTTCGCCGAAGCGGGCGGGCTGATGTCCGGCAACATCGTGCAAGTGTCGGGCTTCCGGGTCGGGCAGGTCTCCAGCGTCGAATTGGACGGACCCCGAGTCCTGGTCAAGTTCGACGTCGCAGACAACATCCGCCTCGGTGACCGCACCGAGGCGGCAATCAAATTGAAGACTCTGCTCGGGACAAAAATTCTCGAGGTCACCCCGCGCGGAGACGGGAAACTGAGCCGTCCCATACCCCTCGACCGGACCACACCGGCCTATCAACTGCCCGACGCGCTGGGTGACCTCACGACAACCATCAGCGGGCTGGACACCAATCGACTGTCCAAATCGCTCGCGGTGCTGGCCGACACCTTCTCCAATACCCCGCCCGACCTGAAGGCCGCAGTACAAGGGGTGGTGCGATTTTCGCAGACACTGGACGAGCGCGACACGCAGCTGCGAAACCTGTTGAGTAACGCGAACAAGGCGACGAAGGTGCTGGCGGAACGCAGCGACGAGGTGGTCAACCTCGTCGCGAACACCAACGAACTACTGGTTCAACTGAGAAGCCAGAGCTCCGCACTAGACCAGATCGCCAATAACCTCTCCGCGCTGGCCCTGCAGCTCAAAGGCTTCATCGCCGAGAACCGCGACACGTTGAAGCCAACACTGGACAAGCTCAACGGCGTGTTGACGATCGTCGACAACCGGAAAGACCGCGTGCAGAAGGCGATCGTGGGGCTTAACAGATATGCCTTGGGGCTGGGCGAATCAGTGGGATCGGGGCCGTTCTTCAAGGCGTACGTCGTCAACCTGCTACCCGGGCAGTGGCTGCAGCCGTTCATCGATGCGGCCTTCTCCGACCTTGGCCTGGATCCGAATGTGCTGTTGCCCTCGCAGCGCACTGACCCACAGGTCGGCCAGCCGGCGACGCCGCCCCTGCCGCTTCCGTATCCGCGCACCGGCCAGGGCGGCCCACCGCGGATGACGATCCCTGATGCCATCGTCGGCAACCCGAGCGACCATGAGTGCGGTGTGCCCGGCGTGGCGTTGCCTGGCCCCGGCTGCTATCCGTATCGCGAGCCGCCACCTGCTCCACCACCCGGCGGGCCGCCGCCAGGACCACCCGCGCCGGCGGGTCCCGGCCAAGGGCAGTCCCCACCTCCGCAGTCGGGACCCGTCGAGCAGCTGGCACCCGGGCAGCTGCCGCCGACCCAATCGCCCGTGCTCAGCCGGCCGGGGCCCATCGGCTCGCCGGCGGGCCCGCCAGCTGAAAGTGGTGGACGGTGAAGTCCCGGAACGCCACGATCGGCGTAGCCGTCGCCCTGGTGCTGGTCCTGATTGGGGGCATCGTCACAGTGGTGGGGGTGGCTAGTGGCATCGGCCGCACGAACGTCGTCGGATACTTCGCCAATAGCACTGGCATGTACAACGGGGACGACGTCGTCATTCTCGGGGTGCCGGTCGGCAAGGTCGAAAAGATCGAACCGCAGCCAGACCGTGTCAAGATCACCTTCTGGTACAACGACAAATACAAGGTGCCTGCCGACGCCAAAGCTGTGGTCCTGTCGCCGTCACTGGTGACGCCCCGGTCCATCCAGTTGACGCCGGCCTATACCGGCGGGCCGGTGATGCAGACCGACGCGGTGATCCCGCAGGAACGCACCGCGGTCCCGGTGGAATGGGACGACTTCCGCGAGCAGCTCGAGAAGCTAACGCAGGTGCTGCAGCCCACCAAACCAGGTGGAACCAGCACATTGGGGGCGTTCGTCAACACCGCGGCCGACAACTTGCGCGGCCAGGGCTCAGATATCCGTGACACCATTGTTAAGCTGGCGCAGGCGATTTCGGCCCTGGGCGATCACAGCGACGACCTGTTCACCACTCTCAAAAGCCTGTCGATTCTGGTCTCCGCGTTGCACGACAGCGGCGATCTGCTGCAACATCTCAACCAAAACCTGGCCGCGGTGACGAACTTGCTGGCCGACGACCCCAACGAGGTCGGAAACGCTGTTCGGAACCTCCACGATGTGGTCGACGACGTCCGAAACTTTGTGGCCGACAACCAAGAGGCGCTGGGTACCACCTCAGACAAATTGGCGTCGGTGACGCAGGCAGTGAACGAGAGCCTCGACGACGTCAAACAACTCTTGCATGTCGCGCCGACGGCCTTCCAGAACTTCCTGAACATCTACCAGCCCGCGCAAGCCACACTGAGCGGAGCGCTGGCGTTCAACAACTTCGCCAACACGGTCCAGTTCCTGTGCTCAGCAGTGCAGGCCGCTTCTCGTCGGAGCGCCAAGGAGTCAGCGAAACTATGCGTGCAGTATCTGGCGCCGATCATCAAAAACCGTCAGTACAACAACCTGCCGCTGGGCGAGAATCTTTACGTCGGAGCCTCAGCCCGTCCCAACGAAATCACCTACAGCGAGGACTGGCTGCGACCCGACTACCTTCCCCCGCCACCGCCTGCGTCCGCCCCGGTCAACCCCCCGCTTCCGGCAAGCGCACCGCCGCGGGCCGGCGCGTCACCACTGGCCGCAGAAGCGCCGGCCGCCCAACCGGTGCCGACCAATCCAAACGACGGCCTGCGCGGGATGATGGTGCCGCCCGGAGGTGGACGATGATTCCCTTGCGACACCGGCTGCGCGTTGCCAGCGGGCTCGTGGCGGTGCTGGCCGTGGTGGCGCTATCCGGCTGTGGTTTCCACGGCGCGAATTCGTTCAAATTACCGGGCACCAAGGGCGGCGGCCCGGGCTCGTACACCATCCAAGCCCAGATGCCCGATGTTCAAAACCTCCAACAGAATTCGCGCGTCCGGGTCAACGACGTCACCGTCGGCACCGTGACCGACATCCAACTTCAGGGCTGGCATGCCGTGGTCACCATGACGATCGACGGCGGCGTCGACCTCCCGGCCAATGCAACGGCCACACTGGGTCAGACCAGCCTGCTGGGCTCGGTGCACGTGGAACTGGCACCGCCCGCCGGAGTGCCGCCCGAGGGCAAGCTCAAAGGTGGATCACTGATCCCGTTGACATCCGCCGGTGCATACCCATCCACCGAACGGACGCTGGCCGCGGTGTCGCTGCTGATCAATGGCGGTGGTCTGGGCCAACTCCAGGACATCATCAAAGCGTTGAGCACGGGCTTTACCGGTCGCGAGCAGGACCTGAGAAGCCTTCTGGGACAACTCGATAAGTTCGTCAGCTACCTCAACGACCAAAAAGACGACATCATCGCCGCAACCGACAGCCTCAACAACCTGGTCGGTCAATTCGCCGACCAGAAGCCGGTGATCGACAAGGCGCTGAAGACACTGCCGGGCGCGTTGACCGTGCTCAAAGACGAGCGGAACAATCTCGCCGACGCGCTCGGCGAGCTGAGCAAATTCGGTGCCCTTGCCGCTGACTCGGTCAACAAGACCAAGTCAAACCTGGTCAAGGAGCTCAACGACCTCGGTCCGGTGCTCCAATCACTGGCCGACGCCGGGCCGGCGCTGACTCGTTCGCTGGGATTCTTCGGGACCTTCCCCTTCCCGAAGGACACGCTCAGCAAATGGAACCGCGGCGACTACGCGAACTTGACCGCGGTCCTCGACCTCACAATGAGCCGGCTCGACTCGGGATTTTTCACCGGCACCCGGTTTGAGTGCAATCTGACCGAGCTAGAGCTGCAGTGGGGCCGCACGATCGGCCAGATGCCCAGTCCATGCATGGGCGGCAGCCAGTACAACCCCGGCAACCCGTTGGTCGTCCCTTACCACTTCAATCAGGGGCGGTGACATCGTGTTGACGAGGCGAACCAGAATCCAGCTGGTGGTTTTCGCTGCGGTCAGCTTGACCGCGGGCGCCATCATGTTTTTCGCCTACATGCAGGTGCCGACCGTGTTTTTCGGGGTCGATCGATACTCGGTCACCGTGCAGCTGCCCCAAGCGGGCGGCCTGTACCCGGGCGGAAACGTCACCTACCGCGGAGTCGAGATTGGTCGGGTGCAAACCGTGCGCCTCACCCAGATCGGTGCCGAGGCGGTGCTTCAGTTGGATTCGGACGTCCACGTCCCTGCCGACCTCAACGCGCAAGTGCACAGCGTTTCGGCAGTGGGCGAGCAATACGTCGAGCTGCTGCCACGCACCGCGAAAGGGCCGTCGCTGAAAGACGGCGACGTGATCGCCCTGGACCGAACTTATGTCCCACCGGACATCAACTCGCTGCTGGAGGCGACCAACCGCGGCCTGTCCGCGATCCCGCGCGACAACCTGAAAACGGTGGTCGACGAGGGCTATTCAGCCTTCGGCGGAGTCGGCCCAGACCTGTCCCGGCTGGTGAAGGGGACGACCGATCTGGCGATCGACGCCCGCAAGAACCTGGACGCGCTCACGACTTTGATCGACCAGTCGAAGCCGCTGCTCGACAGCCAAACCAGGTCATCAGACTCGGTCCAGGCCTGGGCCGCCCACCTGGCGACAATTACGTCCCAGCTACGGAACAACGATTCCGCTGTGGCGGGCATACTGCAGAAAGGCGGCCCTGCGGCCGACCAGGGCCGCCAGCTAATCGACCGGCTTAACCCCACATTGCCGATCGTGCTGGCCAATCTCGTCAGTGTGGGCCAGGTGGGGGTCACCTATCGCGATAATCTCGAAGGCCTCCTGGTGGAGCTGCCGCAGGGCGCGGCCGACATCCAAGCGGTCGGTGTGGCCAACCGAAACACCAAGCAGGATTACCTCGGCGCCTACCTGAGCTTCAACCTGAACCTCGGCTGGCCGCCCGCATGCACTACCGGATTCCTGCCGCCCCAGCAGCAGCGGGACGCGAGCTACGAGGACTACCCCGAGCCTCCTAAAGGCGACTTTTACTGCCGGATACCGCAAGACTCGATGCTGAATGTGCGTGGCGCGCACAACTATCCGTGTGAAACCCGGCCGGGCAAGCGCGCCCCGACTGTCAAAATGTGCGAAAGCGACCAAGCGTACGTTCCGCTGAACGACGGGTGGAACTGGAAGGGTGATCCGAACGCAACATATACGGGGCAGGGTGTCCCGCAGTACAGGCCGGGCGAGGAGCCACCGGGGCAGGCACCACCTGCGCTGCCGCCAGGTCCGCCACCACCGCCGATAGCGGCTTTCCAATACGATCCGGCCACCGGCATGTACGTGGGACCGGACGGCCATACGTACACACCAGCCGAACTGGGCCGAGGTGCGGTAAAGGAGCAATCATGGCAGAGCATGCTGATGCCTCCCACGAGGAAGTGAGCAAGACAGACACCGCCGAAGAGACGAGCTCTGCGGCAACGGAACTCGACGCCGATGACGCCGAGGATTACGACGGCGCAGTTGACGCCGATGTGGACGACGATCCCAAAGACGTTGCCGCTGAAGCAAGGCCGATGTCGCCGGTACGGTTGGCGACAGTGTTGGGTGTGGTCGCGGTGGTCGCCTCGACGGGGGTGGCCGGTTGGCTAGGGTTTCGGGAGTATCAGGCACATCAGGCCCAGCAGCAGAGCGAGCTGTTGGTTCAGGTGGGCCGGCAGGGCGCGCTGAACCTCACCACGATCGACTGGCAGCACGCCGACGCTGATATACAACGCATTCTGGACTCTGCGACAGGCACCTTTTACGACGACTTCTCTAAGCGTTCAAAACCTTTCGTTGAAGTGGTCAAGAAGGCGCAGTCCAAGTCAGTGGGAACGGTCACGGAGGCGGGCCTTGAGTCGCAATCGGGCGACGAAGCCCAAGTGCTGGTCGCCGTGTCCGTCAGTACCACGAATCTCGGTGCGGGCGAAGAGGAACCCCGGCATTGGCGAATGCGAATCTCCGTGAAAAAGGTCGGCGACGAGGCAAAGGTTTCCAATGTCGCTTTCGTGCAGTGAGTAAGCCGCAGTTCGGCAAGCGCCGACTACCGATCCGACGAACCAGAAAAGGAGCCATCCCAGTGCGGGTTGAAACCGAAACTGTGACCGGCCAGGACGCGGCCGAGGTCTCCACGGAGAAAACCGAGCAGGTTGCGACCGAGGTCGACTTGCCCGACGACATCGGGGACGCCGAGCACACGCGCGACACCGCGCACATTGTGGAATCGGAGGAGGCATCTCCCGAGGGCGCTGAAACTGAGGAGGCCGAAGATGTTGAGCCTCAGGCACGTTGGCGCCAAATCAAGTGGTCGCGAGTGTTGGCGTTTGGGGTGCTGCCCGTCTTGGCGTTGGTGATAGCCGCGGCCGCAGGCTTTCTGAAGTGGCAAGACGCGTGGGTTCGCGGGTCCAGAGTCGCCGGCATCGAGTCCGTTGCGGCTGCGAAAGATTCCGCTGTGGCGTTACTGTCCTACCAGCCCGATACCGTCGACAAGGATTTGGCGGCCGCCCGCGATCGGTTGACCGGCAAGTTCGAGGATTCCTACACACAGTTGGTTCACGACGTGGTGATCCCCGGCGCGAAGAAAGACCACATTGCGGCCGTTGCCACCGTTCCCGCTGCCGCCTCGGTGTCGGCGACTCCACGGCACGCGGTCGTCCTGGTGTTCGTTGACCAGACGGTGACCGTTGGCAACGATGCGCCCACCGAGACCTCGTCTATCGTCCGGGTGACGATGGACAAGATCGGTGGCCGGTGGCTGATCTCGGGATTCGATCCGGTTTAGAGCCGCGTGGTCGACGTAGAGATCTTGCGCGTGATCACAGGGTGGTTTGCGAGGGGCCGAAATTCTGGCAAAGCGTATACGGGGGCTCGAATGTGCTAGCGCAGCCCTGGCCCCTCACGACGTAGGTCAAGCCAGGCTGGTAGGGATAGCGCACCTCCGCCGGCTCCTGACCATTCTTCGATGAGCATTCTCCCTGCGAACCCCCGCCGGCTACGGACAGACATACCACTGACAAGTTGGGGTTGGCATGGATCGTGCACGGTCCAGGGCGCAGACTCGCCACCACAAGGGTCAATCCATTAATTTGCGCGACTTTCGGTGGCGTGAGTATGAAGGTGCACTGCCCGGTCCCGTCGTCGTCCGATGGTGACGCATGCGATGCGGCCGCTGGGTAGACAACAATGAATGCCATCGATAGACCGGCCCACAACGCTGCCAGGGACCTCCGGAGCATTCCTGAATGGTACCGCCCGACAGTGCTTTTGGGCCCACAATTGATCCGAGCGATTCTCACGATGAGATGCATCGTCATGACGCGACCTAGACGTTGCCTTGGCGCGCGAGGCGCTCCAGTGGCGACATTGCCTCGTTGAGGCTTACGTGATCCTCCGGGCTGAGCGCCTTCAGCATTGTTGCAAATTGCACGTGCCTTGTGGCCAACGCATCGCAACACATTGCGTGGCCCCGCGGTGTGATCCTGACGACGACCGCCCGCAGATCTGTGGGATCACCCGACCGGTCGACAAGCCCCAGTTTCTCCAGCCGACGGATGGCCACGGTAATTGTGGGGGTGCGGACACGTTGGTGAGCCGCCAACGCAGTCATCCGCATCGGTCCGCGCTCCTGCAGCGTCATCAGGATCGACAGTTGCGCCAGCGTCAGATCGCCAGGGAGGATTCCGCCCGGATCGCGACGGCCGAGCACCAAGAACACTTCGAATAAGACCCGGTACAGCTCCTCCGCGAGCGCAGCGGCCCGCTGATCGGCCTGCATGGTTTGCTGGCCTTCAGTTAAATCGCTAGGTACCAGGACTGCGGATTGCCAAGCCATCACTGTTGCAGACTGTTTCGAGGACCATCGCCTAACCAGAGCCCGGCAACATTTGTTGCGGGACGCTGGTGTCTGGCGGGCGGTCTTAAGGCTGACATGCGGGAATCATATCCGTTATATAGTTTAATGTCTTCAGAGTTGTGTCTGAAGACGACGAAATATCGTTTTACGGGCCCACAGCGCCGAGATTACGTAATCGCTCCGGCGATCTTGAGTTCAATGAGGCGGTCGTCGTCGACACCGAGTTCGCGCAGCACCGTGTCGGTGTGCTCAGCGAACTGCGGCGCTCTTGCCAGGCTTGCCGGATCATTGTCGAACTTCACCGGATTGGCTACCAACTTCTGCGGATGACCTTCGGCATCGACGATTTCGGCGATGCGACCGTTGGCGGTCAGTGCTTCGTCGTTGGCTATTTCCCAGGCGTCCTGTACCGGCGCCCACTGCCCTCTGCCCTTGCGTAGCAAGGCTTGGCACTCGGCGAAGGTCAAGCTGCCGATCACATCCCCGACGATTTGTTGAGCAGTTTCGCTATGCTCGGCCATCGCCTCGATCGAGGTGAACCGCGGATCTTCGACGAGATCGGGCAGACCCATCAGCCGGCAGAACTCCGGCCAGTATCGCGTCGGCTGTAGCATCGACAACTGGACAAATCTTCCGTCCGAAGTTCGATAGGCGCCAGTGAGCGGGTTGCCGGGAGCCTGAGTTCGGCGTTCCACCTTAGGCAAAGGGCCGCCCATCAGCATCGCCATGTTCACGCTGAACTGGGTTGTCCAGGCGCCGACGGCCAGGAGTGACACGTCCAGCACCGACGGTTCTCCAGTGGCCTGCCTGCCGTAGAGTGCCGCCGCCACACCTCCGGCGATAGTGATCCCGCCGATGTTGTCCCCGTAAGCCCCAGCGGGCATGAACGGGCTGTGTGCGGCATCGGGCGATGTGAGGCCGTCCGCGCTGCCACCGCGGGCCCAGAATGCCGTCGCGTCGTAGGCCCCGGCGTCGCTGTCAGGCCCGTTGAAGCCGAAGCCACTACCGGCGACATAAATGATGTCGGGGTTGACGCGGCGGACATCGTCGACGTCGATGGACAGCTTCTTTCGTGACGACGGCAGGTAGTTCGTCAGGAACACGTCGCTTCGCCGGATCAGCTCGTCGAGCAGGGGACGCGCCTCCGAATTGTCGAGTGCCAGCCCGACACTGCGCTTTCCGCGGTTGGGCGCCTCCATGATCGGCGCGAACGATGATCCGGGTACCGTCGCCGCGGCGCCCAACACCTTGACCAACCCACGCTGGGCATCGCCGGTAACAGGATGCTCGATCTTGACGACGTCGGCGCCCCAGTCGGCAAGCACCGCGCCCGCCGACGGAACGAAGGTGAACTGCGCGACCTCCAGAACGCGAACTCCGTTGAGCGGCTTAAGCATCAGATGTCCTTCAAGTGAGGGTGGGCGCGATGCCCACTCAGTGCATGATGTCTCGGACCTTCGTCTTCTCGTAGCCCTTGAGCAATGCCGCGCTGGCGTTCTCCATGTGTCGGCGCCAATGCGCCTCGGCCTCAGCGCCGTCGCGTGCCGACACCAGATCGGCAAGCCGCCTATAGGATCGGATCAGCTTGGTGTACTGCGGCTTCGGCACGACGTTCTGAACGCTGAGAAATGCTGCGGTCATGTGCCGCTCGAAAATTTCGTGCAGCATTCCGGCGATCACGGTCAGCGTCGCGTTGCCCGACAGTTCGACCAGCCGACGGTGAAGTGCGGTGGACGCCGTGCCCAGCCTGCCCGTCTCCCACGCATGGGGTATCTGCTCAATGAGGTCGCGTAACTCGCGGTGCGCCGTCGCGGTGCCATCTTCTGCGAGCAGGCGGGCCGCATACGGTTCAATACCCATCCGTGCCGTCATCACGTCGGCGAGCGTTGTTCCTGACAGGGCGAGCAGGAAGCCTGCCGGTCGCGCGACGATCTCGGGGCCCGGGACGCGAACTCGTGCGCCGGTGCGTGAGCCACGCCGCACCTCCACGAGGCGGTCGGACTCCAAGACTCGCACCGCTTCTCGCAACGATGGCCGGCTGACCTGAAAGTGATCCATGAGTTCGGCTTCGTAGGGGAGGAAGTCGCCGTCTTTGAGCTGTCCCTCGACGATCATCCGCCGTAACGTGTCCGCCACGATTTCGGCCGTCTTGGGCGACCGCACCGCGCCGTTGTTCTCTGACGCGGTCATCGGCGCGAGCGGCTCCCGCTTGGGCATCGCGACCTCCTGAAACTAGACATGTACTACTCAGTACACCATGTAAGGCACGTATCTGGGATATCCTCCGCCTGCGTCAGTGCAGCTGCGACAAAATGCGCGTCGCCGCTGCGGCATAGCCGCCGCGTCGTCGGCGTCCGACCAGGAAACTTGGCGGTGACGCAAACGCCATGTCGGGCAGTCGTTTGCGAGTCGCAAGCATTTCGCGCGCCTGTGCGTCGTCGCCGCAGATCGCGATCGACCACAGCATATCGTCGGTGACGTGGTCGGCGATCGTTTCCGGCTGGCCGCTGCGAAAGGCCGAACGGATTTGGGCGACCTCGTCTGTCCAGCCGTGCAGTTCGACAAGTGAGTCGTAGGTCTTCACGGTGAAATAAAAGGCGATCTGAAGCCGTGCGTCTCGGACGGCCCGGGCCGGGTCGTCGTTGTCGATCGCGGTGATCAGCCAACCCCAGCGTTTTAGCTCGGCGGGGTCGCGTCCGCTTGATTCGGCGCCGCGGGCCAGTTCGGGCTCCACAAGTTCGGTCCACCACCGATCGGTGAATATGCCGTGTCCCAGCACGCCATCGGCAGACCGACCCACCGTGCGCAACATGATCTTGTTGAAGGCTCCGATCAGGATGGGCACGTCCAACCGGCCGAGCACCGGCGCACGGATGTCGGCGTCGACCGTGTAGAACCGGCCCTCGTAGCGGACGCGTTCGCCGTTCTCCGCGTGCAGGAACGCCCTGATCACCTCGATCAGTTCGGCCATCCGCGGGGCGGGGTGGGCGGCGTCGACACCGAACCAGTCCCTGTTCATCCGTGAGGTCCCCGACCCAAGTCCCAGAAAGACCCTGCCCGGGGCGAGTGCGGAGAGATGCCGGACCGCAGCGGCGTGCACGAACGGGGACCGGGCGAACGCATACGCGATCCCCGGGCCGATCTTCGCCTGCGAGGTACCGAGGGCAATCTCGGTCGCTGTGATGTAGGCGTTCAGGTCGGCGAACTCGCCGGCGCAAAACGCCTGGGCCCCGGCAGTCTCGGCCTGCGCCGCGAGCGCGGCTCCCGGCCATGGCAGACCCCAGTCCATGTGTCCTCACATCCGTCGGCGATACATCATTAACCTAGTAAGACATGTGATTGTACGTCTTGGTTAGTGCCATCTGTCCAACGCCTGGGTAGCAAGCCCTTTTTTCGACAAAAGTGTCAAAACTCAGGTAGCCTTGAAGCATTGCTGCTGCTGGGTGTCGTACGTGGAAGGGACGTTCCGATAATGCAAACCTTGCCGAGCATGCTGCCCACCGGTTGGTTTCAAGTCGCCTGGAGTGCCGACATCGCCGTCGCCGAGGTGGTCCCGATGCACTACTTCGGCCAAGATCTGGTCGCATTCCGGCAACTGGACGGGGTGGTGAAGGTGCTTGACGCGCACTGTCAGCATCTTGGCGCGAGCCTGGCTCATGGTGGCTGCGTGGTCGAGGAAGGCATCCAGTGCCCTTTTCACGGCTGGGTGTGGAACGGCGCTGGACGCAACGTCCACATTCCGTACCAGGATCGGCCCAACAAGGCCCGACGAGTACGTTCCTACCCGGTCGCAGAGCTCAACGACTCAATCTTGATCTGGCACGACAGCGCCGGCAGGGAACCATCGTGGGAGGCGCCCGACGCCTTCGCGGTGCTCGGCGATCACGTCCGCTCGCAACGATTCCACCCGTTGGGTGCCGATTGCCGCACGCGGCACGAGGGTGTGAAGGTGCACCCCCAGGTGATCGCCGAGAACGCCGTCGACCCGCACCACTTCCGGTTCGTCCATCGCACCCCGATCAGTCCCGTGGTGTTGCGTGAGAGCACCGACAGCTCGACCTGGTCGGCCAAGGTCGGCTTTGGCCGGAGGTGGACCGACGGCCTGGACCGCGACGGCGACACGATGAACACGATCGAGATCTATTGGTCAGGCGTTGGTGTCAGCTACAACGGGGAACACGTCCGCGACGGAATCCGGGTCATCTCGATCTGCGCGACACCGGTGGACGACACCAGATCCGACATCTTCGCGGGCTACTGGATCAGCGAGGAAAAGTCAGAAGGACCGGGTGATTTCGAGGCGCGGCTGGCCGCGGCGAAGCTCGCCCTGCCCGACGACATCCGGATCTGGGAGCATCAGAAGTATCTCGAACGGCCGGGCCTGGCAACCTCGGAGGGGGCGGGCTTTCGCGCACTGCGCCGGTGGGCGAGCGGTTTCTATCCCGAACCGCAGGCCGCAGCCGAACCGGTCACGCATGGCGTCTGAGGGCTCGTCCCGGCGGGCAACACCAAAGTCCGACCGCACCCGAGAGTCAATCCTCGACGCTGCGCGGACCGCGTTCGCGCGCAAGGGTTTCTCGGGCGTCACTATCAGGGACATCACTGACCTCGCGCCCGTCACCCGGGCCAACTTCTACTATTACTTCTCCGACAAGACCGAGCTCTTCATCGAACTCGG